>Ga0306920_100010863_pt1 | contig 12241 bp, 12 predicted proteins | sample flu12Cox44000170_FD_204666 | JGI IMG/M metagenome (GOLD analysis project Ga0306920, IMG submission 204666) | Lab enrichment of tropical soil microbial communities from Luquillo Experimental Forest, Puerto Rico - flux4day.12C.oxic.44.000.170 (v2)... | ecosystem: Environmental > Terrestrial >...
TCACTCGCTCGGGGTTGGCCCCCGCGACGTCGATCTTGTTGATCGCCACCACGATCGGAACCTTGGCGGCCTTGGCATGGCTGATCGCCTCGATGGTCTGAGGCATCACCCCGTCGTCGGCGGCCACCACCAGGATGACCAGGTCGGTGACGTTGGCCCCCCGGGCTCGCATGGCGGTGAAGGCCTCGTGGCCAGGGGTGTCGAGGAAGGTGATGTCCCCCTTGGGGGTGGTGACCGAGTAGGCCCCGATGTGCTGGGTGATGCCGCCCGCCTCGCCGGCGGCGACATTGGCCTTGCGGATCGCGTCGAGCAGCGAGGTCTTCCCGTGGTCGACGTGGCCCATCACCGTCACCACCGGAGGCCGGGGCCGCTCGTCCTCGGGGCGCTCCTCCACGTCGGGGAGGTGGTCCTCCACCTCGAAGCCGACCTTCTCCACCTTCCACCCGTAGTCGGCGGCGATGATCCCCGCCGTGTCGGCGTCCACCATCTGGTTGGCGGTGGCCATCGTTCCGCCGGCCATCAGCTTGCGGATGAGCTCGGTGGTCTTCACCCCCATCCGTTGACCGAGGTCGGAGACGCTGATCGCCTCTTGCAGGCGGATGATCTTCTTCTCTTCGGCCATTTCGGTGATCTGTGTCTTCTGACCCTTCTTGGTCGGCTTGCGCTTCTTTCCGCGGACCGGGATCTGGACCCTGCCCCAGAGCAGAGTCTCCATCTCCTGCTTCACCTGCGTCCCGTCACGCTCCGTCGCCCGCTTCTTGCCACGCTGGGTGTCGTCCTTCTTCTTGGTGACGTCGACGAACTCCCGGCCGCGGCCGAGGTGGTCGGGCACCACCTTGAACTCCCGCACCTCGGGGAGGGCCTTGCGGCCGGGGGCGACGGGGATCTGCCGGTGGGCGGTGGAGCTGGGGGTCACCCGGCGGACGGGGCCGCTGGGGCGGCTGATGACCACCGCCTGGGTCGCGGTCGGCCGGAGGGTGCGCGGATCGGACGGCGGTCCACCCGCCGGTGCCGCACCGCCGGCGGCAGCGCCGGGTCGGGCGGAGGGACCACCCTGGCGGGGCCCGCCAGGCCGAGCGGTCATTCCCGGGCGGGGCCCGGTCGCCCCGGGTCGGCCCGCCGGGCCTCCGGGCCGCTGCATGGGCGGGGCGGCGCGGGGAGGGATGCTGCCCGGGCGGAGCCCCTGTGGCGGCGGCTTGGAGACGATCTGTGCGGGACGGAAGCCCGGCGCGGGAGCGCGGGCGGCAGGCCTGGCCGCGGGGGCGGCGGGAGCAGGCTCGGCCACCCGGGGCAGCCCACCGGCCACCTCGGCACTGGCCGGGGGCTCGACCGGGGGAAGCTCTGCCGCCGGGGGCGGGGCGGCGACGGCGGGGGGAGCCACCGGCTCCGGTGTCGGCGGGGCGACCGCCGGGGCGGCCTCGGCGCGCTCCGGCTCGGCCTCGGTCTCCGGCTCGGGGACGTGCGCCGGCTCGGGGATCGCCGCCGGAGTGCCATTGGTGTGCGGCTGGTCGGCGCCGGGGGCGCGGCGACGGACGACGAACCCCTTGGCCGCCACCGGGGGCGGGGCGGCGCGGGGCTTGCGCTTCTCCACGATCCGCTGGACGGCGGACATGGCCTGGTCGTCCTCGAGCGAGCTCGAGTGGCTCTTCACGTCGTAGCCGAGGGACGCCAGCTCGGTGACGACCTCCTTGTTGTCGAGATCGATCCCGAAGGACTTCAGCTCCTTGGCGATCTCGTGCACCCGCTTCTTCGACATGCGACCCCTTAAAACCGCTGTTGCCTTCTACTCCAAAAGGAGAGCCTCGAGCCTCTCCAACCCCTGGGGCACCCGTCCTTTGAATGCCCTCGCCAGCGACCTGCGTTTCAGCGCCGCGCCGAGGCAACCCTTGCCGCAGAGGTAGGCGCCACGTCCCGGCTCACGCTGCCTTCGATCCCACTTCAGCTCGCCCTCGCTCGACAGGCAGAGCCGCTTCAGCTGTTCCTTGGGACGCCGGGTCCCGCATCCGATGCAAGTTCTGACCGGCCCGCTGCTCAGGGCGCCTTCGCCTCCTCCGTGGAAACGGGAGCAGGGGTGCCCAGGGCGGCGCGCTCGGCATCCAGCTCGGCACGCAGCTTCGCTTCCTCTAACAGATAGCTCTCCGCCGCGCTCTTCAGCTGGCGGGCCTTCTTGATCCCCACCCCCGGGACGTCACCGAGCTTGGCGATGTCCTTCTCCGCCACCAGCTCTTCCACCGTCCGGTACCCGGCGAGGTTGAGCTGCTCGACGGTCTTCTCGCTCATGCCCCGCACCCGGACCAGCCGCTCGGTCTGCGACAGCTCGTCGGGATGGCGGCGAGCCTCGATGGCCCGGGCAGCCTCCCGCTCCATCTCCAGCCGCCGCAGCTCGATCTCGTCGTCCACCATCTGCTTCTTGGCCTGCTCCTGCATCGCCGGGATCCGCGCCACCTCCAGGCCGGGGATCTGGGCCAGCACCTCCGGGGAGGCCTCGGCCACGTCCTTGGCCTGGCGGAAGCCGTGGGCATACAGCGTTTCCACCAGCATCTCGGTGACACCGGGAAGAGCACCCAGTGACCGGCTGGCGAACTCCCGCATCTCCCGCACCCGGGTCTCGCTGTTGATGTCCAGCTTCCACCCGGTGAGCTGCGCCGCCAGGCGCACGTTCTGCCCCCGCCGGCCGATGGCCAGCGACAGCTGGTCGTCGGGGACGATCAGCTCCATGGCGTGGTTGGCCTCGTCGATGATCACCCGCGCCACCTCCGCCGGGGCCAGCGCGGCGCAGACGAAGCGGGCCGGATCCTCGTCCCAGGGCACGATGTCGATCTTCTCGCCCCGGAGCTCCTGGACCACCGCCTGGACCCGGCTGCCCTTCATCCCCACGCAGGCCCCCACCGGGTCCACGTCGGGATCACGGCTGCTCACCGCGATCTTCGCCCGGCCGCCCGGTTCACGGGCGGCGGCCTCGATCACCACGATGCCCTCGGCGATCTCCGGGACCTCCATCTCGAAGAGCTTGGTGAGGAGGTTCACCGAGGCACGGCTGAGGATGATCTGCGGGCCCTTGGACTCACGGAGCACGTCGAGGACGTAGGCCTGCACCCGGTCGCCGGCGCGGTAGGTCTCTCGCGGGACCTGCTCCCGCACCGGCAGCACCGCCTCGGCGCGGCCGAGGTCGACCACGATGTTCCCTCGCTCGAACCGGCGGGCGATGCCGGTGACGATCTCGTTCTTCCGGTCCTTGTACTCGTTGTAGACGTTCTCCCGCTCCGCATCGCGGGTCCGCTGGAGGATGACCTGCTTGGCGGTCTGGGCGGCGATCCGGCCGAAGCCGTGGCGGAAGGTCCTCAGCCGGAGGATGTCTCCGTACTGGTCGTCCTGGGCCTTGGCCTCCGCGGCGTCCTCGTCACGGTAGAAGATCTGGAACACCAGCTCGTCGCCGGGCTCGACCTCCATCCCCTTCTTCCGGGCCTCGTCGAGGGTGAGCTGGTTCACCGCCTGGATCGGATCGACGATCTCCTCCACCACCGTGACCGCCTGGAAGAGCTCCACCACTCCCTTGTCCGAGTCGTACTTGGCCTCGAGGTTGCGGTCCTGGCCGAAGTGCTTCTTGGCCGCGGTCTGCATCGCGTCCTCGAGCGTCGCGACCAGGACGCTCTTGTCGATGCCCTTGTCCTTGGCGACCTGCTCCAGGACCAGGTTGAGGTTGACGGACGGAGTGCTGGGCGTCGCCATGGCGGGTTGGTCTCGGTGCGATTGAATCCGGGGGAGGAAGCTAGACTTCGACGTCGAGGTTCGCCTTGGCGATGTCCTGCAGGGGGATGTGGAATGCCCCCCCGCCCTCGACCTGGACGGTGATCTCCGACCCGCTCGACTCGAGGAGCGTGCCGGTGAAACTCTTGCGCGGTGGCTGACCGACCGGGCCGAAGGTCTTCACCTTCACCCGCTTGCCGAGGACGCGCCGGAAATGCTCGGGGCGCCGGAGCGCCCGGTTGATGCCAGGACTGCTGACCTCCAGTGAGTAAGCGTGAGGGACCACGTCCTCCACGTCGAGGGTGGTATCGAGCGCATGGGAAACGGCAGCGCACTCGTCGAGACCCACCCCGCCCTCGCGGGACATCGGGTCATGCCCCGGGCGGTCGATGAACAGCCGCAGCACCCATCCGGTGGGCTCGCGGAGGTACTGGAGGTCGATCAGCTCGAACCCCTCGGCACGCACCAGGGGCTCGACGAGGGCCTCTGCCCGCGCCACGACCTCCGCCTTGTGCGTGCTCTCTGCCATCTCGGTGCCCGTAGTCCCCGGAAACGAAAAAAGCGGGCGCGGGGGCCCACTTTTCGAAGAGCTGCTTCCGAAAAATGTCGCGGAGTTGCCTACCACTGGCCGCGCGCCCTTGCAAGGCGCTCGCTCGGCCGTCACTCGTGGAAATGCCCGGAGTTCGGGCAGTTTCCCCGCCGGTCAGAACTCCAGGGGCGGCTGGGGGCCGGGGATGATGCCGGCGATGTCGGGGTCCACGCCGTCCTCGGGCGCGGGGCGCTCGGCCTTCTCCCGCTTTCGCTGCTCGCGCTTCTCGGCCTTCTCGCGCTGCTTCTGCTGGCGGGCGAGCTCTTTCAGTCGCTTCGTGGCTCCAGGTGCGGCGATGGCAGACCTCCCCTGCGGTGAGGCACTCCCAATGCCCGCCGGGACGGGCGCTTGTCAAACCCGCATCGCTTCCTCGGAGCGGGGGCGGGCAGGCCCCGCTCGAGCGGCCCCGGAGGGTACAGTCGGCCCCCGACATCCCCCCGTCCTCACTGGGGCGGGGGCGCCAGGAGGACCTTCCGATGCGCCTCGCCGCCGCCCAGATGGCCTCCGGAGCCGACAAGGCCCGGAACGTGGAGACGGCCATCGGGCTGGTGCGCCGCGCGGCGTCGGCGGGCGCGACCTTCATCGGCCTGCCCGAGAACGTGGCCTGGATGGGCCCGGAGCCGGAGCGCGCCGGCGCCGCCGAGCCGCTCAACGGTCCGACGCTCTCCACCTTCGCCCAGCTGGCCCGCGACCTCTCGGTCCATCTCCTCGCCGGCTCGGTGCTCGAGACGGGAGCGCCGGGCGGCCGGGTGTTCAACACCAGCGTCCTCTTCGGGCCCGACGGCGGGCGGCTGGCGGTGTACCGGAAGGTGCACCTCTTCGACGCCGAGGTGGGTGACGGGGCGACCTACCGCGAGTCGGACGCGGTCGCTCCCGGTGACGGACCGGTAACCGCGGAGACTCCGCTGGGCACGGTGGGGCTCACCATCTGCTACGACCTGCGCTTCCCCGAGCTCTACCGCGCGCTCTCGGCGAAAGGAGCGGTGCTCTTCACCGTTCCCTCCGCCTTCACCCTGATGACCGGGAAGGACCACTGGGAAGTGCTGCTCCGGGCGCGGGCCATCGAGAACGAGGCCTACGTTCTCGCACCTGCCCAGGGAGGACGGCACACCGAGGGGCGGATGACGTACGGCCATGCGCTGGTCGCCGATCCGTGGGGTCTGGTCATCGCCCGCGCCTCCGACGGCGAGGGGCTGGCGATGGCCGAGTTCGACCCCGCGCTGCTGGCCCGGGTGCGCAAGAACCTCCCCGTCCTGCGGCACCGGAGACTCTGATCCCGGGGTAAACTCGTGGCTCTGCTGCACTCCTCACGGCCCGGGTCCCTGATGGCGGTCTGCCTGTCGCTGCTGTGCGCGTCGGCCTGTCGCCGGGACGGAGGGAGTCCGCCGCCGCCCGCCCCTCCACTGCCAGTACGGGCGACGCTGGGACAAGTGAAGGGGTCGGTGTCCATCAAGCGGGCCGCTGGCGACGACTGGGTGGCGGCCGCGGCGGGCACCGTGCTCCACGACGACGACAAGCTCCGGACGGGAAGCGGCGCCTCGGCGGAGCTGCGCTTTCCCTCGGGGACGGTGGTCAGCGTCTCGGAGGACACGCTGCTCGGCATCTCCGAGACCCGCGGCGTGCCCGGCCGCGGCCAGACCGACGTCACCCTCCTTCGTGGCGCGGTGGATGCCACCCTCGATCGTCCGGCGAACCAGTCGCTCACCGTCGGCACCCCGGCGGCCACCGTGCGCGCCGGACGGGAGATCGTCTTCCAATGACCCGCGCCGCCCTGGTCCTCTGCGTGCTGCTCGGCGCCACGGCCGAGGAGACGGTGGTCCGCCCCGGCGAGTCGCTGGCCCAGGTGGCAGCGCGCACGCTGGGGAGCGACCGCGCCGGGCCGGAGCTGCTGGCCTTCAACCACCTCGAGGGGACGCCGGCGGCGGGGACGCGGCTGCTCCTTCCCGGCCCCGAGCGCGCCCGGGCGGTGTCCGCCATCGCCTCGGCCCGGAGCGCGATCGCCAACGCTCCGTCGGGCACCAACCGCACCGAGGCCGAGGCCCGCCTCGGCGCCGCCGAGGCCTCGCTGGGCCAGGCCCGCTACGCCGATGCCGCGGCCCAGGCCGACGGAGCGTGGAAGCTGCTCGCCGATGCCCGGCAGGAGAGCTCGAGATTCGCGGTGGCGGTGGAGCCCGACGGACGGACGCGGGTCGCCGTTCAGCAGGGGGTGCCGGTGCGGGTGGAGGCCCAGGGACGCACCCGCGCGGTGCGCGCTGGCGAGACGCTCACCGTCGCCCGTGGAGAACCCCCCGGTACTCCGCTCTCCGAGTCGGCCCGGGCAGTGGCCTCCGAGCCGCCGCAGCTGCTCACCCCCGAGGCCGGGTTGAAGCTGGCCCTCGATCCGGTGCCGGGAGGCGGCCTCGGCCCGGTGCGCTTCGCCTGGAAGCCGGTCCCGGAGGCCACCGGATACGCCTTCGAGCTGGCCGGGACCCGGACCCGGAGCCTACGCACCGCCCAGCCGACGGTGACGCTCCCCGCGCTTCCCGCCGGCAGCTACAAGTGGACGGTGCGGGCGATGCTCCCCGACGGGACGCTGGGCCAGCCCTCGTCACGGGCGCTGCAGCTGGTGCCCAGCCGGATCAAGCTCGAGGTGCAGGAGGCGCCCTGGCAGTGAGGCTCTTCACCGCCATCTTCCTCCTGATGCTGGGCGTGGGGCTGGTCTCCACCGGCGTGGTGGGGCTGCTGGTGCTCTCCGACACCCGGGAGCTGCTCACCCGGGACGCCCAGGAGCTCTCCGCCGAGCGGGTGCGGCAGGTCTCGCTCAAGGCCACCCAGGCGCTGGAGGCCCCGGTGCGCTCGGTGACCTCGCTGGCCCGGGTGCCGGGCTTTCTCGGGCTCTCCCTCCCCGAGCAGCGGGCTCATCTGGCAACGCTGCTCACCGAGCGCCGGGACGTCACCGCGCTCACCGTCTTCTCCTCCCGCGGTGAGCGGCTTCCCGGGCTCCAGGCCTTCGCGGTGAAGGACGTCCCTCCCACAGAGGTGGCGGAGCACGAGGCCCGGGCCAGAAGCCTCCTCGGACCCGGGCCGGAGGCAGTGCGCTTCAGCACGGTGAACCTGGCCCCGGGACGGCCTCCGACCCTGACCTTCGCCTTCCCCCTCGGCGACCCGCCACGGGGATGGGTAGCCGCCGAGCTGTCCCTCGCGGCGCTGGGGCGCGGGCTGCAGGACGAGCACGTCGGCTCGACCGGCTTCGCCTACCTGGTCGACGCCCGGGGCCGGCTGCTGGCCGGGGCTCCCTCCCGCTTCCGCCCCGGCGAGGACCTCTCCACCCGGCCGGCGGTGGCACCGGTGCTGCGCACGCTGCAGAGCGCGCCGGACCGCGAGCTGACCTGGGTGGGCAACTTCGGCGAGGGCGAGTCGCGGGTGGTGGCCGGCTCGGCGGTGGTCCCTGGGCCGGGCTGGGCGGTGGTCAGCGAGCAGCCGCTGGACGCGGCCTACACCCAGGTGCGCTTGATGCAGCGCCGCATCGCCCTCGGTCTTCTCGCCGCCGCGGGGGTGGCCCTGGTGCTGGCCCTGGTGTTCTCTCGCGGCCTGACCCGACCGCTGAAGGGCTTCACCCGCTCGGCGCTGGAGATCGCCCGCGGCCACTTCGGGACCCAGGTCAAGGTGGAGACCCGGAACGAGCTCGGCGAGCTGGCCCGGACCTTCAACTACATGAGCCAGCAGCTCTCGGCCTACGACGCCGAGAACCGCGGACTCTACGAGTCGCTGGAGCGCGGATACCTCGAGACCATCCTCGCCCTGGCCAACAGCATCGACAGCAAGGACGCCTACACCCGGGGCCACAGCCAGCGGGTGGGCGACATGGCGGCGGAGATCGGCCGGGAGCTGGGCCTGACCGAGCGGGAGGTGAAGCAGCTTCGCTACGGAGGCATCCTCCACGACATCGGGAAGATCGGCATCGTGGAGTCGATCCTCCGCAAGCAGACCGAGCTCACCCCGGAGGAGATGAAGGTGATGCGCGAGCATCCCGCCATCGGGGCCTCGATCGTCGGACCGGTCACCTTCCTCGGCACTGCCCGCGACGCGGTGCGGAGCCACCACGAGAAGTGGAATGGCACCGGCTACCCGGAGGGCCTGAAGGGCGAGGCCATCCCCCTCATCGCCCGGGTGGTGGCCTGCGCCGACACCTGGGATGCCTGCACCTCCACCCGGCCGTACCAGCGGGCAATGAGCACCGAGGCGGCGATGGCGGTGATGGAGCGGCTCCAGGGCGTGTCGCTCGACCCCGAGGTGGTGGACGCGCTCCGCCGGGTGCTCTCCCGCAAGGGAGCTCTCTCCACCGAGAAGTCGGAGCCCCGGGCGGTGCCCCTTGCATCCTGAGGGCGTGCCGGCGATGGAACGGGCGCGATGAGCTTCTGGGACAAGCTGAAGCCCTCGGCGCCGGCCGCCCCCAGCGCCATCCACATGGACGTGACCGGCGACGGGAAGGTCCTCCGCCTGCACTGGGAGGATGGGAAGCGCACCGCGGCTTCCGCCCGCGACCTCCGCCTGCTCTGCCCCTGCGCGGCCTGCGTCGACGAGTGGACGTCGAAGCGGACCCTCGATCCCGCGGCGGTGCCGGAGGACCTCCGGCTTCAGGAGATCGCCCCGGTGGGGAACTACGCCCTGCGGCTGCTCTTCAGCGACGGGCACTCCACCGGCATCTTCCCCTGGGACACGCTGCGGAAGATCACCGAGCGGGCGGCCGCCCCGAGCTGAAGCCATGGCCGAGCCCACCGACGACGAGGATCAGATCTTCTCCGGTGCGCAGCTGGGCGAGGACGGCCGGGTGAACCAGGGCAAGCCCCAGCCGGTCCCTGCTCCACCCGGGGCGCGGAAGCCGGCCCCCCCGGCCTCCCCGGTGCTGGAGGAGATCTTCCAGCAGTCGATGGTTCCGAGCTCGCACTTCGACCAGGCGCCCACGCCGCCGAGCGACTCGCTGGAGCTCGCCGAGCGCGCGCCTCGTCCCCCGCCGGAATTCGCGCCGATGCCGGTTCCGGATCGACCGGTGCGGCCGCCCTCGCCGGAGATCCACTGGTTTCGCTGGTTCCTGGTGTTCGCCCTGCTGGCCACGGTCGCTGGGGGGGTCTACATCGTCACCACCGCCCGGAAGACGGTGGACCGCCTGCTGGCTCCGGGGGTGCTGGAGCGGCTGCTCCCTGGCAACGCCCGCCCGGGTCCGGCGGGCGCGGGCCACTCCGGCGCCGGGAGCGACAGCGCCGCCCCGGCCGAGCTGCACATCGCGACCCCTGCCCCATCGCTGCTGGTCCTCAGCGAGCCCATCGGAGCGACGGTGCTGATCGGCGGCGCGGTGGTGGGCGTCACCCCCTGGGCGGGAGACAACGTCTGGCCGAAGGGCAAGGTCCGGGTCGAGGTCCGCAAGGCCGGGTACCGGAGCTGGGAGACGACGGTGGAGGGCGGAGTGGAGCAGACGGTGGAGGTGACGCTGCTGCGGCGGAAGTGAGCCCTCGGGCTCACCCTGCGGATCCTCACCGAGGCCTGCCGGGGGCTCGACGCCGCGCACGCCCGGTTCACGATCCAGCTGTCGCCGGAGCGTCGGCTCTGCGGCGGAGGCGCCACCTCACCGCTTCGGGGAGAGGTCGATCTGGTACCGGACGAACGGCGAACGCTTGGCCACCCGTTCGTAGAGGCGCCGCGCCGGGCCGTTGAACTCCTCCGTCTGCCAGTAGAGCACCGCTGCGCCGCGGGCCCGGGCCGCCTCGGCAACGCTGTCGATGAGCTGCCGCCCGACGCCCTGCCCGCGAGCCGCCGGAGCGACGAAGAGATCCGGCAGGTAGCACGCCGGCCCCAGCGTGGAGGTGGCCGGGTGAAAGAGGTAGTGCACCAGCCCCAGCGCCTTCCCTCCCCTCCCGACGGCGAGAGCCCCGAGGAGCTCCCTGCCGCGAATGAGGCGCGCCCAGGTCCGATCCGTCACCCGGGCGGGGAGGGTCCGCTCGTAAAAAGCCTGGTACCCCTTCCACAGTGGCGCCCACCCTGCGCGGTCGCCCGGACCGATGGGGCGGATGATGACCGACGAGCCCCGGGCCCGGGAGCGCGGGGCACACGCCCGCCCGGTGCGCATCACAGCTGCTCGCGGAGCGCGCGGGTGAACTCGGAGATCCGGCGCTCGTCGCGGCGATAGAAGGTCCACTGCTTGATCCGCTTGGCCCGCACCAGCCCCGACTGCACCAGCAGGCGCATGTGGTCACTCACCGTGGGCTGACTCACCCCCAGCTTCTGGGCGATGAGCAATCCACAGACTCCGTCCTTCTCCAGATCCCCGTCGACCTGCGGGGGAAAGTGGCGGGTGGGATCCTTCAGCCAGCGGAGGATCTGCAGTCGCCGAGGACTGTCCAGCGCGCGGAGCTGCGCCACGACGTTCGCTGCGGCCGGCGGCTGGGGCGCGCTCGGGGGCACGGTTGGAAGGGGTCCACCCGCCTCAGCGCGCGCGCCGGACGGCCACCACGTCGATCTCCACCGCTGCCCCGAGGGGCAGCGCCGCCACCTGCACCGTGGTGCGGGCCGGGAAGGGAGACTGAAAGGACCGGGCGTAGACCTCGTTCATCGCCTTGAACTCCCGCATGTCGGTGAGGAAGACCCCCGCCCGGACCACGTCGTCGAGCGTCGCCCCGGCGGCCTCCAGCACCGCCCGGACGTTCTCCAGGGCCTGGGCAGTCTGGGCCGCCGTTCCCTCGGCCAGCCGGTGGGTGGTCGGATCCTCGCCGACCTGGCCACTGACGTAGATCGCCTGCTCCGTTCGTACGGCCGGCGAGAACGGGCCGACCGGCTTCCCCGCCTTCTCCAGGGTGATTGCATCGCGCATCGCTTCCTCCTTCATTTCCCGAAATCGACCGCGGTGGTGTTGCCCCCGCTGACGATGACCGCCACCCGCTCCTCGGGCCGGGGGCGGTAGACACCGGAGATCAGTGCCGCCAGAGCCGCCGAGGCCCCGGGCTCGGCGACCACGTGGAGGACCTCCCAGAGGAGTCGCTGGGCAGCCCGGATGTCGTCGTCGCCGACCAGCAGCACCCGATCGATCCGCGGCTGGACGATTTTGAAGACCTGCTCTCCAACCCGTCGAGGTGCGAGGGAGTCCGCGGCGATACCGCCCACCTCGGCATCGACCGGCCGTCCCGCGGCGAGCGCCCGGGTGAGGGTCGGGGACGCCGTGGGCTCCACGCCGATCAGGCGAACCCGGCGGTCGAACCAGGTCGCCAGGCCGGCGATGAGACCGCCGCCGCCCACCGCGACCAGCACCGTGTCCAGCCCGGGCGCTTGCCGCTCCAGCTCGAGGCCGAGTGTTGCCTGCCCGAGGATGGTCTCCCGCTGATCGAAGGCGTGGATCGACATCGCCTCGGCGGTCCGCATCCACTCCTCGCTGGCCGCCAGCGCCTCGGAATAGGACTCACCGACGATCGCCAGCTGGGCTCCGTAGCGGCGGATGCGCTCCACCTTCGCCGGGGAGGAGATGCGGGGAACGAAGATCTTCGCCGGGACGCCGAGCCGCCGGGCGGCGAAGGCCACCGCGGCCCCGTGGTTTCCTCCGGAGGCAGCCACCACCCCGCCGGGCGGGACGGGACGCAACCTCAGATTCGCGAAGGCTCCCCGGGCCTTGAACGACCCCGAATGCTGGAGGAGCTCGAGCTTGAAGACGATCGGGCTGCCCTCGAGCCCGAGGTCGGCGGCATCCACCTGGACCACCGGAGTCTCACGGACGTAAGGGCGAATCGTCGCCGCGGTGTCGAGGACCGACTGCACGGGAGTCCCTCCTACTCGCCACCTAGTTAATTAGCAATGTGCCTAAGTTATCGGGCGCCAACTGTGCTGACGCAGCAGGACGGAGACGACGGGGATCGGGGACAGGCGCGCCGTGGCCGGCCAGAA
>Ga0306920_100010866_pt1 | contig 12240 bp, 8 predicted proteins | sample flu12Cox44000170_FD_204666 | JGI IMG/M metagenome (GOLD analysis project Ga0306920, IMG submission 204666) | Lab enrichment of tropical soil microbial communities from Luquillo Experimental Forest, Puerto Rico - flux4day.12C.oxic.44.000.170 (v2)... | ecosystem: Environmental > Terrestrial >...
CGTACACCACGTCGGCGTCGGCCGGCGAGGGCTCGAAGTGCCACACCCTTGCGAACTCCCAGGGGTGGGGCGTGCCGTCGTACCACTGGTGGGTGCCGGCCACGCCCTCGTACTGGAAGTCGTTCCCGACGGCCTCCCACGTCCGGCCGCCGTCGTCGGAGCGCTGAACCAGCTGCCCGAACCAGCCCCTCGACTGCGACGCCCACATGCGGTCGGGCTCGGCCGGGGAGCCGGCGACGTGGTAGATCTCCCAGCCCGCGAAATGGGGGCCGGCGACGTCCCACTGGCGCCGGCTGCCGTCGGAGGTCAGGACGAAGGCGCCCTTCCTCGTGCCGACGAGGACCCGCACCTCGCTCACCGGTCGACCGTGCCCATGCTCAGCACCTCCCCGGGCGCCCGGCGCGCCCTCTCGCGCTACGACGGCGGCCGGGCCCGGGAGTCATCGGGCGGCGCCCTCGGCGGCCACCGTGCGGGCCCAGTCGTAGTCGGGGCGCCCCGAGGGAACCCGTTTGATCGTGTCCACGACGACCAGGGCGCGGGGCATCCGGTAGCCGACGATGCGGCCGACGCTGAAGCGGGTCAGCTCGTCGAGCCCGGGCGCCGCCGAGCCGGCCGCCGGTTGGATGAGAGCCACGAGCCGCTGGCCGGAGCGGCCGTCGTCGACGCCGACCACGGCCGCGTCCTGCACCGCCGGGTGGTACTTGAGGACGGCCTCGACCTCGTCGGGGAACACGTTCTCCCCGCCCACGTTGATGGGCTTCACCACGCGCCGAATACTATGCCTGTCATGGTCATGACGATCGGCCGCGGCGGGCTGCTCCTCGAGTCCGACACGACCAACATCGTCCCGAAGGAGCGCTACGTCTCCCAGGAGTTCTTCGACCTCGAGATGGAAAAGCTCTGGCCCCATGTGTGGCAGATCGCGTGCCGGGAGGAGGAGGTGCCGCGCGTCGGCGACTTCCTCGAGTACGTCATCGGCGATCAGTCGATCCTGGTCGTGCGCTCCGCCCCCGACACGGTCAAGGCGTACTTCAACTGCTGTGCGCACCGGGGCACCCGGCTGGCGACGGGGGTGGGCAACTTCGCCACCTCCGAGATCCGGTGCCGCTACCACGCCTGGCGGTGGGAGCTCGACGGCACCAACAAGGAGGTGGTCGACCGCTTCGACTTCCCGCCCATGACCGACGACGAGGTGCGCCTCTCGGAGGTGCGGGTGGGCCGCTGGGGCGGGTTCGTGTTCGTCAACATGGACCCCGACGCCGAGCCGCTGCTCGAGTTCCTCTACCCGCTGCCGACGCTGCTGGCGCCGTACAAGTTCGAGGCGCTGCGGTTCCGCTCGTACCGCACCACCATCCTCCCGGCCAACTGGAAGATCGTCATCGACGCCTTCAACGAGGGCTACCACGTCCAGGGCACGCATCCGCAGCTGCTGATGTGGACCGACGACACGGCGATGCGCTACGAGCAGTTCGGCAACCACGCCCGCATGGGCGGCGGCGAGCGCAAGAAGGACATCCACCCCAGCCCGCGGCTCGGACTGCAGTCGGGCGACTGGGACGAGCGCGAGCTGCTGGCGTACATGATGCAGGAGCTGAGCGGGCTGTTCTACAAGGACGAGCTGGCCGAAGTGGAGGCGCTCAGGACCAAGCCCCTACCCGAGGGAAAGAGCGTCCTCGACGCCTACAACGAGATCCGCGTGCGCTTGCTGCGGCGCAAGGGCGTCGACCTGACAGGCCTCACCGACGACCAGCTCGTGACCGCCGACGACTGCTACTACTTCCCGAACGTGGTCGGCCCGATCTACCCCGGGAGCACAACGCTGTTCCGCGTGCGCCCCAACGGGCTCGACCCGGAGAGCACGATCAAGGACCTGTGGACCCTCGAGTGGCCGGCCGAGGGTGAGGAACGCGAGATGTGCGAGCGGAAGTTCTACCCCGACTGGTCGGCCAAGGACTGGGGACTCGTGACGAACCAGGACTACTCCAACGTCGCCCACGTCCACGCCGGCATGAAGTCGCGGGGCTGCAAGGGGCTGCGGTTCAACCCGCGGCAGGAGTCCAACGTGTTGCACATGCACCGGATCATCGACCGTTACCTCGTGAGGTAGGCGGTCCGGCCCGTCCGGGTGACGGTCACGTTCCCCGAAGTCGGCAAAGGGGGGTGCAGATGACGACCGGTGATGGACCGTTGGCCGGGTTGGCCGGTGTCCGCGTCCTCGACCTGTCCGAGGACATCGCCGGCGCCTACTGCACCAAGCTGCTCGGGGATGCCGGCGCGTCCGTCCTCCGGGGCGAGCCCGCCGACGGCCACCGCCTGCGCCGGTGGTCGAGGACGGGGACGGTGGGCAGGGACGGCGATCCCGACGGTGCGCTCTTCCGCTTCCTCGCCGCCGGCCAGGGCAGCGTGGTGATCGACGCTGACCGCGACGTCGACGCCCGCTGCGCGGCGAGCGACGTGCTCGTGGTGTCGAGCTGCGAGGGCGGCCGCATGCCGCGCGACGGCGCGCAACTGTCGTCCTCCCACCCCGATGTCGTCGTGGTGAGCCTGACCCCGTTCGGGCTCTCGGGGCCGCGGCGCGCCGACGCGCGTTCGGAGTTCCTGCTGCAGGCGTTGTCGGGCTCGCTGCACAACCACGGCACGACCGATGGACCGCCGCTGGCGGTCGGGGGCGCCCTGGCGCAGTGGGCGGTGGGCGTATACGGCGCGCTCGGGGCCGTCACCGCTCTCGCCGTCAGGCGGCGCACCGGTGCGGGCGGCCTCGTCGACGTGTCCGCGCTCGAGGCGATGGCGCTGACGCTGTTGTGCTACCCGTCCGTCGGTGCGCAGCTGCCCGGTGGGCAGCGACGGCGTTCGACGTACCAGATGATCCCCGGCGTGGAGCCGTGCCGCGACGGGTTCGTCGGCCTGACCACGATCACCGCCGAGCAGTGGCACACGTTCCTGGCCATGATTGAGCGTCCCGACCTCGTGGCCGATCCGACGCTGCTGGTCGCCCCCCGCCGCAACGAGCGTCCCGACGTCGTCGACGCCATCCACGACTGGACCACGGCCCGGTCGGTCGCCGAGGTCATCGACGTGGCGACGCAGTTCCGCATCCCGGCCGTGCCGATCGGCAACGGCGCCGTCCTGCCCGCGCTCGATCACGTCGTCGCACGCGGGCTGTTCGGGCGCAACCCCCGCGGAGGATGGCCACATCCGCGGCCGCCGTTCCGCGGCAGTGCGTCAGCGCGACGGGACCCGTCCGCCGCACCGCGTTTCGGGGAACGTGGCGATGACGGCGCGTCCGCTCCCGTGCCGCGTCCGGCCCGCGACCGCGGCCTGCCGCTGGACGGCGTGCGCGTGCTCGACCTCACCGCGTTCCTGGCCGGCCCCTTCGCCACCCAGTACCTGGCGACGATGGGCGCCGACGTGATCAAGGTCGAATCGGTCCAGCGCCCCGACCCGATGCGCTTCAGCGTCCCGCTCGGTCCTGACGTGCCGCAGTGGTACGAGCAGGGCGGCATCTACCTGTCGGTCAACCTCAACAAGCGCGCCATCACCCTCGACCTCACCGACGCTCGGGGACGAGAGCTTTTGCTGTCGCTCGTGGCCCGCAGCGACGTGCTGATCGAGAACTTCACGCCGCGCGTCATGGAGCAGTTCGGGCTCACCTATGAGGCGTTGCGCTCCGTGCGCCCGGACATCGTCATGGTGCGGATGCCCGGCTTCGGGCTGGAGGGACCGTGGCGGGACCGGCCCGGGTTCGCGGCGAGCATGGAGATGCTGTCGGGCATGGCCTGGATCACCGGCTACGACGGCGGCACGCCCAACATCCCCGGCATCTGCGACCCCGTCGCCGGGGGCCACGCCGCCTTCGCGGTGATCACCGCCCTCGAACACCGGGCGCGCACCGGTGAGGGCCAGCACATCGAGCTGGCGATGCTCGACATGGCCGCCAACCTGATCGCCGAGCAGGTGCTCGAACACGACGTCTACGGCCACCTCATGCGGTGCGAGGGCAACCGCAGTCCCACGGCCGCGCCCCAGGGCGTCTACGGGTGCGATGCGGACGGGACGTGGGTGGCGCTGAGCGTGACCACCGACGCCGAGTGGTCGCGCCTGCGCGACGTGCTGGGCGATCCGGAGTGGGCGGGCGACCCCGTCCTCGCCACGGCGGAGGGACGGCGGGCGGCGTGGCAGCTGCTCGACAAGGGCCTGGGCGAGTGGTTCGCGGCGCGATCGAGCGCCGACGCCCTGGCCGCGCTGGAGGCCGGCGGGGTTCCGTCGGAGGCGGTGGTGGCGGCCTACGACGTCGACGGCGACGAGCAGATGCGGGCCCGCGGGTTCTGGGAGGGCATCGACCACCCCGTCGTCGGCCGCGTCACCTATCCCGGTTGGCCCATGCGCATGTCGCAGCGCAACGGGCCGTGGTACCGACGGCCGGCGCCACTGCTCGGCCAGCACAACGACGAGGTGCTTGGCGCCGAGCTGGGGCTGTCCGGCCACGAGCTCGAGGCCCTGCGGGCCGCGGGGGTCATCGGTGATCGCCCCGCCCGCGCGTGACCGGCGGCGATGGCGCGGTGCCCCCGGGCGTGTGATCATCGGCGAGTGAGTACCGGTCAGGTTCCCTGGATCGTCTCGGTGGACGACCACGTGATCGAACCGCCCCACGTGTGGCAGCGGTGGCTGCCGGCCCGGCTGCGTGACGACGGGCCGCGGGTGGTGCGCGACTCGTACACCGTCGAGTGGGTCAACGGCAACCAGGTGTTCCGCAAGGGGGGGACGGCCCCGAGACCGACTGGTGGGTGTACGAGGACTTCGCCTGGTGCCATCAGATGCTCAACGCGTCGGCGGGCTACGACCAGTCGGATTGGTGGATGGGCCCGATCGGCTTCGACCAGATGCGCCCCGGCTGCTACGACGTCGCCGCCCGACTCGCCGACATGGACCTCAACCACGTCGAGGCGTCGGTGTGCTTCCCGACCTACCCCCGCTTCTGCGGCCAGCTCTTCGCCGAGCGCCGCGACCACGACCTCGCCCTCGCCTGCGTCCGGGCCTACAACGACTGGATGGTCGAGGAGTGGGGCGGGGAGTCAGGCGGGCGCCTGGTGCCGCTGTGCATCGTGCCGCTGTGGGACCCGCAACTGGCCGCCGCCGAAGTGCGGCGCAACGCCGAGCGGGGCGTGCGCGCCGTCGCCTTCTCCGAGCTGCCGGGCAAGCTGGGCCTGCCGACGATCCACGACGTCAGCGGCCACTGGGAGCCGTTCTTCGCCGCGTGCGCCGAGACCCGCACTGCCATCTTCATGCACATCGGGTCGGGCTCGCACTGGCTGACGTCGTCACCCGATGCCCCGCCGGCGGTCACGGCCACGCTCGTGTTCATGACGTCGGCGATGGCGCTGACCGACTGGCTGTTCTCGGGGGTGCTGGCCCGGCACCCCGATCTGCGGGTGTGCTTCGCCGAAGGGCAGATCGGCTGGATCCCCTACGTGCTGGAGCGGGCCGACAAGCTGTGGCGTAAGGACATCTGGGCCGGTCCCGCCGGGCGCCTGCCGGAGGAGCCGAGCCGGTACATGCGCCACGTGTACGGCTGCTTCTACGACGATCTGACCGGGCTGGGCAGCCGGGATGCCATCGGCGTCGATCGCATCACGTTCGAGACCGACTACCCCCACCAGGACAGCACGTGGCCCGCCACCGTCGACACGGTGCGCTCCTTCGCCGACCAGCTCGACGCTGTCGAGCTCGAGATGATCCTGCGGGGCAATGCCCGCGCCCTGCTCGGCCTCTAAGGGCCGGCGATGGCGGCGGCGACCCGCTTGGGCACGACCATCCGCCAGGCGTCGATGACCAGCTCGCGCATCTCGTCGGCGTCGATCGTCTCCAGGCGCACGTCGACCCAGTGGTAGCGCAGGTCCGAGGCTCTGGGCAGCATGAACTTGTCCGGCGCCGAGGCCACGAGCGCGTCGCGCTCGTCCTTGGGGAAGGCGAAGCCCATGACCGTCTCGTCGCGCGAGAAGGCGAGGTAGACGATGCGCCCGACGCGGAACTTGACCCGGTCCCGCACGAGCACCTCGTAGGAGCGGGGCAGCCCGCCGGCCACGGCCCGCACGTCGTCGATGGTGACCACCCGGGTCGCCCTAGGCGGGAGGTCGACGGGCGGCGGGCAGGACGTCCTCGCCCGGGTGGATCCCGACCTCGGTGGCGTTGGCGACCATCGACAGCATCGTGTACTGACCCACGACCCACGGCACCTCGACCAGGGCGGCGGGCGTCAGCCGCTCCGCCAGCCGTTCCCACGTCGCATCCGCGATGGTCTTGGACACGTGGAGCTCGTCGGCGGCCCGGAGCAGGGCGGCATCCGCGGGGTCCCACCCCACCGCGTTCGGCCCGGCCGCGACGCGGGCGATCTCGTCCTCGTCCAGCCCGGCCGCACGGGCGTACACGGCGTGATGGGCCCACTCGAAGTCCGACGCGCAGTTGGCCGCCGTGCGGAGGGCGAGCAGCTCGTGGTCACGTCGCGACAGCGCACCGTCGAACACCAGTGCCGCCGCCCACGCGAGGAACGGGCCGAGGACCTTCGGGTCGTGGGCCAGCACCAGCAGGATGTCGAGCGGCTTGCGCTCCTCCCCGGCCTCCCGCCCTTCGAGGCCGGCGACCGGCCCCAGCGTCGGCGTCAGCAGGGTGCGCACCTGCTCGTCCCACTGGTCAGGTTGGAGCTTGGCGATGCGGGCCATGCGACCTCCTCGTTCAGGCGGCCACGGGCGCGGGTGCCGGTTGGGGCGCCGGCGCCGGGGCCGGTGTCAGCCGGGCGCTGGCCACGTACGACACGACCACGGCCACGATGATCAGCGGCGTGAGCGCCACCGCGTCGGCCTGCACGAACAGGCTGGCCAGCAGCACCGACGTCAGCGGCAGGCCCAGCATGGCGACGCTCATCGCCCCGATGCCCATGGCCACGCCGGCGATCATCGGCAGCCCGCCCGCATGCGAGAGGGCGATGCCACCCGCCGCCCCGATCAGCATCCCGGGGAACGTGGGCCCACCGCGGAAGCAGCTCAGCGAGATGCTGTAGGCGAGGCCCTTGAAGAGGATGAGCAGCACGAGCGCGGCCGCGGTCCAGGTCGCGGCCTGGTTCACAAGCGGGGCCAGCGCGTTCTCACCCGAGAACAGCACCTGGGACGAGCTGTGCCCGGTGGCCTCGAAGAACGCGATCGCGCACACGGCCACTGCCAGCCCGGCCACCGGGGTCAGCACCAGCATCCGGCGCTCGATGACGGGGTCGAGCCACTTGGCACCCCGCTTGATCACGGTTCCGATCAGCGCGGCGCCGAGGCCGATCACCAGCGCCCACAGGAACTCGTCCCCGTTGGGCGACGTGAACGGGGGGATGTTGGGGATGGCGAAGGTGGGCAGCCCGTAGCCGGTCCAGCGCGCGATACCGACGAAGATGAGCGAGCCGACGCCGGCGGCGAGCAGCCCGGGGGTGAGGATGATGCCCAGCAGCGGACCGCCCAGTCCGGCCGCCTCCATCAGCAGGAAGGCGCCGGTGATGGGCGACCCGAGGAGCGAGGCGATGGCGGCGAAGCTCCCGGCCGCCCCGATCACGAGGGCGGCCTGCGCCGGCGCGTCGCGGCGGATGAGGCGCACGGCGAGGACGCCCATGCCGCCGCCGATGGCGATGAGCGGCGCCTCCGGCCCCAGCACGGCGCCCAGTGCGAGGGTGGCCACGGACGCGAGCACGATGCCGTACAGGTTCACGGGTTCGACCAGGCCGCCGGCCTTGAACCCCTCCGAGGGCTTGTGCCCGGAGGTGCCGGGCAGGTAGTGGATGCTGAGGGCCACGATCAGCCCGCTGAGGACGAGCGGCAACACCGGCCACCAGCTCGGCTCGCCGTGGAACCCGAGGTCGTTGGGCAGCGTGGTGAAGACCCACTTCTGGAGGTCGTTGATCCACTTCAGGAAGAAGTAGGCCACCGCCGAGATCGGCACACCGATGAGGGCGCCCATCAGCAGCAGTCCGACGTAGTTGCGCGACTTGAGTAGCTGGAGGGGATCGGTCGGTGGGGCGGGTGGCGCCGGCGGCGGGGGGGTGTCGGGCCCGGGCATCGGGCCATGCTAGGGGTCGGCCTGCAGCTCGATCAGGGGAGGGCGACCGTTACGTCCACTGCGCCGCCGCCGGCCCCCTCGACAAGGCCCAAGGTCACCAGCGGACGAGCACGGCGTCGTCACGCGGGCCAGAATGGGTGCCGGTGCGGGCGGTCCGGCGGGTGGCAGCGGTGGTCGCGGCGGCGACGGCGGGCGTGGTGATCGTGACCGCCTCCCCGGCCGCCGCTCTCTCGACCGCACCCGCCTACGCCGGGGACTTCCCGGATCCCTTCGTGCTGCCCGTCGGGGGCACCTACTGGGCCTATTCCACCGGCAGCGCCGGGCGCAACCTCCAGGTCATGAGCTCGACGGACCTGCGCAGCTGGACCACCCCCGCCGATCCGCTGCCGGTCCTGCCCCGTTGGGCCTCGGCCGGGTCCACGTGGGCGCCCGGGGTCGTGCCGCTCGGAGGCCTGTACCTTATGTACTACACGGTCCACGACCCGGGCCTCGGCCGCCAGTGCATCAGCGTGGCCACGTCGACCACCCCGGGCGGTCCCTTCAAGGACATGTCGAGCGGGCCGCTGGTGTGCCAGGGCAACGGCTCCATCGACCCCAACCCCTTCACCGACCCCCGGTCGGGCCGGACCTACCTGCTCTGGAAGAGCGACGACAACTCGGTGGGGCTGCCCACGCGCCTGTGGGCCAGCCGGTTGACGTCGAACGGGCTGTCGTTGACGGGCGGGACGGCGCTGCTGCTCACCGAGACCGCCTCGAGCTGGCAGGCGCCCGCCATGGAGGGCCCCACCATCATGGTGGCCTCGGGTTCCAGCACCTACGACCTGTTCTACGGCGCCGGCGCGTGGGACACGGCCCAGGCCGGCATCGGCTACGCCACGTGCTCGGCGCCGTCGACCGGCTTCCGCGGCCTGCGCTGGACGTGCTCGGACCGCTCCGTCGCCGCTCCGTGGCTCGCCACCCGCGTCGTCGGCGGTGCCGCCGTCTTCTCGGGGCCGTCGGGGCCCGCCGTGTTCACCGACACGGCGGGGAACGCGCATCTGGCCTACCACGCATGGACCGGCACGACGGTCGGCTACGCCAACGGCGGGGTGCGGTCGCTGTGGATCGACGGACTGAGCTTCCCCGGCGGGGTTCCGGTCCTCAGCTGACTTCGCCCGCAGCGATCGAGACCGTGACGGTGATGTTCACCGACCTGGTCGGCTCGACCGCGTTGGCGTCCCAGTTGTCCCAGGAGGCCTTCGACGACCTCCGCCGAACGCACTTCGGGGTGCTGCGCGAGGCGCTGGCGGCCACGGGCGGGACCGAGGTCAAGAACCTCGGCGACGGGCTGATGGTCGTGTTCCCCGCCGCCTCGGGGGCACTGGCGTGCGCCGTCGCCATGCAGCAGGCGGTCGACCGGGACAACGCCGCCGCGGTGTGGCCGCTGGGGCTGCGGATCGGGGTCAGCGCCGGCGAGGCGACGCGCGAGTCGACCGACTACTTCGGCGACCCCGTGATCGAAGCGTCGAGGCTGTGCGCGCGGGCGGAGGCGGGTCAGATCCTGGTGACGCAGCTGGTGCGCGCCAATGCCGGTCGGCGCACCCCCCACGCGTTCACCTCACTGGGCGAGCTGGAGTTGAAGGGCCTGCCCGACCCCGTCGAGGCACTGACGGTTCTGTGGGAACCACTTCCACTCGACTCCACGGCCGCCGAGGTCCCCCTGCCGGCCCGGCTCGCCTACCGGCCCTCGGTCGGGGTGATCGGCCGGGAGCACGAGCTCGACCTGCTCGACGAGGTCCTGAAGCGGGTCGCCACGGGAGCGGGGAGCGAGGCCGTCCTCGTCGCCGGTGAACCGGGGGAGGGAAAGTCGACGCTGGTGTCGGAGGCCGCCCGCCGGGCTCACGAGCGGGGGATGACCGTGCTGCTCGGGCGGTGTGACGAGGACGTGGGCGCGTCCTACCGGCCGTTCCGGGAAGCGATCGGCCACTACGTGACCCACGCCGACGAGCGGGTGTTGCGGGACCATGTCGCCGAGCACGGCGGCGAGTTGGGGCGGCTGGTGCCCGCCCTGCGGGTCCGGCTGGGCGATCTGCCCGCGCCGCAGACGGCGGACCCCAGCAGCGAGCGCTATCTGTTCTTTGCCGCGACCGTGGGCCTGCTCGACACCGCCAGTGAGCTGCGGCCCACCGTGTTGATCCTGGACGACCTCCACTGGGCCGACACACCGAGCCTGCACCTGCTCCGTCATCTCGTCGTCAACGGCCGTTCCCAGAGCCTGATGGTCATCGGGACCTACCGCGACGCGGAACTGACCGTCGAAACGCCGCTGCACGACACCCTGGCCGCGCTGCGGCGCGAGGAGAGCGTCTCGTTCGTCGCCCTCACCGGGCTGGACGACGCCGGTGTGGTCGCCTTCATGGAGGCCGCCGCCGGGCACGAGCTCGACGACCGGCTCGTCGCCCTGGCCCGGGCGGTGTACGAGGAGACGGACGGGAACCCGTTCTTCGTGGCCGAGGTCCTGCGGCACCTGGCGGAGACCGGCACGATCGCGCAGGACGCCGGCGGGCGATGGTCCACGCTCGACGAGGCGGAGATCGTCCTTCCCGACAGCGTGCGCCAGGTGGTCGCCGCCCGGGTGGCCCGGGTGGGTGCAGAGGCCACCAGGGTCCTGTCGACGGCGGCGGTGATCGGACGCGACTTCGACCTCGACGTGCTCGTCGAGGCGATCCCGGTGGGCGAGGACGAGCTGCTGGAGGTCCTCGACCGGGCCCACGGGGCGGCGCTGGTGCGGGAGGCGCCGGGCGTGGCGCGGCGGTGGGGGTTCTCCCACGCCCTGATCCAGCACACGCTGTACGAGGACCTGGGCCCCACGAGGCGGGCCCGGACTCACCGGCAGGTGGCAGAAGCGCTCGAACGCCTCGACGGCGACAGCGCCGCGATCGCCCGGCACTACCTGCTCGCCGGCCCCCCCGTCGCCGACAAGGCCGTCGCCTACGGGCAACGGGCGGGCGAGGCGGCGCTGGCCGCGCTCGCCCCCGAGGACGCGCTGCGCCATTTCTCGCAGGCGCTGGAGCTGCTTGAGCAGCGGCCGCCCGACGACGTCGGGGTGCGCATCGACCTCCTCACCGGACTGGGCTCCGCCCAGCTCCAGTCCGGCGTACCCGAGTTCAGGGCGACGCTGCTGTCGGCGGCCCATGAGGCGATCGGCGCGCACGACACCGAGCGCCTGGTGCGCGCCGCGCTGGCCAACAACCGGGGGTTCCACACCGATCTGGGCGGCGTCGACGCCGACAGGGTGGAAGTGCTCGAGGCGGCGCTGGCCGCGGTCCCGGGCGTCGACAGTCCCGCGCGCGCCCAACTGCTCGCCGCGCTCTGTTCCGAGCTGACCTTCGCCTCGCTCGAGCGTCGCGTCCAGCTGGCCGGCGAGGCCAAGGCCATGGCCCGCCGCCTGGGGGATCGGGCGGCACTGGTCTCGGTGTCCAACCTGTGCGGGACACCGCTGCGCATTCCTTTGCTGCTGGCCGGCCAGCTGGCCGACGCCAAGGAGGCGCTGGCGCTGGCCGAGGGCCTCGGTGACCCGGTCGCGGTCTTCTGGTCGGCCAACCAGGTGGTCATCGAGGCCACGCGCGCGGGGGATTTCGCGCTCGCCGACCGATGCCTGCAGACAATGGACGCGCTGAGCGAGAAGCTCCGGCAGCCGATGTTCGTCTGGACGACCCTGTTCTCGGAGGCGGCTCAGGCCATGCTCCACGGCGACGCCGGACGGAGCGAGGAGCTGGCCGGCCGGGCCTTCGAGATCGGCTCGGCCAGCGGCCAGCCCGACGCCTTCGCCAACTACGGGACGCAGCTCATGGGCATCCGCCAGATCCAGGGGCGCACGGGCGAGCTGGTCGACCTGGTGGCGGGCATGGCCGCCCAGCACCCCGATGTCCCGGCGTTCCGGAGCGTCCTGACCTCCTGCTACGTCGATGCCGGCGACGAGGCCTCGGCCCGCCGGCTGCTGCAGGAGGCGGCGGAGGGCGGCTTCGCGCTGCCGATGGACTGCACCTGGCTGGACGGCGTGATCGTGTATGCGCGGGTGACGCTCGAGCTCGGCGTCACCGATGCCGCCGACCAGCTGCTGCGGCTCCTCGCGCCCTTCGACGACCAGGTGCCCTACCAGGGCCTGACCGC
>Ga0306920_100010867_pt1 | contig 12240 bp, 10 predicted proteins | sample flu12Cox44000170_FD_204666 | JGI IMG/M metagenome (GOLD analysis project Ga0306920, IMG submission 204666) | Lab enrichment of tropical soil microbial communities from Luquillo Experimental Forest, Puerto Rico - flux4day.12C.oxic.44.000.170 (v2)... | ecosystem: Environmental > Terrestrial >...
GCAGAGCTTCTACCTCGATCCGGAGTGGTGGGCCAAGAACGGCAAAGCCGTGGAGAAGCGCTTCCAGGAGTGGCTCCTGACCGCCAAGTGACGACTGGCTGCGTCGCCGCGCTCCAGGCCCCGGCGCCTTGACACGGGTCTCGGAATCCGGAAATGATCGGTCATTCCGCGACCCGGCCGAGCCCCGGGTCGTCGCCCAGCTCCAGACGCTCCACCCGTGGTTGATCGGCGAAGGGAGAGCCGGTGAAGTTCATGTTCTTCTCGGAAGCCGAGACGCTTCCGGGCGCCTCCTATCAGACGCGCTACTGGGAGCTCGTCGAGCAGGTGATCCATGCGGAGAAGTGGGGCTTCGACTCCTTCGGCGTCTCCGAGCAGCAGTACGCGATCGGTGGCATCGCAACCTCCTGCCCCGAAGTGCTCTTCGCCTATCTCTTCCCGCTGACCAAGACCCTGCGCTTCGCGCACGCGATCACCTTGCTGCCCAAGCGGATGAATCACGCGCTGCGCATCGCTTCGCGGACCGCGGTGCAGGACATCCTCTCGAATGGGCGCATCGAGCTGGGCGTCGGTCGCGGCAACACTACGCTAGCGCTGCACGCGTTCGAGGTCGATCTCGAGAAGAACCGGGACGAGGTGAACGAGGGCATCCAAGTGCTCAAGCGGGCGTTCACCGAGGACCCGTTCATGTTCCAGGGCGAGCACTACGCGATCCCGCCGCGCGTGCTCGTGCCGAAGCCGCTGCAGAAGCCGTATCCGCCGATCTATCTCGCGGCGACAAGCCTTGAGTCTCATCGCCTGGCTGGCAGCCTCGGCGTGGGCGTCTACAGCTGGTCGAACTTCATGGGCTGGGACGCCCTGGCCGAGTCGGTCGCGGAGTTCCGGAAGGCCCTCGGCGAGACGAAGGCGCGGGGCGAGCACGTCAACGACAGCGCCGGCGCCCTGCTGCAGGCCTATTGCGCCGAAACCGACGGGATCGCCGAGGCCGAGGCCGGCGACGGCAACATCAAATGGCTTCGGATCGCCATCGACGGCTACCCGCGCCTGGCCAAGGTCGCGCGAAGCTATGCCTACATGAACAGGATCACCGAGGTCGCGAAGAAGACGGACGACTTCGAGTATTTCAAGGAGCGCTCGGGCGCTGCCGTCTTCGGCTCACCGGAGAGCTGCATCCGCGCCATCGAGCGGTTCCGGGACTGCGGCATCGACCAGCTGGTGATGCGGATCGACAGTGTCCCGCACGAGAGGATCATCAAATCCATCGAGATGTTTGGCCGCTACGTCATTCCGCACTTCAAGAGCCCGCGGAACTTCATGCGTCCGGCTGAGGATGTCATGGCCGACATCCGCGAAATGCGGAGCCTGGCGAAGACCATGGGCGTCCCCGCCGCGGGCGGCACGGAGGGGCCCCCGCCCCTGTCAGTCCCTCGAGTCGAGTGAGGGCATGGGAAGGATCCTCGAGCTCCTCACCGTCAACGTGGCGACACGAGACCTCGACGGAACGCTCGCGAAGTGGCGCCGGTTGGGGCTGGCGACGCTGCCGCCGGCGCGCATGCCCGAGCCCCCGATCGAGATCGTCGACGTGACGCTGCCGCTCGGCCCCACGGGTGCCATTTCGGTGATCGCCCCGACCGGGCCCGGCTCGGCCGTTCAGCGCTTCCTGGACAAGCGCGGCGTGGGCGCCTATTCGGTCGCCGTGCGCGTCGATAGCCTCGCCGAGGTCATGCAGGAGTGGGCGGCCGCCGGGATCGAGTGGGTGCTGCCGACGGCGCAGGAGTTGCCGCCGGGGACCCCAGCGGGCCGGTACCGGCCCGAGAGGGTGAAGATCAACTGGGTGAAGCCCGCCTCCCTCGGCGGGATCATGCTGGAGGTCTTCGAGTTCGTCGGACACGTCGAGCACCAGTAAGCCGATGCTCCCGTCATGAACTTCGGCGCGATTTTCGATCTGCCTCTGGCGATGTGGCCCGGGAAAGAGGCGCTGATCTATGGGCCTCACCGCGTCACCTACGGCGAGTTGGAGCGCCGCACCAACCGGGTGGCCAACGGCCTCCGAGCCGATGGGATCGGCGTCGGCGACCACGTCGCCGTCCTGGTGAAGAACGATCATCGCTTCGTCGAGACGCTCCTGGGCGCGCTGCGCGCAGGCGCGTCCGTGACCCCGGCGACGACCCGGGCCCACTACAGCACCCTCGTTCACATCATGCGGGATTCGGGGGCCAAGGTTCTGTTCGCCTCGGCGGACTTTGCCGACGAGGCGCGCCAGCTCGCCGACTCGGTACCAACCCTCCGGCGCGTCTTCGTGATGGACGCCGCGCCACCGAGGACCATGCACTACGACAGGTGGCTCGGCGCTCAGAGCGCGGCGCGACAGGTCGCGGACCGAGCGCCCGCCGATATCGCCTTCATCTCCTACACCTCGGGATCGACGGGCCAGCCCAAGGGCGTCCTGCTCACCCATGGCGCGATCGAGTGGGCGACGCGCACCCTGCGGCGCGCCCTCCTCTACGGTCCCGACGAGCGCTGCCTGCTCGCCGTGCCGATGTTCCACGCGAACGGGATGTTCGGCGGGCTCTTCTCGATGCTTGAGTGTGGCGGCTCGGTCGTGATCCTTCACGACGTGCAGCCCGCCGAGATGATCCGCGCGATCGAGCGAGAGCGCTGCACATACACCACCGGCGTGCCGGCGATGTACAAGCTGATGCTGCGCGAGGAGACGCTGCTGCGCGAGAGCGACTGCTCGTCTCTGCGCTTCGTGATCTGCGGCTCGTCGGAGGTCCCGGAGGAGCTGCTCGAGGAGTTCAGCCGGCGGCTGGCCCCCATGCTCGAGGCTTACGGCCTCACCGAGTGTGGCTTCGTCTGCAACAACCCGCGGTGGGGCGTCACCAAGCAGGGCACGACGGGGCTACCCTATCCCGGGGTCGAGGTGCGTATCGTCGATCCCGAGAACGTCGCCCAAGACGTGTCGGTCGGTGAGCTCGGCGAGCTGCTGGTGCGCTCGCCGGGCAATCTGCTCGCCTACCACAATCTGCCCGAGGTGACCGCCGAGCGGCTCTTGGCCGATGGCTGGTTCCGGACCCGGGACATGGTCCGGACCGACCAGCAGGGGTACATCGAGATCGTCGGACGACTGGATGACCGGATCAGCTGCGCGGGCGAGAGCATCTACCCCAAGGAGGTCGAGAACGTCCTCATGACGCACCCGGATCTCGTCGACGCCGCGGTCGTGCCCATGGCCGACGAGGTCAAGGGCGAGGTACCCGTCGCCTTCGTCGTCGAGCGCGTCCCGGGCCGGGTGCGGGAGCAGGAGATCAAGGACTTCTTCCTTCGCAACGGCGCGCCCTACATGCATCCCCGCCGCGTTTTCCTGCTGCCGGAGATGCCGCTCACCCCGGCCAAGAAGGTGGATCGCGCGGCGCTCAAGAGGTTCGCCGAGGAATGGCGGCGGGCCAAGGTCGACTCGCCGTAGACGAGCGGCCGTCTCGGCGTTTGGGCCCGCGTCTTGACAGCCCAGGATTGGCATAGTAGGGTGCCCACCCTCCGGGAAAACCGTCCACGCCTTTGCCTACCGAGGAAGGAGGTCGGCCAATGCGGATCGTGAAGGGGCTCCTCATTGGGTGCCTCGTCGCCGTCGGGTCGCTGTTGGTCAATCCGGCGGCTGCTCAGCAGTGCCCGAAGGGGACGCTGCGCATCTACACCTCCTGGCCCATGCAGGGGGCGATGATCCCCGAGGGCACCGGCATGAAGAACGGAGTAGACATGGCGGTGGCGGAAGCCGGCGGGGTAGTCGCCGGCTACTGTCTCGAGGTCATCAACCTCGACGACGCCTCCCCCCTGAGCGGCAAATGGGACGGTGCGGTGGAGGCGGAGAACGCCAACAAGGCGGTCGCCGACCCGAAGGCGATCGTCTACATCGGGACCTACAATTCCGGGGCGGCGAAGGTCTCGATGCCCATCACCCAGCGGGCGCGCATGGCGCAGGTCTCGACCGCCAACAGCTACCCTGGTCTCACCAAGAAGAAGGGCGCGGCGCCGGGTGAGCCCGAAATCTACCGGCCGCTCGGGATCGTCAACTACTTCCGGGTGGTTCCCGCCGACGACATCCAGGGCGCGGTGGGCGCCAAGTGGGCCAAGCAGCGCGGGGCCAAGAAGGTCTACATCCTGAACGACCAGGAGCTCTACGGTAAGGGGATCGCGGACGTCTTCGAGGCCGCCGCTAGGAAGCTCGGGCTGGAGGTCGCGGCGAACGAGGGAATCGACTGGAAGCAGTCCGACCAGAAGCCGGTCCTCACCAAGATCCGGGCCTCGGGCGCCGACCTGGTCTACCAGGCCGCCGTCATCGAGACGGGCGCCCAGCTGGTCATCCGCCAGATGAAGGACCTGGGTCTGGTGGCCGACCGCGGTGTGCGTTACATGGGGCCCGACGGCCTCTACGAGGACGAGCTTCTCAAGGCCGCCACGTGCGACGCCGTGATGGCGGTGGACTTCCGGATGACGTACGGGAGCCTGCCCTTCGAGAAAATGAAGGGGCTCGGGGCTCAGACCTACGAGAACTACAAGAAGAAGTTCGGCAAGGAGCCGACCGGATACTCCCTCTACACGGTCGAGGGCGCGCGGGTCATGATCGACGCGCTCAAGCGGGCCGCGCCGCAGATCGACAAGGCCAAGGACATCACCGAGAAGCGCGAGGCCCTCCGCCAGGCCATCGCCAACACCAAGAACTTCGAGGGCATCAACGGGAAGTTCAGCCTCGACGAGAACGGCGACACCACCACTGAGAACATGTCCGGCTTCAAGGTGGTGAAGGCGGACAACCCGGTCGGCTGCAAGTTCGAGTTCGAGACCTTGCTCGAATAAGACCCGCGACGGTTCCACGCCCGAGGGGGCGGCGCCGCCCTCAGTCCGCAGGCGACGCGAACGCCGCCCCTCGGGCGACCCCCGCGGATCGCGGCCCTCAGACGGTACGACCGTTCCGGAGCGCCGGCACCACGGTGGCCGCCAACCGCTCCACGAGCGGGAGGCGGTCGTCGGGGGGCCAGTCGAAGATAAACTCGCCGATGCCGAGCCCCGCGTAGCGACCGACGAAGTCGACGAAGGCGTCGGCGGAGGCCCAGCAGTCCTCCGGCACGTACTCCGGGAAGACCAAGAAGGACCGGATGACCGTGCCCGGATCCCGTCCCACCTCCCGACAGTACCCGTCGAAACGCGCGATGCGCTCCCGGGTGTCCTCGAAGGCCGCCGTGGCGGACACGTGCCGCCCGCCGAAGGTGTTCCAGCGGTCCGCGTAGCGAGCGGCGATGCGCATCATCGCCGGACCCAGGGCCCCCACGATCAGCGGCGGCCGAGGTTGCTGGAGCGGACCCGGCTGCATCAGCGCCTCGTGGACGCGGTAGTAGCGGCCGTCGAAGCTCGCCGTCCTGGACCGCAGGAGCAGGTCGAGCGCCGCAACCGCCTCCCGGAACCGCGCCGTCCGCTCCGCCCGGCTCCACATCGTCACCCCGGTCATGCTGTGATCCAGCGGCACGCCGCCGGCGCCGATGCCGAGCTCCAGGCGACCGCCGGACAGGTGATCCACCGTGATGGCCTGGCGGGCCAGGAGGGCCGGCTGGCGCAGTGTGAGCGAGGAGACGAGGGTTCCGATGCGGATCCGCTCGGTCTCCCGGGCCAGCCCCGCCAGCAGTGTCCAGCCTTCGAGCCAGTCGTCAGCGGGGCGAAAAGGGCTCACGAAGTGATCGGCGACCCAGACGCTGTCGAACCCGAGGTCCTCGGCGAGCCGCCACCGCCGGACCAGGCTGGCCCACGGCACGTTCTGGAGCGTCAGGAATCCCAGCCGCACTGGCTGGGTCACGGACGCATCGTCCACTGCCGGCGCTGGGGGCCGAGGCGGGTCGCCAGCGCGGGGAGGCTCGCGTTCAGGAACGCGGCGACGACGGCGCGCGTCTCACGGGGATCGATCATCATCTCCACCCCGAACGCCTCCACGGTCTTCCAGGGGTCGGCAGCCGCGAGCAGCCGCTCTTCGACCTGACGCCGGAAGGCCACCGGGTCAGGGGCGGCCTCGATCTCCCGGCGATAGCCGGCCTCCACCCCGCCCTCGATCGGCATGTCGCCCCACTCCGCCGAGGGCCAGGCGATTCGTAACCCGAGGGCGTCGGGGTTGGCGGTCGCCGAGACCGCCATGCCGTAGGCCTTGCGGACGTGAATGGTGACGATGGGGACCTCGGCCTCGATGAGCGACTGAATCGCCCGCATGCCCTTGCGGACGACGTTCCCGCGCTCGGCGACCGGCCCCACCATGAAGCCGGGCACGTCGACGAAGTACACGATCGGCAGATGGAACACGCTGCACACGTCGACGAATCGGACCTGCTTCTCCGCGGCCGGCCCGTCGAGCGCCCCACCGAGAACCATGGGATTGCTGGCCACCACCCCCACGGGGATCCCATCGATGCGCGCCAGTCCGGTGAGGACCGCCCGCCCCCAACCAGGCCCGACCTCGAAGAACGAGCCGGTGTCGACGACGACCTCGACCATCTTTCGGGGGTGGTAGGCGCGCCGCCGGTTCTCGGGGATGATCCGCACCAGCTCGTCGCCGGGACGGTCGACCGGATCGCTCCGGTCGCCCCGCGGCGGGAGCGTCCAGACATTGTCCGGAAGATACGAGAGCACCGTGCGGAGCTGACCGAAGGCGTCTTCCTCGTCGCGGGCGAGGTTGTCGATGGCGCCGGACACCGTCGTGTGCATCTCCGCGCCGCCGAGCTCGAACTTGTCGACCTCGAGGCCGAGGGCGCGCCGGACGACCGGGGGGCCACCCGCGAACAACACGGCGTTCCGGGTAATGACGCTGAAGTGGCTGAGGGCTGCCCGCCCCGCGGTGCCGCCGGCGGCCGGCCCGAGCACGGCGACCAGGACCGGCACCTCGGCGAGGAGGTCGTAGCACCGCTTCCAGCTGAGCGAGCTCACCAGGTACGAGTGCCCCTTCACGTCCTGAGCCGCGACATCCCCTCCGATGCCCTCCATCAGCTGCACCAGGGGGATCCGGCACTGATGCGCGAAATCCTCGATGAAGCCGCCCATCCCCCCCTTCAGGCGGTCGAGGTAGAGCTGCGGGGCGCCGGCGCGCACCGTGAAGTCCTCACCGCCGATGGCCACGGTCCGGCCGTCGATCTCGCCGATCCCGCACACGTAGCTGGAAGGCAGCTGCCCGATGTCCCGGCCGGACGCATCCTTGTTCGGAAACGTGGCGAGGTCGCCGATCTCCTGGAACCGCTGGCAGACGCGCTCGATGCGCTCACGGATCGTCAGCTTCCCGGCCGCGTGTTGGCGGGCCACCCGCTCCGGCCCGCCGAGCTGGCGGGCCGCGAGCCGCCGGCGCTCCAGCTCCCGCAGCGCGTCCTCCCACCGAAACGCCATGCTTTCCCCTGCTCGGCTGTTCTCTCGACGCTTCAGCGGGCGAGCGCCGCCAGCGTCGTGCGCGGGTCTCCGCTCGCGACCGTGATGGACAGGGTGTCGATCCCGGCGTTCGCGAAGGCGTCGAGTCGCTCCTGACACCGTTCGCGGCTGCCGAACGCGCCGATGCCGTCGACGAGCGAGGACGACACCGCCGCTCGCACCCCGGTGAAGTCCCGCGTGGCCCACGCGGCTCGCGCCGCCGCTGTCTCCGCCTCGAATCCATACCAGGCCAGGGCTTGCTGGTAGGCGGGCGCGGTGAGGTAAAAGGCCAGATCGTTCGCGAAGGCCACTCGCGCGGCGTCCGCGTCGGCGGTGACGCAGCACGGGACGGACAGCAGCACCTCCGGCAGCATATCGCGCCCGCCACGGCGGGCGCCGCGACGAACGGCGCCGAGCACTCGATCGACGGCCTCCACCGGGACGTAGTTCAGGTAGACGCCGTCCGCGAGCTCTCCGGCCAGCTCGAGCATCTTCTCGTTGAGCGCGGCGAGCAGGATCGGCGGCGGAGCGGTCGGCGGATGGCGGAGGCGGAACCCGCGGCTCCGCACCTGGGCCCCCGCCACCTCCGTCCGCTGACCACCGAGCACGGCCCGAAGCGCGGCGATCGTCTCCCGAGCGCGCTCGAGCGGCCGGCCGTAGGGGACCCCGTGCCACTGCTCGACGATCGCCCGGCTCGACACGCCGACGCCCAAGGCAAAGCGACCCGGCGCCAGCTCAGCCAGCGACGCGGCGGCAGCGGCCAGCGTCGGCACCGTGCGGGTGCCCAGCGGGATGATGGCCGTGCCTAGTCGGATCCGGGTCGTGGCCAGCGCCGCGGCCGTCAGGACGACGAAGGCGTTGGGATCGCTGATCTCCGGTGTCCACGCGTCCTCGAATCCCCGCTCCTCAGCCCATCGCGCGAGCGCGGCCCGCTCTCGGATCGTCAGGGTGCCAGGGAGCTCCATCCCCAGCCGTTGGGGATCCGCCATCAGATCACACGCTGCCCTCGACCACGAGGCGGTCGATGGTCGTCGGCCCGTTCTGCGCGGGCAAGAGGTGCTTCTGGATCGATCCGGTCCCCGCGCTCCGCACGAACAGGGAAGCCTCCACGATCTCGACGTAGCGGGGAACGGCGAAGCGGGCCAGGTTCTGGTGGCAGTACCGGAAGAACGCGGCCGGATCGAAGGAGGAGGCCCCGTCGAGGGCGAGGAACAGCTTCACCTCGTCCTCGCCCCCCAGGGCATCGCGGACGGGGACCGCCGCGCACTCCGCGATGCCCGCGGCCGCGCGCACCGTTGCCTCCAGCTCGAAGGCCGAGATGTTCTCGCCGCGGCGGCGAAGCACGTCCCGCATGCGTCCGACGAACCAGAGGAACCCGTCCTCATCGAGATACCCCAGGTCGCCGGAATGGAACCAGAGGCCCCGGAAGCTCTGAACGGTGGCCGCCTCGCGCCGCCAGTAGCCCTGCAGCATCATGTGCGCAGTCGCCGGCCGATACGCGATCTCCCCGTGGGTCCGGGGAGGCAAGATCTCGCCCTCGGGTCCCAGGATCGCCACCTCGAACCCCGCGCACGGCCACCCGGCGCTCCCCCGGCGGCGGCGCTCGGGCGTGCTCCACGTCACCCCGTCCGCCTCGGTCTGTCCGTAGATCTCGTAGAGCGGGATGCCGAGACGGTCCTCGAAGAACTCGTACGCTTCGGCCGGAATCGGGGCGGCCACTCCCCGTCGCAGCGTCGTACGTCCTCGCTCGGGCGACGGTTGCCGGGCGACGGCCGCGACCATGAATCCGACGGCCAGGAACCACGTGGCCCGGAACTCGGCGACGTCGTCCCAGAACCGACTGGCGCTGAAGCGCGGCACCAGGGAGAACGTGGCCTCGGCCTCGAGGCTCGCCGCGAACACCACGTGCGAGTCGATGTGGAAGAGCGGTAGGATGAAATAGAGCACGTCCGCGTCGTCGAAGCGCTGGACCATGCGCCAGACGTGCCCGAGGTTCACGTAATAGCCGTGCGACAGCATCACCCCTTTCGACGGGCCCGTCGTCCCGGACGTGTACATGATCGTCGCGAGATCGCCGGGACGGGGGTCGGCATACTCGATGGTCGGCGCCCCGCGCCAGGCCTCGAGCAGCGCGTTCTGCACTTCGATCACACGAAGCCCCGGCCTGGCGACCGCGCGGACCCGCTCGATGAAGTCGGGCTCGGCGAGGACGAACGCCGGGTCGCTATCGCCGAGGACATGATCGAGCATGGAGCCGCGCAGGTCGGCGTTCACGGGAACCTCGACCGCGCCGGCCAGATAGATGCCGTACCACAGCGCGATGAACCGTTCGGAGTTCGCCGCCAGGACGGCGACCCGGTCGCCGGGCCGCACCCCCACAGACCGAAGCCCATTGGCCACGCAGCGCGCGGTGTCCGCAAATTCGGCCACCGTCGCCTGGCCGCCCCGCCAGCGGAGCAGGACGCGGTGGGGCCGCTCAGCTTCGGCTACGCGCAACTCCTCGATCACGCTCCGGGAACGGCTCGGTCGCCAGTCCGGGACACTCCGCATCGGACCGAGATAGTAGGGCATCGCGTCCGCGCAGCGCAAGGGGTGAGGGCGTGAACGACGGGGACGACGCCGCACTCACGCGCACTCGAACATCTCGGCGATGAGCGGGCCCGAGCCGAGTTCTCGCTTGAAGCCATCGATGCGCGCGGCAGCCGCTACCGGGCGTCAGGTACGAAGGAACACGTACTCCGCGGCGTAGGGCTCTCGGCGTTGTCGCTTGCGCCTTCCACAGCCTCGCCCGGGTGTTGATGCGCTGCACGGTCGTCACGCTCGACAGCACCCCGGTGCCGGGGCGCTCCGTGACGTCCCGCTTGAATCGCGGAATGTCCTTGGCGGTGGCCCCGGCGCGCGCCCGGTCACCTTGCCGATCACCGCGCTGCCGTCGCCCTCCTCCCACCTCGGCCCTGCATCGTGTTCGGCCGACCGTCTGGCCGGCGAGACAGAGCGTCGCGATCGGCTCGCGGAACTGCCAGACGACATTGGCCGGCCGCATCAGCCTTGCACGGATAGACCTGGGCGCCCTCCGTGTCTCACTACTTCCACATGGGCCACTCCGCTCACCGCGGGGGCGGTGCTCTCCTGCGGGAGTTCTTGAGGACCAAACGGGATGTCGCCAGCCCCTCGGCGGCCCTTCTCAAGGCCCCGCTCATCGCCGGGGCTCGGCGCCTGCCAGGGACTGCCTCGAGCAAGACGTTCGTCGACAACCACCAAGGATTCGGCCGCGTGAACCTCGACCAGACCATCACGCGACCGCTGGCGACGATCGACGGGCCCGGGCTCAAGACGGGAATAAGTCCACCTTCCCGGTGAAGGTGCAGGTCGCCGGCAAGACACTGTGGATCGCGCTGTGTTATTCGCATTTCCGGGGCCGACGCTGATCAACAATCTGAATCTGATTGTGACCAGCCCGACGTGCACGCCCGACGTGGGCAATCAGCCCGCGTCGACGAGCACGGCGCTGACTCTCGACTCCACCAACGATGCCGAGCTGATCCAGTGAGGGGCGCCAAGACGGGAACGTGGACGGCGGAGGCCGTGGCGTCCGACGTCAGCGCGGGGCCGCCGGACTTCGGGTTGGCGGCCGTCCTCGGGTGACGGGAGGTCCGCCGCTAGGCGCCCGGCGTTCCCCGGCCGGTGCGAGGTGCGGGGGGCGCCCACAAGCGATATCCCCCCCGGAACGCGTGCGCGTTCGACCCCAGGCGAACCCCCGGGGGCAAGCCGTCGAGCTTCTTGGCGTTTCCGCCGCCCACCACGACGTCATCAACCTCGAACGCCGCCTTGAGCCGTGTCACGACGTCGATCACATGGCGCCGCCACTTCTTCGTCCCCAGGCGCTTCCGTCCGGCGTCACCGATGTACTCCTCGTACGTGCGGCCCTTCCGGTAGGGAAGGTGCGCGAGCTCCATGGGTTTCAGCACACCGTCGATGATGAGCGCGGAGCCCAGCCCGGTGCCCAGGCCGAGAAACAGCATGTGCCCGCCCTTGTAGCTGCCAAGCGCCTGCATCGCCGCGTCGTTGATGACCTTAACCGGACGACCGAACGCCTTCGCGAAGTTGAAGCCGACCCAGCCGGGCCCGAGGTTCTTCGGCTCGGCCACCGGCTTTCCGTGTACCACGGGTCCGGGGAATCCGATCGACACGACGTCGAAGCTCCAGCCAGCCGTGGCCTTGCGTACCTCCCGTACCATGTCCTTCGCGCTCATGGCCGGTCCGGAGGACACCTTGACGGGCACGCGGCGTCCCGACGCAAGCGCCTTGACGTGGGATCCGCCGACATCGACGACCAGGATCCGGGTAGCTGTCATGCGAGGCTAACCGAAGCCGGAGGATCTCGCCAGCGGGCGATGGTCACGCGTGGTGTACGCTCAGTCCACACTCTCAACGTGTCCATTATGAGCGATCTCGAGCCGATCCGCTCACACGCCTGCGCGGTCCTACAGCCCACCAGCCCACCAGCCCCCCGGCGCCCTCGAGGGCCAGTCCGCGCTTGCAGGGTCCACGGCGGACGACCGCAAAGGGCCAGCTTCGGTTCGGTGGCGCGTGCCTGTCCGCCTGACGTGACCCAGATCGGATCACCAGACGCGCATAGGCGCGGTCCCCGCTGTCGGCCCAGGCCATGTTCTGCGCCGCCGAGTGCGCGGCGCCGCTCGCTCGGCGTCGCGCCAACTGTGGCACCCACCTCCTACGGCGGAGAGGTTCTGCCCGGAGTGTGGTCATCCCGCTGCCGCGGCGGCGGGGGCCCCCCCCCCCCCCCCCCCCCCCCCC
>Ga0306920_100010868_pt1 | contig 12240 bp, 7 predicted proteins | sample flu12Cox44000170_FD_204666 | JGI IMG/M metagenome (GOLD analysis project Ga0306920, IMG submission 204666) | Lab enrichment of tropical soil microbial communities from Luquillo Experimental Forest, Puerto Rico - flux4day.12C.oxic.44.000.170 (v2)... | ecosystem: Environmental > Terrestrial >...
CGTCGCGCTACTGATGGCAACCACTCGGAAAACGGCATCAGCATTGAAGCCACGGAACCCGAACGAAAAGTCCCCCCCGAATGGGATCCCCGGTCCTCCGAAGAATCTGACCACGGGACCTGAGGGAGCGCACCCCGTGAAGGAGCTCGGTCCCCCGAGGGCAGTAGATAATAAGCACGTGAGGCTACCCGAGTAGGTTGGGCTGGCAACGACGACCAGTTGCTGGATAGTTTTATCGCCAGGCGGCGTCGTGATGTCGTTCCGAAAGATGCACTCATCTGCAGAAGTTGAATTTCCCCCTTGGATTAGAATGCACGGAGTGCCGTCAGTGGGGCTCATTCCCGACTTCGTCAGGATGGTGAAGACTGACGAAGTGATGGGAACCGAACCGGTACCGCCCCCACCCCTGATAACCGGGTCGGGTGGCGGAATTGAATCGGCGAACGCCACGGCAGTACACAACACCACGAACGCAGCTAACGCCACAATACGAAGCGACTTCATAATCCCTCCTCTTCGTTAACCCGCACAAGGAATGTCCAGATTCCCGCGAGTGTGCCGCCGTGCCAGTAAGTTGTCAACCCCAAAATTGGTTAGACGGCACCTTGGTGCTCATTTCTCAAAACGGTGAAATGGAGTGGTGCGGAGAACGAGCGAAATGAATTCCCCCTGCCGGCCTGTAGAGGTCTTCGATAGTATATGCCGAATATGCGTGCGCACGGTTTCGAGGGAAATACCCATTTCATCCGCTATTTCTTCAGCACGCCGACCGGCAGCAAGCCTGCTCGCAACACGTGCCTCGGCCCGGGTCAGGGAAAATAAAACCCGCAGAATTCCAGGATCAAGCTCCTGCCCCGGCCCGGTATCAACCATCAAGATTATTGCCAGGCCGTCTTCGGCCTGAAAACCATCCGCGGGCGTCAGGTCGCAATGCGGGACAGACAGGAGCAAGACTCGAAAAGCGCGCTCATTCGACGGTCGTGCAATCTCAAGCCAGCGGAGCTGGCCCTTCCGGCCGGTGGCGACCTCGGCCAGCGCTTTCATAAATGTCGGCTGGTTGTGCAGAGACGTCAGCGAAATGCGGCCCGACCGTAGGGAGAAGCCGTCCTTCTGGCTGGCTATTTCGTTGGCGGCGGCATTGGCATAGATGACGGCGCCTGCTGCATCGCTCAGAACAATCGGGTAGGGATGGCGATTGAGGAAGAGACTGAACAAGGCTAGCTGCAGACGCACAAAGGTTATCTCGTTCTGCAGCAGGGCGGCCCGTCGCAGGTGGGGCATTAATGGCCGGAGGGTCGTCACCGCGGAGACATCGAAAGGACCATCCTGGTGGGTGCGCATGGCCACGATTGTGGATGGACCGTACTTGGTGCGCAGAAAAACACCCGAAACACCGCAGTAAAGGTCCTCTAGCGTACCGGATTCCCTGGAGTGGGTGGAATCTGGGAACTGCTCCGGCTGATAGAGGTCGCCAAACGTGCGAATGGCGCCTTCCGGTTGGCCTTTTCCAAGGGTTTGATACCACCCGTCAGCCATGATTCGCTGAAGAGGCGGATCGAAACTTTCGTTGGGCCAGTTGGAAGAGCGAAATATGGCGTTTTTCTTGCCGTGATCGAGATTCACGATCATCACGCCGAGCCGGGCTCCTACCGACTCGACGTACGCATCCAGGAAGAGATACCAACGCGCGGTATCAAAAGCAGCCTCATAGATGAGGCCGACTAGGTTTAAAGAGTCGCCCATAAATGGCTGATAGCAGCGCACGACGTTTTCCACTGCAGCGCAGCATCACGGCCGACCGGCTGTAGTTCGATCGGCGAGCTCGCTGCGTCCTATAGAAACTACCCCAGAGCATGACAGCGTCGCCATGGGGACTTTTTTCCCCGGGTCAAGGAGAGTGCCACCTTAGGCCGTTCGGAAGCGGCGACACCCACCACAATACTTGGTATGGTCTCGCGCCTTCTTGCGGAGGCACAACTTGCGCAACTCCGGGTGTCTCAGGCGATTTCCTGTAGCTTCACGCCCACCGTCTCCCCAGGCGTTCCAAGCCTTCGCAAGAAAGTCGAAAAGGACCTGAATCATCAACAAGGTGCAGAGGAGGGCAGGAGCAAGTCGACCCAACCACTCCTTCGCGATTGTGCCCAACGATCTGATGCAGGAAACCGAAGTGCCGAACCCTCAACGCCGGGACTCTGCACGTACCGTATGGTCGCTGATGGCAGAACACACACGCGCATGCCCGCACACCCGGCACACGCAGAGCGCCCTCAGCACGGGACCAGGAGGCACGCCAAACAGCGAGCGGCGAACGAGCACGCACACATCCGCGCACGCCGAGCGCTCCATTCCTTAGCATGTACGCCCGCACGCGGCACAGTAAGGGGCGCATGTCCGAACACCGAACGGAGCACCCCCCAAGCTGTCGCAGCTCGCACGCCCCGCACCCACACGGCGGACGCCGAACTCCGCACGGACCAGTCGGTACGTGCACGCCCCGGGACGAGGGAATGTGCCTCAGCCTCGGCCAGCACTTATCCAGCAAATCAGCAGTTCGGCCGAAGCAAACACAAGCGCGAAGCCGGCGTAGATAAGCTAGAGTGCACAAATCACGGAAGAATGACAGATGCCGGTGGCCCCAAGGTCAAACTCGAACAGCACCGGCACCCACCTGCTTAAATACAGCAGCGGGGGAGCCTCGCTGGTTATGGATTCGTCGCGCAGTAACCCGCCACGGTGCCAAACCCAAAGTAACTTGCTATTTGGTCGGCCGCATCGAAAGGTTCAGGCCGGGAGACGGGAAGGGCAAGTTTTGCGTGCCCCGCCGGTTGAGGCATTCGCTTGCCAATACCTCTGATACGTTAGGTGTGTCAGCGGCACGTACTTTGCGCGCCCGGCTGCGGGCTGTAGTCGTTCGGCCTTAGGATGCTAGCTAAGCACAAGAATCGGAACCAGGCGAGCTATCGGGCTTGATAGCTCCATTGCTCGGGTGGCCTTAGCTGCCGCCGTCCGCGGCAGGCGATCATAGTTACGCCCCGTTGCTTCCCTGCAATGACTCTAATGGGAGTCGCCGGGCTAGCAAAGCTAAAAAACAAGTATGGGTGAAGTGACGGAGTCTGGTTCCAGAGCAGGATGCAAGCGGACAAACTGTGGCCGCGTTTTGCCGCTCGCGGGAAGTGCATAAATCACAGTTTTACTACTGGAAAAGACGACTGAACGAAGCAGCGACGCCGCCGTTCATTGAAGTGCACGTGCCGAAAGCCCGAGCTGAGGCATTCCCCGCTCAGCAACGGGAGCAACGATTGAAGTGCGGCTCAGGAATGAGCAAAGTCCCTTGGTTGCGCCAAGCTTTGACGCAAGTCACGTGCGCCTTGTAGGCCGTGGTGGAGTCGGTGTCATGATCGAGCTGCCCAGTTTGCGCACGCTGGACCAGGCGCAGGCCGCGCGCATCTTGTTGGCGACCGAGGCCACCGACATGCGCTGCGGATTCGACCGGCTGGCGGAGCGCGTACTCGCGGTCACGAGCCAGGATCCTCTGAGCGGCCACCCGGCTGATAAAACCCGTACACAAACAGCGTCGCCGCAAACAACGCGCACCCGAACAGGATGAACGACGTCTGCCCGTCGCTGCGCCATCAATAGGACGGACTACATCACAATTTTGTCTCCTCCCACGCGTTTCTGAGCAAGGCCTCAAACTCCGCGGTGCTCAACGTATGCGTCGTTACTATCTGCGTGACCGTGGCGCTCCTTCCAACTCCGCACCAGCCATACTGCAATCGTAGTGGCTAGGGCGAACACGGCGAACGGCATGATCCACGCGATCACGTTGAAACCGCTGGAGATCGGCGACGACAGCACCGTGTTGCCGTACTTCTGCACGAAGCTCTGCAGCACTAGCGAATCGCTGTCGGCGCGCTCCATTGCCGCCGTCAGCTCGCCGCGCATGCGTTCCGAATACGCGCAGCCTACGTGGTTGCATTCCAGCAATATCTGGTTGCAGCCACACATGCACATGAGTTGATGTCCCAGCTTGCTGAAGCGGGCATCGACATCAGCGCCCATGAATGAAATGGCCAACAGCACGACGAACAGAAGCTGGGCACTGCGAATAAGTTTCGAGTTTCGGGTTCCGAGTTTCACGTTGTTCACTTACCAATATTCCAGACGTGTCATCCTGAGCGCGACGACCGCAGGGAGCGGAGTCGAAGAGCCTGCCCTGAGCTTGCCGAAGGAGCCTCCTCTTCCCGCCAAAATCTCAACTCTGCTGTCGCCATCTATTCACCGACCACTAACCACTAGCCACTGACCTCTCTTTTTTAGTCCCCACCCACTTCCACCGCGCTTCGTTTCACTGCGCCTTCCGGTTCTTCGCGTTCCTTCTGCGTCACATGCACTCTTTCCGGCTTCATGTTCGGAATCAGCGCCAGTACCGTTCCAAATCCCACCACCGCCACGCCAATCCAGATCCACATCACCAACGGATTCACGTGTGCCTTGATGATCGGCTTAACGCTGTCGGGATTCTTGCCGGTGTACACCAGGTACAGGTCTTCGTTCGGCCGCGAGCGATTGGCCACGATGGTGGACGTCTGCTCGCTCGCCTTGTAAAAGCGGCGCTCGGGAAACATGGTGTCGATCTTCTCCCCGTTCTTGTAGACATCGAGTACCGCCCATTCGCTGCCGTAGTTCGGCGTGTCGTCTTGCGTGTACGACTGACACACCAAAGTGTAGCCGCCGATTTGCATCGTGTCGTCGAAGCCCATCTCCTGTTCTTTCTCCTGGTTGAACGGCAGTCCGGCGAAGCCAATGATGATGAGCACTACGCCGAAGTGCACCAGGTATCCGCCGTACCTTCGGGTATTGCGCCGTGTGATCTGCACCATGCCGGCGAGGATATTGGTGTGCTGCTGACGCGCGATCACCCGCCCGCCGCGCCAGAATTCTCCGACGATAGTTGCGGTCACAAGGGCCGCCAGCGAGACCGCCATCAGCGAATAGAAGTACGCGCTGTCCTTCCACGGCCGCATCCCACCCGCGATCAGCGCGACGGCCGTCACGACTCCCACAATTGTTGGCCACAGGAAATTCCGCCGCAGGCTGTCCCACGATGTCTGATGCCAGGCCAGCAGCGGCCCGATACCCGTCAGAAACAAAAGGAACAACCCAATGGGCACATTCACGCGATTAAAGAACGGCGGACCCACTGTCACCTTGCTGCCCGTCACCCACTCCGACAGCACCGGAAACAGCGTGCCCCACAGCACGGCAAAGCAGGCTACCAGCAGCACCAGGTTGTTGAACAGGAAACTCGACTCGCGCGAGATGAGCGAATCCAGCCCATGCTCACTCTTCAGGGTCTCGCGGTTGCGCATGAAGAAGAACACGCAGGTCGCGAACGTGAGGGCCAGGAACCACACGAACCAGATGCCGATGCCCGACTGCGCGAACGCATGCACTGAGCTGACTACGCCACTGCGCGTCAGAAACGTACCGAAGATCGCCAGCAGAAACGTGACGAAAATCAGCCACATATTCCACATCTTCATCATGCCGCGCTTCTCCTGCATCATCACCGAATGCAGGAACGCGGTCATCGTCAGCCATGGCAGGATCGACGCGTTCTCCACCGGGTCCCATCCCCAGTAACCGCCCCAGCCCAATACCGCGTAGGCCCAGTGCGCGCCCAGGAAAATGCCACAGGTCAGAAACAGCCACGCCACCATGGTCCAACGTCGCGTGATATGGATCCACTTTTCGCCGGGATACTTCATGATGAGTGCTCCCAGCGCAAACGCAAACGGAGCCGTCACACCCACGTAGCCCAGGTACAGCATCGGGGGATGGATTACCATTTCCGGGTATTGCAGCAAGGGATTCAGCCCGTTGCCGTCAGGCGGAATCGCGCCCGCGACCAGGCCAAAAGGATGCGCCGCGAAATTCACCAGCAGCAGGAAAAACACCTGCACTGCCCCGATAATCGCCGACGCATAAGCCGTGAGTTGGGGATCGACCTTGTAGCGCAGCCGCATCACCAATCCGTAAGTCGAGAGCAGCCAGGCCCAAAGCAACAGCGAGCCTTCCTGTCCCGACCACAACGCGGCAAATTTGTAAGCCATCGGAAGATCGCGGTTGCTGTGGTGGAGGATGTAGGCCACGGAGAAGTCGTTGCCGAAAGCCGCCATTACCAAGGCTAATGCGGCAATGGTGACAGCAGCCCAGCAGGCGATTCCCGCGCGCCGGGCGGTCTCGCCCAGTCGGTCGTCCTTGCGGTGTCCAGCCAGCGCGCCGGCGCCCAGCGAATAAACCGCCAGGGCCAAGGCCAGCAGAAGCGTAAAACTACCTAGTTGTGGCATGGAAGATTGGGTACCCTAGTGACGTGGCAACGCGCCTCGGCATCAATTGCGCCATCGTCGTCGAATGTTCCTATTCTGCTCGTCATGAAGGAGAGTTTCGCCGCTCAACTCGCATCATCTCGCAAGCCGTGGGAATGCTTGTTGTGCTGCCGTAATTGCGCTTGACACCCCATACGTGGTGCGTGTGGGGAGCCATCCTGGAACGGCTCAAACAAATACAGAGGGCACGGACGACTCCGTGCCCTCTGTTGTAGGTCTCCCTGTTGTTGCACGCCTGACGCAGCAACTGCGAAGCGTTGTAGTTTACGGGCCGGTCGCACAGTAACCCGCCACGCTGCCAAATCCAAAGTACGATGCAATCTGATCAGCGGTATTGGTAATCTGAAACCCGTCCGGCAGCGTTATGGTAGCGCCTCCGGTGGAGGGGTTGGCCTGCCAATACTTCTGATAGGTCAAATGTGCAAGCGGCATAAACTTAGCGTTTGGATCCGGCGGATCAGGGTTACCGTTTTTACATTGTGCTATCAACGCCAACTGCAAGATATCGGATTCCTGCTTGAAGTTCGCCGGAGTCCCGAAGTCCAGTGAAATCTCACGGTTGAAGTGGCAGGAGCGGCAAGACGGTCCGACCACCGTCAGGTACAAATTCTCCGAATTTGGCGGTGCAGTTCCACCATGCATTGGTTCACGCCACGCCACCGGGATAAAGTTACTGTCCTGAATATTACTCGACATCGTCTGGTCGCCCGGGAAGCCCGCGTACCAGCCGATGATCACCTCTCGCAGGTGCGCGACACGCGTCGAACCCGTGCCATCGCTTTCCTTAGTGGTAGGAACGGTTGCCAGCACAGCCTGGTTATAGTGTTTGATCTGCACCTCTTGGTGGGCCAAGTCTGTGTATGCGACGGAACCATTGTTTGCTGGCTGTTCACCACCGGAGAGTGATGAGAACAGTAGATTTCTGTTGTCCAGCGGCAAGAACCTGAACCCGGAGATGTTGCCCTGGTTCGGATACGCCCCAGTGCTGGTCAGCTTCGACGGCTTCCCGCCATGGCAGATAAGGCAGACGCCCGGGTGCTGCTTAAAGCCGATGAAATCGAGGTTCGCCGGGAATGGATCCCCCATGACACCGGTGTACGCATTGTTATTGGCGGGATTCAGATCTTTCATCAGGCCGCCATTGAATGGCTCAAGCATATGTGTGGCTACATTAGGGGTACACTGGGAGCCGAAATCGTTGCAATTTTGATCACCCTGGTTGGGGAAGGCGATCGTTTCGGTCGGGGAAGCCCCGTCTTTGAAGAAGTAGGCATACAGTTGCCCGTATCGGGTTGACGACAAAGGCTTCGTCGGCGGAGGCGCCCATTCAAAAGCGACGTCCGCAATGCGCGAGATTTTGCACCCGAAGGCCGTATCGGTGTTGGCTGTCTTGCAACCGGGGAGGGCAGGTTTGTTCGCAGGGTCGGGATCAGTTGGACGGTTCAGCGCAGATTCGATTGCCGCTTTGGCTTCAGACTGGTTGGGGTACCCGGTTAAGGCCGGGAACCCGGAACCGCCGTTACCGGATGCTGCAAACGGGTTGACCGGGTAATTTTCCAGATAGGTGTAGATGATCGGGTTGGGTGCCGTGCAGCTGGGTACGCAGCGAACAAACTGGTTGCGCACAAAGCCCAGGTCCGCCGCATTCAACACAATCGCGTGAGAGTCGGTGTTAATGATGTTATCGCCGTACACCGGGTTGCCTTGAGGGTCATGGGCTGCTATGTCGCACCCATTCGCCTTTCCAAGGTCGCAAGCGATGATTTGCGGCCCGAACGCATGCCACTGATTCTCTTGGCTTATGAAACCTGCTTTTTTCAGCCATTGGGGAAAGGTTAGCTTGAGGTGGTTGGGGTCAATGGCGTTGTAGTACGCGGTCGCGCTTGCAATATTTTCACCAGGGGTGTCGCTGCCAGTGAACACAAGAAAGTGGGTTTGTTGTTGAAACGCGGATTGACTGGAGTCGAAGGCGGTTGGAATTCCGGACGTAAGTTCCGTGCCGTGGAACAGCACCATTGTTCCCGCCGCCAACAACACGGTGGTCACCGCCAATACGATCAAAACAATCTTGACACTTCTCATTTTCGTCTCCTGATTATGCCCCCATTCCGGGACTCAATTGAACGCGCACGTTCAATGGGGCTGCAATTCCGGGCGTCTGTTCCTGAAACAATGTTGCAGCCTGCAATAAGGCGGTGAAGGCCAGTACCGGAAGTTAGAAACGTACCTTTCTTGTAATCTTCATCTCCCTCTCCTTCACCTGCGTGCGCCGCCTCTAAAAGTAGGTGGTGGCATGTGCGCGCCGTACCCACGGACGGCTAATCTGAATATGCTGGGGCCTGATTACCCAGGTCTACCAGGGATGTTCTTGCCAGACTTCTGCTCGAGAAATGTTCGTTCGCTCGCAGCCTGCTTTCGGTACAGCAAGTCCGTTTCCGCGTGATTCGTAAACCCGCACAAGGAATGCCCGGATTCCGGCGAGTGTGCCGCCGTACCAGTAAGTTGTCATCCCCAAAATTGATTAGATGGCACTTTGTGGCTATTTCTCAAAACGCCGAAATGGAGGGGTGCGGAGCCAGGCTTTCCCTCATTAGTCAAAAACCTCACTATCTTGCGGGTGCGCAACCACCACTGACTAGCTACAGGTATCATCCAGCTCGCCTCAACCTTACCGAGGGCAGCAAGTCGGCTGCCTTTATGTATTCCCGGGAAGAGTTAAAGAGACGAGGAGGATGCATGGTGGGCGGCGCATATCGCAAGCTAACACTGGTTCCGCTTCTAGCCAGCCTCGCAACATTAGCAGGCGCTCAGTCGTTCCGCGTACAGTGCCCCAGGTCGACGATCACTCACCCGGTAGATGCCAACAACAATTCCGAGCCCCTGTACACTGGCGCGACCGGCTATGGAATTTGTACTCCGGGCCAGCCTATCCCTGGTTCGACGACAGTGTTCTGTCCGGCATCCGGGGTATATCCCAGCAGCAACGTGAATGGCGCCATTAAGTGCCAGCAGATCTCCGGCGGTGACGGTTACTCGACCATGGGTGACGGAACGCAGACCTACATGTTTTCGTTCGGCCCATTGTCGGGACTGGCAGACATCGCGAACGGTGCTCCGGGAACGCAATTTCCCTACATATTCAACACTGTAGCCGGCTCTTCGGGACTGTCGACCGATCCCAAGGTTTTGCAGGCTGGAGATCCCGCCACGACTAACGGAGCAAGCGACGCGCCCTACTCGGCGGGGAATCTCACCTCGAATTACCAGCTTACAAATTTCACCTATAACGGAGCGGTGGGGCTGAGCCCTGACAGCTTTTCGGAGAACATTGACCAGTCGACATACAACCTGCTCAATGGGCACGTCGATCCTCGGCCCATCATTGACGTCGGCGTGATGAACGGCAATATCCCCGCACCGTTGATGGCCTTTGATGAAGACGATGAATTTTTCCTGACGCTTACCAACGTCGGGATGATTATGCGGCCGGACCTGTTCGAGCAGCACACGGTCCACTTCCACGGCTATCCCAACGCTTCTACCTTCTATGACGGCGTACCAGATGCCTCCGTAGCGATCAACATCGGTGGAAGCTTCACCTATTACTATCTGGCGCCCGATGCCGGCACCTACTTCTGGCACTGCCACATCACGCCGCCCGAGCACTTGCAGATGGGCATGGTTGGGCAACTCTATGTACGTCCCCGGCAGAACCGGGTACCGCCCACGACCACGCTCAATGACTCGTTGCTGGCGCAGCAGGACGATCTGCGGACGGCGTGCAGGCGGCCTGGGGATGGGGCAAGTCCATCCGTTACGACTTTCCCGGATATTCTTTGCACCAATCCCATGCCAGCGGTCCCGACCGCTGCCATGGGCGGTGGCAAATACGCCTACAACGACGGTGACGGTTCGACCGCCTACGATGTCGAGTACCCAATCCAGATCCACGGCTTTGATCCCGACTTCCATTTTGTCGGCATGACCTTCAACCCGGAGAACTTTTCCGGGATGAAGGACAAGTATTTTCTGCTGAACGGACGCGGCTATCCCGACACCGTGACGCCAGGCCCGATGGCGACACAGAGTTCCGACGGATCGATGCATTATTCGCAGCCGCTGCCGGCAATTATCAACATTCCTGTTGGCAAGAAGGCGTTGTTGCGCATTTCCGACCTGGACGTGACCGAATACCAGACGTTGGCTTCACTGGGAATTCCGATGAAGGTCATTGGGTACAACGCCAAGTTGCTGCGCGACCAGGAAGGCAACAACCTGTACTACAACACCAACTCGATCACGCTGGCCGGCGGAGAGTCGCTGGACGTGATTCTGGACGCCACCACAGGTTATACGGCCGGACAGGTGTTCTATCTCTACACACCGAACCTCGACCACCTTGCCAACGATGCCGAGAACTTCGGCGGGCTGATGACCGAGATCCACATCACCAACTAGGAGAGCGGCGATGGCCCAGATGAAGAAAAACGTAGCGACTTCGACAACAAGACTCCTTCCACTGCTGGTAGCCGCGCTAGCTATATTGCTCACGGTGACTGCCTATGCTGCGACCCCCGGCATCACCGGCACAACCTTCAACCTGACGGCGCAAGCAGCCTACATCACACAGCCGGACGGACGCATGTTGTATTCATGGGGTTATGGCTGCAACGGAGCTCCAAGTGGCTACGCGCCGGCGGCGATCACGAATGGGTTTTGCAACACGATGCAGATCCCCGGTCCCACACTGATCGTCACCGAAGGGCAACCAATCACTGTCAACCTCAAAAACAGTCTCCCGGTCGCCGCGGGCAACACATCGATTCTGTTCCCTGGTCTCAACGTAACAACCAGTTGTTCGACCGCAACACCGGTCGGTCAGCAAGGCCTCTTGACGTGCGAAGCAGCTCCGGGCGGCACAGTGAGCTACACGTTCACCCCTTCGTCTCCGGGAACGCGCGCCTACTACAGTGGGACACAGGGCGACCTTCAAATAGAAATGGGTTTGTTCGGTGCCATTATCGTATTGCCGGCGAATGTTCCTCCCAACTGCACCAGTGGCAGCGGATTAGCTGCACAAAATCTCGCAGCCCAGGCGTCCCATAGCGAGGCCAACTTCCGACTGGCAGCTTCAGCCTACGACCATCCCAACACCTGTTACGACCGCGAATATCTCTTCCAGTTCTCGGAGATGGATCCAAACATTCACGTACAGGTGGAATCGCAGATCAATGCGGGAGCGAGTTCCCTTGATGTAGCCACTGAACCTTACCACCCTGCCTATTACATGATTAATGGCCGGTCTATGCCCGACGATATGGATCCTAACTACGCTCAAATGTATCCGCACCAGCCGTACAACGGTAACCCGCACATGCATCCCGGGGAGCAGGTGCTGCTCCGCATCATTGGTCAGGGCCGCTGGCAGCACCCATTCCACGAGCATGGAAATCACGTTCGTATCCTGGCGCGCGACGGCAACCTCATCCTGACACAGGATGGCAAGGGACTGGCAGGCCCGCCGTTTTTCACTACGACCACCACGCCCGGCCTGGCAATGGATGGGATTTTCTACTTCACCGGCCGTGGCTTGAACTGGGATATGTACGGCCACAATCCCAACTCCAAGGATGCATCGGCCAGGCCTGCTTGCACTCCAGACGCATATGGATATAACACGGGCTTTTCTTCAACGGATACGACGTACGCGGGCCCCCCAATTGCAACCGTGGCCTCTGCCATCAACTACTACGAGTGGTGCCAGGACCACAATAAGCCGTTAGAAGTGGCGCCGTTCGGCGATGTCGGCAGCGGTGGCCCTGCAACTTTACCCGATCCCCACATCCTG
>Ga0306920_100010870_pt1 | contig 12239 bp, 9 predicted proteins | sample flu12Cox44000170_FD_204666 | JGI IMG/M metagenome (GOLD analysis project Ga0306920, IMG submission 204666) | Lab enrichment of tropical soil microbial communities from Luquillo Experimental Forest, Puerto Rico - flux4day.12C.oxic.44.000.170 (v2)... | ecosystem: Environmental > Terrestrial >...
AGAGTTGTCGCACACAACGGAAAGTTTGACCTTGCAGGGCTCAAACATATTACAGGTCGTTCCACGCTCGGTTTCGACACGATGCTTGCTTCCTACGCAGTCGACGAGCGACAAGGAACCCACGGACTAAAGTACCTAGCCGTCGAGAAACTCGGCGCACCGAACTACGCCGTCGAGATTCACCGGTACATCGGGAAGCACGAGAACTTTGCTCACGTTCCTAGAAAGGTCCTATACAAGTACAATGCCTACGACGTATGCTGCACCTACCTACTCAAAGACATGTACGAAAGGCAAATGCGACAGGCAGGAGTCTCAGGCGTGCACAACATGCTGGTACGAGCTAGCAATATGCTTATGGACGCCGAGATGGCTGGGGTATCCGTGGATCGAAGGTACCTTAAGCATCTTGCCAACGAGTTCATCGACCAGCTTGAAGGACTAGAGAAGAACCTTAGTCACTGGGTCGAGAACCCTAGGTCACCGATTCAAGTGCGTGCAGCACTGAAGAAGCTGGGTGCTAACGTGCAGAGTACCAACATTGACACCCTAGTGCAGCTTCAACGAATAGGCATCACGAAAGAATGCCGGGAGTTCGTTGGCCTTATGATGGAGCATCGTAAGGCCACCAAACTATACGGCACGTACATAAAGGGAACCCTACGACGATTGTACAAGGGCAAGGTGCATCCCACCTTCTTGTTACACGGAACTACCACAGGGCGGTTGAGTTGTCGAAACCCTAACCTACAGAACGTGCCTAGAGACTCGACCATGCGTCGAATGTTCATTCCTGCACCGGGCAAGTCGTTCGTGCAGGCAGACTACAAAGGAGCCGAACTACGTGTCTTGGCGTGCGAAGCAAGAGACAGTTATCTCCGTCAACTGTTTAAGGACGGACGAGATATTCACAGTGAAGTGGCAACAAGGTTCTTTGGCCCGAACTTTACTAAGGACCAGCGCGTTCGTGCTAAGGCTGTTGTTTTTGGTCTGGCATACGGACGAGAGGAGTATTCTTTGGCCCAGGAATATGACATACCAGTGGCTGAAGCCAAACGTTACCTGGATGCCTTCTTCGAACTTATTCCAGACGTCGTTCGTTGGCGGGACAGCATCAAGCAACAGATCCTACATGGAGAAGACGACCTCACTACCGCCTTCGGACGACATCGGCGAATCTGGTTAGTGACCGAAGACAACCGGAGGGATGTTGTCAAAGAAGGACTAGCATTTGTTCCCCAAAGTACTGCATCTGATATTTGTCTCAGTGCAGCAATGGAGTTGCATGAGAAGCACGGATTGGACATTAGGCTACTCGTGCATGACTCCATACTTGTTGAAACAGACCAACCCGAGGAGGTTGCAAAGCTTATGCACGAGGTAATGCCTCGCGTGGCAGAAGAAGTGTACAGTGATTACGTCCCCTTCCCAGCGGACGTAACGATCGGTGCATCGTGGGGTGATGTCTAATGGCCCGGGGACAACGTGCGAACGTGGGTGATCGTATGACGTCTCAGAACGGATACCAGTACCTACGCACCGAACGTGGCTGGCGGTTGGAACATCACGTCATTGCGGAGGCGAAGTTCGACCGCGAGATTGACACCGCGGTTGAAATGGTGTTCTTCATCGACGGCAATCGGAAGAATCTGAGTCCGTCGAATATCGACGTTCGCCCTAAGAAGGTAGGTAGCGTGGAGGCTCGACGGGCGATCCTGGAAGCCCGTATCGAAGACCTACAAGGGCAGCTAGCTGACTTGGACTCCACCGCGTGATTGCTAACAAAGCAAGCGTAAACTCTTTAGTCCGTATGACAGATCGATTCTAACTACGATCTGTCTTGTTTGTCCAATCGCTTAAGGGGGTTAACAAGCTTGAGTGGACTTCAATGATAGATCGAAAGTGACTGAGAGGAACGAATGCAGTGACAGACACGGGCTTCTTAACGTATTGCATAGCACTAGACCCTGGCGAAACAACCGGCATCTGCGTAGTGGAAAAGGAGTCAGAACCTTGGGCTATACGGCCGGTGGAGCTGGGCGGCCAACACCATTCAAAGCTCCTCAAGTTCCTACATTCCGAAATGCCTCGGTTCGTTGTTTGCGAAACGTTCGAAAATCGCGGACAATCTTCAGCAGTTTTGTCCTCAAGGGAATACATTGGGGTAGTGAAGGTGTACCTGCAGGTGACCAAGGCAGCGGGGATATGGCAGTCAGCATCCACAGGGAAGTTCTTCTGGACGGATGACAAACTGAAAGCTCACGGCCTATACGTCGTGAGCAAGAAGCACGCCCGTGATGCTGTGCGGCACTATGCGCACTGGCGTACGTTTCAGTTGAACGACTACTCCCTTATCGGGAGACGATCCAAATCACTACGAGAAGCAGGCCTATTAACATCGCCGCCAGAAGAAGTAGGGCCAGAATCCACAGACAGCCCATGAGGTCATTCTGCAGGTCCTTGTCCGTCGTCTTCTTCCTTCTTGCGTATTACTTCGCGCAGACGTTCGATCGTTGCGTTGTCGGTCTTGCTGGTGAAGAAGTAGTCGATGATGGACTCGATCGAGAGCAGACCAACCAGAATCAGTCCGACACAAAACTGGACGACGTTGAAAGCGCCCTGGAGAGAATCGGCAATAAGGATCACGCCGAGAACGAGGTATATCGCTCGTCGTATCCATTGCCAGACCCTTACGTGATGGGCGCCGTCCACGCTGCACTCCAGGTCTGAGGACCTACGACTCCATCAACGGCAAGACCCTTCTCCCGTTGGAACGACGTGCACACGTCCTTTGATTGCGGACCATAAGCCCCATCGACGCTGATCGTCCAGCCCCTGTGGGCCATCTGCCCTTGCCATTGGGTGACGTCAGCACCTGACATTACAGGCGGATACTTGAGGTATCGCCCAGGCCAGGGAGGGGCAACTCCTCCTGAAGCGGGAGGTGGAGCAGGAGCGGGGGCTGCTCCACCGGCTTTTGCGAGGACGACGTCCCAGGGGAAGTTTGGACCAGGGTCGGTATGCCCTCCACCTGCACCTGCAGCGGCGACGTCTCCATGTCCGCATACTCCTTTCACGCCTGAGCCGATCTGCGCAGCATTGATCTTGACAAGTGGAATGCCGTATCTGCCCGACTCCTCAACTAACCACTGTGCGCATGCAGTCAGCATACGGTCCTTACTCAGCCAGATGTCTCGACTCCAACCACTCGATGCTCCAGACGGCGTGCAGCAGCAACCATGCTCACCCCAATCGTTTGCAGACAGGGCCGACCAGCTTTTATTCGCAGGCTTGACATACTCACCGATGTCCGTCGCAGTCGTGTCGTCGAAGCCGCAGTGGTAACTGACCCCCGATGACTTCTGTGCGAGGAAGTTGCCAAGCGAACGAAACGTAGTGGCGCCTTCACTCGTGTGGACAACGAGCACCTGGTTGCGACTACGACTACTCGAGAAGTTCGGGGACGGGATCCAGATACGGTTAACCATCTTCTTCCTCCTCGTCAGGCGTCTCATCGCCATGATCGATTTCGTCAGCCTCGACGTCATCATCAGGCTCGGGGTCGATTGTACTCATACTTCACCTCCTAGCTGTAGTCGAACTCATACGTTAACTTCATGGTCTGCGTGTTGCTCTTGGTGACCGCACCGGGCAGCAACGACCGTGCGATAAACTGCCGTGTGTTACCAAGGCGATAGGTGTTGGACTGTGAAGTAGTGATTAACTGGTTCACGACGTACACGCCACCAGGGGTGATCGCGTGACCACCCTGGAACTGGTAGTAGTAGCTGAGTCCGTAAGTGGCAGCAGGATAGTACGTTCCACGTCCAATACCTGACGTCGACCAGCGACCGATCATGTTCTCAGGGTTGGATCCGTCATACATAGAGGTCAACGACCAAAGCTCGTCGCCGTTAGTGGCATCCGGATGATAGATGAGTGGCGTAGGAACGCTGCTTGCACCGCCAGTACCGCCGATAGTACTACCTGGCTGTACACCCATCACGAAGCTAGTAATCGTATTAGTTGTAGCAGGGTCAAGCTGGTACATAGTGTTGCTCGCGCCGTACATCCACAAGTACCCACCGCCGAAGGCTAATACCCCGTACGAAGGTCTCGAGGTGTACGTGTTCAGCGGTGCGCCGCCGGCTGCAGCGAACTTGTAGATAGTCGGCGTGCTGGTACTCACCCACCAGTTCCCAACAGCGCCCGATCCGTCGTTACAGAAGCCATAGACCGAACCGGATATACCTGTCAGGTTGATCGTGGTGACAACCGCACCGGTACCGAGCGTTCGCTTGACAAGCTGAGTCGCACTCGTCATCGTCCAGTAAGACACTCCATCCGGGTCCAGGTAAAGGCCTTGCACTACACCAGTGCCTGATACACCCGCCCAAGAATCCGCCCAAGTGTCACCATAGCCAGGTACCGGTATACCTAGGAAGTTATCCGAGAAGTATAGTAGGTTGTTGCCCGCATAACTAGGCTGAACCGGACCGGAGATAGTATACACAGAGTTGACCGTACCGTTACCAGAGTTCGTTGGCCAGTCGATGACAAAGATGTCCTTCGTATTCTGCCTAGACGACTCGACTTGGTTGAACGTACCGCGAAAGGCGTCGCCGCCGGCGTAGGTTGAGCAGAGGGACCATGCACACATCTTACCCGCAATAAAGCGGTCTGCTGATGCATTCTCTGCGTTACTGGCGTCTGTCAGCCAGAACCCCATAGAGGAGCTGGAGGCGCTATTGTAGCTATTGATACCCGGGAACGGCACATGCGGAGGCGGATCTGTGTTAGCTGACGTCGCACCGCCTGCTGTTATCGTCAGATGCAAGAGGAACTGGCGGGAGCTCCACCGGAGCGCACCCGTCATAACGTCTGTGACGTAGTTGGTTGCCTTGACCTGCTCTTGCAGCCTACCCGTACGCTCATCGAATAGCTCTAGGCACACCTTGCCTTCGACGAGCTTCGGCTCATCCGGGGTCCACAGTTTCTCCTTCAAGTTCACGGCGTACCTCCTGTCCACCGCACGATTAACTGTGGCGGCTGGTTGTTGGTGTTCTCCTTGGAGCGGGCGATCATCTTACGATTAGACGGTGAACTATTGTCCTGCACGAACAGCTGAATCACCGTAAACGGTGCGTACGCGGTAGACAACTCTTGAATGATGGCTGAAATGTCTACTGACTGCTGCTGGACGCCTGCACCTGAGGGAACAGGATTCCATAGGGCGCTTGCTGTCGTACGGACACGAGTTGTGTAGTCTGCGTAGGTCGTAGGCGCAGTTGGAGCTGAGGCCTTCTCGCCGTAGATGATAGCCAAGGGACCTGCATCAGCCTGATCGGACCAGAGGTTTAACCACGCGTGCGAAATCGTTGCGCCAACCGGTATGGCTGCAGGCATCACGAAGCGCACCCATATGCCCCAAACGAAGGTACCATCGTTGCCTACCTCCAGCGTAGTCGCATTGTTTGCCCACGTGCTACTGGTTGTATTCACAGAGCCGTCGTCTGCACCGACTGCGATAATGGGCGAGTAGATCCGTTCCACTAGTGATGGAGGTATTGTCGCAGCTACAGCATTTGCCCACGGTGCCGCGATGGAATCGACCTTTACTGCACCCTGTGGTGTCTGCACAGCTAGGATCGGCGTCGCCGACGCAACGGTATTGGCCCACGGAGCTAGTATGGTATCGACAACGTTGATCGCTGTACTACCTGACACTATACCACCCTGTAGGTTGTAGCCTGTGTACCAGTGTTGCAAGTCGTACGCGGCGACAGCGAACGTACCTGTGCTAACTGACAAACGTAGCTGACAGTTATTAGTCCCTTGGGGAAGCGACGAGATAACGAACGTCGGCGACCAAGTGTTCTCACCCGCTGTCATAACCTGCTTCATACTCCGGATGAGGTTACCGTTGATCCAGACATCCGCCTGTATCGTTAGCGCCGTAGACGCCTGCCCGCGCAAGTACGTATCGACCGTAACGTACGTCGCAGCGTTAGCTATGACCTGCAACGCGATCGGGATAATGACGCTAGTGGTAATCGACAACGGGCTCCCGCCGTTGTCAGCAAAGATTGTTACTAACCCAGCCCCAGGAGGCGCCGAGGGGCTCGAATCGAACGGTGTAAGAGTTTGCCCGAACATGAAGTCGAGAGTGATCTCGGCATGTACGGTAGCTGGACTCGACCCGCTTGTAGGACTACTAGCCACAGGGGCTCCGCTAGACGTACTCGTCGCGCCCGAAGTTGTTGTACCAGATGAAACGTCGCCAACGCTCATGGCAATCCCAACGACACGAGCCTTGACGATGATGTCATCCGGTCCGGGGAACGGAACTTGTGACGTTACCTCAACGCTAATGATGTCGCCTAGCTGGTAGTTGACGTACGGCTGTACTCCTACAATGTCAGCCGCCACCGTCGCAGTACGTTGAATCGGCATATTCTTGTACTGCTGCAAGAGCTGGTAGGCGTAGTCATGCCTCCCTGTGGCATCAACGACCGATGACGCATTTGCGAACTGCTCGCGACGCCCATACGTGTTAATCGCAGTAGCGTCATTCTGCACCGAACAGGCGTCATTGGAATCCTGTACAAGAAACTCCGTCCACAACTGTGACGAGTCGGATAGGTTCGTAGACGTCAGCAGCGTACCAGAAGGTGCAATACGAATCTGACCGTGACGGTCTACACCCATGTGCTGGTAGATTGCGAAACCGAATCGAGGGTCCATGTGCCAGTCGAACGGTACAGCTTTAGCCAGATTGCCCAGCATCGAAAGCATGTCTGTGCCGATCGCAACGTCCATGTTGTGTACGTCGGTCCACGCTAGACCACTACTGTCCTTCGTCTTGTTCCAACCGTTGTACCATGTGACTTGCGTAGCTGTACCACGGTTCTGCGCCTCTAGCATCAGCCATTGCCAGATACCGGCTGCAGTACTACCTGACCACGCGTTGTTGTTGAACTGACGAGGTGTACTAGGCTGATCCATCACAACCGGATACACCTTCGCCTTCTCTAACCAACAGGCGAGTCCTCTACCAGCAGCCGTACGAACGTGTGTCTCAGAGACGTTGACGTTCTCCTCTTGCACCTGTTCAGCAACGAAGGCAAATCGTTCGACGCCGTCCCAGCTAATGCGCCAGATATTGTCCTTCTGGAAGACGGAGGGCGGTACGTCTTCTGTCTCGATGGTTACCTGGCCTGCACCAACGTCTGACAGCGTATCCTCGAACTGAACTGAGACGGGATTCGGAACGTACGCAAGTAGGTTGTTTGGATGTGCAACATCGAAGATGCGTACTTCGAAACCTGCTCCTGGGAACAACTGAACGTAGGTCGGACTACCTGAAACCGTAGTGACGATCGAAACGTCACCTGGCGGCATTGCTGCGCGCGAGACGAACGGAGTAAGCGGCAGAACAGAAGCGACAAGCTCTTGGTCACATGGTACTACACCGCCCCACGGAGTTGAAGTCGTTGCGGCGACAATAGAGACGTCACCTGGTGGATACCAGAACCCTGTCGTGGGGTTGCCAGCGGGTGTAAGTACCAGTGACTGCGTCGCTGTAGGCTGCCAGGTTATGGTACCGAGCGGGTAGTTGACGGCAGTGATGGTTCTATACGCCCCGCCTACTGCCGTTAGTGTATCCGTGCGCGTAGTAGCAGGCAGAAAGTAGAACGTTGCGTAGTCCTGCTGGTTGCCCGAGTGACCGCTTATACCTGCACCCGTCAGTGTCTCGGTCGGAGAACACGTTGGCACTGTAGGTATAGCCCCTGTTAGGTCACACGCCTGGATGATTACGAAGCCACTGGCTGTCACGCTCAGGGCACCTGTACCGCCACCGACACCTTGGAACGTAGTTGTCGCGCCTACAGTTGTTGCACCACGGATGGCGAAGATGTTCAGGATGAAGATGTTATACGAACAGTTCGGGCAGTTATACGCTACGGTGTGGGTACCCGGTGTAGCTGCTACGGCGTCGTACACCCACATGATCGGGAGGCTTGCACCACTGGAGTTGACCTGAGGTACTCGCAGCGTCATTGCGACGCCATCCAGCTGCATAGAGGTCACGCCACCCATCGGATTGCCCCACTCAGAAAACATCACGACGATGACTTCGTTATTCGTCGTCGTAACGATGTTCGTCGAGCCGTTGTAAGAGGTGGTCGCCCCGCCAGTCGGAGAACTAACGTTGACGACGTTGCCGAGGGAAACGGGCATTTAGGCCAGGTTGATCGTGATCGGGTTAGAGGCTACCAGGAACTTCACGATGTCGCCGATGTTGACGGTGATAGCTGTGAAGGAACGGAACACCTTCTGGTTACCCGACCCGTCAGTCACTGCCCAGGCGACGATGGTATACGACGCGGTTGTACACGCAGGGAAGTTGACGTCTGCACTCTGTGCCTTGGTACCAGCTGAGGAAGCGGCAAACGTAATCGTCTGAGGAGCATACGCTGAACCAGAAATCTCAGTACCAGCCGTGGTAGCAGTCGGTGCGACAGAGAAGAGTCGCACCTGTAGCGTGCCCGTTAGCTCGGTGTCGAGCATCGCGTTCGCACGAGTCTGGTTCAAACCTGCCATAACTCCTCCTAGATGTACGGCGGGCTGTACGTGATTACTACGTTGCCTGCTCCAACTGCACCACCTGTCCAGTTGCCCAAAGTGAAGACGTTGTTACCTGGAGCTAGGATCATCCACCGCTGACTGCCCTGGTGAGCGACATACACGATCTGGGATATGCTCGTATCGTCGATCGCAGTGAAGGCCGTGGTGTCTACGTCGACATAATGACCAGCTGCAATGTTCATAGCAAGAAGCAGGAGTACATTCCCGCCAGGACCAAAGCCAGTGGTGATCGATGTGTTAGTGAGCATCGGCCCATTCAGCGGTCCGTTGAACCTGAGCTTCATGGCTGATACTTCTACGTCACCAGGATTGTTGACTGTCGCACCCGCCGATGTGATTCCTGGCGTTACGATCTGTGAGCCATACCACCAGGGATCTGCCATCCGCAAGTCAACGGTAAACGTACCTGCCGATCGACTAACTCCAGTAACGTCCATTTGGGAAGACGCTTCACCAAGTCCAGTATGCGTCGTCAACCCCGTGGACCATAAGACTGTACGCTGCAACGACAACTGCCTACCAGTAGGTGCGAACAGCTTCTTCAACGTACGTAGGTTGCTTCGGTACTGTGCGCGAGCATCGCCCGAGAGGTTACCATTGACATCAACGCCCCGTACCCACATACCCAGAGTGATGACCTGCTGATCAAACGTCTTAGGCTTCCAGACCTGACCATGACGGTACGGCACACGGATGTTATCACCGACCTTAGGCGGTAGACGCTCTGTACCAGTAATAGTCGAGATGGCGTACGCCTGTGTCATCAATGACGTACCATCGACCAGGAAGTCCTCTCCGGCAGAACTTGGATTAGTCACCGTTGTGCTCCTGCTGTGTTCCAGAGCTCAGGAGGCAATAACCCATGAAAGCGAATCTTCTGCATAGTCCGATGCACGCTTTGATCGGTCGTTTCACCCACAGGGTTGTTGATCGTGATATGAAGGTCTCCACTCCACCCACCGCCAGCAGCGCCAGCTGCGGGGGACGCAGTGACCTGCGGGTTGTAGCCGGCGAGCTGCTGAGTAACATTATCCCAACCAGACTGTAAGCCACGGCTCAAACCGCGCATGATCGCTTGTCCACTCTCGACGAGCATTCCCTCGTCACGCTCACGAGGGCCTTTCCAGTGCGACGGGTCGAGTTTACTTAACCAGCCCGTTACGTCGTTCCATCCTTCCTTCATTCCGTCCCAGAGGCCGTGTAGAATCCTCTTGCCGATGTCCCATAGCATATGCCCTACGTCCCCCAACGCCCCAATCATCCTACCCGGCAGCTTCGTGAAGAAGTCAACGACATCGCCGAGAAAAGAACTGAGACCGTTGACAACGTCGTGCCAGATTCGAGCGAAGAACCCCGTCACATCGTTCCAGATTCGGCTAGCAAGCCCTGTAACGTCATGCCACATTCGCGAGAAGAAGCCTGTTACATCGTTCCAGATACGTGATGCGAATCCTGTGACGTCCCTCCACATGCGCTCGGCAAACTGAGAAACATCGTGCCATGCCTGGTTGAACGACTGCTTCACATCGTCCCACGTGCGCTTGAACCAGCCGGTGACGTCCCGATAGATGCGGACAACGAACCCCGTGATGTCGTTCCAGATGCGAGACATGAACATCGAAATATCGTGCCAAGCCTGATTGAAACTTTGTTTGACGTCATCCCACATCCGCTTAAACCACTTCTCGACGTCACCTGCCATACGACTCGAAAATACTGACACATCATGCCAAGCTTGGTTGAAGCTGCTCTTGATGTCACTTCCTAGAGTCTGGAAGAACTTCCGCACGCCTGTCCAGTGGGCTATGATCTCACCAGCAGCTGCCACAGCCGCGCCAGCAGCGGCAACAAACGCTGCGGGTACAAGGCCAATACCGGTAGCAGCCATTCCACCTGCTGCTCCTATGATGCCTGTGCCCGCTTGTGTAATATCCCGCCCGACACCTTTCTGTGTACCAGGCCCGGCTTCTGTTGCTCCCGAAAGCGCTCTACCGCCTTCAACTCCCCCGAAGGCTCCAAGCGCTATCACACCTGCGCCTGCGGCACCCTTTTCCAGCGTACTAGGTGTCCTGCCTGGTTGCCCTTTCTCCCCTGGTAGCGCACCTCCGCCTCCTAGGCCAGGTATGGCAGAAAGAGCACCAAGAGCCTTTATGGTCTGCATGATCTTGAGTATTTCACCCAGCGGCCCCAAGAGTTTGGACACGGCCCACATGCTCAGGATAATAGGTGCGATCTCCGGCAGGATCGGTTTGAGCGCCTCTAGTATCGGGACTAGTGTGTTAGCGAGAATCGGGACGACAGTATTCAGGAAGTCAGCGAGAGAAGGTAGTACGGGAGTAAGAACATCAAGGATCGTGATAGCCAGCTTCACTAACGCATCTAGCGTACCTGCCTTGATCAACTGATCAAGCGCCTTAACTACCTTGTCCAGGAAGTCCAGTAGAGGTGGAATGACAGGTTCTAGATGAACGAGGAAGTCGCCAAGGCCCTTGAACAGATCACCCATCACAGTACCAAACTTCGGCATGTCCTTGGACATAGCGTTCACCCACCCCGAGAACGCTGCTGACGTCGTCATCTTCCCAAAGCCCGTTATAACCCTGTCGAAGAGATCACCTGTCGCCTGCATGAGCGGCTGTGATTTCATCGCCAGGGTCGCAAAGTTGCTTAGGATACCAACGAAGCCACCACCCATGTCCTGGATCAGCTTCGGCCCTTGTACTGAAAGGAACTGCAAGAACTGACGATTCGTAGTACTACCCATGAACTGGTTGACTTGACCCAGCACCGATGTCAGTGCACCTGACACGCCGTCCACGATCGGTCGAAGCTGCGGGAGGATAGTTCCCCCAACCCGTATCGCAGCGTCAAACACGTTAGCGATACCAGGCGCTACTTGCTTCGACATATCCTGGAACTCGCCCTTGAGTTGGGCCCATTCCGCGTACACTAGCTGCATCGACTTAGGCATGTTCGCTGTTGCGTTGTTCAGATCGTTCAATGCCTTTAGGCGTGCTGGGTCTGATTCAGCTGTCGCCAACTCTTGCTGCGCCTTCTTGAGCTTGTCCGTTGCATCCTTTGCTCTTGGATCCGACGTAACCTTACTTAGGTTATCCTGCGCTCTCGTCGTCTCGTCTGCAGCGCGCTGCACCTCACCCTGAGCTTTAGCCAGTTCCGCTAGTGCCTTCGCGTGTGCCTTTGGATCTCCTTGTGTCTTCTGTACATCTTCCTGAGCTTTGGCCAGGTCCCCTTGTGCCTTAGCCGAATCCTGCGCCGCCTTCGCTACGTCCTGATTCGCCCTTATCTGCGTCTGACTACTTGCGTGCGTGACGTCTGCTACATGCTGCTCTGCCGTAGCTACGTTGTCTTTCGCTGTTTGCGTAGCCTTGGCGTCCTTAGCCGTAGAGGCTGTCAGTTCTCCTTGGGCCTTAGCGATCTCCTTGGTCGAGTTCTGGAAGTCCTTCACATAGTTCTTGGCGAACAAACCCCAGATACCTAAGCTCGACGCAGCAACAGTGAACGTATCCGTTAGACCTACGCCTAGACCAAGGAGAGGCTCAACGAGCGGGAACAAACCCTGTATACTAGTA
>Ga0306920_100010871_pt1 | contig 12239 bp, 12 predicted proteins | sample flu12Cox44000170_FD_204666 | JGI IMG/M metagenome (GOLD analysis project Ga0306920, IMG submission 204666) | Lab enrichment of tropical soil microbial communities from Luquillo Experimental Forest, Puerto Rico - flux4day.12C.oxic.44.000.170 (v2)... | ecosystem: Environmental > Terrestrial >...
TAAGCACCGGCGGGAGAACGGCGGTGACGGAGGAGCAGGATAGTGTCTGTCGCGAGCCGGCTCGCCCGGATCGCGCTGCACGCGATCCGGGGCTTTCCCCGCCTCACATGGAGGAGCAAAAACCCGACTGGTCGCGCACTGTTGCGCCCGACCCGGTGCTGCTGTTCCGCTATTCGGCGCTCACTTTCAACGCGCACCGCATTCATTACGATCTGCCCTATACGCGCGACACGGAGAAATATCCGGCGCTCGTCATGAACGGCGGGCTCACTGCGCTCCTCCTCGTCGAAACGGCGCGCGCGCATCTCAAGGGTCCGATCGCTGGCTACGCAGCACGGGCGATCTCGCCGCTCTTCGTCGGGCAAAGCATGACACTCAATGGGCGCGCGTCGGAGAACGGCGCCGAGCTATGGGCGTGCGGCCCGGACGGCGCGCGCGCTTATGTCGTCGCGCTCGAAGGAAAGACATGAGTGCGCCGCTCGCCGGTGTCCGCGTTATCGATCTCACCACGGTCGTGGTCGGCCCCACCGCGACGCTGTTTCTCGCCGATTACGGCGCCGACGTCATCAAGGTCGAGGCGCCGGGCGGCGATTTGCTGCGCAGCCTGGGCGGCCCTTCCAGGAGCGGGCAGCTCTCGGGCAAGTTCACCCATTTCAATCGCAACAAGCGCTCGCTTGCGCTCGACCTCAAGCAAAAGCCGGCGCGCGAATTGCTCGAGAGGCTGATCGCCAGCGCCGACGTTTTCATCGCCAACATCCGCGAGGGCGCGCTGGCGCGGCTCGGGCTAGCGAGCGAGGCGCTGCGTGCGCGCCACCGGCGTCTCATCGTCTGCAATCTCGCGGGCTTTCGCCGCGACGGTCCCTACCGCGATCGCCCCGCCTACGACACTATCATCCAGGGCATGGCGGGAGTTGCCGCCTGCAACGCGCGCGTCCTCGGCGAGCCGCGCTTTGTGCCCATGGTTTTTGCCGATCATGTGGTCGGGATCATTGCCGCGCAGTGCGTGCTTGCGGCCCTTTACCGGCGCGAGCGCACCGGGGAGGGGGAAGCGATCGAGGTGCCCATGTTCGAGAACATGGCCGCCTTTGTACTGGCCGAGCATCTCGGCGATCGCAGCTTCGTGCCGCCGCGGGGTGAAAGCGGCGACCGGCGCGTGCTCCATCCGCTCGGCAAGCCTATTGCGACCAAGGACGGCTTCATCTGCGTCTCCGCCAACACCGACGCGCAGGCTTTTGCGCTGTTTGATGCGATCGGGCGGCCGGAGCTCAAGCACGACCCGCGCTTCTGCTCGGTCAGGGCGCGCTACGCGCATGTGCGCGAATATTTTGAACTGCGCGCGCAGAGCCTTGCGCAGCGGACCACGGCCGAATGGCTGGCCATCCTGGAGAAAGCGGATGTGCCGGCAGGTCCCATGCACAGTTTCGAAAGCCTTACGCAAGACGAGCACCTCAACGCCATCGGGTTCTTCCGCAAGGTCGACCATCCGGTGGAAGGCGAGATGATCGACATGGCCCATCCGAACAGATTTTCCTCCGGGCTGCGGGAGGATTGTCGTCCCGCCCCGCTCGTGGGCGCTGACAGCCGTGCCATCGCCGGCGAGCTTGGCTACAGCGAGGCGCAAATCGATGCGCTGCTGGAGGTCAAGGCGCTGATCGGCGGCCGCGCATGTTGAATTCTGTGGCCGAGCGGTGTCACCTCGACCTAAACAAACGGCGCACGAAATGAAATCGATGTACCATCTCGCAGTCACATTTCTCCTGGCGGCGATTGCCGCCGGACAGGCGCAGGCGCAGGGTTATCCGAACAAGCCGGTGCGCATCATCATTGATTCGGCGCCCGGAAGTACCGTCGACGTGGTCACGCGCGTGTTTGCGGACAAGCTCGGCGAGTTCGTCGGCGCTCAGTTCATCACCGTCAATCAACCCGGCGGCGGCGGCTCCATCGCCGCGCGGCTTGCGGCAACCTCTGCGCCGGACGGTTACACCCTTTATTCTCCGGCAGCCTCGGTGTTCGCGACGCTGCCTGGCGCGGCGGCGAACCTTCCGCTGCATTTGCCGCGTGACTTCGTTCCCATCGGCTTCGTGTCGGAGCAGCCGATGTTCATTGCGGCGACGGCCGAATCGGGAATAACGAGCCTCGCCGGGCTCATCGCCCTTGCCAAATCGCATCCAGGCGAAGTCGCCTATGCGGTTACAGGCCGCGGGCGGATCACGCACTTGACCGGCGAGCTGTTACAGAGCCGTGCCGGCATCAAGCTTCTCAACGTTCCCTATACCGGGGGTCCCGCCCAGGCGCTCAACGATGCGCTCGGCGGCCGCATCTCCATCGTCATCGAAGGGTTTCCCGGGATTGCCAGCGCGGTGCAGAGCGGCGCGCTCAAGCCGATCGCGGTTGCTTCGCGCACGCGGCTTGCCGAGTTTTCCGATCTGCCGACCGTCGCCGAAACCATTCCCGATTTTTTCGCGTCGGGATGGCAGCTCCTGGTGGCGCCGCTTGGAGTTCCACCCGAGGTGGTGCCGAAGCTCGCGCCTGAGTTGCGCAAAACAGCAGATGACGGCGATGTGCGGCGCAAGCTCGCGCCGCTCGGCGGCTATCCGCGCGCCATGTCACCGGAGGAGACCTTGGCCTTCGTCGATTCAGAGCAGAAGCGCTGGCAGCCGATCCTCGAGCAGATCGCGCAGCAGCCGCAATGATGGCGAGCAGGGCGTAGCGAATAGCGAGCAGGGAACCGGGGCCCTGACTGCGCCCGCCTCGCAAACGGGGCAAGGATGTCGTCACTTCGGGCTCGATTTTGCCAAGCTGTCGGCGCATTTGGCATGCAGAACAGGAGGCATGAAATCCCCTGTCGTCAAGCGCTCCATCGTGATCGCCGGCCACAAGACGAGCGTGAGCCTGGAAGATGCGTTCTGGAAGGCGCTCAAGGAGATCGCATTCGCGCGCCATACCACGTTGTCTGACCTGGTTGCGACCATCGATTCCGGGCGCCAGCACCGCAATCTATCATCGGCGCTGCGTCTGTTCGTGCTCGAGTTCTATCGCAGCCGGGCCGGCCACGACCAGGAGCACGATCATCCTCCGCACGAGGTAAGCGCCGCTGCTGCGGAGTGAATTTCCGCGAAACTTATGCGATGCCGTCATTCCGGGGCGCCGCGAAGCGGCGAACCCGGAATCCAGTAACCACAGTTGTAAGAGTAATGGGAATGGCAGTGGTTACTGGGTTCCCCGGCTCCCTCGCTACGCTCGGTCCCGGGGAATGACGTCCAACTATTCGAATTTTGAAAGCGCTCCACCAACCCAGGCGCTGTCACTACTCGCCACTCCCTATTCGCTATCCGCCCTTCGCACTTAATAGATCACGACGCTGCGAATGGATTTGCCTTCGTGCATGAGCTCGAAGGCCTTGTTGATATCGGCAAGCGGCATGGTGTGCGTGATCATGGGATCGATCTCGATCCTGCCGTCCATGTACCAGTCCACGATTTTCGGCACGTCCGTGCGCCCGCGCGCCCCGCCGAAGGCGGTGCCGCGCCACACCCGCCCGGTGACGAGCTGGAACGGCCGGGTTGAGATTTCCGCGCCGGAGCCCGCGACCCCGATGATGACGCTCTCGCCCCAGCCGCGGTGGCAGCTTTCAAGCGCGGCGCGCATGAGCGTGACGTTGCCGACGCATTCAAACGTGTAATCGGCGCCGCCGATCTGGTCGGCCCCGCTCTTGGTGAGATCGACGAGATAGGGCACAAGATCGCGGCCGATCTCGTTCGGGTTGACGAAATGCGTCATGCCGAAGCGCTCGCCCCATTGCTTCTTCGCATTGTTCACGTCGACGCCGATGATCATGCCGGCGCCGACGAGGCGCAGGCCTTGAATGACGTTGAGCCCGATCCCGCCGAGCCCGAAGACGATGCATTTTGCGCCCGGCGTCACCTTGGCGGTGTTGATAACCGCGCCAATGCCGGTGGTCACTCCACAGCCGATATAACAGACCTTATCGAAAGGAGCGTCGTTGCGAATCTTGGCGACCGCAATTTCCGGCAGCACGGTGAAATTCGCGAAGGTCGAGCAGCCCATGTAATGGTGCAGCCGCTCCCGGCCAATCGAGAAGCGCGACGTCCCATCCGGCATCACGCCCTGGCCCTGGGTCGCGCGGATCGCCGTGCACAGATTGGTCTTGCGTGAAAGACACGACGGGCATTGCCGGCACTCCGGGGTATAGAGCGGGATCACGCGATCGCCCTTGCGCACCGAACTAACGCCCGGCCCGGCCTCGGCCACCACACCCGCGCCTTCATGGCCAAGGATGACGGGAAAGAGGCCCTCGGGATCGGCGCCCGAGCGGGTAAATTCATCGGTATGGCAGATCCCGGTCGCCTTGAGCTCGACGAGAACTTCGCCGGCTTTCGGGCCGTCGAGCGTCACCTCGGTCACTTCGAGCGGTTTGCCCGCCTCAAACGCAACGGCCGCGCGCACTTGCATTGGGTTCTCCCTTTACTGCGGCATATCGATCCACGCCCGCTCCGCCATGCTTTGCAAACAGGCATGCGCAAAGGCAACATCGCGAACGCCGGCGGAAAAGTCGCAGGCAAGCGGTGCGCCGCTCCCGACATGGCGCAAAAACTGCTCCCAGCCGGCGCGATAAGGATTGCAGTATGACGCAAGCGGCGGCGCCTCGTTCCAACCCTCGCGGTAATCGGCGCCGATGTCCTTCATCACGTTGAAGTGGGCAATCACCGGCGTCGCTTTGGCGGGCTGAACATGACATCGATGCAGGCCCGCGAGCGCGGAGCCCTGGGTGCCATCGACCGCAAGCGTAAAAAGATCGTCGCGGCGCACGCGCGTCGCCCATGAGCTCAGAATTGTGCCGAAGATGCCGCCCTCGATTTCGAGGAGGGTGGCGGCGGAATCATCCACGGCGACCCGATAGCGTTCGCCATTTTCGTCGATGCGTTCGGGAACCGCGGTCCAGGCGGCCGACGAAACGCGCACAATGCGCCCGATGATGCCCTCGATGACGTAGCGCCAGTGCGGATACATGTCGAGGATCAGCCCGCCGCCTTGGTCGCGATAATTCCAACTCGGCCTTTGACAGGGACGGTCGCTGCCGTCGAACACCCACCAGCCGAATTCGAGCCGGAAAGCGACAATGCGACCGAGCGCGCCGGTTTTGACCAGCGCGAGAAGCTTGCGCATTCCCGGCAGATGCAGCTTGTCCTCGACGATACCATGCTTGAGACCTCGCGCGGCCGCCTGTTGCAGCAAAGCCCGTGCCTGTTGCGCGGTCGGAGCGAGCGGCTTTTCGGAATAGACGTGCTTGCCGGCGGCGATCGCCTTTTCGAGCGTCGTGACGCGCTGCGCGGTTGCCGCTGCATCGAAGAAGATCGGGTGGTCGCAAGATGCAAGCGCACTATCGAGATCCGTGGTCCAGTGCGCGATGTCGTGGGCGCGCGCAACCGCGGCAAGACGCGAGCCATCGCGGCCGACCAGCAGCAACCGGGGCACCAGGCGCTGCCCTTCGATTGGGAGGCCCCCTTCGGCGATGATGGGAAGGAGAGCATTGGCCAGATGCTGAGTCGAGCCGATGCGTCCTGTCGCGCCGTTGACGATGATGCCGATCGGTTTCATGGGCATCGCTTCCGAACTCGGTGACAAATGTCCCGCTTCATACGGGCATCGGATCGGTGTTTACTTGGTCATCCGCTTGCCCGGGCGACCACAAGGAAAGAGTGTAGGGAGATCGCAATTGCCCCGCCACATCGTCTGTCTCACCTTCGATTTCGATACGCAATCGGGCTTCATTGCGCGCGGCATGAGCGGGCCAACCGCGCTCTCGCGCGGAGAGTTCGGGCTCGTCGGCGCCCGCCGCGTGCTTTCGCTGCTGGCCGAGCATCGCCTGGCCGCCACCTGGTTCATTCCGGGCTTCACCATCGAGAGCCATCCCGCCGCATGCGAAGAGGTAGTGCGGCACGGCCACGAAGTGGCCCATCACAGCTGGGCACATGTGCCGCCGGGGCAGCAGAGCCGGGAGCAGGAGGAGGCCGATCTCGTGCGCGCCAACGAGGCCGTTGCGCGGCTCACCGGCCGCAAGGCGCGCGGCTATCGCTCGCCGTCCTGGGAGCTGAGCGCGCATACCGTCGAGCTTCTGCTCGCGCACGGCTTTCAATACGATTCCAGCATGATGGGGAACGACTATTGGCCTTATCGCGCGCGCAAAGGGGATCGGGCCGAGCTCGGAAAGCCGTACCATTTCGGGGAGGAGACAGAGCTCATCGAGATGCCGATCAGTTGGTCGCTCGACGACTATCCCCATTTCGAATTCGTGCGCACGGCGAACACGATCTTGCCCGGACTGCAGCCGGCTCGCATCGTCATGCGCAGCTGGTTCGACGAATTCCGCTACATGCAAGAGAACGTCGAGTGGGGCGTGCTGACCTACACCATGCATCCTTATGTCATCGGCCGCGGCTATCGCATGCGCGCGTTTGAATATCTGGTCAAAATGTTGCGACGTGCCGGCGCGGTGTTCATGACCATGGAGGACGCCGCCGCCGAAGCGCGCGAACGGATGTTCGGTTAGATACCATAGTTTAGCCTAGGCGCGTTGCAGCAAACCGTCACCTGGTCCTGGGCTGCCCGCTGCAGAGCCGAGCGATGGAAAAGAGTATAAGCCCCGATCCAACACAGGCAGGAACCGCGGCCCATAGCCACGGCTCGGCTGCGGTTCTGAGATAGACGATCACGGCTGCAATCCCGGCCCCGGCAGCGACGCTGACAATAAGAAGAGCCCAAGGAGCGCTTACCGCTCCCATGCATCTGCCTGTCAGACCGAGAGACGGCAGCACCAAAGAGATCAATGAAAGTTGAGCACAGAAGCAGGCACACAATGCGGCAAGGAAGGTGCTGGAATTAAAACTGATCCCAAACAGTGCATCGGCGACAGCTACAACCAGGATTGCGCCGGCACACAAGGCGCATCCGATGAGAATCGTGCGTCGCCGTGCAATTGCTTCATCGGCCGGCGTTATCTGTTCCAGCGCAAGCATCGGCCAAAAGGTCGGCAGCAGGTCGTATCGCAAAACCCACAGGCTGGCCGAGAGCATTGAGCTCGCGGCCGAGAGTGCCATCGTGAGGATGCCGAGAAGCAGGAGAGATACGGCAAGACTGGCAGGTGGACTTTCCTCCAAACTCAGCTGGCGAATGAAGGTCTGCAACACCTCGCGATCGGCCGACGTTTCGGTTGGAACGATCGCAATGGCGCCAAGGGCGCACATGAGCAGCAAGAGCAGCATTGCCTCGGGCGCAAGCAAATTGAAGATTCTGGCGATGACCGCAGATCGCAGGCTCGAATGGGAACCTGTGTCCTTGGAGAGTGCCGCGAGTCTTTGCCAGGTTACGACATCAACAATGGGATAGAGCAACGACACGGCGATGATGGTCAGCAGCGCCATTCGAGGAGTCCCCGATCCAGCCCACCATGCCGCGAAGCTGTCATGCGCCATGTCGGCGACGCCGAAAGCGGAAAGCTCCATGCCGACGAGCACAATGACCAGGATCACGAACACGGAGACGAAGGTATCAATGGACTTCTCCAGCTTGCGCAACAGGCGGGAAAGCAATGAGGGCCGCTCGCTATGAGTGGCATCCCCGATATCCCTGTTCGATCTGCCGATCGGCGTGTTGTCGACGAATTTGAATCGCCGGTAAACCAGAATGAGGACGCAGGCAGCGCCGATCAACAAGACTGCAAAGCTGCCGTGTGGCGGCATCGTGCTTACATCGGAAACGATGAAATACAGGAGCAGAGCCGTCGATCCGAAGACGGCCAGGTAGATTATGCCTGCTTGCAGCTGAACCGAGTGCATGACGCCTGAGTTGCCGGCGAAAACCGTATACAGCACCGCAAGCGCCAGCATGCCGCCGGCAATGAGATAGGTCGAGCGCGCGCTTTCCGTGATGACCGGCTGCACCAGGCTCGCAGCTGCGAACGCCTCGGCGGTGATAAGGCCGATCAGGGCGATGACCGTAAGACTGGCTGTGAGCAGCCGCACGCGACCATCGTTGCCATGCCACTTGGCGATGAGGGCGGGCAGGGTCGCGCAGGCCTCTCCGCTCAATGCAGCATCCAGGGAGGCAAGCAGTGGCCGGCGCAGTGCGTAGATCAGATACACCCCCGATCCATAGCAACCCGCGCAGACGATTGCGGGCCAAAGATCGCCGCTTGCGCCCAAGGCAAAGAGCGGGCCGAAGCTCGCGATCCGCAGCGGATAGGCCACTGCAGCATTGCGCATCACATCGGGCGGAGTGCGCTGCGATGCGATGAAAAAATCCTGCGCTCGCTGAAAATTCCGACGCGGCAACAGCAAGATCGGCACAAGACAAATGCCGATCGCGACGATCAGCGGGAACAGGACCAGTGACATTGGCGATCCGCGCGATGGAAAGAGTATCCGCTCGAGCGCGTGCACGTCATGTGAGCGGGAGAATCCAGCACGGCAGGCATGTGATACTTATGCCACAACCGAGCAAAATACTCCTCTTCAGGCAGCCAATCAGCACTGCGGCCATGATTGTCCGGCACCAACAGACGAATCGGGGGAGCTGGGTCAATGGAACTAAGGCGTCAATATGGAGGGAAAGCGCAGGGATTATTGGGCATCCTCTGCGTTGTCATTGCACTCGCATGGAGCAGCACGACCAAGGCGGAGACCCGGGTCTATCTGCTGCGCGGCTGGTTCGGCGTATTCTCGACGGGGCTGGACAACGTCGCCGCAGAGCTCCGGAGCAAGGGCATCAAAGCCGAGACTGTGGGACATCTGGCCTGGAAGACGACGGTTTCGAACATCATCAAACATCATGCCTCCGGCAAGAGCGGTCCGCTGGTCCTGGTCGGCCACTCGCAGGGCGGCAACAACGTCATTGATATGGCTCGCTTGCTCCAGCGGGAAAACATTCCCGTCGACCTTCTTGTCACGATTGCGCCAGCCGGCCAGGACCCGGTCCCGGGCAACGTGGTGCGGGCCATCAATTACTACAATTCACCGGGCTGGGGCGCGCCGCTCACGGCGGATGCCGGATATCGGGGCAAGCTGACGAACATCAATCTCGGCGGCGACATCGGCCTTTATCATATGGCCATTGACAAGAATCCCAGGGTCCAGGCGGAAATCGAGCGCGCGATCCTGGCCATACCGCAACCGCAGGCGCAGGTGGAAGCACAGGCGAGATAGAGGGCGGGAAATTGCGATCAAGCTGCGCGGTCAGGACGGCATTCGCAAGCTGCCGCGCGATTCTGTTTGGCGTGTGCATCCTTGCGTGCGCAGGCATCGCCGCGAACGCCGCACCGGTGCGAATCGTAGCGATCGGCGCCAGCAATACCCACGGCTGGTACGTCGGAAACGAAGGAGCATTTCCCGCGCAGTTGGAGCACCTGCTTCGAGCCAAGGGCATCGACGCTCACGTCACCAATGCCGGAGTGCCGTTTGACACCACGTGGATGATGCTCCACCGCATCGACAGGGATGTGCCAAATGGAACCGACATTGTGATCGTGCAGCCGGGCAGCAACGATCAGCGTTTCTTCGGCACCTCGCAACAGCGCGCTGCCAACGTCGCAGAAATGACGCGCCGGTTGCGCGCTCGTTCCATCAAGGTGATTGTCTACGACGAGCAGATTCCGTCGCGATATTATACCTTCGACTTTATTCATTGGACGCGCGAGGGCCATGCCATGATTGCCGCCGCGCTGCTTCCGCGTGTCCTGGCCGTCCTCAATGGTGGCAGTAGTGATTAACCGCCGAGCAGTGTGATGAGCTCGTGGCGCCTCCCGCGATCACCTCGGATCGCAATTAAAGCTCCTGTCGCTGGCCAGGATCGTCGCTGTGCCCGAGCAGCACGTCAATCTCGCAACTGAGCCCTTCGCTGGCATAGTCTACGCGAGCATCCGGGAATGTTGCCTTGAGCAGCGCCGTACCGAAGCCATATCGGGTCGGTGCGAGGACCGGGGGCCCGCCGCTTTCGCACCATCTGAATTTCAATGCAGAATTTTTGCCGTGGCTCATGATCGCCCAGGAGGCCGCGACCTTTCCACTTCCATTCGACAGCGCACCGTATTTGGCGGCATTTGTCGCAAGCTCATGCAGTGCAAGCGCAAAGTTCTGCGCGTGTTTGGGATCAAGCGAGACCTTGCTGCCCTCAACGACGGCCCGCTCGGAAAAAGGCTGCAATTCCAGGCGCACAATTTCGCTCAAGTCGAGACCGGCCCAGTTTGCATCTGTTAGCTGCTGATAAGTCCTGGCCAACGCCTGCAGTCGCGCCTCAAACGCTTTCTTGGCCTCAGTCAGCGAGGAGTCGCCGGAAAAGCTGCGGTTTGCGATTGCCTGGATGACGGCCAGCAGATTGTTGCTGCGGTGCTGTATTTCACGAACCAGGGTATCCTCAATCTCTTCGGCGTGCTTGCGTTCCAGATAGTCCGCTGCGTGCCGCGCCAGCAAATCCATCAGGCGTAATTCTCTTTCCTGTGGCCTGTGCGGCTCACCAAAGTGCGTCGAGATCATGCCCAGCACATTCCCGGTGCTGCCCACAAGCGGCGTGGAAATCACGGCGCGCACCCCCGCATCGATCAGCACATCCATTGAGGGCTGTCCGGCGAAGATTTTACTGCTTGTAATATCTTCGACAATCACGCGCTCGACAGCCCGCATTGCCGCCGAACAGGCAGAACCGTCATCTCGCACATATTCAAAGAATTTCAGGAACGGGGCTTCAAAGCCGTGCTGGGCGGCGATGATAAGCGCGCTTGTCTGCGCGTTGAACAACTGCACATTGCCTTTGTTCGCCCCGGTAATCGCAATGGCCACCGCAAGGACTGATTTTAGATTTTCATCGAGCGCAGCGCCTTCGCGAACGAGATTATTGCTGACCTGATTGAGCAGTGTCATATCGCGCAAATCAGCGGCGATTCGCTCCTCCGCCCGCTTGCGCTGCGTGATGTCGACAACATTGGCCAATATCAATTGACCGCCTTCGGTGAGGAACGAAGCCAGGCCAATTTCGACAGGAAATTCAGAGCTGTCTTTGCGCCGCCCATGGAGGTCTCGTCCCGCACCCATCGGTCTGTTGACCGGGGATTCACTAAATCCCTTGCGCAAAGCGACATGGCCCCGCTGATGTCGATCCGGAAGAAGCTTTTCGACGAATTGTCCGACCAGTTCGTCTTGACGGTAGCCAAACAGTTTTGTCAGTTGGCTGTTTGCGAGTTGGATTCGGCCGTTGAGGTCGACAACGAGGATGCCATTCGGCTCAGCACTTGACGCTGTCGCGCCAATGCCTCCGCTCTTGTGATTGTAATGCGCAACCAATGGACGAGCACGATCCCGATAGCGCCGCCGACAAGGAACGTGCCAAGCACGATCGCGCCATCAATATCGAGCCGCAAGCTGTAGTACGGTGGTAGAAAAAAGTACCAGACGCTCAAGGCGGACAGGATCAGCGTGAGCGTTGCCGGCCCAAAGCCGGTAAAGTACGTCACAAAAAGGATCGCTGGAAGGAAGACGATCAGGCCTCGATCCGAGACTGACGTAAGCCAGTCGTCGAGCAAGTCTCGAACAGAAAAACTGATAACAAAGGCGGCAAGCGCCATGGCGAAGCGCCACGCCGCAGTTGGCGAGTGCCTGCGGAAGTACAACGCTATCCTGGAGTTTTGTGCCACCGCTCAGATCAGACGGGAGCCATCGGTGTCCTAGCCGTGGGGCGGCCAGAAATGCATTGCCCCCCTTGTCTGCCGGAATATTCCACTGTTGGGCGAGCGTGTCCACACCACAACGCGGCCCGCGTGTAATGTGCGGTAGCTGACACAAGATCCGCGGTCGCGGGAATCTCGAAGGGTGTCCCCGTTGTGATTCAAGATTTGGTTGCAAGCCTAGTCGCGAAAAAAGCCAGTATTTCGTCGCGGGCGGCGATCGGTCGGCTGTCCCGCAGCATCGATGAGAAGCTGAGTGACGACGCTGTGCGGGCAACGTACGTACGTGGCAAAGAATGGAGAGACGTCCGCGTTCGCAGCGCTGTCGGGCAGTTCGCGCGGGATGAAGCGGTCTCCGAGGGCTGCCGCGTACGCTGCAAAGCGCTCTGCCCGGCAGAATCTGTCGCCTTTGAATCGATAGGCGAGCACTGTGAGGTTTTCTCGATCGAGGCGCTCGCGAACAGCCCGGATCTCATCGGGCGCGATTTCCAGCCCTGCCGGCTCCTTG
>Ga0306920_100010872_pt1 | contig 12238 bp, 16 predicted proteins | sample flu12Cox44000170_FD_204666 | JGI IMG/M metagenome (GOLD analysis project Ga0306920, IMG submission 204666) | Lab enrichment of tropical soil microbial communities from Luquillo Experimental Forest, Puerto Rico - flux4day.12C.oxic.44.000.170 (v2)... | ecosystem: Environmental > Terrestrial >...
CAATTGGAAGCAGCGCGAGCGCTGCTGACTCCGCTGACGTGGGCGAACGGGCCGACGGCGGCCACCGACCCGTTCACGCAGATGATAAAGGCGTGGACCGAGGCCTTCACTCGCTTCAGTGGCGAGCGAACAACAGATCCCCGATCATCCTGATGTCGGGGACCGCGGAGATCCCGATGCCCCCGGAGGCGATTGTCCGCCAACGGCCAGAACATCCCGACTTATCCTCTAGCTAAGCTAGCTAACATGGCACCGCTACGTGATACGTAGCTACCTACCGGCTGAGCCTCCCGTGGCGAAACCACCCACGACACCGAAAGCGACGCCGCGAACATCGTCAACGTGGCTGATGACCATCGGACCCCTCGCGGCAGAATGCGGCCAGTGACCGTGCCGAAGCCGAGCGCATAGATGGCACGCTGCCAGCTTGACCAACGAAGCCGATCTGCCATGATCATCGAAAAGACACAGGTGAGTTACCGATGAGCGTTACCGACTTGCCGTTGGCGGTGTTGCGTTTTCAGTACCAGATGGCCAGAGTCCCGTTTCAGGTGATGGAGGAGCAGTTCGTCGCTCGGATGGATCCGCAGGCCCCCGCACGGTTGTTTTATGAGCGCTGGCTGGGAGCGCTGGACGCGGCCGCCGGCACGGTTTTAGGCGACCCGGAACTGGAGCAGCGTGGCGCCGCGCTCGCCGAGCGCAGGCATGCGCTGGGCCGTGCCGCTCAGCTCGACGCGACGGCCACCCGGCAGCAAGAGCAGGCGGACGATGAACTGAAAACCAAGCGCGATCAGGCGAAACAGGACCTGAACCACGCGCGCGCAACGAAACAACGTAAAGTCACGGCAGCGCGGAACGCGGCCGAAGACCGCAAGGGAACCGCAGCAGAGGCTGGCGCGAAGCGTAGCGCCGCCGCGAAGCAGCAGGCCGACGAAGTGGCTGCCCAGCGCATCAATGCGGCCGAAGCCGCCAAGCGAGAAGAGCAGGCCAAAAGTCGAGCGGGTGAGGAGAATGCCACCAAGGCGGCCAAATCGGACCTTAACGATGCGCAGGCAACACGCAGCGACGCTGCAACCCAGCGCGCACAGGCCGACCAGGTCGAGAATTTGGCCGACGCCGAGAAGCAGTAACAGAAGGCTGTGCGAGCGAACAGCTCTGGCTCGGAAGCGGGGCGGCCGGGCTCGAACCTCCGGCCAACGGATTAGCCGATTGTAGGTCTGCACAGTTTCGGCTCTCACCTATCTTCTGGTGTGTCACATGGGTAGACGGCTGCGAGGAGCAGTGCAGCCACGAAACTACCGAGACGCGTAGCGCAGACCGCCGCGAGCGGGCGGTGCCGTACATCGTGCCCACAGGGCTGTTGTCGGAATCCAACAAGAACACAAAGCGAACGGGTGAACGGCTGTTTACTGCCGGTATACTTGCAGGTAGGACGGCATATGGCAGTCCGGTATGGAGGAGATAGCAAATGAAGTACAAGACCGGTGACCGGGTCCAAATCGGTCGCCACACAGGGATTATTACCCACGCGGCGCCGTTCGGACCGATCAACCCGGAGCCCCAGTACACAGTCCAGTTTGACGACGGGAAAAAGGGCGTCTACTCCGAATCGGAGGTCAGCAGGCCATGACAACGCGCAACCAGACACCGCGGCGCGCGGCCTCCAAGCCAGCGGCCGACAAGGTGACCTATACCACGACCGGATGGTCTGGTTTGGTCCGGCGGTCGACCCGCGCGACCAGGCTGACGCATGTGGTCGACGCCAAAATCCCCGGTCGTAAAGGCGCGCAGTTCGCGGCTGGCGTGGTCGTGGCGTTCTATGAGTCCAAGGACAAGGCGCAAGCGGCAGCGGACTCGATCAACGCTGGCGCGGCTGGCGACGACTGGACCGACGCCGTCGTGGTGGGGGACGGCTGTCGGCGGCGGGCCAGCCTGGGAGCTACTCCCCCGCCGGGGGACTAACGCCGGCGCGTAGCACTCGACCGCCTGTCCCGGCTGTGAGTGACGACCAAGGCGAGGAGCACGGCCGCGCCGGCGCCGTTCTCTGCTGGGCTAGGGGCAGCGCACGCCTGCTGGTTTGGCTTGTCACCGGAGTTGCGTTGGGCCCCATCCAGCTCCCCTCGGGCGATGCGCCGAGACATTCGTGGGTCGTCCCGCAGCCATAAGGGACGCCTCTCCCTGCGCTCACCCGGGAATGAATACGTCGGGCACTGTCAACTTGGCTGGGGCTCAGTGGGATTGGGGCGTCCACTACATTTTGAGATTCCCCGCCGACGACGCCGCGGTGCGGCAAGCATCAGCCGACCACCAATACAACGGGCTCTCACCCACTTGGCCCGTCCTCGCTAGATACCGGCTTGAGCGCGGCCACTCCTGGGCACAAATATGCGCCACCCTCGGCTTCGACCAACCTACCAGCGACGACACCGCCGAAGTCACCGACCAAGTCGAACGCCTCACCGCCGACAAAAAACACGTAGAACGAGTCGTCGACACCAAAACCGCAGAAAACAGATCCCTACGCCAGCAACTCGAAGAGGCCCAGGCCCACGCCGCCGCGCGGGCCCCCCGACCCGGCCACCAACACTAACCGGCCGATAGGCTTTGCCGCAAAGCCCTTCGAGGTCATCATCGTTGACCTGGCGATATCCCCGGTCGCGTCATGTGCGGGTCAGTTGCTGTCGGATTCGTCAGAATCGGCGATTGTCAGGACCGCATCGACGATATGCGGATCAGACTCGAGCTCACGTTCCAGGCGTCGAAGCTTCTTCGCCACATGCGATTCCGGGGCGTCACCCGCCAAGTCGACGCTGGCCACCAAGAACAGCAGCCTCGGTCCCACATGGAACACCCGTGCGAAGCGCACCGCGGCGACGTCAGGTAACGCCTTGATCCGCGCCACCATCGCCTCACGCAGCTCACTTGAGCCCGGCTCGCCCGCAATGAAGCGCCGGTTACGGTCGATCAGTATCACCGCGATTACCCCGAGCAGGATGCCAATCAGGATCGATGCCACAGAGTCCCACAACGCATTTCCGGTGAGCTGGTGGAGCCCGATCCCGCCGAAGGCCAAAACACTTCCGATCACTGCGGCGCTGTCCTCGGCGAATACCGCGCGCGTCACGGGATCCGAGGTCACCAGTGCATGCTCCAGCAAATCGCGGTTATAGACCTCAGCTTCTCCGCGCAGCTGGCGGACCACTTGGCGCAGCGAAATCGCCTCCATCACCAACGCGATGGTCAACACCAGGTACGCAATGTAATAGCCACCAAGGCTCGAGCCGCCATGAATGATTTCCTTCACCCCATGCCACACCGACACCCCGGCACCCGCCGCGAACAGACCCACCGCTGCCAGCAACGACCACATATAAGCCTCGCGGCCGTAGCCGAGCGGATGGCGGGCATCGGGGGGTCGCCTGCTTCGCCGGTCAGCGATCAGCAAGAACACCTGGTTTCCGGTGTCGGCCCAGGAATGCACGGCCTCGGCGATCATCGATGCGGAGCCGGATAGCGCTGCTGCCACTGTCTTCGCGACCGCCACGCCCGCGTTTGTGCCCAGCGCTATCAGGACCGTGCGGGTGCTTTCGGTGGCATCGTCGTGGGCGCCGGCGCGGCGAAGATCGAGCTTTCGTTTTGTAGCCATCCCAGCGCCGATCATCCCGCAGATTCCGTGGCCCGGTGTGCGATTTTGGCAATCATGTGCGGGACCAGGAATGGCGGCGAGTGCAGCCTCCTCAGGAGGGCGCCCGTGTGGTGCTGCTGTCCGGGCCGTCCGGCCTTTGGCCCAACGGGCCTTTAATCCGTTATCCGCCAACGAGCAGGTACAGGCCGGTGAAGGTGTAGCCGACCATGACCAGCATCATGGTGAATTGACCGGTGAGCTGATGGCCCGCGGGCAGTAGCCGCAGAGCCCTGTCATGGGCCGCGATCACCGCCACGATATGCCCGGTGACCACGCATGTCACCTTGATGGCGGCGAGCACCGGGGTTCGTAGACAACACATAGGCGACGTGCATGTGCGCCAGCCCCAACAGATTCCATCCCCGACCGAACGGGTCGGCAAGGACGATGACGGCTTGTTGTCCGCGTTCCACCAGGTATGACAGGTAGTGGGCGAAGATGTAGCCCACAACGATCGGGATCAGCGAGTGCGCCATCTGGCCAGGCAACGCACGACGTTGATCGCGGTCAACGCCGCCCATGGTGCGAGTCGCAGCGAAAAGCTCACTGCCACAACCGAAATGAAGGCAATCAGTCCAATGGTCCGCAGCGCCACGACGACAGCGTTGGCGTCATACCAAAGGCGCGCGAAATCTGATCGGCAAAGCCGCACCAAGTCGTTGACGCCGAGAAACTGTCAAATGCCGTCGACCCGGGCAGCACCGCCAGCGTCACGACAACACCCGGCCGCACGGGCAGCGACGGCAGATGATCGAAAGGGTTTCCGATGACGATTTTCCCGGTCGCCGGATTGCGGCGAAACTAAAGCAGGGGCCGCAGATCGGCCCCTCTGGTCAGTGCGTCCGAATCTTGGGGACCGGGTTGTGGCATCGGCCGCATTCGCGACCGCCGGTGCTGCGGGGACGGCCGCGTCTGCGCGGTTCAGTCATCGGAGACGATCCGGACCTTCACGCCGGTAGGCATTGAGCAGGGGGCCGGGTGTGTGATCGCCGCCCCGATGCGCCACGTCAACCGCGTCACGATGGAATCCGACCGACATCGGCCAATTAGGTTGACTCAAGTTGACAGTGCCCTCGGGGCTGGGTTCGGAGATTGGCGGGTCCATTGTCCCGGCAGCTATTTACGCGCGCCCGCACCCGGTGCAAAGTGGATCTGACAAAGCGCAACAGTTCGCGGAAGCGCTGGTGCCGGAATCGCGAGTGGATAGAGGACATGTCTGGAGCGAACTTCATCACCCGACTGGACCAATACCCCGGCATGTTCCTGAACTGTTAGACAACCGGCTGTCCACATTAGTGAGATCGACCGGACGCCCGACGCACTGACCCAACAACCGGTGAGGAGACAATAGATGGAACTTCCCAGCGAGCTCATGTCCGGCCTGACCACCCGGGACAAGATCATTAGTCCCGAGGAGGCGGTGGCATTGATCCGCGACGGCGACACCGTCGTGGTGGAAGGTTTTGCCGGTCAGTGCTTCGCCGAGGAGCTGACCTTGGCGTTGGAGGCACGCTTCCTGCAGACCGGCGCCCCGAAGGATCTGACGCTGGCCTTCACCGTCGCGCAGGGCAACCGGGGGGGGCGTGGTTCAGAGCGGTTATGCCACGAGGGATTGCTGAAGGGGGCCATCGGCGGACATTGGGGGATGTCGGGCGAGCTGGGCAAGATGGCTGTCGAGAACAAGATCGAGGCCTACAACCTGCCGCAGGGGGTGATTGCCCAACTGTTCCGCGATACCGCCGCCGGCAAGCCCGGCCTGCTCACGCGGGTTGGCCTCGGCACCTTCGTCGACCCCCGCAACGGAGGCGGCAAGATCAACGAAATCACCACCGAAGACCGCGTCGAGCTGATGACCATCGGCGGCGAAGAATACCTGTTCTACAAGGCGTTCGAGCAATTGGATGTCGCGTTCCTTCGGGGCACCACCGCCGACCCCAACGGCAACATCACCATGGAGCATGAGGCGTTGTTCCTTGAGTCCCTGGCTGTCGCCACCGCGGTGCACAACCTCGGTGGGCTCGTGATCGTCCAGGTGGAACGCATCGCCGACCAGGGAGTGCTCAAAACGCAGGATGTGAAGATTCCGGGCGTGCTGGTCGACTGTGTGGTGGTGTCCACGCCGGAACACCATACCCAGACGTGGGCGACTCAGTATTCGCCGGCGATGAGTGGAGAGCTGCGGGTCCCGTTGTCCTCGATACCGACACTCGGGTTGTCCGAACGCAAAGTCATCGCCCGGCGGGCCGCGTTGGAACTGCGCCCTAACTCCGTACTCAATCTGGGCATCGGAATGCCCGAAGGCGTCGCCAACGTAGCCGCCGAGGAGCATATCCTCGACTACATCGTTCTCACGGCTGAACCCGGAGTGATCGGGGGGATGCCTACCGGCGGACTGGATTTCGGCTCCGCGATCAACGGTGAAGCCATCCTGGACCAGCCCGCCCAATTCGACTTCTACGACGGCGGCGGCCTGGACGCGGCGTTTCTCGGCATGGCCCAAGCCGACGCGCAGGGCAACGTCAACGTCAGCCGGTTCGGCCCGAAGCTCGCCGGATCCGGCGGGTTCATCAACATCAGTCAAAACGCCAAGAAAGTGGTGTTCATGGGCACCTTCCTGGCACCGTGTCGCACCCAGGTCGCCGACGGACGCATCGTCGTGACCGACGGGGTTGCCGCCCCAAAGTTTCTCGACAATGTCGAGCAGCGCACCTTCAGCGGCCAGGTTGCGGCCGCCGCAGGCAAGCCCGTGCTCTACGTGACCGAACGCTGCGTGCTCCGGCTCACCCCCGACGGCCTGGAACTCATCGAGATCGCCCCGGGAATCGACCTGGAGAAGGACGTGCTGGCTCACGCCGGATTCACACCCATCATCAATGGCGAGCCGAAGCAGATGGATGCCAGGATCTTCCTCGACGAACCGATGGGGCTCAAGGAAGAACTGCTCACCATCCCGCTGGAAGCGCGCTTCGCTTACGACGCCGATCGCAACATCTTCTTCCTCAACATGGAAGGCATGTCGCTGAACACCCCCGAGCAGGTCGAAGCCATCGTCGCCGAGGTCGACAAACGGTTAGCCGCGGTCGGCAAGAAGGTGCCCTTGGCGGTCAACTATGACAATTTCTATCTTGCCCCCGACCTCGCCGACGCATACTTCGCCGCCGTCCGCGGTCTCGAGGAACGCTACTACGAAAGCGTCACCCGCTATACCACCAGCGCGTTCATGCGGCTCAAGCTGGGCGCACACCTCTCCGAACGCGGACTCGCCCCGCACATCTACGAAAGCCGCCAAGAAGCGCTCGACTGGCTCGGCAAATACTAAGCGATTCATAAGTAAGTCGAGACATGCCGGGTGATTTGCGCGTTTTGCTGATGGTGACGGGGAAGAATTTTGGTGTGCGCGACGCCGACGGCCGCAAGCTAGGGCGATCGTGAATGCCGCGCAGACAATCATGCTGACCAGTTTCCGGTCGAGCCCTGCGAATCCTTGTTGAACTGCAGGAAGGCGACCGGCTCGCAGTTCTGCTCCGGATCGAGGATGGCGGTGCCGCCGCAGAGCCGCACCACCGTCTCCGCCCAGCGGCCCTCGAGATGCCAGATCGTACCGTCGGCACCAGTCAGCGACAGCGGATCGTCGCCCGGCAGCGACCCCTGATCTGAGCCGCGGCTGCCTTGGCTCAACCAGCGGTATAGAACAAGTAAGACGCCGAATACGGGACACTCACCTGGGCTCCGCTGGCACATGGGCCCTTCGGCGCCAGACCGCCCTTGGTCGCAAGGCGCTGAACGTAGGTAACCGAGCCGAACTGCCCGGCACCGTGATTCTCGGTGGCCCGCAACAGCAACTCCGGTATCGCGTCGTCGTGGTTCACCATGGCGTTGGGCACCGGTGTCGCGCTGACTTCACTACCGTCGACCGTCGAAATCCACACCGGGCCTTTGGAATGCAAGGCGATAGGGTTGCCGTTGTCGCTGATGATCGCCGCAGGCTGTAACAGCGTCCAGGAGTTGTTGGTGCACTGGTAGATCTGCACCCCGTGGCCCTCAAACGAACCGGCAAGCTTGTTGCCGGAAGGCACCTTGACCGCGTCGGGGATCTTAACCTGCTGTGACGCTTTGGTTTTGCTCGAGGTTGGCACAGGCTGGTGAGCCGACGAGCATGCTGCCAGACCGGCCCCGATCGCGATCGCGTCGAATGCCATCGACAGCACGATACGTTTCATGTATCCGTATCTCCTCCGCGTTGCGCGAACGCCCAGTGGAATCCTTCGTCAACAAAACGAACGGCGACGGACTGCGGTCAATGGTATGACCTAACCGGCACGTCGTGTGCGATGAGTCGGTTCCGCGTCGTGCCGGTCCACTGGCCGGGCCAGGCTTGGGCTAGTTTACCGGCGACGTGACCAACGACCGCGGGTGCGGCCTGGCGTCGGTGGAGTGCGCTTTGTCGCCTCGTAAACGGGCATATACTGCAGTGAGCATACGCTCGTGCGACACGGTTCCGTGTGGCGGCGGGTGGCAATGGTGATGCGGCGCACCACCTCCAGCGGCAAAAGGCCCTGCTGTTCATGGACGGCCTCGGCGCACTGCAGGTCGTAGGTGACGGCCGGGTCGTTGATGCTGGCGCGTTCGGCCAGCAGCAAGTGGACGCTGCCGTCGGCAGCCACAGCAGTGGCGTCCAGATAGTCGGGCTGCCCGGCGGCACAGAGGCACACGGTCCGGTCGGGGTCAATGTGGTTCGCGCTGTCGGTGTCCATGGCGGCGGGGTCAGTCATGGCAGGTCTCCTCGCTGCCTCAGTAATTCTATGGCCAGGTCGGCGAAGCCCAGTCGGGTCAGCCGCGCGCACATGTCGGCGCTGATGTGCTTTCGGGCCAGGGCGCGCCAGGCGGCCAGGCGTGCCGCGGGGGTCTGCGCGGCCGCATGCGGTCCGCACCGTGCGAGGTCATCCGCTGGGGTTCGGTCGGCGAGGCCCTGGACGCGGCTGCGACGTTGTTCGCGGTGTCGTGCGGCGAGGAATGGTCGCGAATACGATGACGACCTAGAGCGAGGCCGAAGTCGGCGGGGATCGCCTGGCCTCCGAGCACCGGCGCGATACCTGGTGAGGAGATCGATGGGCGGGTCACTAAGTCCTTGGCTAGTTCTGGCGTTGATCGGCGCTGTGGCGATACTGCTCGTGGCGGGCAGCCTGTGGCTGGGCAAGCGCGCCCTGCCCAACGTCGGCACAGAGCACAATCCGACGCTGGCGACGTTCCTAACCATTGTCGGGCTCGTTTACGGCACTCTGATCGGCTTCACCGTGGTCTCTTCCTGGCAGCAGTTTTCCTCCGCCCAAGCTGTTGTCGCCGGCGAGGCGTCCTCGTTGACGACGATGTACGGGCAGACCATCGCCATGCCAGAACCAGAGCAGACACAGATGAGGCAGCTGCTGCGGCTGTACGCGAGTGCGGTGGCGGGTCCCGAATGGGAGAAGCAAGCTAGTGGCGGCACCAGCGACAGCGCACGAAACGCGATCATCGGGATGTACCGCATCGTCGGCAGTCAGTCGCCTAGCGTGGCGTCGAGCCCGATCAATGGGGCATTCCTCAACCAGTTGAGCGTGTTGGCGTCCGACCGCACCGCGCGCATGCTTGACGCCAAGCCGCGAATACCACCGCTGTTGTGGGCAGGACTGATATTCGGCGGCGTTGTAATCGTCGGGTTCACCGGTTTTCTGCGCCTCGGGCGCACACTCAATAATGCTGTTCTCTCCGGCTCGATCGCCGTCCTGCTCGGCCTGCTGCTATGCATTGTCGTCATGCTCGACCATCCGTATGGGACGCAGCGCGGTATCACGCCCGAACCGTTCAAGGACTCCCTGCAGGTTTTCGACGCAGTCGACCGGGGGACATAGTCAGGACCTAGCGGCGGGTTAAAGCACTGGGCATCGGCCACAGCGCCGGCGTGCTCGGGATGGTGCCGCCGTTGATGCGGATAGCACGCGCGCGATTGCGCGCGGACGGACGGCGGCGGCGGATCGGACGGCACCCCGACGACGTGCAACCCGCGGTCCGGGTCCACGAAAACGAGGGAGTGGTGCCTCTACCAGCGCGGCGCGGTGGCTCGGATGCGGTGGCGCTGTGCTCCACGTCAAAGGGAAGAGCGGAAAAGAACGCAGCGTGCCGATTGAGGCTGAACTGCTCTCGGTGATCGAGACATATCTCGAGAGTCGCGCCACACGGTTCCCTGCTGCCACGAAAGGCAAAGCGGATATTGCGGAGTCTGCGCTGTCTCGGTGGCGCGCGCGATCCCCGCTTTTCGTCGGCCGCGACGGTGAACGCATCACGCGTGGGACGCTGCAGTCTCGAATCAAGCGCGCCTTTAAACGCGCTGGACCCGATGCCCAACCCGTCCCCGTTGCACTCGTGCACGGACTTCGCAATACCTACGCAACCGAGCTGGCCGGCTCAGACGTCAGCGTCTATGCCCTGATGAAGCTGCTCGGACACGAATCCATGACGACTTCACAACGCTATGTCACCGCCGCGGGTACCGAGACGCGAAGCGCCGCAGCGCGAAACGGCTTGTATGCACTAATCCCCGACGGTGTAAAAGATGCGGACCGAAAAGTACGGCTCGACCGTGATCTCTAGTGCATCAACTGGTTCAATCCCAACTTGTTGAATGTGGCCAGGAGGGGGTGGTCTGCAGCCATGCTCTTCGAGGCGGTGATTGGGTGTCGCTCGCTCAATCCCTGTCGCCTCCTGGCTGACTACTTAGCTTTGCGTTACCAGCCGCGTCGGCCGAGGACCGTGCCGGACGCGATGCTGTCGGGCTGTCAACATTACCGCTACCAGTTGATCTAATAGGGAGCAAATTGGTAGGACTTTTAGTAGGATACACATATGGCGAAAGAGAAGATCTCTGTGACTGTCGACGCGACCGTCTTGGCGGACGCCGACACCGATGCCAAGGCGGCCGGACTGAACCGGTCAGAGCTGATCGAACAGGCACTGCGGAACGAGCACTTACGGCGCGCACTGCACACCTACACGACCCGAACCGCGCCGGCGCTCGACATCGACTCTTACGCCGAGCAGGTCTATGAAGCCAACCGGGCCGCCGGCCTGTGATCACGCCCGGCGACATCGCACCGCGCCAGGACACCAGCCGCGAACTTTACGTCGCCGTGCTCTCCAATTCGATCCACCTCGCCGCCAACACCGGGCGAGTCATCACCTGCCCATTCATCCCCGGCCGAATCCCCGCCGACGCGATGGCCATGGTCGTGCCCATCGGTGAGCCCGAGGGCACGCTTCTGCCTGAGCTGGTGCAGTGGGTGCCGACTTCAGCGCTCGGTGAACCGATCGGGGCCGTTGGCGCGGCCGCTCTCAGTGAGGCGGCATCCATTGTGGCCGCGCTGATCTCATAGGGGTAGCGCGCCTTGAGAAATTGCGACGATATGGCCACGCTTACAACGCCGGTGACCTCAGCGCCCACGCCGTGGAGGCCGCCAGTGCACAACACACCGTCGTCGTCGGACAACAGATTGCGGCCAGCGTGGTCGCGCGCCTGGCTCACAACATCCTCGACCTCAACGACGAGCTCGCCGGGGTTGACACCCGGACTGAAGAGACGCCTCAACAGCACCGGCCGGCCACCATCATCACCAGCATGCCCGGCTTCGGACATTTGCTAACAGCTGAACTGCTCGCCGCCACCACCCGGTGACTTGACCAATTTTGGATGAATGACGCTGGGCCTCGACCCTCTCGTGGAGGCCGCAACGCTCGGCCCTGAAAAGTGTTGGTAAGCGGCTCATCTAGCGGATTAGCAGTTCAACTCCGAGACTGTCGCCGTCGGCCGGGTTTCTTATCACCAAGACCACACCCAGGCTTAGACCGAAGCGGCCGCCAGGAGGTACTGGCGACCGTACGAGGAGAGCGTCGCCGGAGAGGAGCGCAATTAGGTCACCGCACGCATCACATGGCGATCAGAGCGGGGGCGGTGGTCCACAGAGACGCTAACCACTGGATGAATGCCCATGCGCTCGCCATCCGCTGCGTCCGCAGACCGTCCGCAGTGGAGCGCTGACAACAGCTTGCGGGAGCCAAGATAGCCAATATCTCTGACCAGGGCTTTCTCGCGCAGCCGTCATGGCCGTGACAGGGCTTGAAGTGGCCCCATCTGTGAGGCGGCGGAAGGAAACGGTGACAGGCACGGTGACTTCAGCAAGGTCGTGAAGCGAGATGCACGATATCGGTACGCACATGAAGGCCTCTGCGGTGGTCGGCGCCGGCGCGGTCCTTGGCATGGTGGTGCTCGGCCCCTTTTACGGTGGAGGTGGCGCCCACGCCACAACACCCTGGTCGGGTGGCGCCGGCGCGACGAGCGTTGCGTCGACAGCCCCTTTGACACCGGCGACGTCGATCGCCATCCCGACGGTGACCGCCGTGCCGTATGGCGGCGAGGGGTCCTAGCGGAAATGCAACGGAAACCGCAGTGCGCATGGACCCGCGACTTACAGAACCGCAAAAGCGGTCGCTGCTGGCGGTGTAGCGCAGCTATCTCGCAGCGAA
>Ga0306920_100010873_pt1 | contig 12238 bp, 5 predicted proteins | sample flu12Cox44000170_FD_204666 | JGI IMG/M metagenome (GOLD analysis project Ga0306920, IMG submission 204666) | Lab enrichment of tropical soil microbial communities from Luquillo Experimental Forest, Puerto Rico - flux4day.12C.oxic.44.000.170 (v2)... | ecosystem: Environmental > Terrestrial >...
AGACGGTCCCGGTGGTGGGCAAATAAACGATTGCGTCACCGCCAACACCCGCGTGTAGGGTGGTCGATGTGATTGGCACGCCGTTGGGAAGAAAGAAACCATTGAAGCCGTTCTCTGCTCCGACAACCGTGCCGAAGTTGACCTTCGCAATCCACGTCTGACCGGCATTCACCAGGACTCCATAATTCTTCTTGTCCACAACGCTGCTGAATACCGCGATTGCATTGGGGTCACTCCCGTTCACGAATGCGCTTCCGTCGGGGGTGGCCGGCAGATCCCCAAACCCAAACGTAATCAGCGTGGGGTCGAGCGGGCCCAGATTGCCAATGGGCCACAACTCGAATCCAACGCAACTGCTGGAATGTTGGCTGAGAAAGAGAATTGGTGCGACATTGAGCGGAACCGGGTTCGCAGCAATCCCGACGGCGGTCATGTCAAAACCGGCCGGACCATGAGCATCCTGGCAGAGACTCAGATTCGAAACTTGCGTCGAAGCTGGATGGTTGGGATCGGTCAAGTTGGCGAGAGCTTGCGTGTTCGCGCCGGTGTCTACGATCGCGGCATCGCTGCCGAATAGGTTGATGGTGGCAGCATTTGGAGCTGTGAGGCCGAAGGTCGTTTCCGAGAGCACGGTGCTGCTGGTGAGGTTGATGAATTGCACCTCAGCGGGGACGTTGGAATCCTGGCCGAACGTCGGGCTCAAAACATAAGGATCTGCTGCCACCGGGTTTAGCGAGAAGGCGGGTGCCGGGAGCGCGGGTGGAGTGAGGGCCAGCGCGGTAAACGTTCCCGTGCTTAGGTCCATCGTGTAGTAGCCTTGCGCCGTGCTCAGCAAGAGTTTGTCGTCGGCCGGATTCACCACTGCTGCGCAGATCATGCAATGCTTGGCGTTGAAGGTGGCGGTCTTAGTCACCGGAGAAGTAAATGTGGCGATGATTGTATTGCTCGCCAGATCGGTGCTGTCGTTGCTCGCATCAATCACCACGACGTCCGGCGAACTATAGCTGATCACCGCCACTTTGAGGCTGGTTTGACTGGCCGCCGTGGCATCCGGTACGAAGCCTGTGGGCATCCCCACAGAGGCGATCAGCGCAGTTTGCACGGGGAGACTGTTGGAGAAAAGATCGCCGTCGAGATTTACGGCCTGTACTTCGTAAACTCCGCCTGCACCTTTGAACTGCGAGATCGGCTGGTAACCGATATCGACCACGGTGTTCTTGTAAGGGGCGCTCAGAATGCCGATCGTGCTCGACTGGTACCCATTCGTGGAGACGATCAGGGGCAGCACGCTGACGACGGGGCCCATCGCGGCGCTGACCGTGCCATAGCCAAGTGCAACGCCGCTGGCGATCCCTGCCGGGGTCACACTAATCACATTCGGACCCGTCCCCGTTGTAGTGGCAGACCAGGTGACCTGAGCTGTCAGATCCTGTTGCGTTCCATCAGCATAGGTTCCGGTGGCCAACATCTGCCGAACGCCACCCAGGGCCAGCAAGGCTGTCGATGGAGTGATTTTGATAGAGACCAGCTCAGACGTGACCGGAGTTGCCGGTTTCCCGCAACCTTGGATCAGCAAAACCCACAGAGACAAGGCCATCACGCTTACTACCTTGCCGAACATGCCACATTGTCGCCGCTGGCCTTTCGGACACGTATTCATCGTCTCTCCTGAAAAACATGGTTCCCACTACCAGACGCCTAAGCATGTGGAACTCGAGCTCAACGCTGCGAGTCGCCGCCTTTCACCGAAGGACTGGTCGACAAGGCATTCTTGTTCGCCCGGTATTGACGAGCGGCAGCGCGCTGCGAGTGTTGGCCGATCCAGCCGAGCGGTCCTTCGCTCGTGGCAGCGGCGCCATAGGCCTGCACGTTGTCATAGCGCACGATTTCGACGTTCGACGGAGCGGCTGCTTCGATCTTTTGCTGGGCTGTGACCGGCGTCTCCGTGAGGCTGCGGATATTTCGGATCCGAACCTTCTGGGACTTGAGTTCCGGCAGCCATTTCACTGGATCCAGAGGCGCGGTATGCCCCAGGAATTCCGGCTTCAGAAAGTTCGCCCGCTCATTCTCCGGAATACGCGTCGACTTGGCCATCCAGTCCGGCCAATCTCCCCACGGGCTCAGCAAATCCAACATCCTAATTCGTCGGTCGACGGCTGCCGCAAGAATCGCGATGCTCGCGCCCGAACCTTCCCCGTACACGCTGGTATGGTCTACATCCACGTCACCACGGTTCCCAAGGTAATCGAGGATCATTTGTACGTCGTGCGCAGACGTTGCCAAAGCTTCCGGTAACTCGCTGACAAACCATTCCTTCATCGGCCGGCCCTGATAACGCTGGCCCGTCAACGCGGTTGCGAAGAATACGGCGGAAAGACCTTTCCGGGCAAGCGCTCTGCAAAGTTCGGGCTTTAGAAACGCGTCGCTATCATGGGGATAATCGAGCAGGTAGGCGACCAGCGGTGCTTTCTTCACTCCCACTGGCTTCATGAGGTAAAGGTCGATTGCATCGCCGTTGCGCCACGCCACGCGCGTCACTTCAGTGACGTAAGTTGGATCGGTCTCATCACTTTGGAGTTGAAGCTCTTCTATTAACTGAAGGTGACTGCCTGCCAAGGATGGCGTGGTCCACGTTTCAGAAGGCTCCGGCGCGAGAACCGAGCTCAGCACTTTGCCTGCGATTGAGGGAGGATTCTCCGAATCCGGCGGTACAGATCGCGGATTCGCCACATTCTTCTCTTGCTGCGCGCTACTCCAGGTTGCGAAACACAGCCCCATTGCGAGCATGGCGACGAAACGACGGTTGATTCCAACGAACAGGTTCTGCATGGAAGTATCTGCTGACGAATGCCCGACCCTATGAAAATGGAAAAGCTGAGGCAGGCTGCTTACGAAGCCAGCCCGCCTCAGAGTTACTTACTCGAAATCAACCAACACGTTCGACAAGACTACTGCTTCTTGGCGATCGCGCCCGGCTGGGTTGCGGTTATTTGTGCAGCAAACGCCCGGCCGGTCGTAGTGACGCTGCACGCGGGCAACACATAGAGCGTTGTCGCCGTGGGGTTGCTTGCAGGAGGAACGCTGCCGGAGCCCTGAACCGTCACACCGCTGCCATTGATCGTGACGTTTGAAGTTTCCAACAGTAGCGGTTGACCGCCCGGATGCGTTGCGTTAATACCCGAGAACCCGAAATGGCGTCCCTTGGTCCACTGTACCTTGCAGTAGCTGGAGTTGGAGCCGGTTCCTTTCGACGTCGTAACCGTCGCATAATCCCAGCCGATGATCGCTCCGCCTTCATCACCACCCGCTTCAGTCCCGCCACCCAGCGTGCTGCCAGCGCTAGTGGTGCTCAGCACACCGTTGCAGCCCGGGTTGGTTGCGGCTGCGCAGGTGACACCGGACTGGGTAAAGTGCGAGCGATAAACATCCAAGCCGTCGTTACCGCTCGAGGTTTGGAAGGGGACGAAATCGTCCACTGAGGTAGCGACAAGGTCCTGAGAAGACTGGGCAACGTGAGCCGGACCGAACGGATCGGCTTCGCCCGCAAGGTCGGTCGGGGTCAGCCAACGATATAGCGACCACGCCTTGTAACTTCCGTTGCGCAGCGTCGGGAAGCTGACGCCACCCACCCACAGGGTTTCAAGACAGTTAGTGGTGGTGCAAGGCGGCAGTTGTTGACCAGACGAAACCGTGGTCGGACCGATCGGATCGACGCCGTCGAGAGTGGCGTACTGGAACTTCGCTTGACCCTGAATCTTGGAGATGTTGCCCCAGCTGAAGAAGAAGTAGCCCATCGAGTTGGGGGTGTTGAGGAGGCCGCCCACAGTGTTGCTCTTAGTGCCCTTGATGACTTCGCCGGTGCCGATTGCGCGCTGACGGGAACCGGAAACGACGCAAGGATTGTTGAGCGGGTTAAAAGGGGCGCGGGTTGGATCATTCACGCCCACTTCCTGCGAGTCCTTCGAGTTGCCGGTGGTACGGAACAGAGTGTACTCGGTGGTGTTCATCGTGCCCGACAGGGGCTCGCGCAGGAACAGGGTGAGTGGGGTTCCGGTCGCGTCGCCGGGGTTGAAGGCCGGGTTGCTAGTGTCGCACGCGCCGGTGCCATCGAACAGGCCCGCCAGCTTGTAGTTGTTCGGCGAGATCGGGTAGCCCGCGCCATTCGCGGTGGCATCCCCTTTCACGCCGGTGATCAGGTCGTAGAGGTTCGGGTTGGCGGTTCCACCGTTGTTGATCGCGAAGACGATCGGCGCCGCGCCAAACGGGATGGTCGTGTAGGTGCGAACCGTTTTGCCCGCTCCTGAGATGGGATCATTGGCTCCCGAGATGATTCCGAACTTTACCGGGTTCGCCGTCGCCACGCTGCTGGCGTTAGCGGACTTGATGGGGGCTCCAATGTTGGCGGTGGGGCCAACATATCCAAGGCCTGTCCAAGCCGCGGTGTCCAGGGCTTTGATCGACCGGGTCGTCGCCGCCAAAGCATCTTCCGGACGGATGTCGGTGATGCCGGCATTGACTTGCACATTGGCGGAGCCGTCACCCGCCGTGCCCAAGGTGCTGGCCACGGTGGCGTTCAGGGCTACATCTGAATTGTTATCAGTCCAGAGGGCTGCCGCAACGTTGTTTCCAGCCGTGATGCCAGTCAGAATCTGGAGGTAATCACCCTTCGTGTTGTCGCGTTGAGTTGCCAAGAAAGCGCGAACGCCGACGGTAGAATCCACCGAGGCCATCGCCCAGATGTCGGTCGGAGCGCCGGTACCGGCGCTGAGTGCGCAGGACGCGCCGTCCTGTGGACCAACCCACACCACCCACAGGTTGGCGATCTCTGGAACGATGCGCTGGAGAGGCGAGTCACGGCGATCAATGATATTGGCAGCGTTGTTCGCGGTGTAATGGAAAGTGCAGCTGCCATTCGTATTGTGGCCGGTGAGATTGTTGAAGGCGAGTTGATCAGCTGCCAACGCCGAAGTGAGATATTGAGCCGAGGAGCCGGCCCCGACGAAGTGCACGGTCGGTGCCGCGCTGGCTACGGGGACCACAGCTAAACTCGCTGCCGCCACACATGTGGCGAAGAGAGATTGAAGCTTTTTCATTCCAGATCTCCTGAATCTTGGGATGTTCGAACGCGTTTGGGTCGCGAGGCTCCGGGCCGGCTCCGCACAAATGCGCTGCGGACTAAGCGGACTGTGGCCTCAGGGTTTGAGATATCCAGCAAAACTTTTATGTGAAGTTGACTGAATCGCGTCTCGACAAGCGTGTTACGTGGCCAACTATAACGACGTGTGTGTTACGGAAAGATGACGCGATTATGAATTTAAGATGAATGTTCCAAGAGTTTTGAACAGGCCGCGGCATGACTGCAGCAAACCTTCCAGTGGCAGGGCTGTAACCTGAATTTAATGGCTTTGTCATGTTCTCGTAACAATTTAGGCGTACTACTGGCAAACTCAATCCGAGTCTCGCATCTGGTTGCCTGACTGTAAAACGTCCGAGTGGCGGGTAGCCCAAAATCTGTTTTCCAGCGCGCGCAATCAGGCTGGGAAGGGGTGTGAGTCGAGCTTGACGTCGATCGGGTGCTGAGCCGCTGTTGCTAGTCGCTTCCTAGCTGCTCTCTGTGCGCGGGAGCTCTTACCCGTCTGAGCACGGCTCGAATTGCGGTGCCGGGAGTTGCAAGAATGCGTTTGCCGGAGGAGTTGTGAGATTTTCAAGACGCGCGTTTTCTATCCTAGCTCTCATGGGCAGCTTGAGCGTCGCCGGAAGGCTTTATTGCGCCACCGCTCCCGGGCCCAGCTTGACTCAGAGTTATGCTCAAAACCCAGGGGCAAAGGCAGCTGTGGCGGGCACCGTCTCGAATCCAGCAGGAGCGGGCGTGGCCGGCGTGACAGTCACGGTTCAAGGTGCGTCTGGATTCAGCCAATCGGCTACCACCGATGCGCAAGGCCAGTACTTACTCAGCGAGGTCCCTCCCGGTTCTTACGGTCTCACGGTATCGGCGGGTGACAAGAAAAGCTTCGAAGCGAACCTGGTTTTGAGTGCAGGTCAAGTGCTGACGCTAGGCGTTGGAATCGACGTGGGGTCTTCCGCGGCATCTGCCACCGAAAAGGGCGCGATCCTGGGAACGATTGCCAATGCGACGGGCGCAGGTACAGCCGGCGCCATCGTTCAAGTTAGTACTGAGGCAGGCGTGAGTCAGTCCATCCCGGCAGATGCGCAAGGCCAGTATGCGGCTGCCGATTTAGCGGCTGGCGTTTATTCGGTTTCCGTCGTGGTTAAGGGAGCAAGAGTCTTCGCCGCAAGTGTGGTCGTGAATCCAGGGCAGGTTGTAACACTGGGAGTGAAGGGACCCTTGGTTGCGCAATCGGAAGGCCCAACGCCCCTGACTGGACCCGCAGGCGCCTCCGCGGCACCTGCATCGGCGCCCGTCTCAGCGGACAGTGGTTCGGCCGTTCTGGCGGGGTTTTTGGCAGGAGAAGCTGCTGTTCCGCCCCCTCCCGGTAGCGCTGCTGCCGTCGGTCCCGCCCAGGTGTCCGGTCCTGCACAAGTCACGGGCCCGGCTGGAGCAAAGGGTGGAACCGTTAGTGGTGCAGTTAGCGACCAGACTGGTGCAGTGGTTGTCGGAGCCACGGTAAAACTCTCCGGCCCTGGAATTGAACCTCTCGTTGCCGTGACCGATAGCAAGGGAGCTTATCGCATCAAAGGTGTGCCAGCGGGAACCTATTCGCTATCTGTTACTGCCCTGAATTTCAAACCGTTCCAGACAGAGAGTATCCAGGTCGCGGCTGGGGCGGACATCCCTCTCGATGCTCCCCTGGAGCCGGCTGCCGCGAAGAGGGAGGAAGTCAACGTCGAGGCCAGCAACGCTGCCCAAGTCGAGACCCTGGACGCATCGCTCTCCGGCACGATTACTCAGAAAGAGGTGTCCACGCTCGGGCTGAATGGACGTAACTTCACGCAACTTATTACTCTTACTCCGGGTGTTAGTAATCAGACGGGCCAGGATGAAGCGAAAGTAGGTGTAAATGGAAGCGTGAAATATAGCGTCAACGGCGGCCGCGTGGAGTACAACTCCTTCGAGGTAGACGGCAGCGACGTGTTGAATGCCGGCCTCAGTGGCGCCGAGAGTACTCTAGTCGTTTACCCAAGTCTCGATGCGATTCAGGAGGTAAAAGTTCTCACCTCGAACTATGGCGCAGAGTACGGGCGAACCGCATCGGGGACGGTGGAGGTGACCACGAAATCGGGCGGCGCGCAATGGCACGGCAATGCTTACGAGTTTATTCGTAACGAAGCGTTCAATGCCCGAAATTACTTCGACCAACCGGGCCGAACCCCGTTTTACCGGCGCAACGATTTTGGAGTCACAATCGGCGGACCGCTAACGATCCCGGGTCACTACAATGTGAATAAAGATAAGACGTTCGTCTTCTTCTCGGAAGAAGTTCGCATTGAGAAGTCGCCCAGCGAGTTAGAGCCAAACTTCAACCACGCTGTGCCCACGCTCTCCGAGCGCCAGGGGAATTTCAGTGATGTGTGTCCTACTCCGAACGATCCTCAGGATCTTCGAAAACTGATCAGCCTGGGCAGTCCGGGCGCATATTTGTTCCCGATCGCTGCATTTCCCGACTGCCCGGGCCAACCGAACCGGAGCCAGACGCAGGGCTATCGCCGCTTGTTTTCAAGCACGCAGCCTGACGGAACGATCGTCTACAACAATTTAGCCCGCAATCTTCAGAATCCGACGACCGGACTCGATCCCAACGCGGTCGCGATCCTCAATCAGAATCTGATTCCTCTGCCAAATTCGGCGACCGGCTGTAGCTCCAGTTTAGTCGGGCAAGTCGATCACACCACCGGGCAGGTCATCACTCCTTGTTTCGTGGAAACTGCTTCTTTGCCTACGCACTGGCACGAAGAGCTTTTCCGGATTGATCACAATTTCAGTCCGAGGTTCCTGGCCACCTTCCGTTTCATTCACGATTCCTGGGACACGGTGACCCCGACGCCGAACTGGGGCGCTGTTCGCAACAGTTTTCCGACCGTGCAGAACGACTTCGTCGGACCCGGCATCGACATGCTGTTTCGCCTTACGCAGAGGATCAACCCAACACTGATCAACGAGACCGTATTCAGCTTCACCAATGCTCATATCACGTTGAAGAACAAGAATGGTCCGGGGGGAGCGAATTTCCTGAGGCCGGAGGGACTCGGCGATCCCACCAAGGTCGGTCAATGCACGACTTCGCTTACCAGCGTGGCCCAGTGCCCGATGGGGTATTTCTTCAACAATGGATTCGGCGGCAAGGTCCCAGGCGTCGTCCTGACCGGTAATAACCAGGCGTACGGAGGATCTGGATTCGCCGCTGATCCTTCCTACATGCCTTGGGAACACACAAACCCTACTTACAATGTTCGGGATGACGTCACGAAGTCGTGGGGCAAACATACATTCCAGTTTGGGGCGCAGTGGATCATCGCGCAGAAGAACGAAGTAAACGGAGCGCTGGGTGCCGCCACAGGCGACCTGCAGGGACTGCTCACATTTAGCAACGTAAACGGCGGCGTATTCAATACGGGGAATGCGTTTGCCAATTTCCTGTATAACGACGGTGTCTCGGCGACGGGCGGCGGAAATGCCATACAGAGTTATACGCAAGACAGTGCTCAAACCCGCTATTACAACCGATATCAGACCATAGAACCTTACATCCAAGATGATTGGAAGATTAGCAAGCGCCTCACCATCAACTTAGGTGTGCGCTTTAGTCTTTTCGAGAACTACCAGGAGAAGTACCGGAATGCCTACAATTGGGATCCGGCCGCCTTCAGTCTTTCCCTTGCCACCAAAGCCACTGTGGATCCCTACACGGGACAGCTGATCAACCACCCTGGTTTTCGTCCGGTTCCCCTTGACACGGCTAACGTGGATCCGCGAATTATCAATGGAATCGTGCGCTGCGGTGAGAACAATGTTCCTTTCACCTGCGCACAAGGCCACGTGTTCAATCCCGCACCGAGAGTTGGTTTCGCGTGGGATCCGTTCGGCGACGGAAAAACATCGATTCGCGCCGGCTATGGAATGTTCTATGAGCACGGCACGGGGGACGAGGCCAACACCGGATCACTGGAAGGCAGCGCACCACTCGTCCTGAGCCTCACGCAGGATTTTCCCATCAGCTACGCCTGCATCGGGCTGTATGGCCCGAATTGTAACCCGAGCGGAGCGCCCACCTTGCCGGGCGCCTTTCCCATTAATGTGACTGGAATACCAACCAAGACCAGGTATTCCAATTCTCAGCAATGGAGTCTGAGCGTGCAAAGAGAGCTGCCGCACTATTTAGTGGCGAGCGCTTCGTACGTCGGAAGTAAAGGCACGCACCTTACCGTGGAGCGTCAACTCAATCAATTGGACCCGCTCGCGAACAACCTCAATCCCTTTGGACAAAACGAACCGTTTTTGCTGAGTGTTCCTGGAGCCAGCAATGGGGACTGCGACAGTTTCAGCAGTTCTGTGACGAATCCAGTCTTCGTGCTACAGAACGGCACGGTCATCAGTTCACGCAGTCCCGCGTGGATCAATATGCAGATAGCCTGTCAGGGGCAGGGAACGAATGGGATTCCGATCGCCGTCTCGAATACGTTTCGCCCTTTCTACACCCTAGGGAAGGTGTTCTCGCTGCAAAATGTCGCGAACTCTTCTTACCACGGTTTTCAGTTCACACTTAGGCGGACGAAAGGTCCTCTGACCGCGGGTGTCGCTTACTCGTTCAGCCACTCCATCGACGAAGCGTCCGATCGTACAGATCCCACCTTCGTCAATTCCCTCGACTTACGTTCGAATCGTGCAAGTTCTAACTTCGATCAGCGCCACCTCCTGAATATCAGCTATGTGTACAGCCTCCCTAAGTTCAGCGCGGTCCTGCAGCGTTGGTTAGAAGCCGATTCCGATTCTGATAGTACGACTCCGTCTCCAGGCGCACCGGGGCGTCTGGCGAGAATCCTTGCGGACGGGTGGCAGGTGTCTGGAATTACTACGTTTCAGACGGGGACGCCGTTCAGCGTGATCAACAATGCGGGCAGCGCAGGCATCGGAGTCCTGGATAACGCCGGAGTCGCCAATGGAGTCGGGGCTGGCTCATATCCCGACCTTGCATCAAAAGCCGTCCCTGCGGGACTCAGCAGCAATGCCAGCAGCTTCGGACCGCTTTTGCTGAATCCTAATGAGTTCGTCGCCCCGAGAGGTCTTACCTTCGGCAATGCGGGACGAAACTCACTCAATAATCCAAGCCGCCTAAACTTTGATATATCCCTACTAAAACACTTTGCGATTCACGAGGGTAGCGAAGTGGAGTTTAGAATGGAGGCGTTCAACGTCTTCAATCACACTCAGTTCCGCATCTACAATCCGGATCGGGGAAACACTGGCAGCAACACCGTGAGCTGCTACGGTGGCCCCAGTTACTCCGCAGGAGCGTATTTCCCTGGGGGCTCCGACTGTCTCACGGGAAATTCCTTCCTCCATCCGGTGGATGCACATCGCCCGCGCACTTTACAGTTCGGGATAAAGTACAGCTTCTAAAAGGGGATTCCCCCAATCCGGCCCTTCATGCTCGCACTGGCGGCGAAGGCACTAGCTTGCGTACGAAGGTGCGGGCGGAACGCGTTGAGGATATCGAGGTTACTTAAAATCCAACTCAATCGCGGCGGCATCATTTGGAAGGGGCGATCCATTTAGCAATATCGGCGGACATGGCCCAAAAGTCACGCCGCCGCTATTAGCGCCTAAAGCCAGCCCGCTGGTTCCCGGTTGGCTCCCGATCAGGTGAAGACCAGTGGCATCTGAAGTTACGACTGCTGCGGCAGAGGGCGCGCCTGGCGACGTGGGAAGCCCTATAGTCCCCACAAGATTTGCGTTAAAGTTATAGACTGAAAGAAACACGTTTTGTCCGGTGATCGTTCCAGTCACAGTGACAGTCCGGAAACAAGGATAACCTTGGGCGGAGATCGTTCCTGTCAGCGTGGATGAGCTGGCCGTTCCGTCGTTCGGACCCTGGGTGAGACTTCCCGAGACCATGATAGGAGCCGGTGGATTCACCCCGGTTAAAGTCGACATATAGACAGAATCGGTAAGCGAGCCGGTGAAGGAGCCCGTCAAGGCCGGAATCTGGACCGCAGACCATGTGCCAGTGGTCGGCGCGTTGAAGCAGCCGCCACCCGACCCCGCATAAGTACCCGTCATGGTCGTGCCGTCGGGTGACAAACTACCCGTCAGCGAAATGCTAGTGCCGCCCTCATTGATTTCGAGTGCCAGGCTTTGCGCATTCACCGTTCCCGACAACAGCCCAGTGCCGGCGCATCGGCCGGTTTGGGAACTCGGCGGAAGAACCACGCTCCCCGACAACGTCCCTTTCGCTTGGGTTAGGAAGCCCGAGGCAAAAAGAGTGACAGGCGGGCGAGGCTGCTGCTGCACTAGCGTGAACTGCCAGTTGTTGGCAACGGCCTGCGGATCAGAGGAACTACTCCCCCCGCAACCTGCGAGAACCAACGTTAAGAAAAATGCTAGCGACGCACTGACAAGAGTCCTCACAACGCCCCCAAAAAAACGCGATCAATCGCTGCATTCGGCCGACCGAAAGTTAACCCGAAGCTCCGACGTGAAGTTGAGTCGGGACGGTTCTGGCTCCCGATCGTATCGCAAGCCGAGGTCGAATCGAGGTGCGCAGATGGAGAATCCCCGCTACTTCGCTTCGCAATCGAAGTAGGCCTGCCGGCACGGAACTGATGCGGAAAATCCGCCTAGAGACGGTAAATCTGAATTGTTACGGCAAAATTACGTGAAGGTTAATTTTTGATGAACAGCCCACACTCGAATCGCACCGAGACTCTTGCCGACTGGCCAGATTCGCTCCCGCGCCGAGACTTTGAGCTGCTTGAGTGTTCAGCCCTACCCGTACAAGATTGCGGACCCGAGTGCAAATGCCCGAGTACGATGGACGCCAGGAACTTGGCCCGCGATGGACCGTGCTAGAATGCTGGAACGATTATCTGCTCGGGTTTGCCGAAGTGCCCTAGCCGCGCTTAGATCGAAGCCCTTGTTTCCTGAGCGCCGTTCGCAAGCCTACATTTCTCGACGAGGGAAGCCCCAGATATTTCGCATGTCAGACCTGACGATCCAAAACGCCGGGCACGAAAGCCTGAAGCTACGGAACATTGCCGAAAAACTCCATCAGGAAGGGATTTT
>Ga0306920_100010876_pt1 | contig 12235 bp, 10 predicted proteins | sample flu12Cox44000170_FD_204666 | JGI IMG/M metagenome (GOLD analysis project Ga0306920, IMG submission 204666) | Lab enrichment of tropical soil microbial communities from Luquillo Experimental Forest, Puerto Rico - flux4day.12C.oxic.44.000.170 (v2)... | ecosystem: Environmental > Terrestrial >...
TTATCTCTGACCCAGCCGACGAGGATCGCCATCGGGGTCGCGCGCGCCATAACCCCGACCAGGCATCTCCGCATCGCGATCATCGCACCGCCAAGCGGCCGCGCGTTGACGTCGATCCGGTGCGGTCGCGCCCGAGGAGCGACCGGCCTCAGCGTCCCAGCGCTTTTACGTTGGGCCATGCCGGTCGCCAATTCAGGATCGGCCCGCTGGCGTTCTGGACCGTCGTCGGTGCCCTCGTCATTATGGCGGGCTGGTCTGTGGTCACGGCCACATATTTTGCGTTTCAGGACGACGTGCTCGGCCGCATGGTGGCGCGGCAGGCCGAGATGCAGTTCGCTTACGAGGATCGGCTCGCAGAGATGCGGGCGCAGGTTGATCGCGTGACGAGCCGGCAACTGCTCGATCAGGAGCAACTGGAAGCGAAGCTCGAGCAGATCGTGCGCCGGCAGGCCGTGCTGGAGCAGCGCGCCACCACGCTCGGCAGCATGACGGACCCCTCAGTCACCGGTTCGGTCCGCTCTGGAGCACGCAGTGCACCGGCACCGGCCACGACGGCACCCAAGCCGTCGCCGATCTCCGGACCGGCCTTGTTCGGAGCGCCAGCGATGCGTGAGGCGAAATTCGACCCGAACGGGCTCGTCAATCCGAACAAGATCGCACGGCCGCGGGGCGGCAACCTGCAAGCCACTCTCGCGCGCCTGACCGAGTCGCTTGATCGCGTCGAAGGCCGTCAGACCAACGCGCTCGCCGCCATGGAAGAAAGCTACGACGCCAAGGCACGCCGGATTCGCGCCGTGATCGCCGATGCCGGGCTCGACCCGACCAAAGCGGCGGAGGCGGCAACCGGCGGCCCCTTCGTTCCCTACCGGCCTGCGACCAATGCGGGAGCGTTCGAGAAGCAGGTCTACCGCGTCAATGTCGCTAAGGCCGAGGCCGAACGCTTGACAGCAACGGTCGCTGCAGTGCCGCTGCGCAAGCCGGTTGACGGAGAGATCGACACGTCGTCGGGCTTCGGTGTGCGGATCGATCCCTTCCTGGGCCGGCCGGCGATGCATACCGGCATAGATTTTCGCGGCGACACCGGCGAAGCGATCCGCGTGACGGCAGCCGGCACCGTGGTCTCCGCCGGGTGGAGCGGCGGTTATGGCCGGATGGTCGAGGTCGACCACGGCAATGGGCTCTCGACCCGCTACGGTCATTTGTCGGAGATCGACGTCAAGGTCGGCGACAGACTCAAGACTGGCCAGGCCGTGGGCCGCCTCGGCTCAACCGGCCGCTCCACGGGCCCGCATCTCCATTACGAGACGCGCATCGACGGCGAGGCGGTCGATCCGAGCCGGTTCCTGCATGCTGGCGCGAAGTACGGGTTGATCTGACGATTCGCCAAGCGTCAACGGATCGTCGCCAACCGTTCTCTGCTCACTCCACCGAAAGATTGGCCGCTTTCACCACCTTCGCCCATTTCTCCGTCTCATCCGCGACGAGCTTGCCGAACTCGGCGGGCGACATTGGCATCGGTATGCCGCCGAGATCGAGGAGCCGCGCCCGCATTTTCGGATTGGCGAGCGCCGCGTTGACGGACTTGTTCAGAGTAGCGACGACGTCCGGGGGCGTCGCTTTCGGTGCGGCGATGCCGTACCACACGCTCGCCTCGTAGCCTGGGACCGTTTCGCCAATCGGCGGCACCTCGGGCAGCGCCGGCCAGCGCTCTCTGACCGTCACTCCCAATGCCCGCAGCCGACCGGCGCGGATGAACTCGATCGAGCTCGGCAGGTTGTCGAACAGCACATGGACCTTGGCGGTCATGAGGTCCGGATAGGCGCCGGCCGAACCGCGATAAGGCACGTGCACCAGTTCGACGCCCGCCATCGCCTTGAACAGCTCGCCCGACAAATGCACGGACGTCCCGTTGCCGGATGACGCAAAGCTCAACTCTCCGCGACTAGCCTTGGCGTAGGCGATGAAATCGGCCACGGTTTTGACCGGCAGCGACGGCGGCACCACCATTACATTGGTAAGCCGCATGATCCCTGCGACCGGAACCGTGTCGCGAACGAAATCGAACGGCAGCTTTTTGTAGAGCGAGTTGCTGATCGCGTTGTTGGGCGCGACGAACAGGATCGTGTATCCGTCCGGCGGCGCATTGACCACCCATTGGGCCGCGATATTGCCGCCCGATCCGGTGCGGTCCTCGACCACGACCTGTTGGCCGAGATCGCTTGACAGCCAGTCGGCGATGACGCGCGCGGTGGTGTCGACACCACCGCCGGCCTGGAAGCCGGAAATGAAATGGATCGGCCGGATCGGGTATTTTTCGGCAGCTATCGCCGCGGGCGACGCCAGCACGCGGGCAGTTGCGATGCCAAGAATCAATGCGCGCGCGGCTTGCATGGGCTTGGCCTCCGGGCTCGCAATCGTGTGCCAAGCGTAGCCCCAAAGCATCGCTTCGTCGAGCGGACTATCGAGGGATTGGTGCGCCGGCGTCGCAGCGCATCGACGAGGTAGCTGACGGCGCGCCTCTAACCGCGACCGCGCGAGACGCGCTCGATCTCGGCGCGCACCATCCGCTCCACCATGTTGGGCAGATTATCGTCAAGCCAGGCCTTGAGCATCGGCTTGAGCATTTCGCGCACCAGGTCTTCGAGCGTGCGGGAGTTCTGCACTAGCACCGTATGGGCGAGCGAATTGAACGCCATGTCGACCGCGGCGGCCGTGCGCGGCGATAGCAGCGAGCGGTCGGACTGCGGAGCGGCAACACCCCGCGCCGCTCGGGCCGGAGGCGGCGCGGGATCCTCGGGTTCCTCGGATTCTTGGGCGTCGCTGAACATGACATCGGGAGGGCCGTCGATGGTGCCGAACGCCGCCGCCTCGGACTGCATCGCCTCGGTCAATTCGAACACGTCAGATCCGCTCTCGGCCTCATCCTTTTCCGCGTCATCAAATGCCGACAGCACGGTGTCGCGATCGCGGGCGGCGGCGGGTGCCGACGGTGTGTTGGCCGGCACCCCGGGCGCCGGCGCATGCTGCTTGACCGAACCGGTAGGAGATTTCGTGACGTCATCATCGGCAATGATGCGCCGTATGGAGGCAGGATTTCCTCCATTGTCGGCTCTTGAGCCTTGGCCGGTTGAGACATGCCGACTTTCCCCGCGCAGCCGGCGAGCCGCCGGTCGGGGCTGCCCGCGAATCATGCAGGATCAATCATGTCAACAAGAAGGGAAATTTCGCAATAGAAGGCGCCCGATCGGCGCGCGAACCGCCTTCAATCCTGTTGAGAGTTCCCCCGACGGGGGCGGCATCTTGCACGTAGAGCGGGATGCCTTTCTTCGAGTCGGCATCCCGCTCCAGTTTATTGGCGGAGCATGATCTTTTCCGAAACCGGTATCCACTTTTCGGGATCATGCTCAGCGGCCGTCCGGAATACGCACCCCGATCCAGGCATCGCGAACCTGCTGGTAATGCACCATCGGATCATAAAGTGGAATCATGATGCCGAGCTTGGGCAGGTTCAATTCGCCGACCGCGGCGAGCAGCGAGTAGGACGCCACGACCCTGTCGTGTTGGGCCGTCACCAGCGCGGTGCGCGCGGAGACGAGATCCTGCTGCGCATTCAGTACGTCGAGAGTGGTGCGCTGACCGACACGGGCTTCCTCGCGCACGCCGTTGAGAGCGATCTCGGAGGCCGCCACCTGAGCGCTTGTAGCTAGAATCTGCGCCTTCGCCGCTTCAAGCTGTCCCCAGGCAGTGACGATCTGCGCTTGAACCGTATCGCGCGCGGTCTCGAGGTCGATCCGCTTTTGGCCGGCGGTCTCCTTGGCCTGGCGTATTCTCGAATATTCCGCGCCACCCTGGTAGAGCGGCACGCTGATTTGGGCCTGCACGAAAGCGTTGAACTGCTGGAGCTGCGTAGCGAGGTTGGTTTCCCAGTTATTGTTGACGGTCGCGACCACCTGCGCCGTTGGATAGAGCGTGCCCTCGTTGATCTTGACCTGCAGCACGGCGGCATCGATGCCGAACATGGCGACTCCGACAGCGGGATGGCGGGCACGGCCGATTCCAATTGCGTCGACGAGCCGACTGGGCGACAGGCGATCCACTGGCGCCGCCGGCACCAACGTGCCCGCCTCCACTCCAACGACTTGTCTGTAGGTTAGCGCTGAATGTCAGATGTATATACCAATGAGTTCAATCACTTATATAAATAAGCCTGATGGCTACGGGCGCGCAGCAAGCACATAGAAATCACGCGGGCCAGTTTCGAAGGACACGAGCGACCGCCAGAGTGGGCACGAGCGAAGGCTTCTGGGACCGCGGCTTCTGGCGCGCCCTGAGCCAGCCACCCCGTGCGACCCGCAGCCAGCGCGCCAGCCAGAAACCATCACGGCTTTCTCCGCTTCCTGCCGCCAGCGGCTAAGCAGCTTCAGTAGCGATCCTTCATCTACCGCCAGTTTCTTTAGCGGCGCGCGTTCGATACCCGGCACGATGCCCGCGACCACCCAACTCAACTGGCTATTTCGGCGTCGACGGATGCAATATCCTCCGCCCCATAGCGTCGTCCCTGGGGGCTTTCGGACGACGGCCCCGGTGCTCGTGGCCTCGTCTGAGATGGCCGTCATCCGAAACCCATCACACAAGCGGCCATGCGAAATTAGACGTTGTCGGTGATCTCGCAGTCGCGGCGGAGGCGGCCCCTAGATGCAAACGCCTCGTTGGCTCGGGAGGGCAGCCGCGGCAACGGAAATGATTTTTCCCGCACGAAAGTTTCCGCAATGGCTCGAACCCCTGTGCTGGGCTTCAAAAAAGCCCCAACATCCATGTGTTTAGGTCCGAAGTCTGCCCAATTTTGGACTGAGGCGCTTGCTCTGTGTGTTGCGATAATGCCCCAGTCGGGATTTTTCCCGAATGGTGTGCACCGATAGGGTTTTGCTGCGGCCCCTTGTTGCGTATGGTTCGAATCTGGTGTGGTGTGGGGGTGGGGACATTTGACTGGGTGAGGATCCCTTGAAGGCCGGGGTTTTGCGGCGAGGTGTGGCGTCAGCCGCGCTGGCATGTGCGCTGGCATGCGCGCTTGCTTGGGCGTTCCCATTGGCAGTACGCGCTGACACTCTGGAGCAGGCTCTCGCCCAGGCGTATCAAAACAATCCAACGTTGAACTCCCAGCGCGCGGTTGTGCGAGCGACCGATGAAACCGTTCCCCAGGCCCTCTCAGGCTATAAGCCGACTGTGAGGGTGACCGGCACGATCGGGCAGGAATACACGAGCACTGTCGGGAAAACCAACAACACGAGAAGTGTGTCGGTCCTTACACCGACGGGAGGAACCGCTAACGTCAGCGTTTCGGCACCTGGCGTCTCGTACCCGCGCAATGCCTTCGGCTATTCGCCGAACAATGTCGCCGCGACGCTCACGCAAAACATCTACAACGGATTTCAGACCGCCAACGGCGTCAGGCTCGCCGAAGCCAACACGTCGGCTGCTCGCGAAACCCTGCGGTTTGCCGAGCAGACTGTCCTGTTGAATGGCGCGACGGCCTATATGGACCTGCTGCGCGACGGCGCGCTGCTCGAATTGCAGCGGCGCAATGTCGAAGTGCTGCAAGAGCAGCTGCGCCAGACCCGCGACCGTTTCATCGTCGGCGAAGTGACGCGCACCGATGTGGCGCAGGCCGAGACGCGCCTCGCGCAGGGGCGCGCGGCAGTGCTGACCGCCGAATCGAGTTATGCGAGGTCGCGGGGCACTTATAGACAAGTGATTGGAGTGGAGGCGGGCACGTTGGTGCCGGCGGCGCCAGTGGATCGCCTGACGCCTCGTCGGCTCGCCGACGCAATCGCGATCGCCCGTGCCCGTCATCCCACCGTCGGCGTCGCCATGTTCGGCATCGACGCCGCCGTGCTGCAGGTCAAGATCAACGAGGGCACGCTCTATCCGACGGCGCAGGTGGTCGCGACCCTCAACAATAACTGGGAAACCAATCTCACGACCCAATTGCAGGCGTTCAACGCCTTTGTGCAGGCACAAATCAGCGTGCCGCTCTACCAGGGTGGCGCGGAATATTCGAGAATACGCCAGGCCAAGGAAACCGCCGGCCAAAAGCGGCTCGACCTCGAAACGGCGCGCGACGCCGTGGCCTACAGCCCCAATAACCCGGTGGGGGTTGTTCCGGCCTGGGGACAGCTTGAAGCCTCCAAGGCGCAGATTCTGGCGACCCAGGCGCAGGTGGCGGCCTCCGAAATCGCCCTCAATGGCGTGCGCGAGGAAGCCCGCGTCGGTCAGCGCACGACGCTTGACGTGCTCAACGCCCAGCAGGATCTCGTCACCGCGCGTACAGCGTTGGTGACCGCGCAGCATGACCGGGTCGTGGCGTCCTATATCCTGCTTGCTGCGGTCGGCGAATTGAACCTGCCCAAGCTCGGCATCATGATTCCGCTTTATGACCCGATGGTGCACTACCAGCAGGTTCGCGATGCCTGGATCGGGGTGCGTATTCCGGACGGCCGCTGAGCGGTCACGCCGCACCCGCCAATGTCAGCCTTTCGCGAGTCCGGTAGCGGGGATCAATACAATTGACTTCTGGCATGGTTGTCGGGGCCGGCAACGAGACAAATGAATGCGAACATGATCGCAGAGTAAACGTCGAAGCTCGCGCGGAGAAGACAGCGCGGAAATCGCGAGTTAGATGAGGGATAGGATGAGCCATACGGTATCGGTGGCGAGGGCGGCGCGGGCGATGTTGGCCCTCGCGACGGCGATGTTAGCTAGCTGCTCCTGACCGCGTTACGGTCACCCCAGTTCTGGGGTTGTCTCATTCAATACTGAGCCTGAAAGAAGGGGGCCCCGCTTTGGAACGCTACGGCGGACCGATAACAGATCACCCGGGGCGCGGCCCCCGTGGCGCGCCGCTCGCGCGCGGGCCGATGGGCCACGAGCCGCAAATTTGAGGTCGCCCCACCCGCTCATCCCCCCAAAAAAACTTGTGAAATCGCCGTCTCGGGCGGCAACGGCGATGAAGTCGCGCGTGCGTTAGCTGATATGGGGGCACGCTTTGTCGTCCTGACCGAAGAACCGGACGGCACCGTTCATTGACCAACCTCGCCGCGCTGCGACGCCGTCGACACTCCGCCCCGCCGCACACCACCACGGGCGGAGCAGCCCCCCGGTGCTTTCCGCGCTCGCGACATCCGTGTAATTGACGCGCCTAGGGGACTGGCCGTGAAGTAACGCAGCGATCTTACGCCGCGCCTGGCTTGTATCCCGGCCGCTGGGTTCGGATAACATCGCCGCGGCAGGAGACGGAACGATGAAATTCAAGCCGTTGACGCCCGAGCACGTGACCCGCGGCATCTGTATGCGCCGCTACGCATGGGGCAAGTGGGTGCAGCAGATCGCCGACGAATCCGGCGTGCCGGCACGTGTTCTTCATGACGTCATTATGGGCAAGCCGTTCTCGGAAGCGGTGCGCTGCCGGCTCGAAGGCTATCTGCGCACCCCGGCGGGCCCGGCGGCGCTGCGCCAGGACAACGACCGCGGCCGCGACCCGGATGCGCAACGCTTTCGCCTACTGCGGCGGATCATGCGCGCCCGCCGCCTAGCGCAGGACTATGGTTTGCCGCTGTGCGACCGCGATCGCCTCAAGGCGATGACCGATGGCCAGCTGCGCGCCTACTTTTACAATCTTGGCGACCGGGTGAAGCGCCACGTCATGAGCCTCGACTTGGCGACTGCCCGCCAGTGGAAGCTTCCCGATGACATGGAAGCCTGGGAATTCATCGAGCGGATCGATCAGCTTCGAGCCCATCGTCAACAGCGCGACTCCATTCGCCCGTGAGATCGGTCTCGACCCGATTACAATGAGGGGCGACTGTCGGCTTATCCCCCGATAGCCGCCCTCCCGGCGGCAGGTTCACACGGCCGAGTCGGGCCGATATTGTTGCAAAAAGATTTTGGGTATCCGACGAAGCAACATTGATTCAAGATCAGCCCTCGATACGCAAGGTTGATTAAAAATTTGCCCCTTCCGATTCGATTGTTCCGCCCAAGCCGCTCCTCGCCGACTTTTGCAACAATATCGGCCAATCGCCGACATGATCTCGGCGGCTGGTTTGCACTGTCTTACGGATGCAGAAGTCTGACCACAAGGCCCTTCGAGCCACTATAGGGCTCGCCAGGGAGTAAGACGGGGAAGCCAGCGCGCCACGTTGGCGCGATAGGTTTCATACTCGGCTCCGTAGCTTTCCCTGACCAACCGCTCCTCCAAGTTTAGCTTGGCCCATTCTACCAAATCCTTGGCGCAAAATAGCAAGACGAGTGCGCCGAAGAAAAAATTCAATTTGAATGTGAACCAGATCACATTCAACCCGGTCGGAGCCGCTTACACTGTCAAGGCGGTATGGCTGGCGTGGATGGCCGCGCGGCTCCGGTGGTGCTCAACGCATTCTATGTCTCCCACGTCGTCAGCCAAGGCTTGTCTAATACGTTTCAGTTTGAGCGTGCTTGTAGCGCGGGAGGGCACGCTCAAATCCTACTGGTTACTCCCGCGGAGGAAACGCTATGAAGAACCTTGGTATCTCCACCTTCTCGTCAGTCGCTGCCCTGTTGGTATTCTTACCCAGCAACGGCTTCGCTCAAACTATCCAGAGCCAACTCCCTGGAACTTGGCTGTTGGCCTCATGTCAGCCTGCCGCTGGGAGCGCGCTGCAGACGATCTGTAGCAACAATCCTACCGGGAGCCTTGGCTTTAGTCCTACTGGTAGGTATACAGAGGTCGTGATGAACGGTGGCAGACCGAGAGGGGATGCCGATCGCTCGAAAATTACTCCAGAGCAGTACAAAGCAATAGCACAAGGAGTTGTGGCCCAGTTTGGAACATACTCCGTCAATGAGGCCGACAAGACCATGACACTTCGCACGGATACCTCTTTGATGGGCGGTACCCAAGGTGGTGAGCGGAAGATCAATATCAGCTTGACAGGTGACGAACTGAAGGCGACGAGTCCACTCGGCACAACTACTTGGAAGAGGTCAGGTCCCGCTTTCACCGTAGCGCTCGTCGGCCAGGAGAAAACTCTCAAACAACAAATCCAAGGACCTTGGTCGTACGCAGCGTGCAATAGTACAAACGAAAAAGGCGAGAAACTCGCCTACTGTGCTAACAATCCAAAGGGTATCATGATACTCGCCGGAAACGGGAACTGGTCAGGGACGATCGTTGCCGGTGGTAGAAAGGACGCTAACGCACCAGGGGTGACGGCTCTCTTCGGCACTTGGTCAGTCAACGAGGCCGACAAAACACTAACACGTCACATCGTAAGCGGCCTTAACCCGGCTCTCGAAGGGAAAGACTTTACGGTGAATATCAGCCTAAATGGGGAGGAAATGAGACTCAGAGGTGACGCCACAGTTCCTGGCGAAGGAGTCGTCCATCTTGACGGTACGTATCGGCGATTCAAGCAGTAAGTAGCGAGAAACGTCGGAGATACCCCGGCGAGGGTATCGGGAGCGCGGTCGAAAGGCTGCGCTTCTTTTTTTTGCGCTCAAAAATGCGTAAGTACACACTGGAAACATATGGAACGTTTAATACTGTAAGCCAGAAGGCTGATATTCTGTAAGCCATTGATTGTGCGGCAGATCGCGCCAACTTGATAAAAGGTGGCCAATCATCAAGGCGGCTGGATGAACATCAAGGCGGAGTGAGGCTCCGCGGCCGCTCCGGGTCAAAATGAGCCGTGCCACTCACTTCGTCGGCACGGCAGGTCTGCCTCAATGAGCGGACCCGCCGGGCCGGCTGTCGGCCTTCCGGGTCGGGCCGATATTGTTGCAAAAGTCGAAAATCGCCGGGCGATAATTTTCCCGCCAAAGGACGACGTGACCGGCGACCGTCGATCTCTGTACTCTCAATCAAGTTACCAAGGTCGCCAGTGAGTTTGCCCTCAGGCGATGAGGTCCCCCACATCTTTACACGGAAGTCGCGTCTACAGACCAGAGAATTTTTGATCAGCGGTGCAAAAAGACTTTTGCAACAATATCGGCCAGGGGCAGACATGAGCGAACCGCATAGTCACACCTATTGAACCTCTCGGCGCCGCGTCGACACCGGCTTGCCTGTCGCCAGCGGCTTTGCCACCTCGCGTGCGCAGTCGATGAAGAGCTGCGCCACAGGCGTGAGCGTGCGATTCTTCAAAGTCACGATCCCGACCGGGCTGCGAATATCCGGCAAGTCGATGGGCAGAGCCGCAACAGCCATGCCCCAGCCGGCGAACCTCAATGCGGTTTCGGAGGTGATGCTGAGATACCGCCCCCCGGCGACAAGAGCGAGACGCGCGATCGCACTGTCGGTCACGACGGCGGCGGCGGGGAGTTCGAGTCCCGCCGCCCGAAAGGTTTCGGCGTCCAACGCGCCGGGGGGGCTCTCAGGCGGCGGCAGCGCCCACGGCTCGTTCATGAGATCGGCAAGCCTTACGCGGCGCCGGCCCCGCGACCACGGATTCTCCTTTGCCGCTATCACGAACCGAGGGGCCGCGTAGAGGACCTCGGCTTCCATGCGATCTCGATCAATCTCCGCGATGGGGAGGGTGATCTCCAGATCGACTTCCCGTTCCCCGAGCGCGCGCAAGTCTCACCGACCATCAGGCGGCAGACGACGCGCGTGTATTGTCGCGTGAACTTCTGGATGACGGCGGCAACGAATCCCGCGAGCGCGTTAGGGGCGCCGATCCGGACTTCGCCCGTAGTCCGGTCGGACAGAAATTCGATGTCCCTGATGCCCTGCTTCAACTCGTCGAAGGCGGCAACGCTGCGCTTAAGGAGCGCACCGCTTACATTGTCAAGGCGGCATGTCCGCATGACGCCCTACCGGAGGCAAGCCGACTTTGCTTTGAGGTGTTCTATGACGAAATCCCGCAAGCGCTTTACGGCCGTCGCCACGGCAGCAATTGGAGAAGCCACTATGTCTAGCATCGTCCGCATACCCATCTCTAACGTCTTTATGGATGGCCAATACACAGGTCGCGTATTGGTGGGACCGCATCAGCGACCGATGAATGTGATCTTGGATACAGGCAGCAGTGCATTCGCCATCGACGGCAACAAGTATGCGCCCGACCTTGCGGGAGGCGACAGATCAACCGATTGGGCACAAACAGAGTCCTTCGGCACAGATCCCGACGGCAATGAGCGCACCTGGACGGGTGCGGTATTCAAGACCACTGTCACCCTCGGCGACGGCGCCTCTTCGGTGAAGCTGAGGGATGCGAACATATCCGTGGCGTATATACTCGCTCCGCCAAACATATTTAAACAGGCAGACGGTATCCTCGGCCTTGCCTACGCACCGCTCGATAAGGCGTTCAAGATGCCGCAGGATACCTGGGAGCAAAGGTATTCCTCGACGGAGGTTCAACACGGCCAGCCACACCAGATCGTGCCTTTCCCCACCCAGCTCCAGCAGGAGGGCATAACCTCGGACAAGATCGCCTTTCTTGTCCGTCGTTCGTTCGCGCATGTGGGTAGCGGCATCGGATCCGCTGAACCAGGGATTGATGATCATGGGCGGCGGCGATGAAAGCACGGATCTCTACACGCCCCCCTTCCAGACCGTAAAGATGGTCTCCGACGACTGGTACTCCACGGTTTTGAAAGCGGTCATCGTCGGAAACTCGCCGCCGATTGCGGCGGGCCTGCAGGGGCCGCAGGGGTATTCGTCCAACTCCTTTGTCGATAGCGGCGCCAGGAGGCTCGAACTCGACCATCTGATGTTGCAGGCCATCCTGTCCAAATTCAGCGGGTCACAACAGGAACTGCTAAAACAATCGATGCAGGGGCATGGGAACCTAGTCTCGGTCAACGACCTGGGTGACCTCTCGACTTGGCCCACGCTCACCTTTGTTCTCCAAGGCGATGCTGGCGACGTTTCTCTCGATGTGCCTCCCTCCAACTATTGGCAAGTCAACACCGAGCAGGTCGGCGCGGCTAAGGCTGCAATTACGCAGGGCGATCCGGGGCTCGCCATTCTCGGCCTGCCGCTCATGAACGGATATTTCACCATCTTTGACGGCGAAGCTGACAATGGACGCGGCGTCGTCAAGTTTGCAAAGCTGAAGTCGTAAGACTTGGCACAGCTGGCGAAAGGGTTTGCCAGTTGCAGATTTCATCATGCGCTTTCCTCGCGCCGACGTTCCCAGTACCGGGAACGTGGCCATCGCGTTTCGAGACCACTCGCGTGGCGAGATAGGTCGCAGAT
>Ga0306920_100010878_pt1 | contig 12234 bp, 9 predicted proteins | sample flu12Cox44000170_FD_204666 | JGI IMG/M metagenome (GOLD analysis project Ga0306920, IMG submission 204666) | Lab enrichment of tropical soil microbial communities from Luquillo Experimental Forest, Puerto Rico - flux4day.12C.oxic.44.000.170 (v2)... | ecosystem: Environmental > Terrestrial >...
ACTAGGTGGCTCGTGATCGGCGTGGTGGCGTTCGAGCCGGACGTCGAAACGGCGCCGGCGTCGTGCGTCGCTGCGGTGAGGTGGAGATCGCTCGCGACCGTACGGTTGAAAGAGGCGAAGTCCGACGGTGGCTTCGCCACCAGTCGAGCCATCGACCGGTAATCCTGGTGATCCCATGCGGTCAGGTAGTGGTCCACCGCCGCGTCGGGTCCCGGTGTGCCGGCGCCGCAAGCGGCGAGCAAGCCTGCGACCACCATGAGGCCGGCCCCCAGCGACAAGGCTCGTCGCGTCTGGCTGTGCCCGCCTCGGTTCACCCTCACGCTCATGCCCGCCATCATGTGCGGCCACTCTTTCACCCCGGGGTTGCCCGCATGATGCGGGCCCGGCGCTTCCGCGGGGGGAGGACCGCTTGGGAGCTCCCGGGCTCGTTGGCAAGCGAGCTCACCCTTCTCGGCGGCCGCCAGTTCACAGGCGGGCTGTCTGAGACGCTCGGCGTACCGCTTGGCCAACGTGGTCGTTCACCACCAACTCTTGTCACGCTTGCGCGACCCTCCCTTGACGAGGGTCAGCGCCAGCTGTGGCCGCCGCAACCGCGAGTCAAGACCTCGACTCCGCGGGGTCGCCCAGCAACTGGATCGGACTGCCGGCCAACGTCGGACCGGTGGTGTGCAGGTGGCATCGGACCGTTGAACCGGCCGGGGTGCGGTAGGGCTCCGGATCGACCTCGGCACACACCGCCATCGCGAACGGGCATCGGCCACGGAACCGGCACCCGCTCGCCTTGGCCGTCAGCTCGCCCACTTCCCCGCGTAGCAGGATTCGTTTGCGAGCGTGCTGCCGTGCCGGGTCCGGATACGGGATCGACGAGAGGAGTGCGGCCGTATAGGGATGGGTGGGTCGCTCGTACACCTCGTCTGCCTCACCTTCTTCGACGATCTGACCGAGGTACATCACGGCGATGCGGTCACTGATGTGGCGGACCACGGAGAGATCGTGGGCGATGAAGAGGTACGCGACACCAAGCGTGTTCTGGAGCTCTGTGAAGAGGTTGATCACCTGGGACTGCGTGGACACGTCGAGCGAACTGATCGGCTCGTCGCACACGAGCAGCCGTGGCTCGAGCGCGAGGGCCCGCGCGATGGCGATGCGCTGGCGTTGGCCACCGGAGAATTCGTGAGGTTGGCGCGACAACACATGCGAACCCAGGCCGACCTGGGCCAGCAGCTGCACCACACGGCGCTCCCGTTCGCTCCTGCTCATCGACGTATGGATGGCCAGGGGCTCGCCCACAATGTCGGCAATGCTCTGCCTGGGATCGAGCGAGGAATACGGATCCTGGAAGACCATCTGCATCGTTTCCCGGTGCCGGCGGAGCGCCGGACCACGCAGCGAGGTGACGTCCTTGCCGTCGACCACGATCGTGCCGTTGCTCGGGTCGATGAGCCGGATCACCAGTCGGGCCAGCGTGGACTTGCCCGATCCGCTCTCACCGACGAGACCAAGGGTCGTCCCGGCGTCGATGGACAGGGTCACCCGGTCGACTGCCCGAACGGACCCGGTCACTCGCCGGAGCACCCCGCTCCTGAGCGGAAAGTCCTTGACCAGGTCCGTCAGGTCGAGAACCGCGACCTCGGGCTCCGCGGCAGTCGCGGTGGCCACGACCGCCTGCGAGGTCGCACCCTCGAGGCCGGTCGGCGGACCGGACAGCGCCAACTCGTCCTGCCGGACGCAGCGGGCCAGGGCCACCGGCGATCGACCGTCCGACACCGGTTCGGTGGGGACGGCGGCGGGCGACGGTCCGCGCATCGGCACGGGCGACGCCGTGCATGCGTCCTGCGCGTAGGAGCACCTTGGCGCGAACCGACAACCCGTCGGGAACTGATCCGGACGAGGCACCATGCCGGGAATGGCGTGCAATGGTTCGCCCCTTGGCGTGAGCTGCGGGATCGCCTGGAGCAGCGCTTCGGTGTAGGGGTGCCGTGGGCGCACGAACAGACCAGCGGCCTCGCCACGCTCGACGACTTGGCCGGCGTACATCACGACCACGTCGTCCGCGACGTCGGCGATCACCCCGAGGTCATGGGTCACGAAGATCATCGCCATGTCCTCTTCACGCTGCAGGGTATGCAACAGCTCGACGATCTGTGCCTGCGTCGTCACATCCAAGGCCGTGGTGGGCTCGTCGGCGATCAAGAGTTTTGGAGAGCACGACAACGCCATCGCGATCATCACGCGCTGGCGCATCCCTCCCGAGAAGGCATGCGGATAGTCCTCAGCCCGGATACCGGCCTGCGGAATCTCGACCCGGTCGAGCATCTGGATCGCGACCTTCCGGGCCTCGGCTCGGCTGATCCCTTGGTGGGTACGCACCTGCTCGGCGATCTGGTTTCCCACCGTGAACGCCGGGTTCAAGCTGGTCATGGGTTCCTGGAAGATCATGGCGATTTCGTCGCCGCGAAGCGTGCGCAGATCGGCGGGACTCATGGCAGTGAGCTCTCGCTGTTCAAAACGGATCGAACCCGACACGCGGGAAACCTTCGCCGGCAACAGGCCCATGACCGCAAGCGCAGAAACCGTCTTCCCCGAACCGCTCTCGCCCACGAGGCCGAGCGTCTTCCCGCGTTGCACCGTAAAGCGTGCTTCTTCCATGACGGGGCGCCACACCTGCCGCGTGAGGAACTCGATCTGCAGGCCATCGACCTCGAGGAGGGCAGGCTCGCGGTCCGGGCCTTCCCTGCTCTCATCGACGCGAGCCGAGGCGGTGACGCGTGAGAGGTCGGCGCGCCGCCGGCGGCTCGAGCTGCCGACGAGGCCACCCCCCGAAGGCCTTTCGCGACCCAGTGAGTCCCTCAGGCCGTCCGCGACCAGATTGAAGGCCAAGACGGTGAGCATGATGGCGATTCCGGGGAAGATCACCGCCCAGGGTGCGGAGTTGATGAACTGAAACCCCTCTTGGAGCATCCCACCCCAGCTCGGAGTGGGGGGCTGCTCGCCGATCCCGAGAAAGCTCAGCCCCGCCTCCGTCAAGAGCGCGAAACCGAGGGCGAGGGCCAGTTGGATGATGATGGGCGAGGCGACGTTGGGGAGGACGTGCCGCCCGATGAGACGGTTCGAGGTCGCGCCAAGGCTTCGGGCCGACTCGATGTACGCCTCTTCGCGGACCGCGATGACCTCCCCCCTGAGCAGGCGCACGAAACTCGGGACGAACACGATGGCGATGGCGATGGCCGCGTCGTTGACGTCCGCACCCAGCAACGCCGCCACCGTGAGGGCCAGGATGAGAGGAGGGAAGGAGAAGAGGGCGTCCATCGCCCGCATGATCACCGAGTCCACCGCACCCCGGAAGAACCCGGCGATCAAGCCGAGTGGGATGGCGATCACCGCCGCGATCCCCACGATTTCGAACGCCGCCCGCAGCGAGATCCGTGCCCCCCAGATGAGACGGCTCAGAATGTCGCGCCCGAGGTCGTCGGTCCCGAGCCAGTGCGAGACCGAAGGTCCGGCGTTGACGTTGTTGATGTCCTGAGCATCGGGAGGATGGGGCGCGATGAGTGGTGCGAAGATCGCGGCGAGGATCACGATCAACAGGAAGATCACCCCGGCGACGGCCCAGCGTTGATGGAGGAAGCGGATCCAGAACCCGGGGCGCCGCTCGGGCAGCTCGTCGGGGCTGTCCCCCGTCTCGGGTATGGCGGTGAGACCGACGAACGGGTCCCCCGCGTTGGGCGCGCTCCACGAGCTCATCGGGCCGTCCTCACGACAGGCGCACCTTGGGGTTCAGGTAGGCGTAGACGACGTCGACAACGAGGTTGATGAGGACGAAGCAGGTGGCGACGACCAGCACCACGCCCTGGATCTCGGGGATGTCCTTGTCGTTGATGGCTTGGATGATGTATGTGCCCAGGCCGGGGAGCGAGAAGATCTGCTCGATGATGAGGGTGCCACCCAGCAAGTAACCGAACTGGATGCCGATCACCGTGACTGCCGGGCTGAGCGCGTTCTTCAGCGCGTGCTTGCCGACAACGAGGCGCGGGCTGAGGCCCTTGGCCACGGCGGTGCGCATGTAGTCCTGGTCCAAGGTGTCGATGAGCGCCCCGCGAACCTGGCGTGCGATGACGGCCGATCCGCCGATGCCGAGAGCCAGCCAGGGCAGCAACAGGTCCTGGAACCATTCTGCCGGCGACTGCGTGAACGGCGTGTAGCCGAGGGCCGGAAGCCATCCGAGCTTCACGGCGAAGACGATCACCAGGATCATCGCCAACCAGAAGTCCGGTATGGCCACCGCGATGCTCGAACCCACGGTGACTAGGCGGTCGCGGGCCGCTCCCTGATGCAGACCGGAGACGATCCCGGCAGGCACGCCGAGCAGGATGGCGATGATCATGCCCCCGACCGCCACACTCAGCGTGACGGGGAACCGCGCGGCGATGCCCGACGCCACCGTCTCGTTGTTGAACAGCGAGTTGCCGAGATCGCCGCCCAACGCTGCTTTCAGCCAATGCCAGTACTGCGCGAAGAAACCTTCGTTGAGGTGGAGCTGCGCGGTGATCTTGGCGATCTCGGCCGGTGTCGCCTTCGTTCCGCCGGCGAGGGCAACGGCAGGGTTGCCCGGGATGATGAGGATGAGCGAGAAGACACCCAACGAGATGAGAAAGAGCAGAAGGACGGCAATGAGCAGACGACGGACAACGAACGTCAGCAGGGAGCCGCCACCGGACGCCATGGGCGAGTCAACTCACGGAGATCCGGCGCAGAGGTACACCGTCCGTTTCTCGCCCGAGTGCAGACTGCCCATCGCCGCGGCTACTTCTTGATGTAGACGCCGGCCAGGTTCGAACGACACTGCCCGATCGGGGCGACGACGTGACCCCCGACCCGGTTCTTGTTGTAGGCGATGATCGACGGCATGAACACCACTGGGACCAGGAGTCCCTGCTGAATCACGGTCTTGTCGATCTGCTGCATGAGCGGACCCTGCAGGCTCGGGCTCAGGGATGCGTTGGCCTGCGTGATCAGCGGCGTCAACTGCTGGTTGACGGAGCCCAACGCGTTGGCGGGGAACCCCGAGGGTTCGAAGAGGGCCTCGAAGCTGTTCGTAATGTCGGCGCCGTTCGTCAATTCCTCGCTGAGGAGCGCGTCGCCTTGCTTCTTGATGTAGACGTCGGTGAGGAAGTCGGCGCCCGGAATCTGTTGCAGGTTCGCCTTGAAGCCGGCCGCAGCGAGCTCCTGCTGAAGAAGCGCGGCGGCACGGGCGAACGTTGCGTCGCCCGACGGGATGATCAGGGTGAACGACACGCCGTTAGGGAAGCCCGCCGCCTTCAGCATGGCCTTGGCCTTCGAGGGCTTGTACGCGTCCGTGGTCCCCAACGACTTGGAGTATCCGGGCGACCATGACGGCACTGCCTGGTAGGCGGGCTCGCCCAGGCCGTCGAACACGACCTTGTTCAGCGCGGGTCGGTCGACGGCGTATTCGAGCGCCGCCCGCACCTGCTGATTGGCGAACGGCCCCGTGTTCTGCCGCAACTCGATGGCCATGTAGTCATAGGACTTGCCGACCGAGATCCCGATGTTCGAATCGCCCTTCAGCTGTGGGTAGTTCTCGGGCTCGACCTGGATCATGTCGACGGCGCCCGACGTCAAGGCGGTGGCCGCCTCCGGTCCTTGCGTCACCTGCGTGAAGTTCACCCCACCGAGCGGATAGGCCTTCGCGTTCCAGTACTTGGGGTTCTTGGCGAGCACGATCGAGGAACCCTGCCGATAGCTCTTCAGCGTGTAAGGACCGGCACCCACCGGCTGAGTCGACTGGCTCGAGATCGCGTTCGCCGGGTAGATCTGCCCGTCCACATAGGTCATCGCCCACAAGAAGTCGCCCGCCGTCGGCTTACTGAGGTTAACGACCACGGTCGAGGGATCGGGTGTCTGGATGTTGGCGATGTCGAACAGCGACGACCGCAGCGGGCTGGTCTTCGTGTGGTTGAGACTGGCGGCCACATCGGCCGACGTCACCGGCTGGCCGTTGGAGAACGCGAGGCCCGGACGGATGTGGAACGTCACAGTGGAGCCGTTGTTGGAAATCGTCCAACTCTGGGCGACACCGCCGCCGACGGCGGTGTTCCCGGGGGTGGTCATCGACTGGTAGACGTTCGAGGTGACGGTGTACGAACAGTCGTTCTGCTCCGTCGCCGGTGCGAAGTCGTTGCTGAACTCGTTGTTGAGGTCAAAGCCGTACTTAAGGACACCGTTGGGGTCGATGTTGGATGACGAGGCCGCCGCGGGCCCGCCGGCCGACAGTGCCTGAGCAAGGGACAGCACGAGGACCCCTGTGATGCCAAGGGCGACGGCGTGCCGACCCATCTGTCGCGGGAGGAGCCGCCGCTTGGCCCCCATTTTTTCCCGACCCGCCTGCTCCACCCCATCGAACGCCATATGCATCCCCCGATCGATCCGGCATGCTCCCCGTGCAGGCGGGGCATCTCCAGTAGCGGGAATATATCCATTCCCTGACACTGCCGTCAGGTCACGAGCACTTCTGCCGGGACGGCCACTGCTGGCACATGGGGCGTGCCGGACACACCGGCGATGATCGATCTGAGAGTCGTCGGCAGTGGTGGCGCGCCCGTCTGGGACGCGTCAGATCCCAAGAAAAGCAGCCCCAACGGGATTCGAACCCGTGTCGCCACCTTGAGAGGGTGGTGTCCTAGGCCTCTAGACGATGGGGCCGAGCGGGGGTGTCCGGAACGGCAAGGCCGGAATCCCGCCGTGCTCGGGGGGAAGGACTCGAACCCTCAATAACTGGACCAGAACCAGTCGTGTTGCCGATTACACCACCCCCGAATGGGTGGACGATCAGATTAGCCGAGCAGTCCCTGGGGCCGTCTGCGGCACTGACCAGGACCGGACCCGCGTTGAAGCTCCGACTACAGTTGGCTCCGTCGTGGAGATCACGGACAAGCCGGCGAGCAGATCGGCTGAGCCGCCTCAGGCGTCGTGCAGCCACTCCAGGTGGTTGTAGCCGATGATCCGGCCGAAGCCGACGCCGACTCCCTCCTTCAAGAAATAGGGCACCGTCGACCAGCCGGAGATGGGTGAGCTCTGCGTCGGTGTCGGCGCGGGGGACAGCGAGAAGTCCGAGGCAATCGCCATCGAGCGGTCCTCGTGGAACGGGTCGGTCGTCACCAGGACGACCTTGTCGGCGCGACCCTTCAGCTTGGCCGCCGCGTCCGCGATGTTGTCGTATGTGTCGTCGCCGCCGGCCTGCACGATGTCGGCCGCCGGCACGCCCGCCTTCTCCAGGTACATGGCGCCCGTCTCCGCCTCTGTGTAGACGTCGCCCGGCTTCTTCCCACCCGTGACCACGATCATGTGCGCGTATCCGTCGCGGTACAGGGTCAACGCCTGCCGAAGGCGCGCCTCGAGGTCAGGCGACGGCCGCCCGTTGTACTGGGCCGCCCCCAGGACCACGATCGCACCCGCCGGGCGGGGGTCGTAGTCGCGCGACGTCAGCCAGACCTGGACCAGCGTCACCGCGAAGTACAGGACGATGAGGCCCAGCAGGATCGCCACAATTGTCAGGGCCCAGCGGAGCGGCGACAGCAGCATCAGCCGGCAGGCGCCAGCTGTTCGAGGGTCGTCGCCAGCCGGCGACGCGTCTCGTCCCGGCCCAGCACCGCCAGCGAGTCGAAGAGTGGCAGGCCTCGCGTCCGGCCCATCACGGCCACCCGGATGGGCGCCTGCGCCTTGCCCAACTTGCGCCCGACCGACTCGGCGATGGCCAGCGTCGCTTCGTGCAGCGCGTCCGCCTCCCACGGGCACGTCTCGTAGGCTGCCAGCGCTTCCGTGAGGATCCTCGGTGCATCCTCGTCCTCCGCCATCGCCTTGCGCCAGCTGTCCGGGTCAACAGGAGCGCCCTCCATGAAGAGGAAGTCGATCAGCTCGGGCACCTCGCTCAGGATGGTCACGCGCTCCTGGGTGACGCCGGCCACGGCGCGGAACGCTGCCGCGTCGTAGCGCTCGGGCGGCCACGGAACCTGAGCAACTGCCGGAGCACCAGTGTCGGGGTCGTGCCACGAGCCGGGCGCCCACTCCCCCGGGACGGGATCGACCCACGGCCGTGCAACAGACACGAAGTCGGCCGTCTCCAGCGCCCGGATGTAAGCACCGTCGAAGTTGGTGAGCTTCTTGACGTCGAAGAAGGCCGGGGACCGCTGTACGTCCTCGAGCCGGAAGCGCTCGATGATCGTCTCGAGCGGAACGATCTCCTCGTCGCCCGGGCTCCACCCGAGCAGCGCGAGGTAGTTGCGGAATGCCTCGGGCAGGAACCCCTGCTCGCGGTACATCTCTACCGCGACGGGGTCCCGTCGCTTGGAGAGCTTCTTACCCTGTTCGTTGACCAGCAGGGGGAGATGCGCGTAGGCCGGCAACGCGAGCTCCCGCTCCTCGACGCCGTTGAGCGCCTCCCACAAGAGGATCTGCCGCGGCGTCGTGGGCAGCTGGTCCTCCCCGCGGATCACGTGGGTGATCGCCATCGTCCGGTCGTCGACGGCGTTGGCCAGGACGAAGAGCGGCTTGCCGTTGCTCTTGACGCAGATGAAGTCCTCGAGAGCCCGCAGCGGGAAGTCGACCTCGCCGCGCACGAGGTCGTGCACGCGCACCGTGCCCTCGTCGGGTGTGCGAAAGCGCAGGGCACGGCCGTCGCCCCGGGGCAGGCCGAGGTCACGGCAGTGCCCGTCGTAGCCCGGCGTCGGGTCCCCGGCTGCGGCACGCCGACGGGTGCGCTCGTCGATCTCCTCGCGCGTGCAGCCGCAGGCATACAGCGCACCGCCCGCCCAGAGCGCCTCGATGGCCTCGGCGTGCGTGTCTTCCTGCGCGGACTGGAAGACGGGGCCCTCGTCGGGAGCCATACCGAGCCACGCCAGCGCGCTGATGATCCCTTCCGTCCATTCGGGCCGGTTGCGCGCCTCGTCTGTGTCCTCAATTCGGAGGATGAACGTGCCGCCATGCCGGCGGACGAAGAGCCAATTGAACAACGCGGCCCGTGCGCTGCCGACGTGGAAATACCCGGTCGGCGAGGGCGCAAAGCGCGCCCGGACAGGAGCAACGGCCTCAGGCATACGGGTCAGGGTGGCGGCCGGGCACCGCCGGCAGAAGCAACGAGCTGGCCGGCGTCAATCCTCCTCAATGGAGATCGCCCCCGTCGGGCAGCCGTTGACCGCCTCGCGCAGGCGGTCTCGGAACTCCTCCGGCGGGTTCTCGTTGAGGACGTAGAGGAACCCGTCGTCGCGCACCTCGAAGACCTCGGGCAGGATGCCCATGCACACGGCGTTGCTGGCACATTCGTCGAAGTCCACGACGACCTTCACGGAGACCTCCTGGTCAAAGTGTTCTGAACGGTGCCGCCGAGCATATCGGCGGTGTCCCCTGGCTCAGGGCTTGTCCGCGCCGACGACCCACATGGCGAAGAACTGCGAGCCACCACCGTAGGCCTGGCCGAGGGCGCGCCGGGTGTCGGTCACCTGGTGCGCGCCGGCCAGCCCGCGGACCTGCAGGGCCGTCTCGAGAAAGCGGAGCATGCCCGAGGCGCCGATCGGGTTCGACGAGAGCACGCCGCCTGAGCAATTCCATGGGATGTCGCCACCCTCGACCATGGACGTCGCGCCTTCCTTGGTCAGCTTCCAGCCGTCGCCCTCGTCGCAGAAGCCGAGGCTCTCGAGCCACATGGGCTCGTACCAGCTGAAGGGGACGTACACCTCGGCCATGTCGAAGTCCCGCCGCGGGTTCGTGATCCCCGCCTGGCGGTAGAGGTCGGCGGCGCAGTCGCGGCTCGCCTGGGGGTTGACCTGGTCACGCCCGGCGAACATGGTCGGCTCCGAGCGCATGGCCATGCCGTGGATCCACGCAGGCGGGCGGCCCGTCGCCGCGGTCGCCGCCTCCGCCGCCTTCTCCGACCCGATGACCATCGCCGCCGCGCCGTCCGAGGACGGACACGACTCGAGATAGTGGAGCGGGTCCCACAGCATGATGGACTCCTCCACCATCTTGAGTGAGATGTCAGGCAGGTGCAGGTGCGCGTACGGGTTCTTCAGCGCATGCAGGCGGTCCTTGACCGCCACCATCATCCCGACGTCGCTGGGTGCCCCCGACCGGTGCATGTAGGCGCGGATGATGGGCGCGAAGTACCCGCCCGCCCCCGCCAGCAACGGCGCCGAGAAGGGCTGGGGCACCGAGAGCGCCCACATCGCGTCGGAGTCGCTCTGCTTCTCGAAGGCCACCGTGAGCACGCGCTGGTGCACCCCCGACGCCACCAGGTGCGCCGCCACGATCGCCGTCGACCCGCCCACGGACCCGGCCGTGTGCACCCGGAACATCGGCTTGCCCACGGCGCCGAGCGCCGGTGCGAGGTAGAGCTCGGGCATCATGACGCCCTCGAACATGTCGGGTGCCTTGCCGACAACGACCGCGTCGATGTCGCCGAAGCCCAGGCCGGCGTCTTCGAGCGCCGCCAGCGCTGCCTCTCGCACCAACCCGGCGATCGAGACGTCCTCCCGCTTGGACTTGCAGACCGTCTGGCCCACCCCGATGACCGCGCAGCGCTCCGCCATCACACACCCTCCATGACGCAGACCAGGTTCTGCTGGAGGCACGGTCCCGAGGTTGCGTGGGCCACGGTCCTCGACGCCTCGCCCGACCAGATTCGTCGGGCGGCTTCGCCGATCCGGATGAGTCCGGCAGACATGATGGGATTGGCGGCCAGCGCACCGCCGGACGGGTTGACCGAGACACCGTCACCCAGGCCGAGGGCCTCACACAGGATCAGCTCCTGGTGGGCGTAGGGGGCGTGGAGCTCGGCCAGGTCGACGTTCTTGGCGCCGGCTCCAGCCTTCTCCCCCGCCAGCGATGTCGAGGGCGAGACCGTCAGGTCCCGCGCCCCCACCGAGTGCGTCTCAATGCGGTGGTCGATCCCGGTGATGAAGGCGGGCCGCTCGCACCACTCGTAGGCCTTCTCGCCGGCCGCCAGCACGACGGCCGCGCAGCCGTCGGTCAGCGGCGGCAGCGCGTGGCGGCGCAAGGGCGCCACGTCGTAGTCGTCGCGCAGCAGTTCCTCGGGCGAGCGGTCGTAGGCCACCTGCGCCTTGGGGTTCGCCAACGCGGCGCGGCGCGAGCGGCTGGCCACTTCGGCGAAGTCCGCCTCGCTCGCCTTGCCCGTGTCGATCATCGCCTGCGCCTGCAGGGCGGCCAGCGAGGTGGGGTCAGGCCACAGCGGCGCGAGGTAGTAGGGGTCGAGTTGCACGGACAGGATCTCGCTGAGGTCGCCCATCGACGAACGCCCGAAGCAGTACACGAGGGCGGCGTCGATCTCGCCCTCCTGCAACAGCACCCAGGCCTCGTAGAGCGCCCAGGCACCGTCCATCTCGACATGCGACTCCGCCCTCGGTGGCCAGACTCCGACGGCGTCGAGGGCGGCCACGAACGAGAACGGTCCGCCGATGAGGTAGTCAGTCGAACCCGAGCAGATGAAGCCGACGTCGTCCTTGGTGATGCCGATGTTGCCGAACACCTCGGCCACGACCGGCATGAGCATCTCGACCTCGTTGCGCGCCCCCTCGCGGCGGACGTTGTCGTACTGCGCAAAGGAAACGACGCCGACGGGCCGCCGGCCCGAGGTCGGGTTGGGGAATCTCCCCGCCGGGCTCATAGATACTCCTTGTAGCTCTCGTAGTCGGCGTCGGGCTCCCCGTTGGGCCGGAAGTACTTGACCGACGCCAGCGTCGGTCCCCATTCCTCGGGCGGCGCCCACACCGCTTCCACCCGTAGGCCCATGCGCACCTCGTCGATCGGGATCTCCTGCAGCAGTCCCATGAACGAGAGGTTCGCCCCGTCGAGCAGGATCTGACCGCAGATGTACGGGATCTCGATCGACTGTCCCGCGAAGGGAACGTTGACGACGCAGTAGGTGGTCACGGTGCCCGTGTTGGGTAGCTCGACGACCTCGTCGGTCGGCACCCCGTCGGTCGGGCACGATCCGCGCGACGGCACATAGACCTTCTTGCACTTGGGGCATCGCTGTCCGATGAACTTGCCCTCGGCGTACCCGTGCAGGTTCTTGCTCTGCGCCTCGCCCGCCGTGAACTCGTAGTCCAGCCGCATCGGCGCTGCCATCATCGTCACCGGCTCGCGCTCGCTCACGACCCACCTCCTGCCGGAACGAAGTGGCTGATGTCCTTCACGTGCCCGATG
>Ga0306920_100010879_pt1 | contig 12233 bp, 10 predicted proteins | sample flu12Cox44000170_FD_204666 | JGI IMG/M metagenome (GOLD analysis project Ga0306920, IMG submission 204666) | Lab enrichment of tropical soil microbial communities from Luquillo Experimental Forest, Puerto Rico - flux4day.12C.oxic.44.000.170 (v2)... | ecosystem: Environmental > Terrestrial >...
GCTCCGCAGGCGGTGCCCTCGATAGTTGATTCCGGTGGCGCGGACGGAAGCATCCCGTCGTTCCTCAACGTGAAACCGGGAGATACCGTCGACGTTTACGCCCCCGGTGATCCGAATCCGCTGTACGAGTTTATAGATCAAGTGAATTACTCCCCAACCCCGATCACGAGTGGGTTGATGAACACCGGGAACTTCATTTTCTCCGCCCACCCGATTTACATCAGCTATAGCCCCAACGGTGTCGGGACCGCATTCATTGACTAGTAAGACCCGCTGTTTACCGTGGGCGGTCTCCGAGTCGGCGTCACCCATTCCCGTCGTCGGATGTATCGCCGATGGCGGCCGCGGGCTGGGAACCAGAAAATCACGAGAAATATTGCGGCACAAAGTGTTCCGAGCGAACGCCTAACTTGGAAGGCGATCGCCAGGTCAGGTCGTCAGGATCGTGGCGGCGGCGGTGCCGGGCGCGCCGTAGAGCTGAGCGAACCCGATGCGCGGCTCACCGGCCACCTGACGATCGCCCGCCTCGCCGCGAAGTTGGCGCACCAGCTCGTGGATTTGGCGCAGGCCCGAGGCCCCGATCGGCTCACCATTGGCGATGAGCCCGCCGTCGGTGTTGATCGGCATCGACCCGTTGATCTCGGTGGCACCGTCGGCCAGTAACTTCTCCTGCTCGCCGTCCGCGCAGAAGCCGCATTCGGCCATGTGGATGATCTCCGCACCCGCGTCGGTGTCTTGCAGCTGAATGACATCGACGTCGTCCGGTGCCACACCGGCCTTTTCGAACGCCGCCCGCGATGCATACACGGTCGGCGACACGTCCTCGTCGACCGGGGCGAAGGTGGTGTTGACCTCGTATGCGCCGTAGCGGCGAGTGCGCACCTCGACCGCCCGTAAGAAGATCGGTTTGGCGGTGTAGCGGTGAGCAACATCCGCGCGACACATGACCACTGCGGCAGCGCCCTCGTCGGGTGCGCAGAACATGTACTGGGTGAGCGGATAGTTCAGCATCGTCGAGTTGAGGATGTCCTCCTCGGGAATCGGTTTGCGGCGGAAGGCGTTCGGGTTGCGGGCCCCGTTGCGAAAGTTCTTGGCGGCCACCTTCGCCAGGGCTTGCTGCGAGATGCCGTGGTCGTGCAGGTAGCGGTTGGCCTTCATGCCGAAGAACTTGGTGGTGAGGTACTGCCCGTTCTCGGCATACCAGCGCGGCATCCCCACCAACGCGGGGTCCTCGGTGAAGGCGCCGCGCGGGTGCTTGTCCAGGCCGACGGCGATTCCGATGTCGTAGTCGCCCAACCGGATTCCGTCGGCGCAGGCCTTGGCGGCGCTGGCCGCGGTCGCGCAGGCGTTGAACACATTCGTGAAGGGAATGCCCGACAGCCCGACCATCGCGACGATCGCGTCGGGGTTGGCAACAGTCCAGCTGCCTCCGGTGGCGGCCTGGATATCTTTCCACTTCACACCCGCGTCGGCGACCGCGAGCTGGATGGCGTCCGCTCCCATCTCCATCGCGGACTTGCCCTCGAAGCGGCCGAACGGGTGCAGGCCCACGCCGATGATGGCCACGTCATTCAAGCGACAGCTCCTGACTCCTTGAGTTCGGCGATGCGGTCCCAGTCCATGCCGAGCTCCATCAAGACGATCTCGGTGTGCTCTGAGGCTTGCGGCGCACGGGTTGTCACCAGCGGCTCATGGTTGAACTGGACCGGGCCGCGCACGACGCGAAATGGTTTCCCGCCGCTGGCGAGTTCGACCTTGGCGATCATGTCGTTGGCGATGGCCTGTTCGTCGTCGGCCAGGTCGATGAGGCTCTGGAAAGGGGCCCACTGGCCTTTCATCGTCTTCAGGTGCTGGCGCCAGTACTCAAAGGGCTTGCCGACAAAGGCTTTCGCGATCAACTCGGCGGCCGCGTCGGCATTTTGTATCAGTGGGAGTACATCGGAGAAGCGCGGATCGTCGGCGGCCTCGGGGATGCCGAGGTGTTCGAAGGTGTCGCGGATCAAGCCGGTCGGGCTGATGATGCACAGGTTGATCGTGCCGCCGTCGGAGGTTTGGTAGTTGCCCATGAAGGGATTCACCGATGGCGCGAGAGAACCCGGCATAGACGTTCGCATGACTTCTCCGGTCTCCATGCCTTGTGTCACGCTCGCGCCCGCCGCCCACCAGGCCGTGCTCAGCAACGACACGTCCATTTCGACGGCCTCGCCAGTACGCTCGCGATGCAGCAGCGCGGCCGAGATGCCGCCGGCGATGAACATGCCTCCGATGGAGTCGCCGAACGCCGGAATGCCCTGTCCCAGTGCGCCCCCCAGCTCCTCTGGGGTCAGCGCGTACCCCACGCCGCTGCGCGTCCAGAATGCCGTCCCGTCGTAGCCACCGGTGTCACGCTCGGCGCCCTTGTCGCCGTAGGCCGAACCGCGGGCATAGACGATGTCCGGGTTCACCGCGCGGATGTGCTCCACGTCGAACTTGTTCTTCTGCCGCTGTGCGGGCATGTAGTTGGTCAGGAACACGTCGGAAGTCTTGGCCAGTTCGTAGAGCACTTCCTGGCCGCCCGGCGTCGAAACATCGATCCCGACGCTGCGCTTGCCCCGGTTGGGATGCTCCATCAGCGGGTGTCGGTCCGGGTCGACCTGGATGCCGCCCATGTTGAGGAAGCCGCGCTGGGTGTCGCCGCGCAGTGGGTGCTCGACCTTGATGACGTCGGCGCCCCAGTCGGCGAGGATGGCGCCCGCCGCCGGGACGAACGTGAACTGCGCAAGCTCCAGGACTCGAAAGCCCGCCATTACTTTGATCACATCAGCCTTCTTACTTGGCTTGGAACGTCACGGGAAGAGCCGTCGGGGAACGGAAGGGCTGACCGTGGATGTGCGGATCGTCGTCGGTCAGCAGGTTGATGTTGGTCAAGCGATTCAGCAGGCATTCGAGTGCGACACGGGTTTCCAGCCGCGCCAGGTGCAGGCCCAAACAAGTGTGCTCGCCGGCGGCGAAGGAGATGTGCGGCATGTGTTTGCGGAAGATGTCGAAGTCCTCCGGGCGTTCCCAGCGCAGTCCGTCGCGGTTCGCCGAACCAATGCACACGCCGATCACCGAGCGCGCCGGGATCTCAACCCCGTCCAGTTCGGTGTCTTCGGTTGTGAACCGCTGCACGGTGGTCAGCGGCGTCTCGAAGCGCAGCCCCTCCTCGATGGCGTCCGGGATCAGTTCGTGTTCGGCTTGCACGGCGGCGAACTGGGCGGGATGGGTGAGCAACAGATACAGCAGGTTTCCCGAGGACCGGTAGGTGGTCTCCAGCCCGGCGGGCAGCAGCAGGCGCAGGAAGGAGTAAATCGCTTCGTCGCTGAGCTTTTCGCCATCAATCTCCGCGGTGACCAAATCGCCGATGATGTCCTGGGTGGGCTTGGATTTGCGCTGTTCGATCTGCTCGAGGAAGTACTCCTTGAGCGCCGCCGATGCCTCGAAGGCGCGTTCGTAGTTGACGTGGTAGCTGATCAACTGCACGGCGCGCTTGCGAAACGTCGGCAGGTCTTCGGCCGGCAGCCCCAGCAGTCGGGCGATGATGCGGGTCGGAAATTCGAACGTGAAATTCCGGACCAAATCGGCTTCGCCGGTTTCGATGAACTCGTCGATCAAGGCGTCGCAGACCGGCCGCACGATGGTCGGCTCCCAGTGGGCCAGCGCCTTGGACTTGAATGCCGCGGACACCAGGTTGCGATGCTCGCGATGCTTCTTTCCATCCATCGCGAGAATGGTTGGTCCCATGAATAGGCCAATTGTCTTGTCGTACGGTTTGGAGCTGAACACCCGCCCGTCCCGGAACACCGTGTTCACCGCATCGAACGACATCGCGGAGTATTCGCGCTTGGGCAGCAGGGACTCCGGAGTCTTCGAGTAGTCCATGACCGTCCCGCAGAAGACGCCGGCCTCCCGGCGCTTCTTTGCGAAAAACGGGTAGGGGTCACGCAGATCAACGGCTTGCCCGCCGGTGCCGGCGGGGGTCTGGACGTTGGTCGTCACCTAGATCTCCAGCATCTTCAGCGTGAACGGGCTGTCCTTGCGTAAGATCGTACTGTAATTCTTACAGTAGGCAATGTCGGGTGCGGTTTACGCGTCAGCCGTTCAAGGCCTGCCCGCGTGCCCACCGGTAGTCGGCCTTGCCTGACGGGCTGCGCTCTATCACCGGACGGAAGACGATCGCTTTGGGAAGTTTGTAGCGAGCCAGCGATTGCGCGGCGTGTGCGACCAGCTCGTCGGCGCCGGCACGGGCGCCCTCGGCGAGCGCGACGACCGCAACGACCTCCTGCCCCCAACGCTCGCTCGGCCGCCCGGCGACCACCACGTCGGCCACCGCGGGATGCGACGCGATCGCGGTTTCGACCTCTTCGGCGAAGATCTTCTCGCCGCCGGAATTGATGGTCACCGAGTCGCGGCCCAGCAATTCGATAACGCCGTCGGCGCGGTGGCGCGCGCGGTCGCCTGGAATCGCGTACCGCACGCCATCGATCACGGGGAATGTCTTGGCTGTCTTGGCCGCGTCGCCCTTGTAGCCCAGGGGAATGTAGCCTCGTTGCGCCAGCCAGCCGATGCCGTCGTGACCGGGCTCCATGATGGCGGAAAGGTCTTCGGCCGCCACGAAGGTGTCGGGTCCGGCGTTGAATGTGCCGGTCGACACCGCCCCCGACGTTGACATGTGGTGCATCTGCCCGCCGGTCTCCGACGATCCGACGCCATCGACGACGACGGCGTTTGGCAGGGCTTCGATCAGGCGCTGCTTGACGTACGGGGTGAGCAGGGCGCCGCCATTGGCAACCACTGCCAACGACGACACATCGGCGATGCCCTTCTCGATGGCGGTAAGCAAGGGTCGCGCGATCGCATCACCGACTACCGCGACCGCCATCACGCGCTCACGCTCGATGGTGCGGACCACGTCTTCGGCGTCCAAATGATCGACGACCGAAGGGAAGACGACGGTCTGCCCGGTGGTGAGTGCCATCATCACGCTCCACTGCGCCGCACCGTGGATCAGCGGTGGCAATATCAGCAACTTGGCGCCGGGCCCCGCGGTCGCTCCGGCAACGATCTCGTCGACGGATCCGAAGGGCTCGCCGGTCAAGAAATTGCGCCCACCAAAGGACGTCATGAAGATGTCGTGCTGCCGCCACAGCACCCCCTTGGGCATTCCCGTGGTGCCACCGGTGTAGAGCACGTACAAGTCGTCGGGTGAGTGCCGCACGGGCGGGGGTTCCGGCGAACTGGATGCCAGGATCGTCTCGTAATCCACTGCGCCGTAAAGCAAGTCGTTGCCGGAGTCGTCGGCGATCTGAATCAGGACGCGCAACCGGGGCAGGTCTGGCAGGATTTCGGCCACTCGTGGCGCGAACGCGGCATGGTAGATCAGGGCGGTCGCCCCCGCATCCGCCAGCAGATATTGCAGCTCATTCTTGACATACCGGTAGTTGACGTTGAACGGGGCAACTCGGGCCTGGAAGGTGCCGAGCAACGCCTCGACGAATTCGTTTCCGTTGTAGGCGTAGATGCCGAGTAAGTCTTGACCCACCTCGTGGCCGGCGAGCCCGGAGCGCTCGGTATGGCACCCCAGTCCCCGCGAGTGCAGGTATCCGGCGAGCCGGTTCGACCGCTCAATCAGCTGTGCGTAGCTGTAACGCCGTTCCCCCCGGATCACCAGGTCGCGGTCGGGAATCGCGGCGGCGACGGCCTTCGCGACGGCGGGTACCGTGAATTGTGTTGTGGTGTTGGACATCATGCCTCTCACGGCTGGTGGGGTAGCAGGCGGACCATCAGGCCGTTGGCTTCGCTGAGCAGTGTGCCGTCGGCAGCCGCCATGCTAGCGGCAACGAAGAATTTTCTGCCGTCGACGTCGCTGATGCGGCCTTGGGCGGTCAACGGCTCGTCGATCGGGGTGATACTGCGGTAGTCGACGTGCAGGAAAGCGGTGCGGGTGGGTGGACAACCGGCGGTCGAGACGACCATGCCGAACAGCCAGTCGTAGAAGAGCGGGATCATGCCGCCGTGCACAGCGTTGTTTCCGCCCACATGGGATCGGGTGAATTGTCCCTCCATGGTTACGCCGTCGGGCCCGGATTCGGTGACGATCCATGGTGGCAGCAGGGGATGACCCAATCCTGGCAGTTCGATGACCCGGCCGCCCGGTGCCACGTCCTCGGGCACCTGGTGTCCGTCCAGGAGCGCGCAGGCCTTTTCGACGTGCTCGGCCGCGATGCTCCAGATCGGACTGTTGGTTGAGACGGCCAGGTCCTGCAGGCGGCGCATCGCGTCGACGAAGCGCCCCAGCCCGGGGGGCGAGTGGTCGGCCGGCTTGATCTCGGGAAATCCGCCACGAACTCTGGGTGCGGTGTCAGTCATCGCTGCCCCCACACCCGAAGCAGGTCGTCGGTCGTGGTGATGGTCGCCAGCAGCGACAGCGTGTTGGCGATGACGGCGGCGCCGTATTCGGTGGGTATGCCGGCAACGGCGTCTTGAGGCACGATCACGCGGTAGGCGGCGTTCACCGCATCCATGACGACATTGGGGATCGCGATATTCAGCGAAACACCGACCACCACGATGGTGGTCACCCCGAGGTTCCGCAGCACCGCGTCGAGGTCGGTGCCCCCCATCGGCCCGACGCCATGCCAGCGGCTCAGCACGAGATCGGTTGGCTCGGGACCCAATTCCGGCAGCACGGCCGCTCCCGGCGTACCCGGGAGGATGTTCACCTCACCGCGCCCGATAGCGAAGATCTTGGCGTTGTGGTTGGACCCGAGCCCGTCGGGCCGTTGCTGCACCAAGCAGTGCACGACGCGCACCCCGGCCGCCCGCGCCACCGGCAACAGCCGCACGATGTTGGGCAGTGCGACGCGGCGCGCCTCCTCGGCGAGCAGCGCCAGCCCGGCGTGCGGGCCGATTACCGCGCCTTGGCACTCCTGGGTGACGATCGCGGTGTGCCCGGGCTGAACGAGGTCGGTGAGTTCGGGCTTCATGCTGGGACATCGTAGAACTGCGTGGCCCACTTCCGCAGCGCCATATACCCTTTCGCGTCGACCTTGGAGAGCGGCGGACGTTCCACGTATTTCTGGTAGCGCCAGATTTCCAAATCGTCGAAGACGGTGGACAGGAACTGCTTTTCAATCAGGTCGCGCAGCTTGCCGTGTGGCACGTCGGCGGCGTCGCCGGGGATTCGCGGCCACCAGATCGAGTAGAACAGGTCCGAACACTCATCATCGACGGGCGTGCAGGTGAAGATCAGCCGATGATTCTGCGCACCCTCGAAGACACTGATCGCGCCGCCGAGGCCGAACAGGTGGCTGTGGAACCGCAACGCGAGATCCTCGGGGTTGTCGCTACTCGCGTCCGGCCAACCCGCAACGAATTGCCATTCGTGGTCGACGATCTGCCAGTCCAGCACCCTGGGCGTCACCGTGGCGTGGTGGACGTATTCGAAGTGGGCGCTGTCGGGGGCGTTCTCCGCCACGATCTGCGGATGCACCGGTTCGCGCTCGGCCCGCCGGGAGAATTCCGGATACGCCCGGTAATAGGCCGCCGGGTCCGTCTCGAACTGCGGGAACTTCCGGAAGATGTCCGGCATTTCCCACTGCGGTTCCTTGCCGTCCGGCTGATGCCAGACGAACACGCAGTCGTACTGCTCCCGCACGGGAAACACTCGCAGTCGCAGCGCCCGGTTGGGTCGGTCCGGTTGATACGGGATGTAGCGGTTGCTTCCGTCGGGTCCCCAGCGCCAGCCATGGAACGGGCACTCGACGCAGTCGCCCACCACCTTGCCGCCGTGGCCGATGTGCGCGCCGAGGTGTTTGCAGTGCGCTTCGAGAACATGCAGCTCACCGGACTCGTCTCGGTACGCGACCAGATCCTCGCCGAAGTAGTGCAGCGGCCGGACCTCGCCGATCGGGAATTCGGGCGACCACCCGACCATGAACCACCCGGTGACTTTCCAGGTGAACGGCACTTTCACGCCGGCGCCTCCCGCACTCGTTGATACTAAATCCGTTACAGTATAGATTTCAGCAGTTCGTCGATCATGCGGCAAGGGAGCTCTATGGGCGGAGAGGGCGTTCGCGCGGCTGACCTGCGGGAAGCGCTTCGGCGGCTGAAGGGGCGCGATGGCGACTGACGCCGACGCGCGCTTCGACGCCCTGGTCATCGGCGCGGGGTTCTCCGGCCTGTACGCGCTCCATCGGCTGCGGCAGCTCGGACTACGGATCCGGGTGCTGGAGAGGGCCGAAAACGTCGGCGGCACCTGGCTGTTCAACCGGTACCCGGGTGCGCGATGCGACATTGAGAGCATTGAGTACTCGTATAGCTTCTCCGACGAGATTCAACAGGAATGGGTTTGGACGGAGTCGATGCCGGCCCAGGCCGAAATCGAGGCCTATCTGAACTTCGTCGCCGACCGTCTTGACCTTCGCCGCGACATCCAGTTCGACGCCGACGTCGTCGCGATGGCCTTTGACGACGAAGCCGGCGCCTGGGTGGTGCGAACCGAAGCGGGTGAGTCCTTTATCGCTTCGTTCGTCATCGCGGCCACCGGCATCCTGTCGGCGCCGTTGGAGCCCGACATCCCCGGGATGGCGACCTTCACCGGAACATCGCTGTTTACCAGCCGCTGGCCGAAGGAGGGCTGCGATCTCACCGGAATGCGCGTCGGCGTCATCGGCACGGGCTCGACCGGTGTTCAGCTCATTCCTATCGTGGCCCGGGAAGCCTTACAGCTCTATGTGTTCCAGCGTTCGCCCGCCTACACGCTGCCGTGGCGCGTGCGGCGATTCGAGCCCGGCGAGCTGGATGGGATGAAAGCCCGCTACGACGAGATCCGAGCGGCCCAACGGGCCCACCCGGTCGGCGCGGCGCGGCTGAGCGCCTTTTCGGTGCTGCTCGAGATGCTCGGCAGGCCGCCGTTGAAGTCCGCGACGCGCGAGCAGCAGTTGCGCGCGATCGACGAGAACGGCGTGCTGGGCGCGTTGAATTGGGGCGACATCTTCTTCGACATCGATGCCAACCGGATGGCCGCCAAGCTGTACGGCGAGGCGGTAGCCCGGATCGTCAAGGATCCCGACACCGCGGCCGCGCTTGTGCCCGACCACCCCTTCGCCTGCAAACGACCGATCATTGACCAGGGCTACTACGAGACGTTCAACCGGGACAACGTCACCCTCGTCGACCTCCGCGAGGCGCCGATCCGCGAAGTGACACCGTCCGGCATCCGCACCGAGCACGATTCGTACGAACTCGACGCGATCGTCTATGCGACCGGGTTCGACGCTATGACCGGTGCGCTAAGCCGCATGGACATCCGCGGCCGCGGCGGCATGAAGCTCGGCGAATTCTGGGCCAGCCAGGGGCCGCTGTCATATCTCGGTTTGGCGGTCGCCGGCTTCCCGAACTTGTTCACGGTCCAGGGCCCCGGCAGCCCGAGTGCGGCGACCAACTTCGTCGCCGCGCTGGAGCAGCATGTGGAGTGGATCGGTGACTGCATCGCATACCTGCACGCCAACGGGATTCGAACCATCGAGGCCCTGGCCACCGCTCAGCAGGAGTGGATCGACCACGCCACCGCGCTCGTCGCGCCGACGGTGCTAGTGCACCCGTCCTGCAACTCTTGGTACAACGGTGGCAATGTGCCCGGCAAGAAACGGATGTACATGGGCTATACGGGCGGAATCCCCGAATACCGCCGCCGCTGCGACGAAATCGCGGCCGGCGGATACACCGGTTTCAAGCTGACCTAGCGGGTTGGAGGTGAGTGGCATGTCGTGGGCGACACGGGGGCTGGGCTTCAGCAGGGAGCTGGCCCGCGAGCTGGGCATGCTGCTGCCGCGTACGGTGGCCGGCCTTAACGAATCGACAGGCTGGGCGCCGGTGTCGCCGCGCGGGGTGCGTCAGTTCGGTGAGGTCATGCTGGACGAGCTTGTGCTGAGCGGCTTTTCGCTGCTGGCCGGCGGCCCGCCGGCGATTCGGCCGGTGCATGCATGCACCGCGGCGGCCGAGGAATTGTCGGCGCTGGGCATCGAGGGTGCGCATGCCGAGCCGAAACCGTTGCGGGCGACCTCAATACGGCGGGGGCGCTTGCCTGGTTTTGGGGCCGGACTGGTGTATGAACGGATGACGTTCGAACATGATCCGAGCCTGCCGGCGACGCTCGAAGCCGCCGGCTTAGGTGGGCCGGCGCGCGCGGTGGTGCACCTGTGCCGGCACCCTGGCGGCCCAAGGCCGTGGCTGGTATGGGTGCATGGCGCCGGTCAGGGCGGCACAGAAGACTTGCTGCTGTCCCGAATCGGCCGAATACATCAGGGGCTGGGATTCAACGTCGCCATGCCGGTGCAACCCGGCCACGGTTGCCGACGCCGCGAATGGCCGGCCTACCCGGACGTGGATCCGCTGGGCAATGTCGCGGGGATGATGCGCGCGGTGTCGGAGGTCCGCGCCGTCGTCCGTTGGGCGCAACCGCAAGCCACGACCGTTGTGGTGTCTGGGATTTCGATGGGCACCCCGGTGGCCGCGCTGGTTTCCCATCTTGAGAGGCAGGTCGATGCGGTGGCGCTGTATACCCCGATCCTGGGGCTCAACGCGATGATCGCGCGACACCTGGCGCGCTGGGGGCCATCCCGCGACGGGTTCCGGGACCTGTTGGGATCCGAGGAAGTGTCGAAGCTGACCGCGGTGATCGATCCGCTGAGGGTCGACCCTGCGCCACCACCGTCCCGCCGGCTCATCGTCGGGGCGTGGCACGACCGGATGGCGATGCGCGAGCCTGCGGTTGCGTTGCAGGAGCGCTGGGGTGGCCAGCTGTACTGGTACGACGGCAGCCACGTCGGTCACCTGTTCTCCCGCCGCGTTCAGCGCGTCACCGAGCGTTTCCTGCGCGACGTGGCCGAGTGATGGCCGCCGTGCGCACGGCCCGCGAAGTGGTCGAGCTCTACAACCTCGTCGTCTGGAACGAGCGCGACCTGGCGCTGGCCGAGGAGTTATTCGCCGACACTGTGGTCCGGCACGAAGTAGGGGAGGCACATACCCTGACTCGCGAGCAGGCGGTCAGCCGGGTCAGGGACGTCTGGGAGATGTTCGAGAACTTGCACTTCGATCTGAATATCGTCGTCGCCGGCGACGACGGTGAGCATGTCGCGATCGTCTACGACTCGTCGATGACCACCAAGGACGGTACCGAAACGAACGTCGCCAGCATCGAGGTGTTCCGCGTGGTTGACGGCAAGATCACCGAGGTCTGGAATTGCGGCTACAAGCAAGGGGTTTGGAATTGAACGAGCGCGCACTGGACGAGCTGGGCTACTACCTGCTGGCCGGGGCCGGCGGTGAGGGGCCGGCGACCTTGATGGACGAGGCGCGCCGCGGCGAGGAGTTGGGCTTCGGCACCGCGTTCATCTCCGAACGGTGGAACGTCAAGGAGGCCTCGTCGCTCGTCGGCGCCGCGTGTGCGGTGACCAACCGGATGCAGATCGCCACCGCCGCAACCAATCACAACACCCGTCATCCGTTGATAACCGCATCGTGGGCGACCACCATGCACCGCCTCTCCAGCGGGCGATTCACGCTGGGTGTCGGCCGCGGCATCGCCGCGATCTACGGGGCGTTCGGCATCCCCGCGGTGACGACCGCACAGATGCAGGATTGGGCCCAGGTCATGCGCCGACTGTGGCATGGCGAGGTGATCTTCAACCACGACGGCCCGATGGGCAAGTACCCAATCCTGTTTCTCGACACGGACTTCGACGAAGACATTCGCCTGGCGTTGGTGGCTTTCGGGCCCAACACGCTTGCGCTCGGCGGTCGGGTGTTCGACGATGTCATCCTGCACACCTACTTCACCCCCGAGACGTTGCAGCGCTGCGTCAAGACCGTCAAAGACGCCGCGGAGCAGGCTGGCCGCGATCCGGCCAGCGTGCGGGTGTGGTCGTGTTTCGCGACCGTCGGCGACCACCTTCCCGAAAAGTTGCGGCTTAAGAAGACCGTCGCCCGCTTGGCCACCTACCTTCAGGGCTACGGTGATTTGATGGTGCGTACCAATGATTGGGATCACGCTGTACTGCAACGATTCCGGGAAGACCCCGTGGTGACCTCGATCGCCGGGGGAATCGACCACAAGGCCACGCCCGAGCAGATCGAGCACATCGCCGGATTGATTCCCGGCGAGTGGCTGGAGGCGTCGGCCACCGGATCGGCTCAACAATGTGTGGACC
>Ga0306920_100010881_pt1 | contig 12233 bp, 11 predicted proteins | sample flu12Cox44000170_FD_204666 | JGI IMG/M metagenome (GOLD analysis project Ga0306920, IMG submission 204666) | Lab enrichment of tropical soil microbial communities from Luquillo Experimental Forest, Puerto Rico - flux4day.12C.oxic.44.000.170 (v2)... | ecosystem: Environmental > Terrestrial >...
GCTGTAGCTCAGGCAGCTTCGGCTAAGAGCGCCTGCGGCCATGATCGGGCTACCCCGTCAGGGGCGCCTGGTGATGGCTGACGGGCGCTTTTTCGTCAGCCGGGGCGGTCTGTCCTCGGCTCTGAGGAGACGGGGAGATGGCGAACGAGACGCAGTTCAGGGCCACGACGCGGATCATCGCGACACGAGGCGTGAAGGAGTACCGGGAGACGATCCCGGCCGTGGTCGGACCTGACGATCATGTGCTCGAGGTCGGCTGCGAATGGGGCACCACCACCGCAGTCCTGGCCCAGTACGCGGCCCACGTTATCGGCACCGACATCAGCCCGAAGTGCGTCGGACGTGCGCGTGCCATGCGGCCAGGACTCGATTTCCGGGTCCTCGATGCCTTCGACATCAGATCCGTGCTTGATCTGGGCCTGCCGATCACCAAGGTGTATATGGATCTGTCGGGCCTGTCGGGGTACCGCGGCCTGCTCGACTTGATAGCGCTCATCCAGAGCTACGCCGGGATCGTGCGACCCGACACCGTGGTGGCTAAGAGCGGAGCTCTCAAGCACTTCGCCCGATGCTGCTCACCGTGGCAGGCAACCACGACCGCCTGCCAGCACACAGCGGACCACACCGGTCACAGAGGCTAAACCGGCCATCCCGTAGCCACCTGGCCATCTCGCGCCCAGCCGCGGACATCGACCCAAGGCCGGGCCACCGAGGCCACGCGATCGCAGGATGAAAAGCGCGCAGACCCCGCACGCAACGCTCCATGCTTGGCCCGCGACCAGCGACCTGCACCGATGAAAAACGCTCACTGGTTCAACGGGCCCATCGAGTTCCTCACAATGCGGGAGAAGCCAGCCGCGGCGGCGAAGCACACGGCCTGGATCGGGACATAAGCCGCAAGAAAGGGCGATCTGCACTTGAGTTGACGCCCAAGCGCATCGCGGCAGGCGGCCGCGGCGACCCTGGCGCGCAGGCCGGGGAACTGATGCCCTAGCGCGGCAATGCCGGTCTTGGCCAGGTCGTCCCGGATCAGGCCTCCTGTCTCAGTTCCCGTCTCAGTTGATTCGGCGCTGTCCTGTCGTGAACCGGACCAGCCTTCGGCGCAATAGATGTGGTGATGGACGATGACGAGCTGATCGCGGCGCTGGCGGCAGGCGACGACACGGCGCTGCGCGGGTTGTCGATGCGGCACGCGACGTGGCTGGCCGCGTGGCCCGGGCACGGCGCCGCTTGAGGAAACCCCGCACGCCGACCCGGACCCGCCGAAGCCGCGCTGGCCCGCGCCGACATCGCAGCGGCCGCGGCCGTCATTTACGTAGTGCGACCGGAAAGGGGCCTCCAGTGAACGTGGTGCTGACCGGCATTCACCGCTCGTTCGGGAAGAATAAAGCCGTTGACGGCGTGAGCATGGAGCTGGGGCCGGGGGTTTTCGGTGTGCTCGGCCCCAACGGGGCCGGGAAGACGTCCCTGCTCCGCATACTCGCCACTGCGCTGCCGCCGTCGTCGGGAGAGATCCGGTTGCTTGACCGGGATCCGCGCAGGCCGGCGGCGCGGCGGGAGATCCGGCGCCGGCTTGGCTATCTTCCGCAGAACCTGGGGTATTACCCGTCGTTCACCGTCGTGGAATTCATCGAGTATTTCGCGCTGCTCAAGGAAATGCCGTCATCCGCCGTTCCGAAGGCGGTGGCGGTAGCCGTGGAGCGCGTTGATCTCGGCGCGAAGGCGAAGGCGAAGCTGCGCACGCTGTCCGGTGGGATGCTGCGGCGGGTGGGGATCGCGCAGGCGATCGTGAACGACCCGGAGCTGCTGCTGCTCGACGAGCCGACCGCCGGGCTGGACCCGGAGCAGCGGGTGCAGTTCCGTGCTCTGCTGCGGTCGCTGGGGGCGACCGCCACGGTGATCGTGTCGACGCACCTGGTCGAGGACGTGGGCGCGGCGTGCTCGGAAGTGGCGCTGATGTCGGGGGGGAAGGTCGTATTCCGGGGCACGCCGGATGACCTGACCGCCCGCGGCGCGGGTCACAGCGTCGGCGACGCGCCGCTGGAGCGCGGGTACGGCGCGGTGCTCTCGGCGGCCCGGTCATGAGCGTCATGAGCATTCCCCTGCCCCGGTCGGCGCGGGCGCTGCGGCTGGAGTTCAAGCGCAACGCGGTGCCGTACGTGCTGCCGCTGCTGGCCGCGGTGTTCTATTTCGACACGCTCCGCACCGCGGACGGGTTCCCGCCCGTCTGGACCCCGCGCGCGTCTGTGATCCCTAACCACATGCTGATCGAGTTCAGCGCGTTCGCCGGTGGCCTGGCCGCCTGGGCAGGGTCGCGCGAGGGGCGCAGGAAGACCGCCGACCTGGTCGCGGCCACGCCCCGCGCCGCATGGGCGCGGCTGGGCGCCACCCTGGCGGGCACGCTGTGCTGGCTGCTGCTGGCGTTCCTGGCCGGGGTCGCCGTGCTGTATATCCAGACCGCGCTGCAGGCGACCTGGGGCGGGCCGCCGCTGTGGCCGGTGTTCGTCGGCGCGGCCGGCGTGACCGTGGTGACCGTGATCGGGTTCACCTGCGGTGTCTTCTTCCCCGGCCGGTTCACCGCGCCGTTGGTCGCCATCGGCGTGCTCGTCCCCTTCCAGGTCGGGTTCCGCGAGGCGCTGAGCGTCACGGCCTCGTCGGGGACCTATGCGCTGCTGTCGCCGAGCGGCTCCCCGCCGCCCGTCGATGCGGGCGTCTACTACCACGTCGCGCCGGACCTGTCGATCCTGCAGGTCACGTTCATGGGCGGGATCGCAGTCGCGCTGTTCGGCGTGCTCGGCCTGGTGCCGGGGCTACGCGAACTGTCGTCGGCGGGCGGCCTCCGGTCGCTGCGCACCGTGTTCACCCGCGGTGAGGGCTGGCTGTCCCACGCGGTCGCGGTCCTCCTGGTCGCCTGCGGCGTCGCGGCGTCCTTCACCGCGTTCGCGCTCGCCGGCACCGCGCGGCCGGACGCGATTGGCGGCTGGCAGATCCCGGCGCTGCACTCCGCGGCCAGTGACCAGCCGGTGCCGGTCACCCAGGACTGCACGTCCTCGCCCGGGTTCCAGGTGTGCGTCCACCCGGCGTTCAGCTTCTACCTGGACGACGTGGCGGCGGCGCTCGACCCCGTGGCCGCCGAGATCGCGGGCCTCCCCGGCGCGCCGGCCGGCGCCAGGGAAGTGGCGAGCATGAGCGGCGGCCAGAATGTCTGGAGTGGCATCTCAGGGAACCCGCCGGTGTTCGACTTCACCGCGGAGCACGTGGGGACCGCGTACGGCATGTTTAACGGCATCCCCGCAACCATGTACATCGATTCCGGCGTCGTCCCCGACGCGGCAGCGTGGCGTGAGGGATTCCAGCAGGGACTGCTGGACTCGTTCCTCATCGGGGCATCGCAACATGCGGGTTCCGTCCCGCTTGACGCGGCGCAGCAGGCGGTGGAGGACGCGCTGCTGACCGCGGCCGGCTCACAGCCACAGGATCCCTTCAGCCAGATGAGCGTGAACGGGAAGCCGTCCCCCGGTACGTCAGCCGCCGTCTCCGCGGCCGCGCGGCGGTTTGCGGCGCTGCCCGCCAGCGCGCGGCACGCCTGGCTCGCCACCCACCTGACCGCCCTGCGGGGCGGCACGATCACGCTGGCGCAGATCCCGTGACCGCCACCTCCGTCCTGAAGCAGCCGACCGTCCCGGCCAGGACGACGCCCCGGTCCCCGGCAGGCCTCCGGCTGACCTGGCTCCACCTGCGCTCGCGCCGCGTCCCAGCCGGGATCCTCGTGATCGCCGTCTGCGGCACCCTGCTGCACGCGGCGCTGCACTGGCATTGGACGTTCAACTCCGGCCCGTACGCGCAGCAGGTCCCGATGGTTATCGAGGCGGGCGCGGCGGCGGTGATCGCCGTGACGGTGCACAGCCCGTTCGGCGAGACGGAGCGGTCCGCCGGCCGGTGGCTCCCCTACCTGCGACTGTTCGCCGCGGTCGCGCTGACCGGGGTTGCGATCCTCGCCTTGCAGCTGGGCGCGGCCGGCCAGAGCCTGAACGACGGCATCCTCGTGCTGGCACGGAATGTCATCGGTTTCACCGGCCTCGGGCTGCTGTGCTCGCTGGTCACGGGCGGCCTGCTCGCGTGGATACTGCCGATGGGATATATGGCGTTCTGCCAGTACGCGCTGCTTGAAGCCTGGACCGCCCCGTGGACCTGGCCGGTCCGCCCGCCCGCCGACCGCGGTGCCTGGATCTGCGCGAGCGTGGCCTTCGCGGGCGGCTTGCTGCTGCTCACCATCTTTGGCCCCCGCATCCGCCTCAGCGACGACAGTTAGGGAATCGACAGCCGTGCTACCTCACGGCGTCGGCCCGGTGCACCTCGAACACCGTTAGCGCGGGCCAGCGGAGCGGGCCTCGGCTGGGGAGTTCGAAATGTCCTATCCAGCCGTGGGGCGGCCAGGATTTGGTCAGGATGATACCCAGGGTTTCCGGCGTGCCGGTGCGCCGTTCATGATCTGACTGGACGGGTTATCGCAAAGAGAGGACTGCCCATGTACGACAGGCTGCTGGTCGCTGTGGATGATTCGGAGGTGTCCGGCCGCGTGATCGCCGCGGCCAAGGACATGGCCTCCTTGTCCAAGGGCAAGGTGTGGGTGCTGCACGTGAGAGAGCGGGAGTTCGGCCGGCTGGGGCTGACGCCGACTGAGCCGGACGAGGAGGTGCAGCAGGCGGTCAGGGAGGGGGTCGATGCGCTTATCCAGGCGGGAATTGACGCCCAGGGAGAGGTCCGGGAGGCAGTGTTCGGGCAGGCAGCACGCGAAATCGTCAATGACGCCAAGAAGCACGATGCGGGCATCATCATCATGGGCTCCCGGGGCAGAAGCGAACTTACCTCGCTCGTGCTTGGGAGCACCGCACACAAGGTGATCCACCTGACCGACCGGCCGGTGCTGGTCGTCCGCTGACGCGGCGGGTGCCAGCGTCGCTGGAGCGTGCGGAGAGCCGGCCCGGGCGCCCCCGCACCGTCAGTGGCCGATTTAGTGACCGACTTCCTCGGGGGTCTCATACCAGCGAACGCGCTCGCCGATGCGGCTGCGCATCCGCCAGCCTCTCGTCTTGGGTGCGTCGTCGATCGTCTGGCGGAGCAATTCGATCTGGGCCGGAACATCGTGGGAGGCAGCCGGGAGCGGTGTCTCCGCCCACTGGGCGGCCAGCTTGTCGAGGTTCCGCGAGGTGGTGTGGTGGAATCCCCAGTCCGCGCCCAGCACCGCTGCGATCCGCTGGCGGCTTATCACGTCGGGATCGGTGTCGTCCTCAGTCAGGCGATGATCCGCGAGCAGGCACAGCGCATCACCGAGGTCTTTGCGGTTGATCTCCCATACCTGCAGCTTGCTCAGCAGGAGGTCGGCAAGGGTAACGGTGGGGGAAGGGCCGTCAAGGCGGTCTCTCAGGTCCAGCCGGTGCGACATCTTCAGTTCGTCGATAACGACGTCGATCGACCACCGGTCCTCGGGCGCCTGGTAGTACAGGCGGGTCTCCCCGTGCAGGCCGTTGAAGAACTTGTCTGGCAGGTAGCCCTGCGCGTCCAATAGATCCTTGAACGCCGGTTTTGCGCGGGAGGTGACCACGAAGTCCATGTCGGCGTAGGCCCGCGCGTATGGACCGGTGCGCACGCTGGGGCAACGCAGCCAGATGGCCAAGCCGCCGAGCAACCGGGCAGGCAGGCCGGAGTCCAGCGCCAGACCAGCCAGGCGCCCGGCCTCGTCGCGTATGTCAGGCAGGATGTCTGTGGCGATGTGATCCATAAGTGATTTCGGTCGGAACGGTCAACGTGCGCCGGAACGCTTCCGATCGCGGCTCGGTCCTGGCGGACCGGCAGTCCTTACTCCGGTGGCAGCTCCTTGTAAACGAAGCTGACGTTGATGCCGCGCCGGGCCCTGATGAACTTGGGTACGTAGTACAGCAGGGCGCCGCCCACGATCAGGCCGGCGAACCAGGCCGGGATCCACCAGAAGTTGTCCGGGTTCCCGTTCATGACCAGTGCCGGGTACTGCGTGGAAATCACGGCCAGCGTGACGAACACGATGATCGACAGGGGGGCCACGATCCAGAGCACCGGGATGCCCAGGAACTTCAGGTTGGCCGGCGAGGCCCGGTAGAGATCGGGCCGCCGGATCGGCAGCGCGATCGCCGCCGCGGCGACGATCACGACACCCAGGCAGCCGGCGAGCACGATCAAGCCGAGGACAAGCTGGAAGACGTTGGAGTAGACGCTCCAGATCGTTAGCGCGGCGATGATCACGTTGACGACCAGGATCGCGGTGACCGGTGAGTGGGTGCGCTCGTTGACGTCGGCGAGCCTTTCGGGCATCAGCCGGTCGAACGACCAGGCGAAGAACGACCGGATCGGCATGAAGGTGTTGGCGATCATCGACGGGAGCGCCCAGAACAGGAAGCAGCCGAGGATGATCACCGTAATGACGGGCGTGTTGACTGACAGGGCCGCCAGGAATGAGTAGAAGGGCCCGGACGGGATCGCGTAGGCGTGGTTGGGAGAGAAGTTCACCGCGTACATGAAGTTGTAGCCGGTGACCCGGAACAGGAGCTTAGTGCCGAGGATCAGCATGACGACGTCGAAGATCAGGGCGCCGAACATGACCGACAGCTGGCGACGGCGGTTCGAGGCGCCTTTCAGCTCGCCGGACATGTAGACCGACCAGAAGTTCCACATCATGAACCCCATGATGGAGAACAAGGTGGGCAGCGTGGCGCTCATGTTGCCGAGGTCCGGGGCGGCGTTCTGGGCGTGCGCGGCGGCGATGACCTGGTGCGTGGTGCCTCCGCCGAAACTGTGGTTCAGGCTGTTGAAGTGGGCGGCAAAGGTGTGCGGGGTGGACACGGCCAGGGCGATGAACGCGATCACGATCCCGACCATCGCGATCAGGAACGCACCGTTCTGCCAGCGGAAGGTCGACTTGGTGCCGCGGATGAGGATGTAGGTTTGCAGCGCGACCATTAGCAGCGCGCCGAGCAGTATCCAGCCCTTGTTGGTCTGGAAGTCAGTCCCCCAGCTGATTAGCGTCTGATTGTGCGCCAGGCTCCCCCCGGCGACCAGCGCCGGGCCGAGGGCGAAGATCGAGAAGAACTTCGCGAAGTAGGCAGCGCCCAGCAGGCCGCCCATGATCATGCACAGGTTGGAGATCAGGGCCAGCGGCGGGCTTAGGACCCGGCTCACCCAGACGTAGTCACCACCCACCCGGGGCATGCTGGCGCCCAGCAGCGAGAACATGATCAGCACCGGGATGTTGATGATCAGGGTGATGACCAGGACCCCGACCGGGTCGGCGCCGGGAAAGGCCACCAGCGTGAAGAAGAGCGACCAGGCCAGCGTCGAGCCGATGGGCGCGGAGATGACGGCATTGAAGATGGTGGCGTCGACCGCCGAGGCGGAGCGCACCAGTCCGGTGCTGTTGCGAACGAACAGCCGGCTTTGGGTTCGGTCCGCAGTGGTCATGAGCCCCTCCTGACTGCTCATGCCGGGGCTGCTGCCCGTTGACCGGGGGTGCCGAGGCTGGCTAAAGTCGAACACAAACAGTAAAAACTGTCAATATCTATGACATAAACAAGCATCACTAGTCTCAGAAACGAACACGCTGGGAGAGCCAGTGCTGGCGGTCGAGCGGCGCATCAAGGTGCTGGAGCGGATCGCCGCCGACCAGGCGGTCGAGGTGAGCACCCTCGCGCGCGAGTTCGGTGTCTCCGAGATGACCATCCGCCGGGATCTCCGCCGGCTGGACCGGGATGGTTTCGTCCGCCGGACCTACGGTGGCGCCACCACGCGAGTGGTGCGCGCGGCCGGCGGTTTCGAGGTGACCCAGACCGCACGCACGCTGCATAATGCGCCGGAAAAGCGCCGGATCGCGCTCCGGGCCGCGGAGCTAACCGCCAACGCGCGCGCGATGTTCATCGGCGTCGGCTCCACCGTGGAGCAGTTCGCCCGGCTTCTCGCCCCGCGTGACGGCCTGCTGGTGATTACCCCGTCGCTCGTAGTAGCCAGCCTGCTCGGCACCCGGAGGGTCCGGGTAATCATCGCGGGCGGGATGGTCCGCCAGGACGAGCTCAGCTGCGTCGGGCCATCGGCGGTCGAGCACGTCGCGCTTTATAACACTGACATCGCGGTCATCGGCTCGGCGGGAGTGTCCGCCCGGCGCGGAGTGACCGATCTGGACGACGCCGAAGCGTCGGTCATCCGCGCGGCCCTCGAACGGACAGAGCAGATTGTCGTCCTGGCCGACGGCTCGAAGTTCGGCGATGTGGCGCTGAGCACCGTCGCGCCCATCAAGCGCGTCTCGATGATCATCACCGATCCCGGCGCGGACCCCATCGAGGTGGAGCGCATCCAGCGCGAGGGCGTGGAGGTGATCCAGGTGGAGCCCGGCACGTCGGCTCCTGCGGGCGAGCGATCCACCCTCAGCGCGGACGGCAGCGCGCCGGTGATGGCGGGCAGATGAGCCCCGCGCTCCACGACCTGTTCGGGGTCAGCAAGCCGATCATCGCCATGGTGCACCTGCGCGCCTTGCCGGGCCGTCCGCGTCATGACCGGGAGGCCGGGATGCGGCCGATCACGGAGGCGGTCGCGCGCGATCTCGCGGCCCTCCAGGACGCCGGGGTGGACGGGCTGCTGTTCTGCAACGAAGCGGACCTGCCCTACCGGCTCAGCGTCGGCCCGGAAGCGGCGGCGGCCATGGCGGCGGTCATCGGGGAGGTCGGCCGGGAGATCCGGCGGCCCTTCGGGGTCGACCTGGTCTGGGACCCGGTCGCGAGCCTGGCGGTCGCGCGGGCCACGGGAGCATCGTTCGTCCGCGAGGTCTTCACTGGCGTCTACGAAAGCGACCTGGGCATCATGCGGCCGGACTTTGGCTCCATCGCGGCCTACCGCGCAGGCATTGGCGCCGAATCGGTGGCGCTGTTCGCCAACATCACCCCGGAGTTCGCCAGCTCCCTGGGCCCGCGAACCATTACGGAGCGTGCCCGCAGCGCCGTCTTCCTCGGCGTCGATGCCGTGCTGATCAGCGGCCCGATCACGGGGACTCCCACCGACATCGCCGAGCTGCGCGCCGCGAAGGCGGCGCTCCCAGCGGCCCCGGTGCTGGCCAACACCGGTGTGACGGCGGACACCGTGGCCGAGATCCTGGCCGTCGCGGACGGGGCCATCGTGGGGACAACCCTCAAACGCGGCGCTGTGACATGGAATCCGGTTGACCACGGGCGCGCCGCCGCGTTCATGGAGGCGGCACGGCGCGCCCGCGAAGGTGCGGTGGTTGGATAGTGGCCAAAGGCACGCTCATATATTTCGTCAGCGACCTGCACGGCTCCAGCCTGTGCTTTCGCAAGTTCGTCAATTCGACGCAGGTGTACCAGCCCACGGTGCTGATCCTGGGCGGGGACGTGGCGGGCAAGGCCATCCAATCGATCGTCCGGGGCCCCGGCGGGCTGTGGCATTGCACGTTCATCGGCACCCGCTATGAGCTGAGCGACGGCCCTGAGCTCGCCGATCTGGAACGGCTCATCGCCGACCACGGCTACTACCCCTATCGTGCCGAGCCCGGCGAACTTGAGGCCATGGAGGCCGACGGCGCCCTCGACGATCTGTTCCTCCGGCTGATGCGCGAGCGGCTCACGGAGTGGCTCGACATCGCCGACACCCGGCTGCGGCCCCAGGGAGTTCCCCTCTACCTGATGCTCGGCAACGACGACCCGCCCGAGCTTGCGGAGATGCTCGACGACGCGCCATGGGGCACGCACGCGGAGGGCAAAGTGCTGTGGCTTGACGATGACCACGAGATGATCAGCTGGGGGTACGCCAACCCCACCCCCTGGCATACCTACCGCGAGCAGGACGAGCAGCACCTGTCGGCCGCCTACGCGGCCATGGCCGACCGACTCGAACGTCCCGAGCGTGCCGTGTATAACCTGCACCCCCCGCCGTACGGCACCCAGCTCGATGAGGCACCCGCGCTGGACGAGAACCTCCGGGTCAAGGCGGTCCTGGGACAGGTCCAGATGGTCCCGGTGGGCAGCATAGCGGTCCGCGACATCGAGGAACAGCGCCAGCCCTTGGTCGGGCTGCACGGCCACATCCATGAAGCCTCCGGCATCCGCCGCCTGGGGAAGAAGCGGCGGGGCCTGATCCTCAACCCCGGCAGCGACTACTCCACCGGCGCGCTCAACGGCGCGCTCATCAGCATCAACAAGGACCGGGCCGACGCTCAGCTCGTCCGCGGCTAGGCAGGCCAGCAGCGATGAGCGCCCACTCCAGCTCCCCGCCCGGTGCCTGCCCGCCTGGCGCGGACGCGCTGATCGCGATCGACGTCGGCACGTCGGGCGCCCGCGCCTCCGCCTATGACGTCTCCGGTGCCCCGCTGCACGAGGTACGCCGGCCCTACTCGACGGCGCTGCCGGCGGAGGGCTGGGCGGAGCAGGACGCGCAGCGCTGGCAGAGCGCGGCGCTGTCGGCTCTCGGTGCGCTGACGCGATCACTGGGTGGGCGGTGCCGCGTCCGGGCGATCGCCGTCACCGGGCAGTGCCCGAGCGTCGTGCCCCTGGATCACCGGGACCGGCCGCTGCGCCCGGGCATCATCTACCGCGACAACCGGGCTACCGCGCAGGCAGCATGGATGCGCGACCGCTTCGGAGACCGCAAGCTGCACCACCTCACCGGTCACGTGCCTGCGGCGTTCCACGTCGCGGCCAAGATCCTCTGGATCCGCGCGCACGAGCCCGGCGTCTACGCCGCCACCCGCCGCTTCGTCCAGCCAACCGAGTACGTCGCGCTGACGCTGACCGGCAACGCCACCACCGACTGGTCGATGGCCGCCGCGACCGGCCTGCTGGACCTGCGGGCACGTCGCTGGGCCAGCGAGCTGTTGGCGGAGCTCGACCTGGACCCGGCCATGCTTCCGTCGGTACGCGCGTCGTGGAGCGTTACCGGAGAGGTCCGGCCGCCGCTCGCGCGCCGCCTCGGGCTGCTCGCGAATACCCCGGTGGTGGCTGGTGCCGGTGACAGCATCGCCTGCGCGCTGGGTGCCGGGGTGACCGGTTCCGGGCCGGTGAGCGAGATGGCAGGCAGCTCGAGCTGCTTCAACTCCGTGGTGGCCGAGCCGCTAGCGGACCTGGACGTCACCCACTACCCCAGCGTCGTGGCTGACCACGGCTACGTGACCGAGGTCGGGATCAACACCACCGGTGAGGCACTCGACTGGCTCGCCCAGCTCTTCTACCGCGGCCCGGACCGGCCCCCGCGCCGGCTGGACTACGAGCGGATCGAACGGGCCGCTGCCGCGTCGCCCCCGGGAGCGGGCGGCCTGCTGTTCGCCCCCGTGCTCGGCGATGGGGAGAGGGACGATCCCTGGCTGCGCGGCGCGGCGACCGGGCTGTCCCTGCGTCACGACCGCGGCGCCTGGGCACGCGCCACGATGGAGGGGGTTGCGTTCGGCGTCCGGGCACGCCTGGAAACCCTCGGCCGCGCATCGGTGCCAGCCACCGAGTTGCGGGTGTCCGGCGGCGCGGCGAGCGTGACCGTCTGGAACCAGATCAAGGCGGATGTCACCGGGGTCCCCGTGGTGCAGGTCGCCGGCGACTCCACCAGCGCGGGCACCGCGATGCTGGCGGGGCTCGGCGCCGGGGTGTACCGCGATCCGGCGGAGGCGGCCGCCGCGTGCTACCGCCCCGCGGCGCGGGCTGAACCTGACCCGGCCAACCGCGAGGTCTACGACGAGATGTATCAGCGCTACCAGGACCTCGCCGGGTCGCCTATCGTGCGCCGGGCACCCGAGGAAGGCTGACATGCGCGCCCGCCTTGGCATAAACACCTGCTTCGCCGTCAAGCGGTGGCCAAGCCCCGACGACTGGGCCCAGAAGGTGCGTTACGACATCGGCGTGGACCTCGTGGAGCTTTCCCTCGATCTGATGCCGGACCTCGGCACCCCGGCGCAGCGCGCCCGGATCGCCGAACAGACCCTGGGCGCGCTCACCCGGCACGGCCTGCGCGCTGAGACCACATTCACCGGGCTGTCAGCGTATTGCGACAACCTGCTGATGAGCCCCGACGCCGAGCGGCGCCGGGCCGCTCTCGCCTGGTACCTGGCCGTCGTGGACCTGACGGCCAGGCTGGGCGTCCAGGGCACCGGGGGCCACGTCGGGGCCATGAGCGTGCCCGACTGGTCGGAGCCGGCCAGCCGTGCGGCGCGCTGGTCC
>Ga0306920_100010885_pt1 | contig 12232 bp, 8 predicted proteins | sample flu12Cox44000170_FD_204666 | JGI IMG/M metagenome (GOLD analysis project Ga0306920, IMG submission 204666) | Lab enrichment of tropical soil microbial communities from Luquillo Experimental Forest, Puerto Rico - flux4day.12C.oxic.44.000.170 (v2)... | ecosystem: Environmental > Terrestrial >...
TGGTCCGGCCGCTGCTCGCGTGCGAGCAGCGCTTCGATCGCCGGGACGAAGTCATCTGCCACCGTGCAGCAGATGCAGCCATTCGCCAATTCGACGATGTTCTCCTCGGGGCAGCTCTCGATGCCGCAGGAGCGCAGGATATCGCCGTCGACGCCGACATCACCGAATTCGTTGACGATCAGCGCGAGGCGCCGCCCGCTCGCATTCTCCAGCAGGTGACGGATCAGCGTCGTCTTCCCGGCGCCGAGAAAGCCGGTGACGATGGTGACTGGGGTCTTCAGCGTGACGGGAGAGTTGGCGGGCGACGTCATTCGGCGGCCTCCGGCAGATCATGAGAGGGGGATGAGGGGAAAGGAGGAAAACGCGCCACCACACCCTTCTTCAGGGCGTCGGGGCGCTGCTTCCAGGGGATGAGCCCGTCAGGAGCGGCAGCGTAGAGGGACGCCGCATCGAGTATCGCTTCGGCGGTGGGGTCGTCCGGGGCGAAATCGCCATACACGTAGGTCCATTTGCCTCGCGCCGCGAAGCCGATCGTGCAAGGGCGCTTACAGACGCTGAGGCATTCGACCGGCAAGAGCTCGACGGGGTCGCGCCCGCCGCGACGCGCCAGCGCCCGCCGCAAGGCGCCATGGAGGCGCGCGCCTGCGCGTTCCGCCGCGGGCTCGACGAGCTCGCTCGCTGAACGACAGGTCACGCAGATATGGATCGATGTCGCCTCAACCGCCATCTTCGCGATGCTCCCGCTCGGCCTTGCGCCGTCCTCTGGGGTGCATCGGCCGGGCATGTGGAACCGCCCAGCGTCCGGCCGCGTTGAAGCGCGGCGCCGAACCGCCTCCGGGGCGCCCCGCCCGGCGGCCTGCTGTCGGCAATGGCAGGTCTCCTGGCTCGCGGATCCTCGCCTCGCGCTGCCTTCCCGGGTGCCTATGGGGCCTCCAGTGGCGTCGTTGCGCGAAGCTCACCGCTTACAGTTGCGGGGGCAGCTACGGCATTGGCCCGCATCGTGGCCCAAAGGCTTCGACGTCGAACCGCACCGCATTCCCTTTTCACCTCTCGATCAGAGAGGACCAGTGCCGCAGCTAGAGATAGAGGCGCGCCGCGCCAGGTGTCAATCTTCAGGCCGTGCCTTGCGGGCGCTCCCTGCCGACCTATCTTCAAAGGGCAATGGTTCAGGAGGGTTTCGCATGACGTCGCGAACGGTTGGCGGCACGGCCGAGCATCCGATCATCGTCGATTCCGCCAAGGGCCGCACCAAGGTGAGCTGGAAGGGGGCCGTCATCGCGGACAGCGGCGGGGCCCTCGATCTCCAGGAGGCCACCTATCCCGTGGTCAAATACGTGCCGCGCGCCGATGTCGACATGGCGCTGCTGCGGCGCACCGAGCACACGAGCCATTGCCCGTATAAGGGCGATGCGAGCTATTTCTCGATCGTGGTCAACGGCGCCGTCTCCGAGAATGCGGTCTGGTCCTACGAGAATCCGCTCCCCGGGGTTGCGGCCATCAAGGACCACCTCGCCTTCTATCCGAGCCGCGTCGACCGTATCGAGGAAATCGGCTGAGCTGGGACCGCGATCGTCCCGGTCGCAATCTCTTCCATCAAGGCGAGCGAGGACGGCGAGGCTTTAAGAGCGCGAGACGCCCGCGGTCCCAGGACCTGCGGCCGCGATTATTCCTTCGGCTTCAGGTCCTTGAGCTTCGCGAACACGCTGTCGGCGTCGATGCGCTCCTCGGCGGGCTTCGGTGCCGAAGGCGCGAAAGTCGGCAGTTTCTCGGTAGGCTCAGCCGGCTTGCGGGCAGCCGTGATCTCGGCCGAAAGCAGGGTCGCGCCCGTCTCCTGCACCACGATCGGCTTGTCCTTGGCGGCGCGGGCCACCTCCATGTCGAGGTCGATCTGCGAACAGAGGCCGAGCGTCACCGGGTCGAGCGGCTGCAGGCTCGCCGAATTCCAATGGGTGCGCTCGCGCACCGCCTCGATCGTCGATTTGGTGGTGCCGACGAGGCGCGAGATCTGGGCGTCCTTGAGCTCGGCATGGTTGCGCAGCAGCCACAAAATGGCGTTCGGCCGGTCCTGGCGGCGCGACAGCGGCGTGTAGCGCGGCCCCTTGGTTTTGCGCTTCACCTCGGGTAGATGGACCTTGCTCTGCGCCATCTTGAGGCTGTGGCCGGGGTCGCGCTCGCCGCGCACGATCTCCTCGCGGGTGAGCTGGCCCGTCAGCACCGGGTCGAGCCCCTTGATGCCGGCCGCCACCTCGCCATCGGCGATGCTCTTCACCTCGAGCGGGTGCAAATGGCAGAATTCGGCGATCTGCTCGAAGCTGAGCGCGGTATTGTCGACCAGCCACACGGCGGTCGCCTTCGGCATCAACAAGAGAGCCATAAAGTTAACCTCCGTTCGTTCGGATGACGCAGATCCAAAATGCACATATCCCTTCGGCCCCGGCTCGGCCGAGGCCGGAGCATCCTTCGCGCACAGAACCGAGGGAATACTGGGGCATATAGGCGGTTTGGCCGCTCATGGCAATTGTGACGCCTCTTCCTTCTCCCGCGGAGCGGGCGAAGGAGGAACGCCGACTCTTCGGCCCTCGGCAATGGCGTGGATTTGGGCGCTGACCGAAGGTTCGCGCGCCATCAGGCGCTGGAAATCGCTGCGTGGCAGGAAGAGGAGCTGGCAGAAACCGAGCGCCACCACATCGGCATTGCGGGGCTGGTCGTAGAGGAGCGACATCTCGCCGAAGAACTGGCCGCTGCCGAGCCTGAGCGATCCGCCCGGCAAAGCGACCTCGGCGGCGCCCGACGAGATGAAATACATGCCGTCGCCGAACTCGCCCTTGCGCACGATGGCTTCGTCGGGCGCTGCGAGGCGCGGCCGCAGGAGCCGCGAGATCTGCTCTTGCGTGGCGCTCGCCGTGCCGCGGAAAAGATCGACCCGCGATACGAGCTCGCGGCGGTCGAGGCTCAAATCGAGCCTCGGGCGGCGTTCTTCGGCGGCGCGCCGGCGCGAAAGATCGCGCAGCAGATCGGTGAACGCCTGGTCGGGCAGGATCGATTCCTCATGCAGCTCGGCAAGGCTGTCCTCTTCCTTGCGCAAAGCCCTCAGCGCGAGCAGATTGTGCCGCAGCGCCTGCGCGTAATTCGGATATTGCAGCTCGATCGCGGCTTCGGCGCGCTGCGTCTCCTCGAGGCGTCGGGTCAGCGCCTGTGCGACGGGCTCCATGACGGTCTCGCCGAAGAGCGGCTGCAGCTTCTGCTCCACGAAGACCTGCAGGTCCTGCACCACCGAGCGCATGGTCACCAGCAACTCCAGGCGCTTGGCGAGCTGGCGTGAGAGCGGCGTTTCGAGCCCGAGCCGCCGATAGAGGGAGAGCGCGATCCGCAGCTCGCGCGGCAATTCGAGCGCCTTGCCCGCAGCTGCGAGATAGCCGTCGAGACCGCCCGTCTTGATGCTATCCTCGAGGCGGCTGGCACGCATGAGGAGCTCGGCGAGCACCCGGCGCGACACGGCGTGATGCTCGAAGCGATAGCGGTAGAGCTGCTGCTCCCGCTCGGCGAGGATGCGCAGGCCCGAATAGGTCTGGGCCTTCGGATTGAGGCTCGCGAGGCCGGCGGAGGCGTCGCCTGCCGCGGCATCGCTCGCCGGGGTTGCGCTCTGCGGGAGATCGCTTTCCTGCAGCCCGCGGGCGCGGTTCAGCTCGGCTACGCCTTGCGCCGCGTCAGCGCGCGCAATGGCGACGGCCCGCTGGCGCAGCGCTGCCTCGTCGGGCGAGGGCTTGTCAAGGCCAAGGAAGCTCATCAACGAGCGCAGCGAGGGCGCGTTCACCAGCAAGGTGAACAGCACGAAGGCGGTGCTCAATATGGCGACGAAGTGCCGGATCTCGGCCGGCACGGCCTCGTTCTCGGTGACGGCGAGCGCGAGCGCGAGCGAGATGGCGCCACGCATGCCACCCCAGAGGATGACGATCTTGTAGCTCGTCTCGATCCGTTGCCCGATCCTGGTCGCGGTCATCAGCGGCAACAGCCCGAACAGGATGACGGCGCGGGCCCCGAAGGCGGCCGCGATCAAGATCGCGAGCAACACGAGGTCGCGCAGATGCATGTCGGCAAGCATGCGCGGCGCGATCATGGAGGCAAGGAGGAAGATCAGTGAGCTCGCCCAGAAGCCGAGCTGCTCCCAGGTGCTCGAGAGCCGCCGCCAGCTCGAGAGCGATAGGCGGCGCTGCGCCTGGTGGCTGAGCACGAGGCCCGCCGTCACCGCCGCCACCACGCCCGATACGCCGAGATAATGATCGCCGAGGACGAAGCTCAGATAGGCGCCCGCAATGGTCAGCGTCACCTCCGCGAGCGGGTGCGAGCGCAGCATCGGCAAGAGGACGCACATGATGCCGCCCGAGAGGACGCCAAGCAGCAAGCCGCCGAGCACTGCATGCAGGAACGCCAGGGTCGCTGCGAGGAGCGAGGCCTCCGCCTGCCCGGTGACGACGCCGATCAGCACCGCGAAGATGGCGATTGCCGCCGCATCGTTGAAGAGGCTCTCGCCCTCAATCAGGATCGAGAGGCGCGGCGGCGCCCCGATGTCGCGAAACACGGCGACGACCGCGACCGGATCGGTGGTCGCGAGCACCGCGCCGAGCATCAGGCAGGCGGCGAGGCCGACACCTGCGAAGGGCCAGAGCGCCAGGCCGATGGCCGCGGTGCAAGCCAGCACCGCAACTACGGCGAGCAGCATGATGGGCGCGATCTCGTCGAGCAGGCGGCGCACATCGACATTGAGCGCCGTCTCGAACAGCAAGGTCGGCAGGAAGATATAGAGGAAGGCCTCGCCGCTCAGATTGAGGCTCGACAGCGCCTGCAACATCTCATGGGGGCGCCCGCTGGTATCGGCCTCGGCGAGCCCGATGATCGAGCCGATCGCGCAACCCACAAGCGCGAGCAGCACCGCGAAGGGCAATCTCAGCTGCGTCGCGACCGGCAGGAGCAGGCTGACCAGCGCAAGCAGCGCCATGATGGCAAAGACGGGGGCCGGGACGTCACTCATCAGGCTTCGCCGCGAGCTCGCTCGACACACCCATCCACACGTCAACTCCCGGTCCGTTCATCCGCTCTCGGCGCCTATCCTGATATGAGGGCCAGACTGCGGCAAGCCTGCGGTCCATAGGGGCCGGCGCTCGCCTGGACCGGAGGACGGCGCTCGTTCGGACCGCCGGCTTCCGGCCGGCCCTTACCTTCAGCGGCCGGGCTTCGTCCGGCGCAGGGCTTCGTCGATCAGTGCATTGGCGAGCGTCATGCGGCGTGAGGCGAGCTCGCGCCGGGACGGGTCGAGGCGATCGGGGTGGTTCTCGAGTGCGAAAGCGCGGCGGATGCGCTTGAGCTCGGCCGCCTTCAGCCCCGGCCTCAGGCCGAGCTCGGCCGCGACCGCGGCAGGATCGCAGCTTTGCGCCTCGGGCTCCGGCTCGACTGGGGGCGGCGAATGCGCCTCAGCCAGTGCCGTGACGGCAGGCTCGGGCTGCGGGCGCGCATCCTCGGGCGCGGCCTCCGAAAGATCGGCATAGAGGCCGGCGAAGCCGTCGTGGCTCGCTTGCGGGATCTCGGTGCGGGGCTCGGCGATGCCGTCGAGGGCCTGGAGGAAATCGAAGCTCGATGCTGAGCCGAGCGGCGCTTCGGCCGCGCCGCCCGCAGATGTCTCCTCGCCCAAATGGTACATGGTGTCCCGACCGATCGTGTCGGGGACATCGGCGAAATCGGCCCGAATCGCAGGGCCGCGATAGGCACCAGCCATGACGATAATTCGCATCCGACAGGCGTCTTCCCGCCGGGACTCGGCGGGAAGGCTGAGGCCATGGTGGCCCTCGGGGCATTGAGATCGGGTTAAGGCTCTGTGGCTCCAGTATGGCAGCTTGCATTTTCTTGCGGCGCGGCGGTTCCCAGGGCGGCCGAAAATGCTCTAGTGTCGGCTTTCGACCCTGCTGTGGCGGCGACGCCGCGGCTGCGCCGCCCGGACATGCCGCCTTGCGGCGCCGGGAGGCAGGCCGCGACGTCGAGGCTCGGCAACTCCTTCGGGCTGCGGCGAGGATCGCCGGATGCGCGGAAGGCTCGAGCCGAAGCGACGGCGGCTGGCGCGCATGCCCTGACGTCGCGGAAGCTCCTCGCCTGTCGCGTAGCGTGTGGCAGTTCGGCCGGGCTGTTCGGGCCTTTGGCCCGGCCGGAGGGCGACCACGGCTGCAGCCGTGCGCGAGAACGCGTCTGCGAACAACAATCGACGTCCCGAGGAAGCGGCCATGAACGACAGCAACTCCCCCGCCCCCAAACGCCTCGAGCGCCGCAGCCGGCCGAGCTTCACCGACCAGGAGGCCTTGCAGTTCCACGCGCAAGGCCGCCCCGGCAAGATCGAGGTGGTGCCGACGAAGCCGATGGCGACGCAGCGCGACCTGTCGCTCGCCTATTCGCCGGGCGTCGCGGTGCCGGTGCTGGCCATCGCCGAGGATCCTTCGCGCGCCTATGACTACACCGCCAAGGGCAATCTCGTCGCCGTAATCTCGAACGGCACGGCCATCCTCGGCCTTGGCAATCTCGGCGCGCTCGCGGCGAAGCCCGTGATGGAGGGCAAGGCGGTGCTCTTCAAGCGCTTCGCCGATATCGATTCCATCGATCTCGAGGTCGCCACTGAGGATGCCGACACCTTCATCAATGCGGTGCGTTATCTCGGCGCTACCTTCGGGGGCATCAATCTCGAGGATATCAAGGCGCCCGAATGCTTCATCATCGAGACGCGCCTGCGCGAATTGATGGAGATCCCGGTCTTCCATGACGACCAGCATGGCACTGCCATCATCGCGGCCGCGGGCGTGATCAACGCGCTGCATCTCATCGGGCGCGACATCGGCAATGCCAAGCTCGTCATCAATGGCGCGGGCTCGGCCGGCATCGCCTGCGCCGAGCTGATCAAGGCGATGGGGGTGAAGCCCGACAACGTCATCCTGTGCGACACCAAGGGCGTCGTCTACAAGGGCCGCAGCGAAGGCATGAACCAGTGGAAATCGGCGCATGCGGCCGAGACCAAGGCGCGCAGCCTCGCCGAGGCCATGGAGGGCGCCGACATCGTCTTCGGCCTCTCGGTCAAGGGCGCCTTCACGGCCGAAATGATTCGCGCCATGGCCGAGAATCCGATCATCTTCGCGATGGCCAATCCCGATCCTGAGATCACGCCGGAGGAGGTGGCGCAGATCCGCGACGACGCCATCATGGCGACCGGGCGCTCGGACTATCCGAACCAGGTCAACAACGTGCTCGGCTTCCCCTATATCTTCCGCGGCGCGCTCGATGTGCGCGCCACCACCATCAACATGGAGATGAAGATCGCAGCGGCGAACGCTCTGGCCGAGCTCGCGCGTGAGGACGTGCCAGACGAGGTCGCGGCCGCCTATCAGGGATCGCGCCCGCGCTTCGGGCGCGACTACATCATCCCGGCCCCCTTCGATCCGCGCCTCATCCACACGGTGCCGATGGCGGTCGCCAAGGCCGCCATGGATACCGGCGTGGCGCGCCGACCGATCGTCGACATGGCCTCTTACAAGGTGCAGCTCTCCGCGCGTCGCGATCCGGCGGCCGGCACGCTGAGCCGTATCTTCGAGCGGGTGCGCCGCTTCCCAAAGCGCGTGGTCTTCGCCGAGGGCGAGGAGGAGCAGGTGATCCGAGCCGCCCTCTCCTATGTGGCGAACGGGCTCGGCACCGCGATCCTGGTCGGGCGCGAGGAGCGCGTGCGCGAGACGGCGGCCCATGCCGGCATCGATATCGGTGCCCGCGACGGCATCGAGATCCACAATGCCCGCCTGTCGCATCGCAACATCGCCTATGCGCAATTCCTCTATGAGAGGCTGCAGCGGCAAGGCTTTCTGTTCCGCGACTGCCAGCGGCTCATCAACCAGGACCGCAACCATTTCGCCGCCTCCATGGTGGCGCTCGGTGATGCCGACGCCATGGTCACGGGCGTGACCCGCAACACGTCGATCGCACTCGCCGATGTGTGCCGGGTCATCGATGCGAAGCCGGGTCATCGCATGATCGGCCTGTCGATCGCGCTGACGCGCGGACGCACCATCCTGGTCGCGGACACGGCGATCCATGAATTGCCGAGCGGGCAGGAGATCGCCGAGATCGCGATCGAGGCCGCGGGCGTGGCGCGCCGCCTCGGCTACGAGCCGCGCGTTGCGCTCCTCGCCTTCTCGACCTTCGGCCATCCGAAGGGAGAGCGCACCAAATTCGTGCAGGAGGCGGTGCGCATCCTCGACACGATGCGCGTCGATTTCGAGTACGACGGCGAGATGGCGGCGGATGTCGCGCTGAACCGCGAGCTGATGACTTCGACCTATCCGTTCTGCCGCCTCACCGGCTCCGCCAATGTGCTGGTGATGCCGGCTTTCCACTCGGCCTCGATCTCGACCAAGATGCTGCAGGAGCTCGGCGGCTCGACCGTGATCGGGCCACTGATCGTCGGCCTCGACAAGCCGGTCCAGATCGTGCCGCTCGGCGCGAAGGACGCCGATCTCGTCAACATGGCGGCGCTCGCGGCCTTCAATATCGGCGGATGAGCGTCCGCTCCCACCCTAAGGCGATTCATCGATAGGGGAAGGACGATGCAGGATCGTACCGGGGTTTCAGGACAATACAGGGTTCCAGGAAGACGCTGGCTGATCGGGTGCCTGCTGGGGGTCGGCATCCTTATCAACTACATCGACCGCGTCGGTCTGTCGGCGGCGACGCCCGAACTGACGAAGCAACTGGGCCTGTCGGCGACCGAGATCGGGCTTCTGGCCAGCGCCTTCTTCTGGTCTTATTCGCTGCTCCAGGTGCCGGGCGGAATGATCCTCGATCGCTTCGGGGTGACGCTGGTCGGCCGGGTCGGTGCCTTCCTTTGGGCGGTGGCATCGGCCATCATGGCTCTCGCCAGCGGCCTCGCGGGCCTGCTCGGTGCGCGCGTCCTCCTTGGCATTGCCGAAGCGCCGGCTTTTCCCGCGAGCCAGAAGGCGACCGGACATTGGTTCCCGCGCGACGAGCGGGCGCGCTCCACGGCGATCTTTGATTCGGCGGCGAAGTTCTCGAACGTCATCGGGGTGCCGCTCGTCGCCTATGTGATCGTCCTCTACGGCTGGCGCTGGGGTTTCGGCGTCACGGCGATCTTGAGCCTCCTCTATTTCGTCGCCTACTACTTCATCTACCGCAATCCGTCCGAGGACCCGAAGCTCTCGAAAGCCGAGCACGAATATATCCTCGCCGGCGGCGGGACGCCCGAGGGCGCCGCGACGGGCGGCCAGGGCAAGATGCTCGGCTACCTCCTTCGCAACCGCAAGGTCTGGGGGCTCACCGTCGGTTTCTCGGCCTATGGCTACACCTTCTATCTCTTCCTGACCTGGCTGCCCGGCTATCTCGCCAAGACCATGAACATGAACCTGATGACGGCCGCAGGGTATTCGACCATTCCCTGGATCTTCGCGACCCTGGCGGATCTCTTGATTGGCGGGTTCCTCGTCGATCATCTCATCGCTCGCGGCTATGACAGCACGCGCGTTCGGCAAGGCGTCATCATCGTCGGCATGCTGATGGGGCTTGCGGTGATCGGCGCCGCCTTCACGACGGAGCCCGGCTGGGCACTTTTATGGCTCTCGATCGCCATCTCCGGCCTTTCGGCAGCCGCCCCTGTCGGGTCCTCCATCGTCTCGCTGATCGCGCCGAAAGGCGGCGCCGGCACGGTCGGCGGCATCGTGAACTTCACCAACAACCTGATGGGTGTGCTCTCGCCAGTCATCACCGGCATCGTGGTCGACTGGACGCAATCCTTCGCCGGCGCTTTCCTGATCGCCGGTGTGGTGCTGGTCGTCGGCATCTTCTTCTACGTTGTCGTCCTCGGCCGCATCGAGACGATCCCCGAACCCGCGCTGGAAGGAGCGGAGGCGGTGGGCGCGACCTAGGCGGGGCGGGGGTCGGGGTTCGGATCGAGTGGAAGCGAGGTCGTCGGTTTTCAAGCTCCGCGCGTTCGGGAGTATCGCTCATGGCGCAAGACATCCTCATTCGAGATGCGAGGCTCATCGACGGGACGGGCGCTCCCTGGTATCGGGCCGATGTGAGGATCAGCGAAGGACGGATCGCCGACATCGCTCCGTCCCTGCCGCATGACGGAGCGCGGATCGTCGAGGCGCGCGGCTCCTATCTCACGCCGGGCTTCATCGACGCGCATTGCCATGACGACCTCATCTGCCTGCGCGAGCCCGATCGCCCCGAAAAGGCGTTGCAGGGCGTCACTACACTGGTCGTCGGCAATTGCTGCTTCTCGCTCTATCCCAAGACGCAAGACTCCGCCGAAATGTTGCGGCAGCATTTCTCGGGGCTGCTCGGAAAGACCGGCGCGGACGAGGTGTTCGACAGCTTCGAAGTCTATCGCGGTGCCCTCGAAGATCGAGGCCAAGCCCTCAACCTCGTTTCGCTGGTCGGTCACGGGCCGATCCGTCTTGCCGTGCTCGGCTATGAGCAGCGCGCCGCGAGCGACGATGAGGTCGCGCGCATGTGCGCGCTTCTCGAGCGGCAGCTCGATGAGGGGGCGGCCGGGTTGTCGCTTGGTCTCGTCTATCCGCCGAGCGCCTATGCGGATGCGCGCGAATTGGAAGCTCTCGCCCACAGCGTGGGCAAATGCGGAAAGCTGCTGACGGCGCATGTGCGCAGCTACGAGGCAGGTCTCCTCGACGCCGTCGACGAATTCATCGGCCTCCTGCGGGTATCGGGCGCGGCCGGCCTGCTGTCGCATCTGCAGGCGGCGGGACGGCCCAATTGGGGCACGGTGCCAAGGGCGATCGAGCGGCTGGAGGCGGCGCGGGCCGAAGGCATCGATATCAGCTTCGACATGTATCCTTACCCTGCGGGCAGCTCCTACATGCTGCAATTGCTGCCGCCCGCCATGCTGGCCGGCGGCATCGAGGCATTGCGCGAGCGCCTTCGCGACAAGGATAGCCGCGAGGAGCTGCGGGCGCTCGTGGAGGAAGGCGATCCCGACCCCCATGCCGCGCAGTCCAAGGTCGTGCTGATCGGCTGGAACAATGTGCTGATCTCAGGAACGAGCAATCCGGGCTTGAAATCGCTCGAGGGGAAAACGATGGTCGATGCCGCGCAGTCGCTGGGCACCACGCCGTTCGACCTGATGGCACGCTGCATCGAGGAGGATGATGGCCAGACGGCGATCATCATGTTCCAGCTCGACGAGAAGGACCTGCATGCCGCCTGCACGCACCGCCTGCACATGGTGGGCTCGGACGGATTGCCGCGGCCGGGCACGAAGCCGCATCCGCGTGCCTATGGGAGCTTCCCGCGCGTCGCGGGGCGGCTCACCAGGGTTGAGGGCTGGATGTCGCTCGAGGACGCCGTGCGCCGCATGACATCGATGCCCGCCCAGCGCTTCGGCCTCGCGGATCGGGGCGTCGTGAGGCCCGGCATGGTCGCCGACCTCGTCATTTTCAACGACACCATCCTGGACAAGGCGACATTCGAGACGCCGACCGACCTGCCGACGGGGATCCACTGGGTCTTCGTCGCGGGGCGTCCCGTGATCGCCGACGGGGTCCCGACGACCGAGCGCCCGGGAAAGGTGCTTTCGGGCCGCGTCTAGTCGCGGCTCGGGAGGGGCGCCTGCACGAAGGGGCCGTCATTACTGACGCGGTTGACGGCGTCCGAGATCTCGACGAGCGCGAGCGTCTCGTCGGGAGCCGGCTGCGCGAGCCGCACCGCCTCCTTGGCGTCGACCGCGTCGCAATCGAGCCAGGCCGCGTGGTCCTTCGCATCGAGGATCACCGGCATGCGCTCGCTGACGGCGGCGAGCGTGCCGTTCGCGATTGTGGTCAGGATGCAGGCCGTATCGATCTCGCTGCCATTCTGGCCCATCCAGCATTCGTAGAGGCCGGCCATCGCGAAAGGCGCGGCGTCGACACGGCGCACCATGAAGACGCGCTTTGGCCCCTCACCCGCTTGCCATTGGTAAAAGGCATCGGCGATGAAGAGGCAGCGGCGACGCATCACGGCCGCCCGGAAGCTCGGCTTCTCGAGCGCCGTCTCGGCGCGCGCATTGATGATGACCGGAAAGCCGCGCGGCTCCTTCACGAAGCTCGGGATGAAGCCGAAGCGCACCAGCACGAAATGCCGCCTCGTTGCGCCGTCGCGGCGCCGCTCATTGCGCAGGATCGGCACCGGCTGGGTCGGTGCG
>Ga0306920_100010886_pt1 | contig 12231 bp, 12 predicted proteins | sample flu12Cox44000170_FD_204666 | JGI IMG/M metagenome (GOLD analysis project Ga0306920, IMG submission 204666) | Lab enrichment of tropical soil microbial communities from Luquillo Experimental Forest, Puerto Rico - flux4day.12C.oxic.44.000.170 (v2)... | ecosystem: Environmental > Terrestrial >...
ACGCGACCCAAGGGAGCATCACGATCGCGGAGGCGAGGACCTATGGTGTGGATACGCTCTCGCTCCATGCCGACGTGAGGCGATGGGCCCAGACCGAGGCGAATCAGCGCTTTCTTCGGTTCTATGGCGCAGATCCGCCAGCGAACTACATACGGGTGGTCTCGCGCGTTTACATCACCGGCCGGATCAATGTGTCTCTCCAGGGGTCGAGAAACTGGGGTGCCACGCTTTCTGGCTCAACGCGATGATCTCCAAGGCGCTCGAGCGAGCCGGTGGCAGCAACCTGGCACCGGGCGGCACGGTGAAGGTGGTCTCTGCCTCGGCAAGTACCATCTCGCTCGCGGAAGACTTCACTCGACCGCTCGTGATTGGCTATCTGGGCTTCGACATGGCCATTGGACCGGGCGGGCAACTCGGGCCGCCCATCCCCACGCACGCCGTGCTCGAGCACGGCGTGAGCCCCGCGCTGCGACCGGGTGTTCTTCGTCGTACCGCAAGGCGCCGGCCGCGTGCGTTTGTACTTGCTGTGGTCCTGTGACCATCGGCACCGCTTCGCAGGCTTAGGCGGTCCGCGAGCGTTTCTCGACAGCTTTGCCCTCGCCTGTATTCCCAAACGCGATTGCATAGTGAGAGCGCGACCGGCGGGCCCTTGTGCGACCTATCCAATGAACGATAGCTGGACGGATAATCCAATCATCGAGGGCCTGGCGTTGATCGGTGATGCGGCCGGTTACAGCGATCCGCACATCGGCCAGGGCCTTTCGGTCGCCCTTCGCGATGTACGAGTTCTCAGCGAGCTTCTGGCTACCTCGGAGGATTGGTCGCCAAACGCCCTTAAGCCGTACACAGAGGAGCGGGCGGAGCGCATGCGCCGACTGCGCTTTGCAATGCGGTCGCGACCACGCTGCGCGGGGAGTTCGGTCCCGAGGCGCGAGAATGGCGCCGGCGGGCACACCGACTTATGCAGACCGAACCGGCCCTCGGCCTGTGGCGTCGCGCGTACCTGGCCGGTCCGGAATCGGTGCCAGCGTCGGCCTTCGACGCATCGATATATCACCGACTCTGTGCACGGGCCGTCGGGGCGGGAAGCTGATTGTCGATGGACTGCGCGCAGTCCGGATGCCGCACCTTAGCCAAAGGACGCCCAAAGAGCCGACACTCGAGTTTGGGGGCGGAGGTGCCCATGTAAGGCCAGAGCACAAATTCGTTGGAGCTCGTGACCGATCAGGTGTAGCGATAGTAATAGGCAATGCTGCAACTGGCACAGTTCAAGGGCAAGCGTTCGCACCCGCTCACACGTCTCGTTCAATCCGACGGCAACGTTCTGCGGTGCATTGAGGGCCTTCTGGATTACCGCGGCTGGTCCAGGACCTCGTGCCGATCAGCAAGCCCCGAAGCATCGTAATCGCACGGAGGAGAAGCCATGAGCGAGCTTTCGAACCGTCTCGGTCAACTCCGGCAGCTGCTCGACGACGTTATTGAGGCCGACAAGCTCGCCGACAGCATCGCGCGCTTGCTCGCGCAGCGGAATGCATTGCGTGCCGAGCTTTGTGTATTGGACGCGGAGATCGTGACGAAGCGCCAGGCCGTGAAGCAGGAAGTTGCCGCACTTGATGCGGATCTCTCGACCCGACAGCAGAGCTTTACCGACGAGATCGCGCGCATGGAGGAGCAGACGGCCACCGCGAAGGCCGAGTTGGCGCGTACCGAGTACGAGCTGCGTGACGTCAGTATCCGACTCGACCACACGCGCGCGGTGTACAACGAGCTCCGGAAGAAATTTGTATGAGCCGCTACGGTTCGCGCTGAGTCGGGTCGAAGCGTTCGCGGAAAACTCCGCGATCTAGTGCGAGAGTGACGAGCCATCGCCCCGTCCCACGCCGTCTGGAATCGGATCTTCCGACTTTTGTACGCTCGAACTCCCACGCTGCGAAGCACCGCTGGTGAAGATAGTATCGGGCCAATCCAGGGTGCGCCCCTTGCCGAGTAAATTCGAGTTCTAGCTCCACCTGCTCGCGAGTCACGGGTTCTTCACAGACCGGGCAGATGGCTCCGCTGCCATTTCCCCCGAACGTGCGATCAGCCTTCCGTGTCGGCAGAGCCCCGCTCGCGATTGCTGCGCGAGCCTTCTCGCGGAGGAGCGGCTCGTCGGGCACTGTGCATCTCCGGGCTTCTCAACAGTGTCACGCCAGATGCCACCGACGCCCGACGCCTCGTTGCGTCACACATTGCGAAGGCCCGATGGACGGCGGTCGAGAGCATAGCTCAGATGGTGAAGTGGCGCTATGCTTCCGTTGCTGATTTCCGGAAGATATGACGACCACCTTTGCCCGCCATGGCTCCGCATTAACCGCATGCTGCGCGTGACGAAGGATGGCTAAGCGCCCAGCCGGAAGGCCCGAGCTCAGGAGCTCTCGGCTTTACCGACGAGCCGTTAAGGTCGGGGCTTGCGGTCACGCTCCTTCTGCATGACGTGCCTTCTTGCCTTTCGCCACAAGGCCGCGACCGTGCCGATGCCGAGGCCCGTGAGAATCAGAGTTCCAGGCTCGGGAACTTGTGTCGGCTGGGGCCCGGGAGCTTCGGGACCGATCAAGAGATCGGTGTGCGCGGTCCCGCCTCCGCCTCCGTTGTTGCGGTGGTGGTTCGAGGCCATCGCGGCCACTTCGCCGCTCGCCCCAAGCAGCGCAATCATCACGAAAGCTGAAATCCTCAGAAATTTCATCGGTCTTCCTCCGCAATCAAGAGCGTGTCGACTTCATCGAGCTGTCTTGCGTATGAGCTTTGCCGCACAGACATGCTGCCTTCGATTCGCATCGCAGGCTTCATGCCAACAGGGAGTGCCTTACACGACAGCTCTTTGTAGAGCACATGCATCCGGAAAATGAAAAGTTATGCGAGAGACGCGCAAAAGAAGTGCGCTACTGCCAAAACATGGTGTCTCTCTCGGCCGCACAATCGCCAAAACCGGAAACTGGAGTCTCGTCGCTCGTCTTCGTGAGCCCCTCCTTCACCATCATGAAGCCACGCTTTTCGGAGCCGGGCCGCAGGCGAAGCCTCGACGTTCGTGAAACGAATCACTTTCTTGCTGGCGGCAGTTGCGATACCGGCGAGAGAATCAGCGAGAGCAAGAAGAACGCAGCGCCATTGCGTCCTCACCTGACGGCCGCGCTAGCGAGAAGCGCGGCAAGGAGGACCCACACCGCCAAGACGGCGCCGAGCACGAGACCGCTCTTAGTGAACTCTCCCCACATCTTGAACTGGCGAGCCGCCGCGGCGTCTCTTCCTCTCGCGCTTTCTGCGACCCGACGTGCTGTGGTCAGCTGAGGCGTTCACGAGCGCCGTACCAAAGCCCAGCCTGATGACTGGAGTTCCTGCGCAATGTCACGATCGCGTCGCCGCTCCATGCGGCGTCTTTCGATCGGCGGCGGCCTCAGGCTCCGGCGCCGTTCGCCCGTGCGGCGGTCTAGAATCACATCCCTCTTCTCGTCCGCCCAATAATGCTTGAGATACAGGTATTGTTTCGGCTCCGTGCGCGACACGATGAAGACTACATCTCCCACGATTCGCCTCCGCTCGGTGCGATCGGCGAGACCGAAAGCGGGCACTCCGAACCGTGGAGGACGCTCGCGACCGGATCGTGCGAGTCCTTGGAGCTCCGACGAATGTGGGGCCTCATGCCTGTGATATGCAGACAAGTATAATCTCAGACAAGAAGGGAATTACCTGAATTCCCATATTGTAAACACCCATAGTAGGTAGGTACCAATCGAGAAAAGACCTGCTGCTTCTAGTGAGATGGTCATTTGAATAGAAACACCGTCTTTAGATGTGTGCGATGGTGCGCCGCAAATGACTGGTGAGCGAGCGCTCGGTGACATCTCCGGTGACAGCGCTCGTGTATTGTTTTCACGCTATCGACCCTGCCGCTCGGCACCATGACCAGACCGACCAACACTCTTGACTGAGTCGGCGTGATGGCGCGATCCTGGCTGCCGTTCGCCAGGGGACAGGCGGGCCGGCCAGCGGTTTCCGTCCCGCCGAGAGGACCCTTCGAGTCCATGCCCGTTCGTCATCGACGACGGGGCGTGCTGTTCACTGCCTGGGCCCGGTGAGGTCGACATACGTGGCGACGATGACCTACCGCGAGGCACTGAACCTCGCACTGAGCGAGGAGATGCGGCGTGACGGTCGCGTCTTCGTCATCGGTGGCGGGCTCGGCTCCAGCGACGCCGACGAAGGGACGCTGCGGCTTCTCGACGAATTCGACCCGCGGCGCGTCGTCCACACGCATATCGCGGAGTCTGGGTTCGCCGGCGTCGGCATCGGCGCGGCGATGGTCGGCTTGCGCCCCGTCGTCGAGCTGATGACGTTCGACTTCGTGACGCGAGCACTCGATCAGATCGTTAACACGGCGGCGAGGCTTTTCTACGTGTCGGGTGGGCAATACAACGTCCCGATCGTGATCCGCGGCCGAGGCGATCCCGTGCAACAGTTAGCGGTTCGGCACCCGCAATCGATGGCGAGGTATTTCGTCGACCTTCCCGGGCTCAAGGTCGTCGGCCCGTCGACGCCGGCAGACGCGAAGGGGCTCTTGAAGTCGGCGATCCGCGACGACAATCCGGTCATCTTCATCGAGTCCGAGACGCTCTACAGCATGAAAGGCGAGGTGCCCGATGATCCCGACTTCACGGTTCCACTAGGCGAGGCCGCCGTGCGACGCCAGGGGCACGACGTGACGGTCGTCGCCCTTATCGGAACAGCCCATTGCGCGATGAATGCGGCCGAGGAGCTCGAGAAGGACTCGATCTCCGTGGAAATCGTGGACCCACGTACGCTCCGCCCAATGGACGAGCGGACGATCGTCCGCTCCGTAAGGAAGACTCACCGGGCCGTCGTGGTCGACTCAGGCCTCGGGTTGGTCGGCTTGCACTCTGAGATCGCCTCGTTCATCGGTGAGCAGGCCTTCGACGACCTCGACGCGCCGGTGGAGCGCGTCATGGGAGCCGACACGCCGACGTCCCACGCGAAGAACCTCGAGCACCTGAAGACGCCGACGCAAGAGAAGATCGTGGCCGCGGTGCGTCGCGTCTGCGATGCGAACGGGAACCGAACCGCCGCGGGCGCTACATCAATTCCTTGATGAGTGCCTGCGCGACGTCCGAGGCGATGCCCAGCGGACGGTGCGCCAGCGGGCCACCTTCGCCGAGGACTGGCTCGAGCTGATCGAGCGTGGGCAGATCGTCGCGCCTCCAGAAGAGGCCGATCGGGATCACGTCGCCCCACATCCAGCCTTTTTCCAGAGCGCCATGCAGGTCGGTCGGGTCGTGACCCATCTCTTCCAGCTTGCGGGTCCTCTGCTTGAAAAATTCGTGGGTGTTGTCGTGGTTGTACGTCACGCACGGGCTGAAGGTATCGATCAGGGCGAAGCCTCGGTGCTGCAGGCCCCCTTTGATCAGCTCGACCAGCTGCCGCTGCTGCCCGGTAAATCCCCGAGCGACATACGAGGCCCCGGCCGCGATCGCAAGCGGGATCGGGTTGATGGGGTTTTCAACGCTGCCGAAGGGCGTGCTCTTGGTGTTCATTCCCTTGATACTGGTGGGTGACAGCTGGCCGGTCGTCAGCCCATAGATCTGGTTGTTCATCACGATGTAGGTCAGATCGACGTTTCGGCGCATGGCATGGACGAAGTGATTGCCCCCGATGCCGTACCCGTCGCCGTCTCCGCCCGTCACGACGATCTTCAAGTCATGATTGGCGAGCTGGGCGCCGGTGGCTACCGCCAGGGCCCGGCCATGCAAGGTGTGCATGCCATACGTGTTGAGATAGCCGGGCAGGTTCGACGAGCAGCCGATGCCGCTGATGGTCATGACCTTGTGAGGCTCGAGCCCCGCCTCGACGATCGCCTGCTTCAGGGCGGCGAGCACGCCGAAATCGCCGCATCCGGGACACCAGTCGGGATCGGCCTTGCCTTTGAGATCCTTGACCGTCACCGTGACGCGTTCGCGCTGAACTACAGTGGCCATCGTCGTCTCCCTCAAACCTGGATCTCGTGCACGGGCACGTAGAGTTTGGTCGAACCCGCCAGAATCGCTTTGACGCCGTCCACGAGGTGGTGCGGCATGAACGGCTCGCCGTCGTATTTGCGGATGTGACCGTCCGCGGCGTACCCGGTCTCCGATCGCAAGTAACGCGCGAACTGCCCGCTGTAGTTGTTCTCGACGACGATGACCTTCCGGCATCCGGACAGGATCGAAAGGATTGCCTCGGCGTGCAGCGGGACCAGCCATCTGATCTGGAGGTTGTTGGCCGTGACGCCGGCATCGGCCAGCTGCTCGATGGCCTCGCGGATGACGCCCTCAGTCGAGCCCCAGCCCAGCAGCGTGACCTCGGCGGCCGGGGCGCCGTGAAGCTCCGGCGGGGGGAGGAGCGGAAGAACAGAGTCCATCTTCCGCATCCGCTTCTCGTGGATGGCTTGCCGCTTGTGCGGGTCGGTGAATTCGTCGCTGATCAGCACGCCATCCTCGTCGTGCTCGTCGGTGGCCACGACATGGGTGAAGCCGGGGGTCCCTGGCAACGCCCGCGGCGAGATACCGCTTTCCGTGACGAGGTAACGCTTGAACTGGCCGTTTACGGGCGACTCGGCACCGTTCAAGCCGATGACGTCGCCACGCTCGATGGGGACTTTGAAATCGAGCTCCGCCGGGTCGATGCTGGACCGGCCCTCCGACAGAAGAAGATCGGAAAGGATGATGCCCGGACACTGGAACTTGTCGACCAGGTTGAAGAGCTTCGGGACGAGCTTGAAGCAATCGACGATGTTCGTCGGCGCGACGATGATCCGGGGATAGTCTCCCTGGCCGGCGCCCAGCACCTGCCAGAGATCGCCCTGTTCGGTCTTGGTGGGCACGCCGGTCGCCGGGCCCGCCCGCTGGACGTTGATGCAGACGACCGGGATCTCCATCATGGCCGCCGCGCCCAGCGCTTCGGTCATGAGGGCGAAGCCGCCGCCCGAGGTCGCGCACATGGCGCGGCAGCCCGTGTGGGCCGCCCCGATCGCCATGTTGATCACGCCGATCTCGTCCTCGACCTGCCGAACCATGATGCCGAGCTGCCGCGCGTGCCGAGACATCCAGTGAAGCACTCCGGACGCCGGGCTCATGGGATAGGCACAGTAAAAGCGCACGCCCGCGGCGGCGCCGCCCATCGCGAGCGCCTGATTGCCCTCGAAGAATGCCAGGCGCTTGCCCATGTCAGGCAGCGAGAACGGGAATTCGCTGAAATGAGCCGCGGCGTAGTCGTAGCCCGCTCGCGCGACGCCAGTGTTTTCGGCCACGGCGGCCGCGCCCCGCCTCCTGAACTGGATCGCCAGGATCTCCTCGAGAATCTTGAACTCGACCTTGATCAGGCGAAGGATCGCGGCCAGCGCGATCGTGTTCTGGACGAGATCGCCCCTGATGGCGGGCGCCAGCGCTTTGACGGAAAACGGGCAAAGCTGCACGCCGTCGGCGACGACACCCGGCTTGATCGTGTCGCTGTTGAAGAGCACCGCGGAGCCCGGGCGCATCAGTCTCAGGTGTCGATCCATGGTGTCTTGATTCAACGGGACGAGCACGTCGATCTTGTCGCCCTGACTGAGAACGGGCTGGTCACTCGTGCGGAGGGTCAAGAAGATGTGCCCGCCGCGAATGATGGACTGATACGCGTTGTAGGCGTTCACGTGGAGTCCGCGCCGGACGAAGATCCGCGCCAGAATGTCGCCAGGAGTGGCAATCCCCTGGCCAGCCGCGCCACCAATACCAATGGCAAGGTCGACTCTGCGCACCGTTCATCTCCTGTCGGAGCGCACAAGTAGCTCCGGCGGAGGTTCTCGCCGAGCGCCCCATGCGGCGGGAACCAGGCTCCCGGGAACTTGGCCGGCTCTGAAACGCCACCACGCGGGTGGAAGGCGAACGCCGGCAGTAGTTACCCCACGATGCCCCGCCAATCCTGCGCCGAAAGCGGGGGCGGGGTCAAGGAGCCTGGCTCATTTGCTTTGGAGTCTGCCCGATCGCCGGCTCCTCCACGCGGGGCCCGAACGCGCCGATGCCCGCTTGCTGCCAGATCGGCGCGTACATCACCTTCTCGTGGACGAGCTGCTGGATCCGGTGGAGGATCGTCTCGCGCTTGCCGCGGTCGACCTCGCCGTCCTTCTGGGCCGTCCGACGATGTCCGCGAGCGCCGGAGTGGCCATCCCCGCTTTCCAGGTCGGATCACGGACCTCGAGCAGGTTGCCCGACGGATCGAGGAAGTACAGCTCCCGACCCGTGAAGAAGCCGTGCGCGCGGTAAGTGAGCTCTTCGATCTTCACCCCTCGCTCGTGGAAGAGCCGGACCGCCTTCTCCCATTCCTCGGGTGAGAGGGTGAACGAGTGATGAAGGCGGTTGTCCTGCTGCGGCGTGCGGTAGAGCTTCTCCTTGCGCTCGCAAAGCAGGATGTCGTGGCCGCCCACGTGGAAGCACGCCATGTTGGAATTGCCGAGCCGGCCGCGATATTCGAGTCCGAGCAGGTCGCGGTAGAAGCGCTCGCTCTCTTCCAGATCGTTGACCGGGATGGACCAGTGGGTGACGCCGTCGATCTTGAGCATGTTCTGACCTCCGTACTCCCGTCTAGAACGTCGCCCCGGTAGCGAGGTAGTGCTCGATGATCTCGCTCCCGGTCGCGCGCCACACGCCCTCGTGGCGCAGGATGTAGGCGAGCGCCGTGTCGAGGACGCCGATCCGGTGCGGCACGCCGATGACGAACGGATGCAGGCAGATCGCCATGACGCGTCCTGACTGCGCCCCCTCGCGGTAGAGCGTGTCGAACTGGCGGCGGATCATCAGCTCGAACTCGTCCGACGACCGGCCGGCGCGGAGGATCTGCGGCAGATCGTTGATCTCGCCGGAGTACGGGATCGAACACAGGCGCCGGCCCCCCACGTTCATCAGATAAGGCTGGTCGTCGTTGATCCAATCGGCGACATAGGTGGCGCCGGCCTCGACGAGATAATCGAGTGTGTGCCAGCTCTCCTGCAGGCCGGACGAGAGCCATCCTTTCGGACGGCGACCCGTCGCCTTCTCGATGCGGGAAAACGTCCCGAGAACGACCCGCCGCTCCTCGTCAGGCGCCATGAGATGGAGCAGCCGCGCGTTGCTCTGATTGTGGCCCATGAACTCCCAGCCGAGCGCACGAGCGTCCTCGATGATCTGAGGATAGTCGTCGCACACCTCGGCGTTGAGCGCGACCGTTCCGCGCACGCCGTGACGGGCCATCACCTCCATCACGCGGAAGATCCCGACGCGGTTACCGTAGTCGCGCGGCGCCCAGTTGATGACGTCGGGCGCCAGCCCGGTGCCGCCGGGCACGGGCTCGTTCAGCGGAAAGGTCTCGACGTTCGGGATGATCCACAGCGCCAGGCGCGCGCCATTCGGCCAGGTGATCCTGGGTCGGCGATTAATCGGAACGTACGGGAACGGCCCGGAGCGTTGCGGCTGCATGTCACCTCCGGTGCCCGGGAGGGTACACCGAATCGAGTGGGAAATGACACGAGTTCTGGAGGTTCGCAGAGGAACTCTTCGGGGGGACGCTTCACTGCTCGTCGCCTCGCCGGCTCATGCGCTGATTTGGCGCCGGTCTGATCGCGTTCGCGCCGGTCCGTTTACTCAGGCCCTCTCGTCCGGAGGAGCACTTTCCTACTAGACTGATGTGGTTCAGCGCGCGATCCGGCCCTGGCTCTGCTGGTTGTCCTCGCGTGCGCGCGCGCGCGTGTCGGGCGTGACACAGACGCGGTCCGTTGGGCTCGCCGCACGCCACACATAGCCCTGGACGCAGGTGTCGGAGCCATAGGGTCGCTTGCGCGGGTCCGGTTCTACTCGTGATCGCGCGGCCTGATTGTCTCGCGCGGTCTGAGCGCGGACGTCCGGGGTCACGCACACCCTGTCGCCGGGAAACGCTTCGCGCCAGACGTAGCCCTGGATGCAGATCCCGGGCTCCCGTGCGCCTCCGACGTTGAGCGCAACGACCGACCCCGGCTTCAGGCGGGCCCCGGCGTCCGGGTCCTGCCCCACGACGACATCCGGGCTGGGGGTCCGCGTCGGCACCACAGCGATCCGGTACTGCAGGCCTAGCTTTCGAAGAATGTCGATCGCCTCCCGCCGGGACAGCCCCGTGACCCGGGGCACCGTGACCGGCTCTGGAAGGACGGCCACCTTCACCTCGATCGGGCTGCGAGGCGGGACGCGAGTCCCCGCCACCGGGCTTTGATCTACCACGGTGTCTGGCGTCGCGCCGCCGGTAGGCTGTTCCGCGACGCGCAGCAAGAAGCCCTTGCCGGAAAGTAGGGTCAGAGCATCGCTCCGCTTCATCCGGATGACATTCGGCACCTCGATTGTGGCTGCCACCGCGACCGTCAATCTGATCGTCGAACCCGGAGCGACCTGCGCATTGGCCGGCGGCTCTTGCCGCAGGACCGATCCGGGCGTGGCGCTATCCGTTGGCTCTCTCATCGTCTCGGTCTTGAACTCATCCTGCTGCAGCGCTGTCAACGCGTCACGCACCGATCGCCCGACAACGTTCGGCACTGTCCGGAAATCGGCGATCGCGACGTCGAGTGCCACCGCGCGCCCCGTCTCGACTGATTCGCCGGCACCGGGCGTCTGCCGGAGCACGGTCCCTGGTTCGACGTCGCGGCGCTTCGTGCGGCTTCGCGATCCCACGACGAGGCCCACCCGTTCGAGGGCCGCGCGCGCGTCGCCCTCGCGCATGCCGGTTACCCCCGGCACAGCCACTCGGGTAGACCTCCCGGAGGCTGCAGGCGGCGTGACCGACGGCGCCGATGACGTGGTTGGTGGAGCCGGAGACGGCTCGGCGGACGTCCCCTTTGGCGGCCCGCTCGGCGCCGACGCATTGCCAGGCGTCGTCGGCTCCTGGGTAAGCCAGTAGCCGCCGCCAAGCAGCGCGACGAGTAGCCCGCCTGCCACAGCCATCCGGCCCCTTGTGAGCACGCCCGATGACGTACTCGCCGATCTGTCGCCGCCACTCGCCGGCGGAGGCGCCCCAGGCCCATCTGGGGCCGGCTGGCCGGGTGCGGCCGAGGGCGGAGCGACCAAACGTTCCAGCGTCTCGATCAGGACGCGCATGTCGAAGTCCCAACGGCTGTGGCTCAGCTCAAGGGCATTGCGGTAGACAAGCGGCTTCAGATCCTCAGGCAGCTCGTCGGCCTCGGGCATGGAGGCCCCCTGGACCAGGACGGGAATCACGCGGACGTCTCGCTTGAGCGCAGCCGCGGTCTCGAATCGGACGAAGTCCTTCCCGTTGTCGAGCCGCCGCTTGCCCGCCGCGTCCACGGATCGGGCCCACTCCTTGCCGATCAGGACGACGAGGACGTCGCATGACGCCACCGCGCTATCGATCACCTTCCGAAAGTCCTCGCCGGGCCGGATGGTGGTCACGTCCATGAAGATGCGCTCGGCGCCGAAGTGCCGCTTCAGATCGTCGAACAGGTGGCGCGCCTCGCCCTGCGCGTCGTCGCGCCGGTAGGAGATGAACACGCCCGCCATGTCATGCCCCCGGAAGAGCGCAGTTGTTCTCGGTCACTTCATGCGCCGCTCTTCGTCGTTGCCCCACTCCGTCTCGAGCGAGGCAGACGCCTCACGGTTCCTGGTAGAGGGGCAAATGCCATACCAAACAAGAGCGCTCCGATTTCGCGGTTTTACGGACAAAGTGGTGCTACCAAATCGGCTTGATCGCTCAATGATTGAGCAACCGTTTGACCAGAGGATAGAACGCGCAGCTCGGAGACTGGCATGTGGCAGGACGTCCCGGAGTAGTCGAGTCGTGAAAGCTGTGGTGGCTACGACCGGGAAAGCTCGGTACGTATCCACAGGTTTAAACTTGGCCCGCACGAGGTGCAGATATCAGCGTACGACCGAGTGAGTTCAGCGTGGACCTATGGGTTCCACTATGTCAGCGGCCCACTCGACTTGCCTGTAGCCAATGCGGCCGGCACGCGAAGGTTCGTCTATGGGGCACACGCCTTCGTAGTTAGGCATTTCTCCGAACGCTCCGACCGGCGGGTGCTTCGTTGGCCTCTCAGCTGAATTGCCAGCCAGTCATCCTGCCGCACTTGAGAAAATGCTGGTTGAGCAGCGAAATGCGTGGTGCGCCTGGCAGGAGTCGAACCTGCGACCCTCGGATTAGAAGTCCGATGCTCTA
>Ga0306920_100010887_pt1 | contig 12231 bp, 9 predicted proteins | sample flu12Cox44000170_FD_204666 | JGI IMG/M metagenome (GOLD analysis project Ga0306920, IMG submission 204666) | Lab enrichment of tropical soil microbial communities from Luquillo Experimental Forest, Puerto Rico - flux4day.12C.oxic.44.000.170 (v2)... | ecosystem: Environmental > Terrestrial >...
CGATCCTCGGCTTGAGCGGGCTCACAGTCTCGGTGCCGCCCCGGCTCGAGCCCGTACTCTCGCCGATGATCGGCGCTCTCACCGGCCTCGCCGCCGGCGTCACCGGCGTCTTCGTGCTGCCGGCCGCGCCCTATCTCCAGGCGCTCGGGCTCGGCAAGGAAGAGCTGGTGCATGCGCTCGGCCTCTCATTCACCGCGTCGACGCTCGCGCTCGCGGCAGGGCTTGCGCGCCATGGCGCCTTTCATATCGCCGTAGCCGGCTCCTCTCTGCTCTACACCGTCCCGGCGGTCATCGGCATGCAAATCGGCCAATAGGGGCGGGCAAGGGTCGATCCGGCGACCTTCCGCCGCCTCTTCTTCATCGCCTGTTGCTTCTGGGGGCCGATCTCGCGGCCCGTGCCTTCGCCTGAGCGCGAGGTGATGGCGATCCAACCGTCCTCCTACCACCTCCTACCCGGGGTCGGCGGCGATAAGTCACTGAAAAATTGGAAGAGCTTTCCACGGGCGCGACGAGCCGTCGCGCGATGCGAGTCGCGCCCTTCCACATGTGCGGCGGAGGTGCATCTCATGTACAATTTGCTATAATTCTACAAATTGCATTCGTCGCTCTATAGACCGAACTTCGTCAGGACGGGCAGATCCGACATTTCCACGCGACATTATCGACAGTGAGGCAGCGACGATGGACGACACCGTCACCAGGCCAGGCACGCCATTCTCGGCGGAAGTCGCTGCAGGACGCCTGGGCGCCCAGGAGGAGGCGCCACGGACGGATGTCGGCACGCTGATCCTGCATTGGATCACTGCGATCGCCTTGATGGTGAGCCTGATCACCGGGCTCCGCATCGCCGCTGACGACCTCGACGCCACGATCTCGAAATGGCTCGCGCCCATCCTGCCGCAAGGCGAGATCTGGTCCTGGCACTTCCTCGGCGGCCTGACGCTGTTCTTCAGCGGCTCAGCCTATGTCGTCTATCTGTTGCGTAGCGGGCTCACCCAGCGCAACAGCCTCAAGAAAACCCGCGTGCTGACGATGCGGGCGCCGGCGCGCATGAAATGGGGCGCGGTCAATGTAGCGCTGCATTGGTTCGTCTACGCGCTTGTCGTCTTCCTCACGATCACCGGCATCATCCTCTATCTTGGCTACGGCAATCTGTGGGTCTATCTGCACTCCATCGCGGCCTTCGTTGCCCTCGCCTACACCTTCGTGCATGTCGGAGCGCATTACCTGCATGGCGGCTGGTGGCAGGTGCTGCGCGTGTTCCGGCCGGCGCAGCTCGCCATCACGAACACGGTGCGCCCAAAGCCTTTGCTAATCGCGGCGGGCGCGGGGGTGGTCTTCGCAGGGCTGGTCGCGGCCACCGATTGGGCGACCCGCGACACGCTCGTCATCACCAAGGTGAACCAGGCGCCCGAGCTCGCCCGCCTCCTCGACGATCCAGTCTGGTCGCGCACCCGCCCGGTCTTCATCCAGACGCAACAGGGCGCCAATCTCGGCGGAACGGGTGAGTCGCTCGTCGAGATCCGCGCTGCGCATGACGGAGAGAAGGTCTATTTCGCCTTCCGCTGGGAGGATCCGACGCGCTCGCTGCGCCGTATCCCGATCATCAAGCGGGAGGATGGCTGGCACGTGCTCGACGTCAACACAGGCCGCCAGGATGCGATCGATTACTACGAGGACAAGCTCGCGATCATCTTCTCCGACACTCCCTCGCTCGGCGGCTCGGGCGCGACCTCGCTCGGCTCACATCCCCTCCCCGACGACAAGCCGCGGCCGTTGAACGAGCGGGGCTTCCATTTCACGACGGATGGCAGCTACATCGACATGTGGCAGTGGAAGGCCTCGCGCGGCGGCCTGCTCGGGCGGGTGGACAGCCAATATATCGGCCCGCCCTATGAGCCGACCAAGGATGATGCGAGCTACGATGCGCGCTACCAAGGCGCGGCGCTCGGCAAATACGATCTCGATCCGAACAGCAGCGACGACGAGAACGGCCGCTGGTACATGTTCGACACCGAAAGCGAGCCCTATACACAAGAGGCCGATGCGCAGATCCCGGTCGGCACCGTGCTGCCGGGCGTGATCATCAGCGGTGACAATGACGGGGAACGCGCCGAGGTGACGGGCCGCGCCAAGTGGAAGGACGGGCATTGGACGCTGATCACGGCCCGCAACCTCAAGACCGCCAGCAGCAAATTCGGCAAGGACTTCGTGCCGGGACACCCGCTCTATATGTGGGTCGCGGTGTTCGACCATACGCAAACCCGGCATACGGTGCATTCGCGCCCGATTCGCGTTGTGCTGCAGGAGTGAAGCGCTTGAGGGGAGCGCGCCTGCGGCGCAGCGTCGAAATCGATGAGTAGAGTTGATGTCTAAGCGTCGCCATCTCGTCTTCAACGGCAGGCGCGTCGAGGCGACGCTCGGCGAAAGCCTGATCGACGCGGCGCTCGGCGGTTCGCTCCTCATCCCGCATGATTGCCGCTCAGGCCAATGCCAGAGCTGCAGGGTGACGGTGCTCTCCGGCGAGGTCGATGCGCAGGGGACGGCCGAGGGCCGCACCGTGCTCGCCTGCCAGGCGACCGTGTCGGGCGATGCCGAGATCAGCTTCGATGAGTTGCCGGTGCCCGTGAAGCGCGCAGGAATCATCACCGAGATCAACGCGCTCTCGCCCGAGATCGTCGAAACGGTGATGACGACCAGCGCGCCACTCGAATTCCGGCCGGGCCAATATGTGCGCGTGAAGCTCGCGGGCTTTCCGGCGCGCGAGTTCAGCCCGACCTTCAGGATGGATGGCTCGGGCACGAGCAACGAGCTCATCTTCCACATCCGTCGCCTGCCGAACGGCCTCGTCTCGAGCAGGCTCGGCTCGAGCATCCGACCCGGCCATTCTGTCCATGTGCAAGGACCTTTCGGGAGCTCCTATCTCCGCGACGGCGACGGTCCCCTGATCCTGGTCGCGGGTGGCACGGGATGGGCTCCGATCTGGGCCATCGCCCGCTCGGCGCGCTTGAGCCAGCCCGGGCGCGAGCTGATGGTCATCACCGGCAGCCGCGACGCCGAGAACCTCTATATGCGCCCCGCGCTCGATTGGCTGAGCGATGATGGCGTGCGCGAGATCATCGCCACCGCGGAGACGGGCGCGACGCATCCGGTGAGGCCCGGGCGCCCGACGCGATTTCTGCCCTCGCTCGGCGTCGAGGACACCGTGCATGTGGCGGGCCCTCTGGGCCTAGTCGAGGCGGTGAAGACGAAGGCGGACGCTGCGAGCGCGCCCTGCTATGGCGATCCGTTCCTCCCGAGCCAGCAAGGCCAGTCGCTCCTCGACCGGATAACCCGCCGCTGGCGCTTTCGCCAAGAGCCGCAGCGCCAAGATGCCTGAAGCAGCCAGTCCTAACGAAGCCAGATCTAACTGAGCGATGCCTGAGCGTCGCGTTCTTGACCGGCGCCTGACCGCGCGTCGCTGTGGCGCGCCCTGCGCGGGTTATGGCTTGACCGGCACGCTGCCGAGTTTCGCGGTCACCTCGGCTGCCTTGGGCGTGTCGAAAAACCTGATGAAGGTGAGCGCGTGCGGGTCCTTCATATCGGCCATGTAGATCAGGGCGAGCACCACGCTCGACGGATAATCCACATCGGTCGGATAATGGCCGTCAATGCGCAGCACGGTCAGCCCCTCTTCCAGGGGCCGCGTGAACGGCCCGAAGCCGATCGCGCCGCTGACGTCGCGAACCGTCTCGATGGCTTCCTGCGTGGTGGTCGCGGTTTTCGATTTCTCGGTGATCTCGAGATCGTGCCATCCGGGCATCAGCTCGCGCAGGACCGTCAAGGTGCTGTCCGCTTCCTCGCGCCGCACGACGCGGATGCGCAGATCGGCTCCTCCGACCTGCGCCCAATTGGTGATCTTGCCCGAATAGATGCTGGCGAGCTGCTCGCTGGAGATTGCGCTGACCTTGGCGGCAGGGTTGACGAAGAAGGCCGAAGGCAACTTGGCAATCGGCTTGTAGATGATCTTCGCTGCGATCTCGGCATCGGTGAGCCGACGCGCCACGCGCCCGAGAATGGCCTTGCCGGAGCCGACCGCCGCGATACCGCCGCCCGAGCCGATGCTCGGCGGGATCTCGATGCGGACGGAGTTGTCACCCTCCATGAAGCTCGCACCAAGCGCCCGCAGAAGGTCGATGCCGTCGCCCGTCCCGACCACGTCCAAGATCGGCGTCTCGGCACCGGCAGGAGCCGCCGCAAAGGACATGCCGGCGATCACGAAGAGAGCGACGGCCGCGGTTCTGCAAAAGCCCAAATTCCTGCAAATGGACATGTTATCCGCCCGTACTGACCATCCATGCTAGGCCGCAATGATAAATCATTCGTTGCGGATCCTTTGATAAACTTGCCTTGAATAAACGTGGATTGGATAAACGCGACAATTCGATCGATCCTCGCAAGGGTTCTCTAAACAAGATCACACAAACCGATTGAAGCGCGCCGTCAACCTCATGGGCTTTCATGCTTATTTAGCGTCGCCTTCGCACTGTCGACGCCCCGAAGACGGTCAGGCGGCGACGTGGCGTCGACCGAACTTCGATGGTGTCAAGGGTTCGGATAGACCGACGTGGCGAGCAACCAGGATCAGAGGGCAGGATCTCCGGTGCCAGCCTGGCGCCGCCTCGCGGCCGGGCTTATCGCCCGCAGGCCATTCTCGTCGATCGCCATGCGCCTCGTCGCCGTCGTGCTCACGACCGGCGTCCTCGGCTTCGGCATCATCGGCGGCCTCACCGCCTTGCGCCTGCATGAGCAGCTCAACAGCCAGGCCGACGCGCTCGGCCGCCTGTCGGAGCAGCAGCTTGCCCATCGTCTCGACGGCGAGGCGCAATTGGCGCGCGCCCGCATCGAGGCGCTTGGCGCCGATGCGACGGAGCGCCTGCGCCAGCTCGCGCAACGCGCCGACATCAGCCGGGCGGTCGAGTCGCGCAACGACGTCACCATCAGGGAGCTTCTGACCGCGGTCGCAAAGACCTCGGGCTTCGAGCGGCTGATCGCCCTGGACGAGACTGGCCGCGTCATCGGAGCCAATGCGCCGCTCGACCTCCTCGCCGTCAACACGCGACTGCAAGCCTCCGATTTCTCGGCCGAGATCAAGCCGCTTCTCGAGAAGAACAGCCGCGCTCATCCTCTCGCGCATGAGGACACGCGCCAACTCGAGCGCGATCTCATATCGGTTCTCAGACTGCCGAAGCGCCCGACCATCGCCTATACGGCGGTCGAGCCGGTCTTCGACGATTTCGGCGATCTGATCGGCGCTCTCTTCGGCATCCGGCCGATCAGCCAGAGCGAGCGGACCCTCGAGAACTTCACCACGCTCGCCAGTGCCGGCGTCGCCATCCTCCAGAACAATGAGGTCGTCTCGGCGGCCGGGCCGCAAGGGGTGACCTTCACCAAGCTGGAGCCGGGCGCAGCCGGCCTGCAGCGCTCGGATGACGGGAATTACGTGGCGCGCTGTGTCGATTACGAAGCAGCGATCAAGGTCTGCGTCTTCACGGACGCGGCGATCATCAGCACCACGCGCGATCAGATGTTCCGGATCGGTGCCGCGCAAACGCGAGCCCTGATGGGGCAATTCCTGGCTTCGGCCGCGGTCTCGCTCGCGGCGCTGGTCGCGGCCCTCCTGATCGCCGTGCGCCACACCACAAGAGGTCTCTCCACTCTCGCCTCGGCGGCAAAGGAGATCGCGGCCGGCAATCTCGACGTGCCGTTCAACGCGGCCGGTGTCGGCGAGGTCCGCAGCCTCGGCAAGGCCTTCGAGCGCATGCTCGCGCATCTGCGGGCGAGCACCCGCAAGATCCGCCAGCTCGCCTTCTACGACGCGGTGACGCGCCTGCCCAATCGCGAGAAGGTGCGCGACGACGCGCCTGGCGTCATCGCCTCGACCGGCAGCGGCGCCCTCTTCTTCCTCGATCTCGACGGCTTCAAGTCGATCAACGACACCTTCGGGCACAAGGCCGGCGATGCGCTGCTGCGCAAGGTCGCCGAGCGCCTGACGGGGCTCTTGAGCGCCATGGATAACGGCGCCGGCACGCCGCTCCTCGCGCGCATCGGTGGTGACGAATTCGTCGCGATCCTGCCCGGCATCTACGGCGAGGGCTCGGCTCGCGACGTCGCGCGCGGCATGATCGAGACCCTGCGCGCGCCCTTCAGTCTCGGCGCCGACCATGCGAGCGTCGGCGCGAGCATCGGCATTGCGCTCTATCCGGCCGATGGCGAGACCTATGAGGACCTTCTGGTCAATGCCGATCTCGCCATGTATGCGGCGAAGAGCTCAGGCCGCAACACCTATGCGTTCTTCGTGCCGGAGCTCGCTGAGACGGCGCGCGCCCGCCAGGCGCTGGAATTCGATCTCGCCCAGGCGATCCGCAACGAGCAGCTCTCGGTGCATTATCAGCCGAAGGTCTCCTGCGACGATGGCCGCATCCGCGGCGTCGAGGCCTTGGTGCGCTGGACCCATCCGACACTCGGGCCGATCTCGCCGCAGCATTTCGTCTCGATCGCCGAGGAGATCGGTCTGATCGGTGATATCGATCGCTTCGTACTCAAGCACGCGCTCGACGAGATCGGCGAGTTGATCCAGGGCGGCGCCGACATTGTGCTCGCGGTCAACGTCACGGCGACCGAGATCGAGGATCCGCTGTTCATCAAGCATATTGTGAGAGCGCTGCGCTCGAGCCATTATCCGCCCTCGCGGCTCGAGCTCGAGATCACGGAATCGGTCGCGATGCGCAACCCCGACCTCGTCTGCGAAAGGATCACCTTGCTGCGCCAGCTCGGCGTCCGCTTTGCGCTCGACGATTTCGGGGCGGGCTACTCCAACCTCGCCACCCTGGCGCGGCTTCCCTTCGACTCGATCAAGCTCGACCGCTCGCTGGTGACGGACGTTGCCCACGACCTCGAGAAGCAGACGATCCTGCGCATCGCCATCAGGCTCGCGAGCGAGCTCGGCTTCGAGGCCGTCGCCGAAGGTGTCGAGAACACCGAGGATCTGCGCTTCGTCGCCGAGAATGGCGCCACCATGGTGCAGGGCTATGTCTTCAGCCCGGCACTCCGGCTGGAAGAGTTCGCAATCCTGATCGAGCCGAGCCGCATGCTCTCCCCGCTCGACGAAGGCATTCAGGAGGAGGCTTTCACGGCCCGCAAGCGCGCCTCCTGAAGGGCCCGAGCCTCGTTCACGCGGCGCGGCTCAGGCGCGGAGCGCCTCCTCATACAGGCCCGGCTTGAAGCCGACGAGCCGGCGGTCGCCGAGATCGAGCACCGGCCGCTTGATCATCGATGGCTGCGCCAGCATCAGCGCCATCGCCTTTTTGGCGTCGAGGCCCCGCTTATCCGCCTCGGCAAGGTTGCGGAAGGTCGTGCCGGCGCGGTTCAACAGCGTCTCCCAGCCGAGCTCCTTGCACCAACGCTCGAGGCGCGGCGGCTCGATCCCGGACGCCCTATAGTCGTGGAACGCATAATCCACGCCATGGCTCTCGAGCCAGGAGCGCGCCTTCTTCATCGTGTCGCAGTTCTTGATGCCGTAGATGGTGATGGTCAACGTGCAGATCCTCGCCTTCGCATGAGATGCGTCTCGGCACATCCTGCCGTCACATCCCAAGCCTCATGCCCTCCCAAGTCTCATGCCGTCACAGATGCCGCGTCTCGACCGGCACCTCCCACCAATTGTTGTTGCGGCCGTCCATGTAGCGCACGGGCGCCTCGGCGAGCTCCTTCGCATCAACATCGTCGAGGCAGGCGAGGTTCACCGAATAATAGGCGCCGCCGACCTCCTCGACATAGCCATGCCCGAAGGCTGCGACGCCGCAATTCCTGCAGAAGCGGTGATGCGCGCTCAACGTGCCGAACTGGTAATCGGCGAGGTCGGCCTCACCTGTGAGCAGGCGGAACTGCTCCGGCTTGACCTGCGCACCCCAATAGCGCCGCTTGGCGCAGATCGAGCAGTTGCAGCGGCCGGTGCCGGCGCTGAGATCGAGATCGGCCTTGAAACGGACCTTGCCGCAATGGCAACTGCCTTTGTAGGTTTTCATCATCGGATGCGCTCCCCTGTGGCGTATCTCCAATGCGCCCTGCCTATACCACGGGAGCGAGGTCCCGCAATTCTTCGCGGGCAGCACATGTCGAAATGGCGTCCTCCCGCGCGTCATGAGGCTGGCGGGGTATTAGGCCCGCACAACAGGAGACGGAACATGCAGTACCTTCTGATGGCCTATGTGCAAGAGGGCGCCTTTGCGAAGCTGACACCGGCCGAGCAGGAGCAGGGCGTGGCGGCTTACGCGGCCTATGCGGGCGCGCTCACCAAGGCGGGCGTGCTCGTCGGGAGCAATCGGCTGAGGCCGAGCACGGCCGCAACGACGGTCAGGATGGCCGACGGCAAATCTCGGGTGCTCGATGGCCCCTATGCGGACTCGAAGGAGCAGCTCGGCGGCTATTTCCTCATCGAGGCTCCCGACCTCGACGCTGCGATCTCTTGGGCGGCACGCTGCCCGGCCGCAAGCCATGGGGTCATGGAAGTGCGTCCGATCTGGTCCATGTAGGCTGAGGCGCACACGGGGGCGCGCATCGAGCCGAGACGAGCGATCAGCGGTCGCGACGGTGGCCTCGAGCCGCCGCCGCGGTCGCAAACCGCAGCAGCCGCAACAGCCGCAGGCTCGTCGCCAGCGTAGCGGCCCGAAACGGGCTCAGCGATTCTCGCAGCAGCGTCAAACGGCACCGCCCGCCAGAGACGCATCGAGCGCCGCAGTCTCTCGCCCTGCGGCCTCGAGAATCCAGCGCCTGAAGGCCGCAACCTTCGGGCGACGATAATGCTCCGGCGGACAGACGAGATAATAGGCGAAGGCTTCGAGCATCGCGACATCGGCGAGCTTGACGAGGCGCCCTTGCGCCAGCTCCGGCTCGACCATGGCGGCGGGTAAAAGCCCGGCGCCCTGCCCGGCGAGGAGCGCCTGCAACAGCAGGCCCGAATCGTCGAAGGAAGGTCCGCGCGGCGGGCCGATCTCCTCGATGCCTTGAGCCTCGAACCAGAGTTGCCAGCCCTTGCGCTCAGAGTCATGCACGAGTGGCCAGCGCACGAGCTCGACGGCATGTCGGGGCTGCCCCAGCCGCGCCACGAGATCTCGCGCTGCAATCGGCACGACTTCGACCGCGACGACGCGCTCGCTGCGCAGGCCCGGATAGCGGCCGAGCCCATGCCGCACCGCGACATCGACGCTGTCGCGCGCGAAGTCGGCGAGCGCATTGCTTGCGAGGAGCCTCAGGTCGATTTCGGGATGCGCCTCCTGGAATGACTTCAGCCGCGGGACCAACCAGGCAGAGGCGAAGAACGGCGTGACGCTCACCGTCAGCGTGCCCGTCTCGGTCGAAGTGCCGATCCGCCGCGAGGCCTCGGCGATCTGCCGGAACGCGCTGCGGATCGGCGGCAGATAGCTCTGCCCCGCATCGGTCAGGAAGATGCCGCGATTGACCCGCTGGAACAGCTTGACGCCGAGATGCAGCTCGAGCGCCTTCAAAAGCTGGCTCACGGCGCCCGGCGTCACGAACAGCTCGGCCGCTGCGTTCTTGACCGAGAGATGGCGCGCCGTCGCCTCGAAGGCGCGCAGCGCATTGAGCGGCGGAAGCCTCTGCCCATTCATTTAGATTTCCTAATGCGAAGACACAGAAAATCTCGTTTGCGGATCGGCGTCCCGATACTCGCCTGTCAATCACAACCGAAGCATACCCAGGCAGGTTTCGCATGCTGCTCTCATCAGCAAACGCTTAGCAGAACTCACTCGAAGCAGGAAGGCGAGCACGGCCCGCCGCAATGGGCACAGCGCTCGCCAGCCATGCGCCGGCGATGGCGGATCGCGCCCGCGCGCGGGCTAGGCTCGCGTCGGGACGCTCCTGCGCGGCCGGAACTGCCAGTCACACTTTCGAAAGCGTTACGAACCGACCGCCCCAATGGAGCCCCTCATGAGCAGCCAGTCTGCAGCGTCCCAACCGCGCATGTTCTATGGCTGGCTCGTGGTCGCGGCCGCCTTCGTGGTCACCTTCGTCGGCTTCGGCAGCGCCTACACTTTCAGCGCCTTCGTCGGCTCCTTGCAGCAGGATTTCGCCGCGTCGCGCGGCTCGGTCTCGCTCGTCTTCTCCCTTGCGGGCTTCCTCTATTTCGGGCTCGGCATCGTGAGCGGCCCGCTCGCCGATCGCTGGGGATCGCGACGGCTTGCAGTTATCGGCATGATCCTGACAGGGGCTGGCCTCGCCGTCGCGAGCGTCGCGCGCAACCTCACCGAGGTCTACGCCGCCTATGGGATCGGCGTCGGGCTCGGTGTCGGCTGCGCCTATGTGCCGGCGGTCGGCGCGGTGCAGCGCTGGTTCGCGCGCCGCCGCGGCTTCGCCTCGGGGCTCGCAGTGAGCGGCATCGGCGTCGGCACGCTCGTCATGCCGCCGCTCGCCGCGCTCCTCATCGAGACGCTCGGCTGGCGCGGCGCCTATCTCGCGCTCGGCTGCCTCGCGGCGGTGCTTGGCGCCGGCGCGGCGCTCCTCATCGAGGATGATCCGCGCAAGCGCAGCCTCTGGCCCGACAGCGATGCGCTCGACCTCGCGGCACGCGTGGCGAAGCCCGAGGGCGCCGCTGTCGGCGAAGCCGTCAGGTCTCGCCGCTTCATCACCCTCTATGTGGCCTGCCTAATCTGTGCTTTCGGGGTGTTCGTACCCTTCGTGCACCTCGTCCCCTATGCGCTCGATCGCGACGTGCCGCAGTCCTCGGCCGTGTTGCTCCTCGGCATAATCGGCGTCGGCAGTACCGCAGGACGCTTCTTCCTCGGCGGCGTCGCCGACCGCATGGGACGCGAGCTCTCCGTCATCGCCATGTTCGTCGGCATGGCGCTGGCGCTGACGATCTGGCTCCTCTCATGGGATTTCTGGACGCTCGCCCTCTTCGCCTTCGCCTATGGGGTGTTCTACGGCGGATGGGTCGCGGTGCTGCCGGCCGTCGTCATGGATTATTTCGGCGGCCGCAATGTCAGCGCGCTGATCGGCATTCTCTACACCAGCGTCGCCTTCGGCACGCTGATCGGCCCGAGCGCCGCAGGCTTCGCCTTCGATCTCAGCCACAGCTACGCGCTGCCGATCCTCGCGAGCATCGCCGCGAATATCCTCGCGGCCGCCATCATGACGGGTGCGCGCTGGCGTGCGGGCCGATGAGGGTGGACAGAGCCTTCAGGAACAGGCCCCGACCTGGACCGGCTGGAACGTGGATTGTGCCGGCGAGCCCCACATTCGCGAGCGAAAACATCGCGTAGACTGACGGCAATATCTCGATGCAGCGAGCGGATATCTAGAGAGGAAGACTCGGTTTTCCTGGTGCCGCTGGCAGACGGCGGATATGCACGCGGTGTCGTGGCTCGGTCAGGCCCTAAGGGAAAAGTCCTGTTCGGATATTCTTCGGTCCACGCCTGCCCGCGCAAGCGAGAGTCGAAATCAGCGACCTCGATCCGGACAAGTCGATATTTCGCGCCCGGTTCGGAGATCTCGGCTTGATTAATGGCGAGTGGAGAATTCTTGGGAAGGTACCGAATTGGACGCGATCGCGGTGGCCGATTCCCAATCTCGTGATCCGAGATTCCCGCGGCCCCGGAAGGCATACGGTCTTGAGCTATTCGGACACGGATCCGATGCGCATCGAAGCGGAATATCCAACAGACGATGATCGTGGCCTACTGAAAAACAGCCTGTATGGTTGCGGCGCGATCGAGATCACCTTGAACAGGCTGATGAGATCGAATGCTGGTTCGCAATGAAGCTCCCTTACTCAGAAGGTTCTGTCTTTCTCGTGCCGCTCACGGATGGCGGCTATGCGCGCGGCGTCGTGGCTCGCTCCGGCCCCAAGGGGAAGGTCCTGTTCGGCTATATCCTTGGCCCCGTTTGCCCACGCAAGAGAGGGTCGAAGTCGGTGACCTCGATCCGGACAAGGAGATATTTGGCGGTCGATTCCGAGATCTCGGTTTGATCAATGGCGAATGGAGAATTCTCGGGAAGGTGCCGAACTGGATAGGATCGCGGTGGCCCATTCCCGAACTCGTGAGGCGGCACGCCCGCGGCCCCGGAAGGCATATGTTCGCGCGCTATTCGGATGTTGATCCGCAGCGCGTCGAAGCGCAATGCCCAATAGACGACGATCCTGGCCTCGCAACAACTGCCATGTACGGCTACGGT
>Ga0306920_100010888_pt1 | contig 12230 bp, 7 predicted proteins | sample flu12Cox44000170_FD_204666 | JGI IMG/M metagenome (GOLD analysis project Ga0306920, IMG submission 204666) | Lab enrichment of tropical soil microbial communities from Luquillo Experimental Forest, Puerto Rico - flux4day.12C.oxic.44.000.170 (v2)... | ecosystem: Environmental > Terrestrial >...
CCTTTCGGTGCCGGGCGCAGAGCCCGTAAATCTCTTACCTCTCGAACCTCGCCCGACTAGAGGCCCGGTGGCATCAGCGAACTCGCCAGCCGGTCGCCAGTGGGATCGCCGGTCGCCAGTGGACTGCTGGGTCACCAGCGAGGCGGCTGGTCGGCGCGGCAGATGATCAAAGGGCGATCGGCCGGCCGGTCTTGTGTGCCCTGGGCGCCAGCCGCACCAGCGGTTACTATGCGCGCTATGGCGGGTCCTGGACCGCGGCGGGCGGGGGTCTCGTGTCTGGTCGGGCGGGAGCGGGAGTGCGCGGCCATCGATGGCCTGCTGCGGGACGCCCGCGCGGGCATCGGCGGGTCGCTCGTGGTGCGGGGCGAGCCTGGGATCGGCAAGTCCACGCTGCTGGGTTATGCCAGGCAGCGGGCGGCGCCGATGAGGGTGCTGTCCGCGGGCGGTGTGCAGGCCGAGTCCGACCTGGCGTTCGCCGGGCTGCATGAACTGCTGCGGCCGGTCTTGGCCTATCTGGGCGAGCTGCCCGGCGCCCAATCCCAGGCGCTGGCCGGGGCGCTCGGCCTGGCGGCGTCAGCGCAGGCTGACCGATTGCTGATCTCGGCGGCGGTGCTGGGCCTGCTCGCTGCGGCGGCCGAGGACCGCCCGGTGCTGTGCGTGGTCGACGACGCGCAATGGCTGGACCGGCCCTCGGCCGGCGCCCTAGTGTTCACCGCCCGGCGGCTGCGGGCCGAGCCGATGGCGATCTTGTTCGGGGCGCGCGATGGCGAGGTAAGCCGATTCGAGGTGGCCGGCCTCCCGGAATTGGCCCTGACCGGGCTGAGCCAGAAGTCCGCCGGCGCGGTCCTAGCCACCAGCACGCGCATGATGGCGCCGGACGTGCGCGACCGGTTGCTCGCCGAAGCCGGCGGAAACCCGCTGGCCCTGCTTGAGCTGCCTCAAGGCCTGTCAGCCGAGCAACTGCAAGGTCTGGTTCGGCTGCCTGACACGACGCCGCTCACCCCGCGCCTGGAAAGCGTGTTCCAGCAGCGGATCGGGCAGCTCCCCGGCGCAGCGCAGACGGCGCTGCTGATCGCCGCCGTGGACAACACCGGTGAGGTGCCCGCCGTGCTGCAGGCCGCGGCCGGGCTCCGGCTCCCTGCCGACGCGCTGGATCCGGCCCAGCAGGCCGGACTGGTTCAGATCAACGGCGCCACGATAACCTTCCGGCATCCGCTGGTCCGCTCGGCGCTGTATCAGGCAGCGACCCTCAGCCAGCGCCAGCTGGCGCATGCGGCACTCGCAGGCGTCCTGTCCGGCGAGGAAAACACCGACCGCCGGGTCTGGCACCTGGCGATGGCCACCCTTACCGGCGATGAGGAGGTCGCCGCGGCGCTGGAGGCCTCCGCCCGCCGCGCGCAGCTACGGGCAGGGCACGCGTCCGCGGCCACCGCGTTCTTGCGGGCCGCCGAGTTGAGCACCGATGACACCCGCCGCGGGCGGCGGCTCACGGCGGGCGCGCAAGCGGCGTGGGATGCCGGGCAACCCGACCGCGCCCGCGAAATCACCGCGCGGGCGCTGCCCCTGGCTGACGGCCAGACACGGGCACAGCTGCTTCACCTGCGCGGGCGAATCGAAGTGCGCACCGGCAGCGTGCGGGAAGCCTGTGCCATGTTGCTGGCGGCCGCGGACGCCTGCACAGATCCGTCGCTCACCCTGGAAATCCTGGCCGAGGCCGCAGAAGCGGCGTGGTTCTCCAGCGATATGGCAGCCATGACCGAAATCGGCCAGCGGTCCTTGCACCTGTCAGCCGACAACGAGCTAGACCGCTTCAGGCTCACATTGCTGCGGGCATTGGCACGGTTGTATGCCGGAGATCACCAAGAAGCACAGGTGCTGCTCGCCGACGCTCTGCACCGCGCCGCCACCTTGACCGACCCTCGCGCATTGCTGTGGGCGGCCGATGCGGCGTCCCTCAGCAAAGGACTGGGTGCCGGCCTGCCGTATGTCAACCGCGCCGCCGATCTGGCCCGCCAGCATGGACTGTTCAGCGTGCTGCCGCTGGCACTGCGCCGGCAGGCGGCGGAGTTCATGTCGCTGAGTCAATTCGATCTGGCCGACGCCGCCGCGCAAGAGGGATACCGCCTGGCGCTCGACCTCGGCTACTTCTCAAGCGGGCTTTTGGCGAACATAGCCGCCGTTGAAGCCATGCGGGGCCACGAACAGGACGCGCGCAGGCACGCAGCCCAAGCACTCACGCTGGCCCAGCAGCGTGGCTCCTGGTTCCCCGCCGTCATCACCGAGTGGACACTCGGGCTCATCGACCTGGCCGCGGGCCGGCCTGCTGAAGCAGCAGACCGGCTGTTCGCCATTACCGGCTCGGAGTACCCCGACCGCGATCCCGTCATTGCCCTGGAGGCCATGCCTGATGCCGTCGAAGCCGGGGTACGCGCTGGCCTTCGCGACCAAGCCGCCGCCCGGCTTGAGACCTTCCGCAGGCTGGTTAAGGCCGCCCCCGCACAGCCGCGGCTGGCGCTGCTGGCGCGCTGTGATGCACTGCTCGAGACGCGCGACCCGGATCAAGCCTTCGGGGAAGCGATCGCCCGGTCACCAGGGCTGCCACCTCTGCAGAGGGCCCGGACCGAGTTGCTGTACGGCGAGTGGCTGCGGCGGGAACGGCGGCGCACCGATTCCCGCGTCCACCTGCGCGCCGCCCTGGAATCGTTCCGCACGATGGGCGCGGTGCCCTGGGCCGAACGGGCCGAGGCCGAGTTGCGGGCCAGCGGTGAAACCGCGCGCAAACGAGATCCATCAACCGCCGAGCAGCTGACCCCGCAGGAACTGCAGATCGCCCGGCTGGTCGCTGGAGGGCTGACCAACAAGGAGATCGCGGCGCAGTTGTACCTCAGCCCACGCACGGTCGACTACCACCTGCGGAAAGTCTTCACCAAGCTCGGCATCGCCTCCCGCACCGAACTCGTCCGCGACGGCCTGCCCCGGCCCGGCACCGCCTGAACACCCACGACGGCCTCGCCGCGCACCCGCACTGGCGAGATCACTGATGCGACCGATCGCATCCCACCAGGATCGTGGGGTCATGCAAGCCAGCACTGCCCGCCCCGTCGGCGGCACATAGCCGACGCGGTCATCACCATTGACGATCACGAGATCTGCCAGGCCGCCTGCGGGGCGCTGCTGTGCGCCGAAGGCCTCAACGATGGGCATCGGAGAAGGAGTTGGGAGATGAAAGCGGTGATCATGACGGCGCCCGCCATGGACGGGAGCGCCACGGGCGTCGCTGACATCGGCGAGCCGCAGCCTGGTCCCGGCCAGGTGGCCATCGATGTCGCCTATGCAGGCGTCAACTTCATCGACGTGATGGCCCGCAGGGGCGATGCGGGCTACGCCTCCGCCTGGCCGTACGTCCCGGGCCTGGAGGTCGCGGGGACCATCCGCTCGGTGGGCAGCGGTGTGCACGATCTGCACGCCGGCGAGCGCGTCGCGGCGTTGACGCCCGGCGGTGGCATGGCCGAGGTCGCGATCGCTGCAGCCGACGTGACCGTCGAAGTCCCGCCTGACGTGCCACTCGGGACCGCAGCCTCGGCGCCGTTGGTCGTCTCGACGGCCCTGCTCCTGCTGACCGACCGGGCCCGCATCCGCCCTGGCGAGTCGGTGCTCATGCACTCGGCCAGCGGCGGAATCGGCGCTGTGGTCAGCCAGGTCGCCGCCGCGCTCGGCAGCGGACGCCGGGTCGGCACGGTAGGTCGGCCCGACAAGATCGCGGCAGGGCTGGCGGCCGGATGGGACGACGTATTCGCGCGGGAGGCAGGCCTTGCCGAGGCTGTCCGAACGGTTGCCCCCGAAGGAGTGGACGTAATCCTGGACCCAGTCGGCACAGCCCTGCTGGATCTCGACCTGTCGATCGCGGCACCCGGCGGACGGGTCGTCCTGTTCGGCAACGCCGCCGGCGGCACTCCGGCGCCACTCCCCCCAGCTGGCCGTCTCATCGGCGGCAATGTTGGCGTGCTCGGGTTCAGCATGAGTCGGCTCAGCGCGACGGCCCCGAAGGCCGTGGCCGCCGCCCTGGCGACAGGGCTCCGGATGATCGCCGCCGCCCAGATCCGGCCGGAGGTCACGATCGTCGAGCCGCTCGAATCGGTGGCCTCCATCCACGACCTGCTCACCGCAGGGCAGGGCAGCGGCAAGTACGTCGCCAAAGTGCATAGCTGACGCGAGCCGCATGCGACCGATCGGACTAGCCCGCGAGGTGAGGGTGCCAGGCGTGAGCGTGTGCCCGGTCCGCCCGCGGGTGCCCAGGTTCCAGGCGTACAACCAGACCCGATCCACGGGGCCCCAGCACCGCCTGGCATGCCGTCAGCAAGATACGCAAACAGTGGAACCACCACCGGCAATCTGAACGCAGTGGCTAACGGCGCTGGTGCGCTTTCCACCGGGCATGTCGGAAAGCTTCGAGTCAGCGCTTCATCCTCACACAGCGTGATCAGCCTAGGATGCCATGGCCGCGCGCAATGAACCGCCGAGCGGCGCTCGTGATGGCTGTCATGTCACCCGAGTGGATCCGCCTGGGCCGGCCTTTCCACGGGCCAGATCAAGGGCCTGGTCAAAGCTGAGTGTCATGCCGCTGGCGTGGTCTTGCGCGAACTGCTCCTGGCCAAGCTGGGCGCGCACCTGGTCGAGGCTGTCGTGGCGGTAGCGTTCTTCTAGCTCCTCCCACGGTTGCCCAGTTGGGTTAAGGAAGGCTTGCGCGGCGCCGTGGAGCACGGCCGCCCGGTGCCAGTCGCCGGAGTCTGCGGCCAGGCACGCCAGGCCGAGACTGGCGTAGGCCATACCGTTACGATCCCCGTTGCGGCGGCTAATGCGCAGGGCTTCCTGGAAGCTGGATCGCGCGCCGTCGGGGTCGTGATCCTGCCGCAGCACCCAGCCCATGTTGACTGGCACATTGAAGCCCTGCTCCCCGATCTCCCGCATAGCTCGTGCCGCCTGGTCCAGGTAGGCCCGGGCGGCGGGGATGTCCCCAGCACGCAGGGCCTGAACCCCGGCGTAGTTGGCCAAGACGTTGGCATACAGATGGTCACCAGAGCGTTGGGTGCTGGCGATCGCCTCGGCGAACAGCGGCCTGGCTTGTCCCGGGTCGATGAGGGACTGGCACCACATATACGACGCCAGGCTCTCGCCAAGGAGGACATCATCGCCGAGCTGTCGGGCGCGCTTGGTAGCTTCCCGTCCGGGGGACAGTCCTCGCTGCGGCTCGCCGTCATGGTAGTAAACGGCGCCGAGGGCGGCGAGCGATTCGATGAGCAGCCGGTCGTTGTCGAGCTGGCGGGCGAGCGTGACAGCCTGGTTCCCGAACCGTAGTGCGGTCGGCATGTCCACGCCGCGAGCGGCGGTCGTGGCGGTGACCAGGGCCGCCGCGAACAGTTGCTGGTCGGTCCGGGCTTCGGGCCGGTCCAGCACGGGCATCAGCAGCACGAGCGCTTCCTCCCCCCGGTTGCGCGTGAACCAGTAGCGCCGCAGCGCGACCCCGAAGCGCAACACCTGTTCAGTGTCGTCCGGGCGGCTGGCCGCGTGCCCGGCGGCCCGACGCAGGTTCGCCTGGTCGGCGTCCAGCCGGATGAGCCAGCTGCCCTGTTCGGGCCGGGTCAGATGAGGGGCGGCGGTCTCGGCGAACGACAGATAGTGCGCACAGTGCGCCGCTTGCACGGCGGCGGCCTCAGTTTCGCCGGCCTCGGCAAGCTTCTCGCCGGCGAACCGGCGGATGGTCTCCAGTAGCCGGTAGCGCAGCGTTGGCCCGGCCGCCTCGGCCACGACCAGGCTCTTGTCCACCAGCGAACCAAGAAGATTGGTGACCTCCAACGTCTCGATGTCACCGAAGCCGCAGACCGCTTCGGCAGCGTCCAGATCGAAACTCTCGGCGAACACCGACAAGCGCCGCAGCAGCGCCTGCTCGGCGTCGTGCAGCAGCGAATAGGACCACTCAACGGTCGCCTGCAGGGTCTGCTGCCGCCCCGGGGCGGTGCGGTCTCCCCCGGTGAGTAGGAGGAACCGTTGGTCGAGGCGGTCGTGCAGGTCACCGAGCGATAGAGAGCGCAGCCGGGCGGCGGCCAGCTCAATGGCCAGCGGCAGCCCGTCCAGCCGCCGGCAGATCGCCACCACCAGCGGGGCGGTCGCCTCGTCAACAACAAGGCCGGTGCCTTGTGCCCGGGCCCGGTCCACGAACAGGGCGACCGCTTCAGAGGACACGGCGACCGCGGAGCCTGTATCGCCGGGGGCGGGCAGCGACAGCGGCGGCACGTGGTAGAGAGCCTCGCCGCCAATGCCCAGCGGCTCGCGGCTGGTCGCCAGCAGGCGCACCTGGGGACAATGCCGCACGATGGCATCGGCCGTCTTGGCGCAGCCGCCGATCAGGTGCTCGCAGTTGTCCAGCATGATCAGCAACTCCTGCGGGGCCAGAGCAGCCAGCAGCACCTCCTGCGCCGGGCGCCCCGGCTGGGCGGCAATCCCGAGCGCCTGCGAAACGGCGGTCGCCACAGCGTCCTGGTCGGAGACCGCAGCCAGCTCTACCAGCCATACCCCATCCCCCGACCCATCCAGCAGCCCGGCCGCGACCTGGAGGCCCAGCCGGGTCTTGCCGCACCCCCCGGCTCCGGTCAGCGTGACCAGGCGCGACGATGCCACCAGGGCCCCGACCTCGGCTAGCTCCTTCTCCCGCCCGATGAACGCCGCCGGCTGGGCCGGCAGATTATTGGCCAGCGCCGGGTTGCCCAGCGACCGCAGCGGCGGGAACCCTGTCTGCAGGCCCGCCGCCTGCAACTGGAAGATCCGTTCTGGGCGGCCCAGGTCCTTCAGCCGGTGCACTCCCAGATCCGTCAGCGACACGCCCGGCGGCAACCCATCCCGCACCAAGGCAGCCGCCGCCTCCGACAACAGCACCTGGCCCCCATACCCGGCCGCGGCCACCCGGGCGGCCCGGTGCACCTCCACCCCCACCGGGCCCCTGGCCGTCTTTTCCGCCTCCCCAGTGTGGACGCCCATCCGCACCCGGACGTGCTCCCCGCCCGGCCACGCGTGGGCCTGCAGGTCCTGCTGCATCTCAATCACTGCGGCCACGCACGCCCGGAGTGAGGAGAAGACCGCGAAGAACGCATCCCCTTGGGTATCGACTTCCCGGCCGCCATGCGCCGCAAGACCCGACCTGATCAGCGCGTGATGGCCGGCCAACAGTTGCGCGTAAAGACCTTCACCCAGCCGCCGTACCAGGGCGGTCGAGCCCTCGATATCGGTAAACAGGAATGTGAAAGTCTCCACCGGCACAGCCTAGAAAGCCAGCCCATCAGACACCAGCCTGACCCAGCACAACTGGCACCGTCAGTTATCCCACCCACGCCGGGCCATGCCCCGGTGATGGGAACCCTTGGGTGGTGGGCAAGTACCGCCCTGATCTACAACTACAGCGGGATTGGCAGTGCGGCACCTACGTCGCCGGTCGCCCCGCCGTGCTCGCTCAACTCCACGCAGGCAGAGCTGGGGAATATGCGCACGCTCACGCCGGTCATTGCCACTCCGGCCCAACGCGCAGAGTCGGCAAGGCGTGATTAACGATGGGCCGCAATCTGCCGTGCGCTCACTATCCGCTACGACGAAGGACCCGGGGCTTGAGCCGCCGATTAATCGCCTCGACGATCACTGGGCCCCCCGAACGGGGCACTCCACGCTTGCCAGCCCCGTGCTCTCAGTTTTGGTCTCATTCACCCCCGTCCGCGTGCGTTCACCGGTGACCGCGGCCGCCTGCCCTGGCTGGTCCCGGACGATGGCGGACGGTGGTGAAACGCTGGTGCGCAGTACTCGAAAGCGTGTGAAGGCGCAAGTCTTCCGTGGGTTCAAATCCCACACCTCCACCGCCACTGACCTGCAAGAACGTCGGCGATGGCAGCCGACAGGCAGGATTCTCACACTCCCGTAGGCTCACTGTTCGTCTCCATTAGGAGCAGCGCGCGGTGCCGCCGCTGGGATCAGCTGCAGCTGTTGTGCCTGGTCACAGGCACGCCCGCATGCGCACGCCCTCCAAGCGTGCACCCTGTTGTTTCAGGGCTGGCCGAGACCGTCCCCGCCCGACCGGATCGCTGCCAACTCACCGGCCGCATCACAATGAGTGATCGAGAAGGGCTGCGAGAACGCGTACTTCCGGCCGTTATGGTCGGTCGGGCGGCTGCCGAATCCACTGTCCGATCGGTACAGAACGGGCATTGTTTGGCTCCACGAGCGACGGTGATCACGCAACGCTGGGGCGCCAAGTTGGTGCCGCTGTGACTTGGCGGTTACGGGCAAATCCGTTGGTAGGCCAGGCCTGGCACGTATCGTTCCCACTCGGCGCGGGTCAGGGACCGCCCTGCCAATGCGCAGAGGTGCGGTACCACGTTCACGAGGTAGGCGACATCCCACAGCCGGACGGTGTGGTCGGTGCTGCCAGTGGCCAGGGTCTTGCCGTCTGGGCTGAACGCTACCGAGGTGACCGGGCCGGCGTGGCCGGTGAGGGGCGCGCCTACCGGGCGGCTGGTGGCCAGGTCCCACAGGCGGACAGTGTGGTCGGGGCTAGCGCTGGCCAGGGTCATGCTGTCCGGGCTGAACGTGACCGAGGTGACCGGGCCGGCGGGGCCGGTGAGGGGTCGGCTTGTCGGGCTGCCGGTGGCCGCGTCCCACAACCGGATGGTGCCGTCGGCGTTGCCAGCAGCCAGAGTCACGCCGTCCGGGCTGAGCGCGACCGAGGTGGCTCGCCTTGGGTCGCTGATGAGGGGCCCGCCGGTGCACGAACCGTTGACCAGGCTCCACAACGAGACGGTGCCGTCATCGTTGCCGCTGGCCAGCGTTGTGCCACCCGGGCCGAACGCCACCCCAAAGACCGGGCCGCCATGGCTCGTAGGCGGGCCGCTCACCGGGCGACGGGTGGCCACGTCCCACAACCGGATGGTGCCGTCGGCGTTGCCGGTGGCCAAGGTGGTGCCGTCCGGGCTGAACGCCACGGAGTTAACCGGGCCGTCGTGGCTGGTGAGGGCGCGGATCGGGCGGTGGGTGGCCACGTCCCACAGCCGGACGGTGCCGTCGGTGCCGCCGGTGGCCAGGGTCGTGCCATTCGAGCTGAACGCCACCGAGGTAACCGCGCCGGTGGGTCCGGTGAGAATGGCGATCGGCCGGTGGGTGGCCACGTCCCACAGCCGGATGGTGCCGTCGGCGTTGCCGGTGGCCAAGGTCTTGCCGTCGTGACTGAACGCGACCGAGTCAACCGCGCCGCCGTGGCTGGTGAGGACCGCGATGCCGGGGCGCGCAGCGGCGGCCGCCAGCATCGCGTAGCGGGCCGCGCTGGAAGGGTTGATACGCCACGCTGCGACGCTCAGCAGCCCTGACAGGGCGGGGTTGGCGTTGCGCAGCTGCTGGCTTTGGCTGATCAACAGCCCGGAGATCGCGATGTTGCGTTGCCGCGCCACCTGCTGGCTGGCGTGGACAGCCACGACCGTGGCCACGGCAAGCCCAAGGACCAGTGCAGCAAGGACCGCGATGAGCCCGCGCCGTCGGCGCAGCGTGCGCCGGTGCGCGCGGCCGCTGGCGTGCAGGAAGTCGGTTTCGGTCTGGCTGAGCGGCGGGTGCCGGGCCGGGTCGGCGCCGGCCCGGGCAGCGGTGTCGGTGGCGGCCTGGAGCAGGGTGCCGGCGTAGAGGTAGGAGGGGTCGCGGGAGTGACATTCCCAGTCGGCGGCGGTGTGGTGCAGCCGGGTGCGGACGATCCGGTCGGCGTGGGTGTCGGCGAGCCAGGTGTCGCGCAGCAGCGGCCAGGCAGTCAGCAACACCTCATGGTTAAGCTCCACAGTGCTGGCCGCGAGGGTGATCAGCCGTTCGGCAGCGAAGGCCTCCAGCATCGCCGCCACGTCCTGCGCCTCGGCCGGGCTCTTCCCCTCGGCCAGCTCCGCCCGGGTGGCCCGGCCGGCGGTGTCGATGCCGTCAGGGCTGGTCGCGGTCAGCCGCAGGAACACCTGCCGGGCCGCGGCCTGCTGGGCAGGCGTCAAAGCGTCATAGGCGCGCTGGGCACTGCCAGCGACGGCGCCCTCGATACCGCCGGCCCGGTCATAGTCGGCCAGGGTCAGGGAGTCTCCGGCCCGGGCCCGCCAGGCCTGGTCCAGGGCGTGCGACAGCAACGGCAGCACCCCGGCGCCGAAGGCCTGCGGCTGCCCGGTGCGCACTTCGGCCAGCAGCAGGTCGGCCAGGTCGTCTTCGACCTTCGAACCCGCTGTCTTGGCCGGCTCGGTGATCGCCAACCGCAGCTGCCGCTCGGTCATCGCCGTCACCAGGTACCGGTCCTGCACCGGGCCGGCCAGCTGAGGGTAGTCCGCGCAGCGGGCCTCAAAGTCAGCGCGCACCACCAACACCACCAAAGCGGCCGGGGCCTGGTCCGGGCCGTGCCCGGCGGTGGCGGCCGCGTGCAGCGCGGTGATGAATGCCCGCCGCTGCCCCTCCTCGGCGCACTGGGTGAACAGCTCCTCGAACTGGTCCACCACCACCAGCACTCGCCGCTGCCCTAGCTGCCTGTCCTGGTCCGCCGAGCGGCCATCCGAAGCCCCTGTCGGCCCGAGCGGCCGCGCCAGCGCGGCCTGCCGCGCGGTAAGCGCGAACCAGGCCGGTGCGGTGTCCAGCCCGCGCCGCGCCGCCGCAGCGTCCGCCCCGCCCAGCACCGCTACCCGCAGCGCCAGCTCATCCAGCGGCGCCCGGGTCGGAGTCAGCACCACCCGCGGCCACCACGCCGCCTCCGGCGCGCCCGCCAGCCCTGCGGCTCGGAGCCGCGGCAGGACGCCGGCCCGCAGCAACGACGACTTCCCCGCCCCCGACACCCCCGACACCACCAGCAGTCCCGCGCCCGCCAGCAGCCGCGACATCCGCTCCAGCACCTCGGCGGCGGCCGCGTCGCGGCCGAAGAACAGCCCCGTGTCCTGCTCAGCGAACACGCTCAGCCCGCGGTAGGGAGATCCGGCCGGCGGCCCCAGCTGCGGTCTCGCGCCCTCGATCGCCGCTAGCACCTTAACGGCCGGGGTCTTGCCGCGGGCCGCCGCCACGAACAGTTCCCCGGCCGGCCCGGCCAGGCCCAGCGCGTCGGCCAGCAGCACGGCGGTGTCTTTATGGGTGGTGCGGGTGATGCCCCGCTCCAGGCCGCTGACCGACCGCGGGGACAGGCCCGCTGTCTGCGCCAGTTCCTCCTGGGTCAGCTTCGCCTCAGCCCGCAGCTGCCGCAGCAGCCCGGCGAAGCTCAGCCCAGGCTCGGTCACCGCCCCAGCGTCCCCTCACAACCTGTCCACCCCGGCAACCAGCAAGGGGCGGAGCTAAATCGTGCACCCAACAGTACGCAGGCCCAGGTCACCTCCGCTATATCCCGGCACCCCACGGCGGATTCTTGTGACCGGTCTTGTGACCGGTCTTATGACCGGCCATGTGTGGTGCACACCCTCGCTGCGGTCAACGGTGGAATCGGCCCCCGGTCAACTGGGCGGCTACCTAGCAGGGACAGGAGACCGTCGTGAACTCCATCCACGCCATCCGCCGCTGCCCCGTCCAGCCGGGGTCCACGCTGCCCCGGCCGGCGGCACGCTGCGTGGCAAATCATCCTCATCGCAGCCTCGGCCGCGCTCGCCGCCGCGATGGCGGTGACCACCTACCGGATGCGGGCCGCGCGGCGGCGCGTGACCACAACCGCCGCCTGAAACGCGCCCCAGGGGGCCGCACCCACCACACGCCAGCCAGAGACGGAGGCAATCGCGATGAATGCCAACGACGCCATGCTGACGGCACTGGCCACCGCCCAGACCGGCAGCACGGTCGCAGACGCCGCGCCCAACGCCCCCGCCAGCGCCAGCTTCGACCTGGTCCTTGAGGCGGTCGCCGGCAGCGCCCTCGGCAGCTCCGGCACCCCCTACACCCTCACCATCAGCGCGATCGACCTGACCGCCGTCAGCCAGGGCTGGCCCACCCGAACCCTCCACCAGGCCTTCGACGCGGCCTGCGGCTGGGAGCTCAGCGGCGCCGGACCCGACTACCGGTGCACCCAGACCGTGCCGGTCCCCGTCCCCGGCGGCGGCCCTGGCGGCCCGCTGGCCGGGCACACGCTGCAGTGCGTGGCCTCCCTGGTCAGCCAGGGCGCCCAGATCGCCTCGATCATCCACAGCGACCCGTTCGTGCTCGTCTAACGCGGACGGGTC
>Ga0306920_100010890_pt1 | contig 12230 bp, 12 predicted proteins | sample flu12Cox44000170_FD_204666 | JGI IMG/M metagenome (GOLD analysis project Ga0306920, IMG submission 204666) | Lab enrichment of tropical soil microbial communities from Luquillo Experimental Forest, Puerto Rico - flux4day.12C.oxic.44.000.170 (v2)... | ecosystem: Environmental > Terrestrial >...
CAGCCAATCCGTCAGTCTATTGGCTTTTTGTTCCGCGTCTGGTGCTTTGGCTTCGGCAGCAGTTTTCTTGGCCTGCGCGGTCCAGTTTTGTTTGACGGCGGGCCAATCGAGCCTTTGCAGATCGAAATAGGTGAAGCCGTTCAGCTTGTCGGGGAACTGGCCGCGGGCAACCTGGAGATTTTGGGGCAGGGACTCCGACGCGGCCGCCCGATGAGCCAGCGCGGCGCGCAGCGTTTCTCCTTTGGCAGCTCCGAGGAGAAGATCCGGCGTCATGGCGAGGTGGTAGAAGTTCCATTGTGCGACCCCCCGCGTCCCTTGATTGCCTCGGAGCGAAATCTTGAGGAAGGTGACGTTGCCTTCGTTGCGTTCCCCGGTGAGCTGATCGCTGAAGATTGTGCGAATGAGTTTCAGCGCGTCGGGCTTGTTGCGGATGCCAACGAAAAAAAGCCTTTTATCCGGATCGAGGGCGGGACTCGATTGCAGCGTGCCGAACTCGCCGCTCGTTAGCGCGAAAGCATCGGGTAGCGTCATACCGATGCGAGTTTGCGCGGCGTTTTCCAACGTGGTCGCGAGGCCGCCAGAGTTCGAGCCGGACTGCGCGAGGGCGCGCTTCAGGGTCGTGTAGATGCCGAGCAAATTGATTTGGGATTCGTTGTAATAGACGGTCTCCGGAGTGAGGTAGGCGAGCGAAGCGGGCCGCGATTGGCCGGCCGACCAAATGTCGAACAGCGAGCCTTCGGAGGTCTCACCGAGAACGGCGCCTTCAAGGCGCGTGCGCGCTCCCTCCAGAGAGATGTGGCCAGCCAGAACATGCACAGTGTCCAGACCGATGTTATTCCAAAGAGCTTTCAGCTGAGGCGACGAGGGTCCGGAGCCTTCGGCGATGTCCTTGATTCGCGGAACACGCAAGAAAAATTCCATGACACCACCAGACAGCAGTGGCTTGGCTTCCTTATAGGCTTGGGCATCGGCCAGCGAGCTTCCCGCACTTTTGCCAGCCAGCCGCTTGAGAACTTCCTCGAAGACGCTGGGTTCGCTGGCGGAGACCGCGAATTTCCCGGTTTCCGCCCAATAGGAGCTACCGGATTTGCGTTCGACTTTGAGGGCCCTGACTCCTTCGACATTGATTTCGGTCAGCTTGGGGATTTCCGCCTCGGCCGAGCGCATGCGCAACGCGGCCTTCGAAAGGAGATCTTCTTTGCCCGAGCGGTCATAGACAAAGAAAAGGCCGTTCCAGATGGGCTTTGTCGCGACCACGCCCTTGTCGGTGGTGGCAGGCTTGGCAGCCGGCGTATCAGGCTGCGGCAGGTAGCCGAATGTGAAGGGATTGTCGAGCAGCGTGGCGTACTGTGCGATTTCTTCGCGTGACATCCTTGGGCTGCCATTCTGCTTTTTCGCATCGCTCATTACGGCGTCCAATAAAGCGGCGCGGACGGGGGCGAAATCAGGGTCGTCCCAGAGACTCATCATGGCGTTGGTTTTGCGGATATCGGCCGACGGCGATCCGTGCCAGGTGAGATAGAAAGTCGTGCGGGCAGGAAGCTGCGCCGGCTCAAGAGGCGCCTGGGCGGCGCTGCGGCCTGCGAGCAAGGAAGCTGCGAGGAGCAAGAGCGTCGTTCCGATCCGGAAGGGGGACTCGGGCATGGGGAAACTCCTTGAGCGGCAGACTGGTGAGTTCTTTAGAATCGTAGCTTTGTAGGGGGAAACACTGAAGCGTTGCGCAGGTGGGAGTTTCCAGGACTGCGTTGATAGCGGACAAAAGTGGCCGGTCTCAAGACCGGCCACCCCTTAAAAAGAAAGGCGAATCTCGCTATTGCTTTGCCGGGGGTGCAGCAGCTGGGGCGCTCGCCGGGCTGCCGGTATCCTTGGGCGTTGCGAGATAGCCGGTGATCTGGCTCTTGCCGACGTCAAAGACGACGATTTCATAGGGCGACATTCGGGCGCTGCCCTTGACGTAGAACTGCACGGGCTCGCCGGCGGTCTTGTCCTTCTTTTCGATGGATTTGTCGTCGGCCAGAACAGTCATCGTGTATTTGGATTTTTTTTGGTCGGTCTTGCTTAAAGCCATCTGCACGGGACCGACACGCTGCGGGGTCTTGGATTTCTGCAGGGTGAATTCGTAGTAGTTGCGATCACCGCGTCGCTTGAGTTCCTCGAGATCGTCATGGTTGCGGGCGATGAGCCCGCTCATCACACCCATGTCGCCGGTGGCGCGTTCGAGTTTAGACTTGGTGGCCTCAAGATCAGTGCGGGTGGCTTCAATATCTTTCTTCGCGCCAGTGACGTCGGTGGCCACGGCGCCAATCTTGGCTTCACTTTCTTTTTGGGTTTCGGCAATCTTTTCCGAGAGTTTCGCGTCGCTGGCGGCCTGGGCCTTACGGATGGATTCTGCGCGGCTACGTGCGTCGGCGAGTTCCGCCTGGGTCATGCCGATCTTCTGCGTAGTGACATCCATCTGGCCTTTGAGGTCCGCCAGACGCGTGTTGGCCTGTTCGAGTTGCGCAGTGAGAATCTTGTTCTGGTCCTGGGCCTTGGAGACTTCCTGCTCAAGACGCGACTGCACCGAATGGCCCGCGTAGGCGAGTCCGGCGAGGCCGGCAACAAGGACGCCGAAAAGGATCGTGATCCAGCGCGGGGTCCCGCCGCCGGAGTCGTAGTGGTAAGACTCCTGCGGGCTTGGAACATTCGGAGAAATACTCATTCTCCCTCCTCAGATAAGAGCGGTTTTGGCGGCATGCTGTCCACGAAATTATCCAACGAGTCGCAAACGAAGTCTATTCTCCGTCAACGCGAGGTGTCCGGTCTTTTACGGCCACCTGCGGGCTTGCGCTCGGGCCAGCGGGCAAAGATCGAGGTGTTCAGGCCGCCGCGGGGTGTGAATTCGCCCCTGACAACGCACCACTCAGGTTGTGTGGCTCGGACGATGTCATGGAGCATCTTGTTGACGGCATTTTCGTAGAAGATGCCCAGGTTGCGGTACGCAAGAAGGTACATTTTCAATGATTTCAGTTCGATGCAGGCTTTTCGGGGTTTGTACTGGATAGTGATGGTGCCGTAGTCGGGGAGGCCGGTTTTGGGGCAGACCGAGGTGTACTCGGGAAAACGCGTGGTAATGACGTAGCCGGGATACTGATTCGGCCAGGTTTCAAGCGCCGGAAGCTTCACGGATATGCCGGCGCTGGCGTGCTCATCGGTGTAATTCGGCATGTTGTCCTCTAGGACTATTGTACCCGGAGAACACGGTACTTCTTTCTCTTGCGCGGTGTCATGCATTGCCCTATGCTCGGCCTAACTCTGGAAGGAAGACCCACTTCATACAGATGACCTGCCCCATCTGCAAGCACGACGGAACGCGCAGGTCGCGCCGTCAGAATCTGCCAGATTACATCCTCAGCGCTATTGGTGTTTATCCCTGGAGATGCGAGTCTTGCAAGGCGCGCTTTCACGCTCGGGCGAATCCGCTGAGTCACACATTTCACGCCCACTGTGCGATCTGCGGAAACATCGAAGTGAGACGCATCTCTGCCGACTACGTCGAGTCGCACTCGGCATCCATCTGGAGGACGCTGCGCATTCCCGCGTTCCGGTGTGCCCCTTGCCGCCACAAGTTTTTCTCGATTTTGCCGCCGCAGCCGGCCGCCGAGCGCCAAGTCGAACTCTCCTCGGCCGATTAATTCTCCGAACTCTTTCGGTTGGGTCTTCACGATTGCGGGCAGTCTATCGACCTGCCCTGCCGAACCAGTCCGCGCTCGTCGGTGATGACGGCGTAGCCGCATTTGGAGTCGGTGACGTCTTCAAGGAGAAGATCGTAAGCTTGGTTATTGTTCGACAGATGCAGCCGCAAGCGCCAGCCAGGAACGATTTCCGGCCCGCTGCCATAGAGGGCGTGGGCCACGGTTGGAAACTCGGAAGAGGCCCACTTGGTGCCATTAGAAGAAAACTCGCCAGTTCCCACCATGGTGTCCCAACTCGCGTAGGCCTGGTGTTTCTTGAAGTAATCGGCCTCGGCGGCATTGATGGCTTTGGCCAGGTTCTGCGCAAAACTGCGCCGCTCGCGTTCACGGTCCGCAGGAACGACGGATGCCTTTTGCGCTCGGCCGAGGGCAACAGAGCATAGCAAGACGACCAGCAGTGGTCCGATTCTTCGTGAGTTTGTTGGCATCGCTTTTCCTCTCCGAGCTTCCCGGTGGCGGACAATCACGCGGAGTAGTTTAAACGAAGACTAAGGTTCCCGTGCGCCTTGCATGGAGAACCCGTGAAGCACACTTTTCGGAAGTGGAGGGGCTGGAGTATGATGCCGCTTCCAACCTGCCCCGCGCCCCCGCAGGACTTCGGAGGTGGCCATGGATACACCTGGTTCCTCTCAGGAAGCTGCCCGTGTTGCGGCTCTGGACCGCTACGCGATTCTCGACACCGAGCCGGAGCAGACGTTCGACGACCTGGTCAGTCTGGCGTCTTATATCTGCAAGACACCCATTGCCATGTTATCCCTGGTCGACGACCGACGGCAGTGGTTCAAATCAACGGTCGGCGTGCAGATACGGGAGACGCCCAAAGAGACCTCCTTCTGCGCACATGCGATCCAACAGGAAGACCTTTTCATCGTGCCGGATACGCTGAAGGACCCGCGATTCAGGGAAAATCCTCTGGTAGCGGGTGAGCCGTACATCCGGTTTTACACGGGAGCGCCAATGATTAACGAGGAAGGGTTCGCGCTCGGTACGCTTTGCGTGATAGACCGGCAGCCGCGGGAGCTCGATTCGGAACAGAAAGAGGCCTTGTGGGCACTGAGCCGGCTGGCGTTGGGGCAGATGGAGTTGCGGCAAAACCTGCGTTTGCTGAAGGAAGTGCTGAGCGACCGCTCTCGAGAGGAACATGAGAAAGAAAGAGAAATCAAGCGGCTGGAAGAAAAGCTTGTGCGGGTCCTGGGACTAAAGATTTAGATACTTGCTCTGTGGTGGAGCGATGAAAGAGCGGCTCCGGACTCGCCGGGCCGCTCTTTTTGTGTCTGGCGTTTACGACTTCGTTTCCGCATGCGCGGGGCACTGGCTAGACACGCCTGCGCAGCAGCCCTTGCCATCTTTGGCGGCACACGGTCCATCCTGCATCTCGGCGCAGCACTGCTTGACCGTTTTTTCTCCCTTGGCGCAGCAGGACACTTGTTTCGAATCATTGCCTTCGCAGCAGGAGGCCTTCGCGGCGTTTGCATTCTTGCCATGGCAGCAGGCCATGCCGTGATGATTGTGCGACACGGCATCTTTTCCGGCTTGCGCCTTTGCGGCGCAGCAACATTCCTGCTTGTCGGCGGGCTTGCCGGAATTCTCACTCGCAGCCGGCGGCGGGGTTTGCGGTGTTTGTGCCGAGGGCGCCTGCTGTGCCCGAAGCGGCAACCAGAGTGCCAGCGAGAGTGCCGAGAGAACTGCTAACATACGGACTTTCATGATTTCACCTCGAGAATTTTGGAATTGGTTTTTCTGGGAGACCCGTCCCATGCGGACTTCCGTTGCGCAATACGCTGAGCAGGCGCGCCTCAGAGTCGCATGACAGAGGGAGGCGAAGATGGAAACCCGCGAAAAGTCTTCGCATAGACCGTTACCAGACTGGACGAACTGAGAATACCGGATCGGGTTCGAGGAGCGCCTAAAACGCCGAGGGTTTGCCATTCGGCGCGCGGAACGATTTGGAAGGGGTTGCGGGAGATGCCGTTGGAGGATAGGGAGCAGCAACTTGCATCAAGGCGCGGCCGCAGTTTGCACTCGGAAGAGGCTGAGGGCTGGGATGGCTTCGAATGCTTGCTCTCTGGAGGGCAGCAGTTGTGGCGCGAAGGGGAAGGTTCAGGTTTGTGGGCAGGTGATGATCCTGCCGGCACCACAACTGCTGCTCGAGTTTGGAGGCCAGAACACGCTATGACTCGCTGGTTGACGGACCAGGCAAGCAGCGCGACGATCAGGACCACTCCCATCGATCGTCTGCTGGCCATCGCTGTATCTAGTGTGGACCCGGATGGCACAGGTTTCTGTGACTGCAGTCACACCGCGAAACAATTTGCTAAATTCTTTGGCTCCAACGCCATTCGTCAAACGGTGCTGCTTTTGGCGACCCTTGCGTGGCCGTCGTTGGCGCTGGCCACCACGGCGCAGGCCCCACAGCCTGTGAAGAAGAACTGCGGCGCGGGAGTCCTGCTGAAGGTGAGCGCCGGCGCGGCGGCACAGGGCAGCCTCCTGCTGACCGAGGTTGTGGGCCTGAAGGACTCTGAACAAGTCACCGCAGAATGGGATGGGCGCGGTGTTCCGCTGTGGCGGGAATCCCAGGGCGCGGGTGTGCTTCACGGGTTGCTTGGCGTTGATCTGGAAAAAGCGCCGGGGAGCTACGAATGGAAGGTTTCATGGACGGGCACCGATGGCAACCCGGCCGCCTGCAGCGTGCCGATCACAGTGCGGGCTGGGAAATTTGCAACCGAGCGACTGACGGTCGAAAAGCAGTACGTGCAACCGGACCCGGAGCAGCAGAAGCGCGCCGAAGAAGACCAGAAAAAGATGAGAGTGATTTACGACACGGTGACCCGGGAAGCTTTGTGGAAGGGGAAGTTTCGCTTGCCCTTGAAGGAGGTACTGACGGGAAAGAATTTCGGGCGGCGGCGGGTGTTGAATGGTGAAGCGCGTTCACCGCATGCGGGCGTGGATTTTCCGGCGGCCGCGGGGACGCCGGTGTATGCGGCACAAGCAGGGAAAGTGGTGCTGGCGGAAAATCTGTACTATTCGGGAAACACGGTCGTGATTGACCACGGATTTGGGATTTACACGTTGTACGCGCACCTTTCCGAGATCGCGGTACATGCGGGTGATACGGTGGAGGTGTCGGCGGAAATCGGCAAGGTGGGGGCCACCGGACGCGTCACCGGGCCGCACTTGCATTGGGGACTGACGATTGATCATGCCCGCGTGAACGGACTCGAGATCGTGCAGAAGCAGCCCTGAAGACGCGCTACTTCAGATAAGTGCGGACAATTTCGACCAAATCCTCGGCGGCCTCCGCCGAGGATTTGGTTTTCCGGGGCATGTGATTGCGGATATGGTTTTCCATCAGTTCGCCCATCAGGCTATTGATGGCGCCGCGGGCAGCGGCGAGGCGCTGGAGGATTTCGGCGCAGTGTGCGTCTTGTTCCAGGCCGCGGAGCACCGATTCCATCTGGCCGATAACTTTTTTGGTGCGGGAGAGGAGTTCTATTTTTTCTTTGGGAATGTGTGACATTGTGTTGACTACCCTATGGGGGTATGGTATCAAGGTAAAGTGATTCTGAAAACGCCGGGCGCTGGCGGCACACGTCGCTCCCGATTTTAGCGGAAGGGATGCGAATTGGAACCCGGGTCTTTCTCAGCAACCCCTCAGACCTTTCTGCCGTTTCCGGCTCAGTGACCGCGCTCGCGCGCCTCGCCGGAGAGCGGCAGATCGCATCCGGAAAGGGCCTGACGTCATGTTACAGACTGTTCATAAGAAAGTCTCGAATGCTCGGGCATCCTCGTTGTATTGCGTGTGGGTTACCAGGGATGGGAACCCGGGGTCTCGGTTGACCGCCATCTGGATTGATTCTTCGATGGGAGCGTTCCGTGCGCAGTGCGCCGGCTCCTGCGAAGTCGAGCAAGCGACCAAAGGCGCAGCGGAGGCCGAGGACGGCTCGACACGAAGTCTCGTTAAGCATAGTTTATGAAACGCCTTCACTATAGTTAATATGTCTGCGCTCCCCGCAACCCGCAGCTCCCTGTGGCTAGCCGCATGCCTTTTGCTGCAGCCCTGGCATGCGTTGCCCGCACAGCAACCGGCGGCGGCCCAGGCGGCCGGAAGCGAGCCTGTGGCGGACCCGGCCAGCATGGACGACTCGCCGACGATCATGTTTCCGCACGCCGAGTGGGACCGCATCTGGGTTTCCGGCCAAGTGAATTTTATTTCGCAGTGGCATCCGGAGTTCCATTCGCCGTATCAGGGAAAAAACAGTCTGACACCCGAGGCGCAGGATGCCACTTCGCGTGTGTTGACGCTCTATACCGGATTACGGTTGACGCGGACGACGGAGTTTCTCTGCGATGTTCAGGAAACCGGCGGGCACGGCCTGGGCGAAGCGCTGGGCGTGGCCGGCTTTTTTAACCTCGACGTGGTGCGCAACCCGATGCTCGGCAAGGCGCCGTATGTTGCGCGGTTGATGTGGCACCAGATTATTCCTCTGGGCGGGGAAAAGGTTGTGGCGGACCGCAATGCCTACTCGCTGTTCCGGGAATTGCCGGAGCGGCGGCTGGAGTTGCGTTTCGGCAAATTCAGCATCGCGGACTTTTTCGATATCAACACATATGGCAGCGACTCGAATTTCCAGTTCATGAACTGGGCGGTCGACAACAATGGCGCATACGACTACGCGGCCGACACGCGCGGATTCACCTTTGCGGCGCTGCTTGAGTATCACGACAAGAACTACGTGCTCCGTTTCGCCGAGTCGCTGATGCCGAAGGTGGCCAACGGCATCCACCTCGACGCGGATCTGAGCCGGGCGCGCGCAGAAAACATGGAACTCGAAATCCACGGCAAGGTCTTCCGGAAGCAACCGGAAGGGGTTGTTCGTGTCTTGAGTTTCGTCAACCACGCGAACATGGGCAATTACCGGGACATTGTGAACGCCTGGCTGCAAGACCCCACCACACCGGTGCCGGACATCACCAATCATCCGCTGCAAACGGCCGTGAAATACGGGTTCGGGGTGAATTTCGAGCAGCCGCTTACCAGTTCGCTGGCGCTTTTTGGCCGGTGGGGGTGGAACGAGGGGCAACATGAGTCCTACGCCTACACCGAGGTCGATCAGACCTGGCAAATTGGCGCGGGCGGAAACGGAAGACCATGGGGTCGCAAATATGATCGCATCGGGTTGGTCTTTGTCAGCAATGGGATCAACCACGAGCACGCGCGGTATCTGGGCTATGGGGGACTCGGATTCCTGCTGGGCGACGGCAAGCTGAATTACGGGCGAGAAAACATTTTGGAGAGTTTTTACACGCTGCACCTGTGGCGGGGAATTTTTCCGGCCGTAGGCGTGCAGTATGCCGTGAACCCCGGATACAACCGGGATCGCGGGCCGGTGATTGTGCCGACATTGCGGCTACACGTTGAGTTTTAGAGCTGGCAGAACCCGCAGACTAACGGATGTTTGCGACCTGCGCCATGGCTTCAGCCATGCGGGCGCGAGTGGTGCGAACGATTGTGGCGAAACGCTTGGTGAGTTCCCGGATGCGGTCCGGTTTGTGGAGAAGCATGGATTCGCGCGGGATTAATTCCTTGCCGATACTCAGGGCTTCGACCCCCGCAAGCAGGTAGTGAGCAGCGTTCTGCTGGTTAACCCCGCCGCCGGCAATCATGGGGATATCGGGAAATGGACGCTTGAGGGCGCGGATGTAGTTGTCAGCGCCGACTAGCGAGCAAGGAAAGATCTTGACGTAGTCTGCGCCAGCCTTCCACGCGGCAAGAACTTCGGTCGGTGTCAGGCCGCCCGAAAGCATGATGACTTTGGATTTTTTTGCGACAAATTCGACCGTGGGCAGATCCAGCGCCGGGTTACTGATGAATTGCGCGCCGGCGTCAATGCATTGACGGGCGCACTCAATATCGACCACCGTGCCCGCTCCTAGGATTACCCCCGGGACGCTCTTGGCCAGATCTCGGATGACCTCAATGGCGCCGGGAACAGTCATGGTCACTTCGATAATGGGGATTCCGCCGCGGGCGATTTCCTCTACTGCGAAGCGCGCATCCTCTCCCGACGAGGTGCGAATCACCGGAACGATCGACGACCTGCTCTCCGGAATACTGGAAGAAACCGTTAATCCGCAAGCACGGGAGAGTACACCCCGCATTATATTCGGGGAGCAAGGAAATTTCAGCCGAATGGCTGCGATCGCTCGGGGTAAGAGTCAGTGATAGACTCGTGACGGGAGCGCGAATTATGGCGACAAAGAAGAAGGCGAAGAAGATGAAAAACAAGGCTGCGGCGAAAAAGGCGAAGAAGGCTCCGAAGAAAAGAAGAATCGTCGCAAAGGCTTCCGGGAACAAGGCAGCCGCGAAAAGCAGGACGAAGAAGACTCTGCGAGGCAGGGCGGCAGCCGGGGAACTGGTGGGCTACCAGCCGAGAGGGCTGGGTGGCATTACCGGTGGGCAGTCGGGTGATACGCAGGGACTGTCGGCGGTGGTTGACGCCGATTCGGAAAGCGTGGAAGAGCTGCTCGAAGAAGGGCAGACTTTTGAGGCCGAGGCCATCGCTGGGGTGGAGAACGCTCCGGATCCCGACGAGTCCGAGGTAGTCACACGCGAGTTTCCCGAGGACGACGTGCCGGAGGAATATCGCGAGAGGGACCAGTAGCGCCGCGGGCTAACTCTCATGAGCGTCGGGATTATTTCGGATACCCACGGATTGCTGCGGCCTGAGGCGCTTTCCGCGCTGCAGGGAGTTGAGCTGATTATTCACGCAGGGGATGTTGGCGGGCCGGAGGTTGTTAGGCGCTTGAAGGAAATTGCGCCGGTCTTCGCCGTGCGAGGCAACGTGGATACCCAGCCCTGGGCGATGGAACTCCCGGAAACAGCTACGATCGAAGCCGCTCGAACAAGTTTCTATGTTCTGCACAATTTGCAGCACCTGGATCTGAAGCCGGAGGCTTCCGGGTTTCAGGTTGTTGTCACTGGCCATACGCACCAGCCGGAGCAGTACGAGCGCAACGGCGTGTTGTATTTGAATCCGGGGAGCGCGGGGCCGCGGAGATTCCATCTCCCAGTGACGCTCGCCATACTCGATTTGAGAAAGAAGCCGTTGCGACCAGAAATCCTGACACTTCTGCCATCCTGAATCGTCACTTAGAGCCTGCTGCGTCAAGCATCTGCGGCATTTCGCGCACAGAGCGGTTTTTGGGCAGCCTCATAAACTATGCAAGCCATTGAAAATATGCAGGATGCCCGGGGGCAGGGGTGGTGGCGCGCTTGCACTAACGCATAGTTGACTGGACGGACGAGAAATTTGCTGCGGTTCGTTCTGCCCCGTCCGGGACCAAACAGGGGGAATTATGAGACCCTATCGCGACATCGCCACTTTGGCGTGTCTCCAGGTGATTTGCTTCCTGCTGCTAAGTCATCTGGAGCCGGATTTCTTTCTTCTTCATTTCTACCAGACAATTATCTATCTCGCGCTGCTGATCTTGCTGTTCTACATGGAGGACCGTTGGGCATATATGATCGGCATTCTGGCCCCGGCGGCGTGGCTGCTGATGGCTTTTGCCACCGGGATGCTGGGTGCTGCGGCTCGACAGGCCTTGCATCTCGGCCAGGGCGCGGCGCTGTCGAACATGGTGAGCCTGATCGCCGCAATAACCGCCCTTTTGAGCTTGGCTATGCTCGCATCCAGCGCCAGGCACTGGCGGCGGGAATACCTGGGCCTCGGCAAGTCGTTGACTACATTTGCAGTTAGCTTTGCAGTCGTGGCGATCTACTACGCAATACTGGTGGTCTGGTTCTGGCACCTGATCCCGGTGGCAGCGGCCAATTGAAGTTCGAACTTCCCTCGAAGCTTGCCAGCAACCTCCGGGGCTTGAGAGTCGTTCTCCGCCCCGGATGATTCTTCGGGACAGGTTCCAGGTTCCGGGAGCAGAAATTCTCAAATCCGAATGCAGAAGTACTGGCGTACTGGAAAAGATAGGTGTAGTTTAGTACGGCCTAGCTATTGTCCTGGAGCGAGCTGCAGGACAGAATGATCCGCAGAGACAGCCGCGCCTGAGAAGTTTCCCAGAATCCGCGCACCCCTCTCGCCAGAGTAACGGTGCAGGTTTCTCCGGAAGACGTGGAATGGCGTGGCCGGGCGGACCCGTTAATTTAGAATCAGGAAGGTCCCCATGGGTGTTCTTCATTTTCGCTATCGCGAACGCAGGCGCACGTTACGCGTGACGACGACATTGCCTGTCATCGTGCACGGAATCAACGACCAGGGAGAGAAGTTCTGCGTGCGCTGCGGCACGCGCTCGATCAACAAACAGGGCGCTCAACTGGTAATGGACGAGCCGGTGGTCGCGGGACAAGACCTGCTGCTTGTGAATGAGAACACAAACCGCTCGATTGAATCCCGGGTGGTGTATTCGAAGAAAGAACGCGATGGACACTTTTATGTGGGTGTGGAATTCGTGAACTGCGAGACGAATTTCTGGAAGATGACA
>Ga0306920_100010892_pt1 | contig 12228 bp, 8 predicted proteins | sample flu12Cox44000170_FD_204666 | JGI IMG/M metagenome (GOLD analysis project Ga0306920, IMG submission 204666) | Lab enrichment of tropical soil microbial communities from Luquillo Experimental Forest, Puerto Rico - flux4day.12C.oxic.44.000.170 (v2)... | ecosystem: Environmental > Terrestrial >...
GGCGACACCATGTGGGCGAGCCTGCAGGACGCCTACGACGGTCTGGCCGACCCTGTGCGCGCCATGTGCGACCAATTGATCGCCATCCACCATGACCCGTGGTTTGCCGCGGACGTCGCCGAACGAGGTGGCTATGAGTGGGACGGCGTGTGGCAGGAGCGGCTGCTCCCGGCCTTGCACCCGGTCGTCCGGACCCATCCCGAGAACGGACGCAACGGCCTCTTCGTCAACAGGCAGTTCACGCGACAGATCTTCGGACTCTCCGACAACGAGAGCGGCGCCGTCCTCGAGATGCTCTACAACCACTGCATCAAGCCTGAGTACACCTGTCGTTTCCGTTGGCGAGCGGGCTCGGTGGCGTTCTGGGACAACCGGGCGACGTTGCACTACGCGCTCGACGACTACGGCGAGGCCGCTCGCTTCGCGCACCGTGTGACCCTGCGGGGAGACAAGCCCTTCGGGCCGGCGATGCCGTTGCCCGCGCCCTGAACGCCCTCTTGGCCGCGGCGGGGTTCTGGGCCGACGTCGGCATTGCCGCAGCCGCCTTCGTCGCCACCAACGTCGACAACACGGTCGTGACCGCTGCGCTGGTGGCCGGGGCCCCGCTCGAGCGGGCCCGTCGGATCGCCGCGGGACAGGTGGTTGGCTTCGTCGCCATCGTCTGCATCGCCGCGGCCGCGGCCGCACTGCTCTTCGAGTTCTCTCCCGCCGCCGTCGGTCTCCTCGGGTTCGTCCCGCTGGCCATCGGCCTGCGCGGCCTCATCGGCCTGCTCGTCCGCAGCCGGGATCAGGCCGAGGAACACCGAGGGCGGCGACGGCAGCCGGCCACCGACCGCGCCGTGGGACGCAGCCTGACGGCGGCGGCGCTGGTCACGCTGGCGGCCGGCGGCGACAACCTGGCCGTTTACATCCCGCTCTTCCGCCAAGGCGGTGCGAGCAAGCTCTCGGCCATTGCACTGGTGTTCGCAGCCGGTGAGGTCGGGGTGACGGCGGCGATCCTGGCCGCCGGCACGCATCCACGGGCGCGTGCCGTCATGACCCGCCTCGGTGCGCTGGCGGTGCCGCTGCTGCTGTGCGGAGTGGGCGTCCTCGTGCTCGTGACGGCGGGGACCCTCACCTGGTTGTGATCCGGTGTTTCCGTTGGCTCCGGCTGTACGGCCGTGGTTGACTGCCCGCACCCGACGAAGGAGACCTGATGGAGAAGCTGGAGGGCAAGGTCGCCGTGATCACCGGCGCGGCAAGCGGCATCGGAAGGGCGGTGGCCCTTCGTGCCGCAGGCGAAGGCATGAAGGTCGTGCTGGCCGACATCGAGGAGGGGCCGCTCAAGGAAGCCGAGAGCGAGGTCAGCGGACGCGGGACGGAGACGATCGCGGTTGTGGCGGACGTGTCGGACGGCACCTCCGTACGTGGGCTGCGTGACCGGGCACTGGAAGCGTTCGGCGCCGTGCACCTGATCCACAACAATGCAGGCGTCGGCGGGGGCGGGCCCATCTGGGAGGTGCCCGAACAGGACTGGCGCTGGATCCTCGGAGTCAACCTCTGGGGTGTGGTGCACGGCGTCGCTGCCTTCGTGCCCCTCTTCATCGAGCAAGGTGAGGGGCATGTCGTCAACACGGCCTCGATCGCCGGGCTGACCACGGCTCCCTTCCTCGGGCCGTACAACGCCACCAAGCAGGCCGTGGTCGCGATCTCCGAGACGCTGTTCAAGGACCTGCAGGCGACCGGCGTCTCGGGTGTGGGCGTCTCCGTCCTCTGCCCAGGGTTCGTGCAGACGCGCATCGCCGAGTCCGGGCGCAACCGCCCCCCGTGGGCGCCCGAGAGCGACGCCGAGAACGCTGGGGACGCCGAGTCGATGCGCACCGCCATCGCCGACATGATCGCCGGCGGGATCCCACCGGAGGCGGTGGCCGAGCAGGTGATGCGCGCCGTGCGGACGAACACCTTCTACATCCGCACCCATCCTGAGCTCGACGCCGCGATCGCGACGCGTTTCACCGAGATCCTGGAGACACGACCGCCGACCATCACCGTCATCGGCTGACCGGCCGAGCCGGGCCCGTCATCCGCCAGCAGTAGACGGGATCCTTTACGCAGAGCCCTGAGGTGGATCATGAGGGCATTGGTGCGCCAGTCCCTGGCCAGGTTGGGCGCTGGCACAATCATTTGCCGGATTGGCCGAGGTGCAAACCCCTAGACGTCCAAGGCGGAGCGCAGGTCGGTCGCAACGGCGGCCTGAGCGAGGAGCGGCAGGCCGAGCATCTCCTCCGTGGCGCGCAACAGCGAGTAGTGGTTCACCGCCGCACCTGACACGGTCCCCGGACGCACGCTCGGCGCCACCACGACGTCCGCCAGCTGCGTGGGCTCGTCCCACACGATGAACAATGCGGTCGTGCCGTCGCGGTACGAGGCGGTGTCGAGGATCTTCGGTACCCATGTCGCGAGCCACTGGTCGCCCGTGGCCACGGGACAATCGTGCATGTCGTCGCAGACATTGGGGGTGATCGACGTGAACGTCGGCAACTGCCCGCCGCCCAGCACGCTCGACAACGCGGTGAACGGGAGGTCGTCGGCCTGGCACGCCGCCCGATCGCCGACCCCGACGTAGTACACGGCCGGGTTGTGCTTCGCCGCATAGGAGCCCGTCGAGACCAGGCTGCAGGACGAGGGCATCGATTCGACATAGCTGCGTTCGGTGCCGCCCGCGGTGCGCACCTGCCGGAACAGGTTATCGACGGTGAAGGCGTGGACCGAGGGGTCGCCGTCGTCGGCGACGCCCTGGGTCGAGCCCGACGTGGCGCCGAGGTAGTTGGGGAGCGAGGGCGACCCGACCGAGGCATAGTCCGAGTCCGTCCCGCACTTGCCGGCGAGGGTGTTGAGGTACGCCGCCGAGGGATTGCCGAAGACGTCGCCCCAGGTGTGGTTCTCCATCCAGATCCACACGACGTGCTGATAGTGCGCGGGCGCCGTCGGTGTGCCGCCGCAGGGCCGCGCCGCGCTCGCCACCGGTGTGGGAGCCGATGTGGTGGTCGAGGCGACGGGCGGCACTTGGTAAGTCGAGCTCGTGGTCGAGCGTGCGACCCGCGTGGTCGTCGGACCCGCACCGGTCCGTCCCGCGGGGCTCCCGCCGCAGCAGGACACCACCAGGCCGAGCGCGGCACAGAGCACGGAGGCCCGGGCGGCGCGGATCGATACCCGGTTCGGTCCTGCCGTCGTGATCAGCCCGCCGGAAGCGGCTTAAACCCCTGGACCGTCACCCAGCACGTTCCCTGTGGCTTGTGGTTCGTCTTGAGCTTGCACTGCGACGAGGGCGGGACGTTGTTGTGCACCTTGACCACCTGGTAGCTGCTCGGGCCGTAGAACTTGGCGGCCCCGAACGTCCAATTCGGCGACAGGGTGCCGGGGAAGTTCGTGATCTTCGACATCGCCGTCGCGAAGCTGCGCCGGTTCAGGTCCGGCCCGGCCGTCTTCGCCGCCTCCGCGAACAGCCGGATGGCGCCGCACCACGCCTGGATCGGCCCTTGCTCCTCGATGTAAAAGCTCTCGGTGCCGGGGATGGGCTTCGGATGGTAGCCGTGCCATGTCTGGTAGCAGGAGCGCACGCCGGGGTCATAGCCGCCCTGGCTTTCGGGACGGGCGTCGTCGAAGCCGCCGAGCGTCTCGGTCGTCACGCCCTCCTGCCCGTCCAACGCCGCCTCGTACGGGACCGGGATCAGCCCCAGCGCCGTCTCGACGGTCGACTGGTAATCGCTCAGGAGAAGCTGCGGGTAGTACTGCTGTGACGACTCCGCGCCGATGAAGGGGAAGAACGCGGGCTCGTAGATGAGCGGGAAGATGGACTGCACGCCCGCCGCCTTGAACTTCTCCACCGCGAGCTGCGCGTCCGAGCTCGTCGACGCCGTCTCGTTCAGCCCGGCCGCAACGGTCTCGATCATCGGCGTGATGCCCGCCTTCTTCAGGTCGGGTAGCAGGTAGTCGTTCATCGCCGCCTGGTCCGGCGCCTGGTCCGACACGACGATGCCGACCTTCTTGCCGTGGCCCAGGCGGCCGGAGCTGATGCCCCACTGCACGGTCGCGGCCAGGACCGGCGCCATGTCGGCCCCCGTCCACCACAGGTAGGGCGAGCCCAGGTTCGTCCAGTTCGTCGTGGTGGACCACGCGCTGATCAGCGGCGTCTGGCCCTGCTGGGTCACGCAGAGTTGATCGGGACCGAGCCAGGTTCCGATGCCGTCGACGACGGCGAACACCGCGGGACTGCCCTGGGTCCACTGCCGGCACAGGGCCTGGTCGTTGGCCTCGTTGCTCGGGTCGAACTGCACGATCATCGGGTTGATCTTGCGGCCGTTGATCCCGCCGGCGTTGTTGATCCGGTTCACGTACAGGTTGATGGCGGGGACCTGCTCGTTGTACTCCTTGTCCTCAGCGAACCCGAACTTGCCCGCCTGGCTGTTGACGGCGACGACGGGGAAAACCACGTTGATCTCGGTCTTGGACACGCCGCGGTCGCTGGTGCTGGCCTGACTGACCGGCGTGCCGCTCTGCAGGCCCGTCCCGTTCGGCCGTTCGGCGGCCCCGGCCGCTCCGGCCGAGCCCGGGGTGCCCGAGGGGGCGAAGGCCAGCCAGGCCACGAGGCCGACGACGATCGCGATCACGATGAGTGCGGTGCGGACCTGCATGGCCCGCGGGCGGCGTCGCAGCCTGCGCCACGAACGCCCGACCGGCGCCAGCGGGTTCCACCCGCTCAGGTGTGGCAGATGGGTGTTCCCCTCCATGGTCACGCTCCTTCGTTCCGACCTGTGCGGTCTCGACCGCTCTCCCCGAGCGGGCCCGACGCCATAAGGGCCTCGTCGCTGGCACCAAGGTAGGCCGCCAGGGCCGCAGGATCAGCGCGGACCCGATCGGGTGTTCCGGCCACCACGACCTCGCCCAGCTCCATCACGACCACGGTCGAGCACAACTCGAAGACGAGGGGGACGTCGTGCTCGACGAGCACGATCGTGGTGTCGGCCACCTCGTGGATGCGCCGCAGGAGCGGGATGAAGGCCTCGGCCTCCCGCTGCGCGATGCCTGCGGTGGGCTCGTCGAGGAGGAGCAACCGCGGCCGGGCCAGGACGATCGACGCCAGGTCCACCACCCGCCGAGTCCCCGTCGACAGCTCGGCCGTGCGGTGGTGGCGGAACCGCTCGAGGCCGAACGCGGCGATGACCTGGTCCACCGCCTCGAGCTTGCGACGCTCGGCCCGGCGCGCCCACGGGAGTCGCAGCGTCGTCGACAGCACCGCCACCTCGTGGCGGGCGTCCTCGCTCAGCAGCAGCACGTCGAGCACCGAGAGCTCGGGGTAGAGACGGCAGTCCTGGAACGAGCGAACCATGCCGACACCGAGGCGCTCTTCGGGGAGGTATTCCTCCAGGTCCGTCCCGTCCAGCAGCACGCGTCCCGACCGCGGCTTGACGAGACCGGAGATCACGTCGAGCGTCGTCGTCTTGCCCGACCCGTTGGCGCCGATGAGCCCCACGATCGACCCCGCCGCGGCGGTGAACGTGACGCCGTTGAGCGCGTGCACCCCGCCGAACTGCACACTCACGGACTCGACGTCCAGCTGCGCCGGATGCCGAGCGGCCGGCTCGGGGAGGGCCGTCACTGCTCGGCTCCCTCGGCCGCCAACGCCGGCGGTTGCACGGCGGCCGGCGCGGAGAGATGCGGTCCCGGGACGTCAGTGGGGTCGCGATGCAGCACGGAACGGATGCCGATGGTGACGACGTCACCGAAGCGGTGGAGCACCTCGGCCAGCCCGCCGGGCAGGTACAGGATGAAGGCCACCAGCCCCAGCCCGCTCGTCAGGAACTGAATCGTCTGGTTGGAGCCGAAGATGGCAGGCAGGCCCTCGAGATAGAGCGCGCCGAGGATGGCGCCGGGGATGGACCCCAGTCCTCCGATCACCACCATCGAGATGATCACGAACGAGGTGGTCGGGTCGAAGGTGATGTCGGTGTTGTTGAGCTGGCCCACGGCGAAGGCGAAGCACACGCCGGCGTACCCCGCCACGAAACCGGACAGCGCGAACGCCAGCAACTTCGTCCGGAGCACGGGGATGCCGAGCGCCGCCGCCCCCAGCTCGTTGTCCCGGACGGCCACCAGGCGGCGCGCCACGCCCTTGTCGCGCCACACCCGGAGGATGAACACGGACAGCAGCAGCACCACCAGGGAGAACCAGGCGAACGCGCGCTGCGACGACAGGCTGATGCCGAACAGCGAAGGGCGGGCGACGACCGTGTACGCCGGATTGGGCAGGCCGGTGCAGAGCGTCTTGTCGATGCCGGGGATCGTGATGCACGGGGTGGCGAGCACGGCGGTCTGCATGAAGATGGCGAACGCGAGCGTCGTCACGGCGAGGAAGAGGCCCGGCATCCGGAGGGCCGGCAGTCCCACGACGATGGCCACCAGCGCCGTCACCGCACCGCCGTAGAGCATCACCAAGGGAAGCGGCACGGAGGTGCCGAGGTGCACGGCGACCAGCGCGCCGACGGCGACGAGCCCGAACTGGCCGAGCGAGACCTGTCCCGCCCAGCCGGTGAGCATGGTCAGCGACAGCGCAATGACCGCATAGATGCAGATCTGGCTCATGAGAAAGTCGTTGCCGACCGAGAGCACGAGGGGGAGGAGCGCCGCGACCACGACGACGAGCCAGACGCCCGACGACGACACGCGGCGGCGCAAGACGTCGGCCGTCGCCCGCACGGTCGTCGCCGCCCCGTGCCCCCAGGTGCTCCGCTCTCCCGTCCGCGCACCCTTGCGGAGTGCCCCCACCCGGATGAGCAGCACGATCATCACGAGGACGAAGATGATGAGCTGCTGCTTGGCCGGTGACGCGACATTCCACTGGAGGAGCTCGAGGAACAGGCCCATGCCGACCCCGGCGACGAACGCAACGGTGAGGTTGATCATGGCCCCGATCAGCGCTGCCGTCAGTGCGTAGACGAGCAGGTCCGGCGACAGGGCCTGTGTGAGGGCGCTGGTCTGGTTCGGCGCGTTGAGGATGGCGGTGAAGGCCGACAGCGCACCTGCCACCGTCCACGTGAGGGTCGACGTGCGCCGGATCCACACACCCGACAGGCGGGCGGAGTCCGCGTTCTCCGACATGGCCCGCATGGACAGGCCCCAGGGGGTCAGACGGACGGCGAGGACGAGGGCGACCGTGACGAGGGGGGCCACGATCAGCGTCAGCACCTCCGTCGGGGTGATGATGAACGGGCCGAGGCTGAACGAGAGGTCGAACGGGACCGGCACGGGCTTGTAGAGGTTCTTGGGGCGGATGAACGGGAGCGCCGTCAGCGCGAGCAGTACGTAACTGAGGCCGATGGTCGCCACCATGACGAGCACCCGGGGCCGGTTGAAGAGCCGCCGGAGGACCAGTTCGGACAGCGCGCCGACAAAGGCGGCGAGGCCGATCGACAACACCAGGGCGAACCAGTAGTTGAATTTGAAGTCTGCCGTCAGCTTGACGAGGAAGACGGCGGCGATGACGCCGATTTGGCCCTGCGCGAAGTTGAGCACGCGGTTTGTGCGGTAGACGAGCACGAGGCCGAGCGCGAGCAGTCCGTAGCCGAGGCCGTAGAACAGGCCCTGGACGAGCACGAAGTTCGGGGCGGAAAAGGCCAGCATGTGCGTCTATCCCAGGCCCGTCGACGCCGTACCCAGGAAGACCGGCCGCAACAGGTCGTCGCGCGCCATCAGCTCGGTGGTGGGACCCTCGAAGCGGATCTCGCCGCGCTCCATGAAGAAGCACCTGTCCGCCAGGCTGAGGGCGCGGTTGAGGCTCTGCTCGACCAGGATCACGGTGGCGCCGGATTCGTTGATCCGCCGCACCATCCCCATCAGCCGGTCCACGGTCATCGGCGCGAGCCCCAGCGACAGCTCGTCGATCATCAGCAGCTTCGGCCCTGTCATCATCACGCGGGACAGCGCCAGCATCTGCTGCTCGCCACCCGAAAGCGTCCCCGCAGGCTGGTCGAGTCGCGCTGCCAGCTCGGGAAACGTCTCGAGTGCCTCGTCGAAGGCCCGGGCGATCCTGGCGCGGTCCCGACGCATCGTGTGGCCCCCGATGCGTAGGTTGTCGCGCACGCTCAGGCCCGGGAACGTCATCTTCCCTCCGACCAACAACGCCACCCCGAGGTCGATGATCTGCTCGGGCTCGAGATAGGTGCAGCTCGTGCCGAACAGCCGCGTGACACCCCGGTGGGGATGCTCCAGGCCCGACACGGTGCGCAGGAGCGTCGACTTCCCGGCTCCGTTCGTGCCCAGGAGCGCCACCATCTCGCCTTGTGCCACCTCGAGGTTGACGTCGAAGAGCACCTGGTTTGTGCCGTAGTAGAAGTCCAGGTTGTGCACCTGCAGCGCTGGAATGGCACCCCCGCCCTGCCGCCGCTTGCCCTCGGCGTAGCGCTCCAGGACGTCTTCGATCACGAGCGTGATATCGCGGCGCACGCTGCGCGAGCCCAGGAACAACAGGAAGCCGCCGACGGCGCAGACCGGGGCGATCAGGGTGAGCGACACGATGATGCCGTGCAGACCGCCGATGGAGTCGGAGATGGCTCCGAGGACGACGGAGCCCGCGAAACCGCCGAAGACCAGCGAGTAGACGCCGAACATGGCGAAACAGATGGTCCGCATCTCCGCCGGCGCGGTGGCGGCCAGGGTCAAGAAGATGCAGATGGCGAGCGGCGACACCGCCGCGTTGGCCAGGAACTGCAGCGTCACGACCATCCAGAGATGTGGCATGTACAGCGACAGCACGTAGAGGCCGCCGTACGCGGTGATGCAGATGCCCGCGATGACGAGCGGCCGCTGCGGGGCCCTCCGGAAGAAGCGGTCGCCGAACACGTAGGCCAGCGGCAGCCCCAGGAACGCCGCCAGACCGATGATGGCGTACACCTCGCTGCGCTGAGCCGTGTCGAGGTGGAATTTGTCGATGAAGAACAAGTTGCCGAACAGCGGTGCGCCGGTGCCCGCAAAGCCCAGGATCGCGACGGCGACGAGCTCGTAGTACAGCGAGCGCACGCGCAGGAGCCGGGTCACCGCCGATCCGAGCAGGACGCGAGGCGCCTTCTCCTGCTGCGTGTGCAGGTCCATGCCCGACGCCTTGAGGATGTGGCTGGACTCGTTCGCCCCCTTCTCGGGCTCGCGCAGCGTGAACAGCGCGAACCCCAGCGGGATGCCGACCAAGGCCACGAGGAGGCCATAGCGCCAGTTGTGAGCGATGGTCACGACGTAGCCGAAGATCAGGATCCCCACCGTCTGCGACAGCGGGTCCGACAGGTTGTGCCAGCTGAAGATGCGGCCCCGCCCCTCCGTCGGGTAAGCGTCGGCCAGGTACGAGTTGTGCACCGTGTTGTTCACGCCCGTGCCCACCGACGCCGCGAGATACAAGAACGCGAACGCCCACACATTGGGCGAGATCGCCATCAGCGCGCCGAACCCTGCGAAGATGAGCAGCGCGACGCCCGCCACGAGCTTGCGGCTGCCCCGGTCGGCCCACACCGCGAGGGGGACCGCCCACAAGAGTTGTGACACCTGCGCGATGAAGGCCACGGCGCCGAGCGACGCGTTGGACATGTGGAACGACGTCTGGAGGTTGTGCCCGATCAGCGTGATCCCGTTGCCGAAGGTTCCGGGCACCAGCGCCGCCGCGGTCATCAGGACGAGCGGCGCGTACCCCGACGATCTGAGGATGCCCACCAGTGGTGGCGGCTTGCCCTCCCCGGTGCCCGGCATGACCGCCACGTCCGCCACCACGTCGGGGTCCTTGACCTGCGTGACCGCCTCGCGCAAGAGGTCGTCCGGGACCGCGAAGTCGAACAGTGGCTCGCTCGGCACTGAGGCTGGACTCTAACCTGACACCCGCGTCAGGGATCGTTCACATACGCACCGTGGCAACAGTGAGCGGTCCTTCCGGCAGCACGGCGACGCGGGCCGACGGGCCGAGTGCGGCCAGCGTGTTGCCGACGGCCTCGTCGAGGTCCGGGGCCGGCACCAGCTGCGCCGTCCGGATGGCGTCCACGCCCAGCCCGTCGGTGTGCAGGCGGACTGCGCCGCGCGCTAGCACGCGACCCAGCACCTGTGCCTGCCAGCGGTCCAGCTCCGGGCCCGCCGTCGACGCGACGAGGTCGCCGGGCGTGCGCGACTCCTCCAACAACCGCGCGAATGCGCCGTCGTCGGGGACGCCGTCCGCACACGCCGCGGCCATCACCACCGTGCCGCCCCGGCGACGGACCCGGTCCGCCGCCGCCATGCCCTTCACGGCCTGGTACAGGTTGCGGTCGAGCGGATGCCCGCCGTTGGTCGACACAACGAGGTCGTACGGCGAGTCCACCTCCCGTCGCGCCGCCGCGCCGACGTGCGCGCAGGCTGCGTCATGCGTGTCCGTCAGCGGCCCGGCGAACACCGCCGTGACGCGGCGGGCGCGGTTGATGGCCACGTCGAGCGACAGCTGGGGCGGGGCCAACTCTGTCGCTGCCCGCACGAAGTCATGGACCGGATTGCCGTGCCGGGTGAGGAACGTGGCGCGTTCGTCCGCGATCCGGCGCGGGTGGTGGGCCTCGAGGATGGTCTCGGTGGCGGCGAGCCCGGGGCAGACGGCCTTCGGGCCACCGCTGAACCCGGCGAAGAAGTGCGGCTCGACGAACCCGGTCACGATGCGCAGGTCCGCCTCGACGTACTCGCGCTGCAACAGCACGGCGACTCCGTCCATCTCGCCCACCGCCACGTGCTCGTCGCTCTGTGCGTCGTGGTCCACGACGCGATAGCGCGCCACCAACCCGGGGCCGATCAGCTCGGCCATCTCCGCTGCGGTGGCCCGGCGGTGCGTCCCCGTCGCGCACAAGAGCGTGACGCGCCCATCGGGCACGCCTGCCCGCGCCAGCTCGTCAAGCAGCGGCGGCAGGACCGTGCGGTTCGGCATCGGCCGGGTGAGATCGGGGAAAACGACCGCCACCCTCCGGGCGCCTTCGGCCAGCGTGCGCAGCGGGGCGCCCGCCACCGGCGCATGGAGCGCGGCGCGGATCGCGGCGTCCTCGTCGGCTAGCGCGGGCGCGTCGACGGGGAGGATCACGTCGGACGAGTCGGGCACCTCGACCGACGTGCCGTGCCGGCCGTAGGCAAGGTCGACGCGCACCGCGGTGTCAGATGTCGGTCCGGAGCGCGCCGGGCAGCGATGCCGTCGCCGCCAGGACGGAGGTCGCGACGTGGTCGACCTGGGCCCGCAGGCCGAGGTAGACCTCGACCGCATCTGCGTCGGGCTCGGTCACGCCGGAGACCGGATCGAGCTTGTCGAGGGCCAGGCCCATGCCGAGCGCCTTGCCTGCCAGCAGCGCTGCCCCCGCGGACGCCGCCTCGCCCGAACGGCGTCTCGTCGCAGGCACGCCCAGGACGGACGTGAGCACGCCGACCCAGACCGGAAGCCCCGACCCGGCGCCACCCAGGGTGACCCCCGCCGCCGACGAGCCGCCGAGCCGCCCGACCGTCACAACCTCCATGACGCGGAGCACGTCCCACGCCACGGATTCCATCGCCGCGCGCGCCAAGTCCTTCGGCTCGTGAGCGGCGCTCAGCCCCATGAAGCCCGCCCTGGCGTCGTCCCGCCACCACGGGGCGCGGGCCCCGTCGAGCCAGGGCACCGCCAGCACGCCGTTCGCCCCCGGCGGGCTCTCCCCCGCCATGCGGGCCAGCTCGACCGGCGTCGTGTCGAGGAGGCGTCCGAGCCAGGCCAGCAACGAGCCCGCCGACGACAGCCCGCCCTCGAGGAGCCAGCCGCCGTCCGCGGCGCGGGTGACCACGGCCCCCGCCGGTGACGGGACGGGCCGATCCTGGACCGGGACCGAGATGTTGGCCGTCGTGCCCCAGCTGACCATCGGCCGGTCCTCCGACGCACCCGACCCGAGGACCTCGCACTGCCGGTCCCCAGCGCCGATGACGACTGGGATGCCGGGTCGCAATCCCAGCTCGGCCGCGGGCACGGACTTGAGCTGGCCGACGACCGTGTCGGAGGCCACAACACTCGGCAGCTTGCCGAGCGCGGGGCCGGCCAGCAATTGCACGGCATTGCCGTCGAAGTCGTACAAACCGCTACGCGAGGCGAAGGTCGCGTCGGTCACCACTTGGTCCGTCATGCGGAAGATGACGAGGTCGCGGGGCGAGAGGATGAGGTCCGCCGCCTCGAGCCGCCCCGGCTCGTGC
>Ga0306920_100010893_pt1 | contig 12227 bp, 11 predicted proteins | sample flu12Cox44000170_FD_204666 | JGI IMG/M metagenome (GOLD analysis project Ga0306920, IMG submission 204666) | Lab enrichment of tropical soil microbial communities from Luquillo Experimental Forest, Puerto Rico - flux4day.12C.oxic.44.000.170 (v2)... | ecosystem: Environmental > Terrestrial >...
AAGACTCTTCGGCCAATGGACACTTGCTTCCTGCCGAAAAAAGCCAAGCAAGCTGCCGGTTCAAGCGTCTGCAGCTACCTGAATGAACTCGAAGCGTCGCCATAGATTTGCACAATTATGACGCCCCTGCCAAGGCCCAAATCGACTTAGCTAGGTCGTGCTCTGACAGCTTCGCTACATTGACCACGCGGTTCGTCGCGGCCGAGACTGCCGATGAGGCGATCGAATAGCGACGCTCTTTACTGCAATGCATTTCGTCCGTTTTGGCCAAAGCAGACATGGCGATCGGTGACTCTGATGTCCGCGTTCGGGGGTAGAGTGGACTTCCGCTTGGATCCGGCGAATATCTGCAAGCGAGACTATGGTTCGCTCGAAGGCCGCCCTTTTGGAAGCGCGCCAGCGCTCCGCATTTCGGCAAATGAACCAGACGCTCTTTACTTCGGGAGTGTCACAAAGTTGGCGACCCCGGGTCTGGTATCAACGCAACCTTAGTCTCTTCCATGACCTGCTCTGGCTGAGACACCGCAAAGTGAGCAGGATCTGACACGCTTGGCGCCAGAGAGTCCCTTCGTAACGACTTAGGCGATCTAGCGGATAGATTGGCAAATTGACCAGTTGGACAAAGGATTGTGTGAGGACGTCTTGTTGTTCCGGCGCTGAAACGGAGTTGTTCTCTGGGCCGGTGGCAAATTCATCATTATCCTGCCGTCTCTCATTTTCGTTCGGGACGCCATACCCGTACATCGCGTCAATGATCTTTCGGCGATTCTGATGAGCCCGCGGTCTTTGCTTGGAGTGAAGCAGGTGGCGAGCCTGGATCTTGAACAGGCCGCTCTCGATCGCGGTTGCACGGCGCAGCCGCCACAACAAACTGGCCAGTCTTAAAACGAGCTCTCTCGCGACAGCCGATTCTGCGTCATAGTCGGCGGTGACGACCATCTCGAAAGCCGCATAGTCCTCGGCTTCTTCCAGCGCATCGATCACGGTTTCTGCGGTCAGCCCATGGCGGACGGCATTTTGCCGGGACCTTCTCTTGCCCTCTTCGGTAACGGGTCCGGTGCTAAGCTGCGCGTTGCGGCGGTTGGCCTCGATTTGGCGGATGGAGGTCATTCTGCCTCCGGGTGAAGGATTGGCTTCGTTTCGTCATTTTGAATCTGGACCACCGCGCCGAAATCGCTTCCATTAACGTTGGCCGGTCGATCTATCTCGGCCGCGAGACCTGTCGCAGCATGTGTCTTCGCCCACAGGTTGGCGGCAATGGCCAGGGGATCGATTTCTTGTTTCTGCCACCAGGCGCGCTCGTTGCCGCGACGATGAAGCTCGCGATGATGCAGCCGGCAGATGGGGACGGTGAAGCGGTCACTGACCTTGCGCCCCATCGTCCGCTGCTCCGCAAACTTGATGTGGTGGGCATCCGAGGGGGTGCGGCCGCAGACGAGGCATGGCTGAGCGGCCACAAACCTCAGATGGTCGCGATCGCGCTCGCGGACCGGTTTGCCGATGACGGTAACTTCATTGAAACGGGGCTCGCTCTGCCGCGGTCGGCGGCCACGCCCGCTTGCCTTCCACTTCTCAGGCTCCGACGTCGGCGCTGAGTCACCGAGCTTCGCGAGCCTTGCAGCGAACGCAGCTTCGACCGCCTGCGCATCTCTGGGCGAGAGCTGGTCTTTACGGCGGAGCGCGCGCTGCGCCCAGGAGGCAAGGGCGTCCGGTTCTCCGAGTTGTTCAAGCTCACAGATCAGCTCGCGCTGGAGATTTTCCGAGGCGTCCGGTGGTAGGGTTGGGGGTCTGACACGTTCGGCACGAACCCGTCTGTTGGACGGCGGCAAAGGCCTCCCGGATGCTATCTCCGTTGTGGGTCGGTCCAACCCGCTCGGCATTTGCTGAGCGCTCTGTGAGTCCTTTAAGGCCTCCGGGGATAAGCCTGCATCAGGCAGGTCCGGCGCATCCAGATCGTCCTCGCCGGCAATCCCGACCAGGGTGAACAGCGCATAGCGGCGGGCGTAGGTGAGGGCAGCGCCAAGACGATGCGGCGCGGCCGTCTCGCTGAACGGGCAAACCGGCCAGTCTGACGACACCCATTCGCCGGAGGCGTGGACAAGTGTGGTCGTGAGCCTGATCAGGCCGTTCTCGCCGTCGATGGCGGTGGCCTGAACGGTTGCGATCTCGTGCTGACCCAGGCATTTGCGGACCAGATCGAGGCCGGAAGCGAGAGAGGCATAGCGAAATGTCCGACTCCCCTCGCGCGGGAATGGTGAGACGATGGTCGCCGTTAAGGATTTTTCCGGGTTGGCGATTGCGGCCTGGGCCTTCGCCAGCGCTGTCGCCAGCGATCCGACGCTTTCACTACAGCGCTGCATGGCCCGTCTCCAGGTCGAGAAGCTCAAAACTGATCGCCCCGGATTTCGACCGCTTCGCCCTTAGGCCATGCCCTGAGGCCTCCCTGGCGTCCTCTGGCACGAGCGCCTTCAGCTCCGCCTTGGCCCGATCATGGTCAACCGCCGCGGCGCGGGTCACCCGGTAGAGGTTTGCAAACTCGGCCCACGCGTTCGAGCCGCTCATGTCGACGGTCCTGACCGCCTCAAGTCGAGGCCGCGGCGGTTCGATGCCGAAGAGGTGAGGGGGCTCACCGCTTTCGACACAGCGCCAAAACTTCCTTTCTGCGGTCAGCAGCAGGTGCTGGTATAGCGGATCCGCCGGAATGGTCATTTCCACCCATTTGCCACCGCCCGTAATGATGGAAAGCACCGCCGTCCGTGACGCCGTGACCCACATATTATGCTGCAGCTGCGCCATGTGCTTTTCCGCAGCCCACTCTTCCGAGAAATTCCACGGCAGCATGAACTTGGCCTCGAACACGGCGCCGGTCGCCTCGACCTTCCCATCAAGGGTCGCGGCCATCCAACGGTGCACGGCATGAAAGACTTGCTGCTGGACTTCGGTAACGGCATGACCGGTGTTCTTCTCGAACCAGTGTAGGTTCAGATGCTCGGTCGCGCTTCCGAGCTGGACAAGGAGGTCGCCGGACAAGTCTTCCGGCTCGACCTCGCCTCGCTTTTCTTTCCAAAGTCGGAGCAGCGCCGTCTCGTCCTCACCCATGATGATCCGGGCGTCAGAGCCGCCGATAAAATGGCGTCGATCAATATGTCGGTGAAAAGCTGGTTTGCTTCCGAGCATCTCTCTGCTCCCATGATAAGATTCCCAAATACCTAGCTCAGTAATGATCCCAAAAGGATCATAGCTCATGATCCCAAAGGGATCAAGAAAAATCTTTGGCTATGATGACAGTTGAACAACTTCGGGCTGCGCGTAGTTTACTAGGGTGGTCTCAGGCAGAACTCGCAACCCGCGCCGGACTATCTCTTCCGACAGTCAAACGACTGGAGGGTGGATTCGGCCCGCGTGTCTCGGACGATGCTCAAACTAGGTTACAGCGAGCAATCGAGGCCGCTGGAATAGAATTCCTTCACGAAAACGGTGCAGGGATTGGGGTTCGATTTCGAAAGCCGCGCAAGCGAAAATAGCGGCTGGCTTGCGTGACCTCGCATCAGCTCAGGGGTCGATCGCTGCCTCGGTGGCCTGCAAAGCGTAGCGATTTCGTGGTTTGGCGTCGGCGCGCAAAGCGGCCGGATCCGATCATGGAATGAAGGCCGACTGCGCTCATGCCTCCGGCCTCGAGTTCATCGATGAGAATGGTGGGGGTGGGGGCGTTCGCTTACGGAAACCAAGTGCCAAACCAAAAAGGAGTTAGTGACAAGTCGTGGCCCGCGCTTGGTCCCGCCCACACGATCAGATTACATAGGTCTCGCACTTATAGTAGAATTATATCGGGAAGAAATTTTAAGTAGAAAATCATTATTTTTTGCAAAACGAAGCCAATTTTCTGCTTTGGAATCATGTTGGTAGGTTTTCAGGCCTGCCGAAACATTGACGAGACTGCCATGTCGGATCCGGGCAACTTGAAGCTCTCAGGGGGATTCCCCTGCCGAGCGAGCTGAATCATCCGAGCACCGGTTTCTTTGCGATCGCGCCACGCCAAGGTTCGGCTGAATTGTTACTCGATCTTCCCGCGATGCAGGTCGGCCTCGATCTGCAGCCTCGTTCCGCCGCCGAAGCGCGCCCGATAGATCTGCAGATTCTCCATGATCCGCTGCACGTAGTTTCGCGTTTCGGAGAAGGGGATCAGTTCGACCCAGTCGACCGCGTCGACCCTCGGATCGCGTGGATCGCCGTAGCGGTCGATCCATTTCTTCACGCTGCCTCGCCCGGCATTGTAGGCGGCAAAGGTCATGATGTAGGAGCCGCGGTAGTCCTCGATCAGGCCGCCGAGTTCGGCCGCCCCGAGTGCCGCATTGTAGACCGGATCGGTCTTCAGGCGGCGGAGATCGAAAGCGGCGCCATATTTCTTGCAAACATATTGGCCGGCGTCCGGCGTCACCTGCATCAACCCGTAGGCCTGCGCCGGCGAGACCACGGACGGATTGAAGGCGCTCTCCTGGCGCGCAATGGCATAGATGATGCTCTGCTCGACCTCGGGCCCGATCGATCTGAACGGGGGAATTCCGGTCACCGGATAGGCATAGAAATCGAATGGCAGCCCGCGATTGAGCGCAGCCTTGCCCAACAGCAGCATGGCGCGCGCATCGCCGTCGCGCGACGCCAGTTGGCCCAGTCCCACCAGCGCATCGGGGTCGCCGTTTTCGCCCATGTCGGCGAAGATGGGAATCGCGATTTCACCTTCGTCAAGTTCATAGAGCAGCTGCACCGCTCGGACGATCTCGAGCCGCTCCACCGCGCGGCCGCGCGCCGTCGGAGCGTCGTTCAGTTCGAGTTGGGGCAAGCCGAGTTTTGCCCGCGCCAATTGGCCGTAGTAACTGGTCGATTGTTCCGCGGCCGCGGCGTAGGCGGCGCGCGCCTCCTGCGAACGGCCGGCGGCTTCTGCGGCGCGGCCCCGCCAATAGCCGGCGCGTGCCAGCGTGGTCGGGTTGACGCTGCCGACACCGATGCGCGCGAAATGCTGCGCCGCCACCGAGGGGTCATTGAGAAAGCGCAGAGCGATCCAGCCGGCGGTGAATTCCTGTTCGGTCTTGTAGATGTCGCGGCTCGGCAGTGCGGCGTCGCGTGCAACGAGATAGGCGGCACGATGATCGCCGAGATCGATCAGTTTGCGCGAGATCAGCCGCCGCTCGATCCACCATTCATCGAGATTGTAAAGGCGATTGGGGTCCTTCGGCGCGCTCATCATGAGTTGCGCGGCCTCGGCATTTTTTTCTTCGCGGCGCAGGAGCTGGATCTTGCTGAAGATATAGCCGGGATCGCTGTGCAGCTCGTGCGGAACCGCCTCGAGCAGCGCGCGGGTATTGGGCGCCTTGCGGTAGGCCGCGATACGCGCCTTGGCGAGCGCGACATAGGCGCCGCCGAGCCGCCTCGCCGCGCGCATCGCCGCGTCATGCTCGCTGCCGTAAAGCAGAAAATCCATCCGCGCCTTGTGATCGCCTGGCGTGATCAGGGCCCCGAACTGATCGAGCGCGGCAGTCTCGGTATCCTCCGACATGGAATCGTTGCGCCAGGCATCCCGCACCAGACGTTCCGCATTGGCCTTGTCGCCGCGCGCGATCATGACGCGCGCCAGCGAAAATTTTCCCTTGGCCGATATCGGGGATTCGTTCTCGAACCACGCCCACACCGTCGCATCCTCGCGCTGGTCATCCCACAGCGCCGCTTCGAGGCGCCGGCGCAGGAAAGTCTGCGATGGCCAACTCGGATTGGCGGACAAGAAGGCGCGATAGCGCTCGACCGATGCGCCGTTGTCGTCGCTGCGCAGGACGATCCACTCCGCAAGCTTTCGCGCCACCGGATCGGAAATGGCTGCCTCGACCTGCGAGGCGTCGGCGACCTTGTGCTTGCGCACGAGCTCGATGACGTTTTCGAGTGCGTCCTTGTCGGCCTGCGAGGTCGACGAGGTCGCGGCGACCGCAGCCGGCGTTGCCGACTTGTGCGTCGCCGACGAAGGCAAAGCCGCATGATGGCGGGTTGCCGGCGCGAGCGCGGCGGCCGGCGCGGCAGGCGCAACCGACACAGCAGTATTTGTCACGGCCGCCGCCCTGGCGACTGCCTTCGCCGAGTTCCTCTCCGCACTTTTCTCCGCTTTCTTGTCCGCAGTCTTGGCGCCATTTTTATCTGCGCTTTTGGCAGTGTTTTTGGGCACGACATTGCGTGCGATCGGCCGCGGTTTCGGCAACGGAATTCTGGATTTTTCGGAGGCTTCGGTTTCCCACGCCAGCGAAAGCAGGGCGATCGCCAGCGTCGTGACGATGGCCGTCGATCGCAACGAGGCTGCGCGGGTGGAGCGGATCACGGCTTTCCTTTGCGACGAATCACGGGACAGCAGCCGTCCCGAGCGGAATGGATTTGACATTCGCCACCCACCTGGCCGCAAGCTCGTGAAACGCGAATGTCAAATCCTAAACTCCACTAGAATCTTGAATTTGCTGGTGGTCTTTTGATTCTAACATTCGCAAACGCGCCTACTGCAATGGGAAGCGAATGTTAGAATCAGACCACTTACGCCTATTTGATTGAATTTGTGGAAAAAATGCGAAATACGCCGCCGATGCTCGAATCGGAGGTTCGCCCCATTGTGCGGCGTCCTCGTGGCCGGTTCTGCCCTTTCGCGAAAGCGTCATACCCGGTATGAGTAACCAAATTGGTCAATCATGTAGCGGCAGAGCCGCCAACCTTGCGCGTTGGGAGGAAGTCCATGGCAGCCAAGACGAATTTCCGGGGGTCCTTTACCGCCTTGGTCACGCCGTTCAAGAACGGCTCCCTTGACGAGACGGCGTTCCGTTCCCTCGTGAGCTGGCAAATCGCCGAGGGCACCCATGGCCTGGTGCCGGTCGGAACTACCGGCGAGAGCCCGACGGTAAGTCACGATGAGCACAAGCGCGTCGTCGAATGGTGCATCGACGAGGCGGCGGGGCGGGTTCCCGTGATCGCGGGCGCCGGCTCCAATTCGACGAAGGAGGCGATCGAACTCGCCGAGCACGCCGAGGAAGCCGGCGCCGATGCGGTGCTGGTGGTGACGCCCTATTACAACAGGCCGACGCAAGAGGGCATGTACCAGCATTTCAAGGCGATCAACGATGCAATCGGAATTCCGATCATCATCTACAATATCCCGCCACGTTCAGTGGTCGACATGAGTGTGGACACCATGGCGCGCCTGTTCGAACTCAAGAACATTGCCGGCGTCAAGGATGCGACCGCGAGCATGGTGCGCGTTTCGCAGCAGCGCGCGAAGCTGGGCGAGGATTTCAACCAGCTTTCCGGTGAGGATGCCACCGCGCTCGGTTACATGGCCCACGGCGGCCACGGCTGCATTTCGGTCACCTCCAACGTCGCGCCGCGGCTGTGTTCGGAGTTTCATCTCGCCTGGCGGAGGGGAGATCTGGCGACGGCACTCAAGCTGCACGACAAGCTGATGCCGTTGCATACCAATCTCTTCATCGAGTCCAACCCGGCGCCGGTGAAATACGCGCTGTCGCTGCTCGGCAAGATCGAAGAGAGGCTACGTCTGCCGATGGTGCCGGTCAGCGAGCCCACCCGCCTGGCCGTGCGCGACGCAATGGTGCATGCCGGGCTGATCAACTGAAGTCCTGATCGTTCCTTTTATGAGTATTCCGGCTCGCGAGGCTGAACAGAAGGGCCTTAGGATGCTGAAGGAATTTCGCGACTTCGCCATGAAGGGCAACGTGGTCGACCTCGCCGTCGCCGTCATCATTGGCGCGGCCTTCGGCGCCATCGTGAATTCGCTGGTTGGCGACATCGTCATGCCGGTGGTCGGCGCGGCCACGCACGGCATCGACTTTTCGAACTATTTCACCGGCCTGTCGGACAAGGTGACGGCGAGTAACCTGGCTGATGCGAAAAAACAGGGCGCGGTGCTGGCGTGGGGCAACTTCCTCACCATCACGGTGAACTTCATCATCATCGCGTTCGTGCTGTTTCTGGTCGTCCGCACCATGAACCAGCTCAAGCGCAGGGATGAAGCCCCGCCAGCGCCGCCAAAGCTCACCCGTGAGGAAGCGCTTTTGACGGAGATTCGCGACCTCCTGAAGAAGGGATAAAGTGGCCGAAAAGAACAAGCGCGCAATCAAGGTCGTTGCCGAAAATCGCAAGGCCCGGTTCAACTACGCTGTCGAAGACACGGTCGAAGCGGGGATTGCGCTCACCGGCACCGAGGTCAAGTCGCTGCGCAACGGCAAGAGCACGATCGCCGAATCCTACGCCGATTCCAAAAATGGCGAGATCTGGCTGCTCAATGCCAACATCCCCGAATATCTGCAGGCCAACCGCTTCAACCACGAGCCGAAGCGGCCTCGCAAACTGCTGTTGCACAAGAAGCAGATCAACCGCCTGATGGGCGCGGTCGACCGCGAAGGCATGACGTTGATCCCGCTAAAACTCTATTTCAACGAGCGCGGCCGTGCCAAGCTGCTGCTCGCGGTGGCCAAGGGCAAGAAGCTGCACGACAAGCGCGAGAGCGAGAAGAAGCGCGACTGGGGCAGGGAGAAGGGTCGCCTGCTGCGGGCGAGGGGCTGACTATTTGGAGCGACTGCGGATCGCGCCAGCAATCATCAAACAGCAGAATGCGATACGAGGCTGCGATGAACCAAAAAAACCTTTTCGAAGTCGATTGGAGCAAGATTCCCGCGCCGGTCGACGACGGCGCGACGGCGCACCTGGTCGGCATGAAGATTCCGCCGGTCAGCCTGGTCGCAACCGACGATACTTCGGTGACGTTGTCAGGGCTGCGGGGGCGCAGCGTGGTTTTCGCCTATCCGAGGACCGGCGAGCCGGGCAAGATATCGCTGGTCGACGACTGGGACATGATTCCAGGCGCCCGCGGCTGCACGCCTCAGACCTGCTCCTTCCGCGACTTGTTCGCGGAATTGAAGGCCGCCGGCGCCGCTTACGTCTTTGGCCTCTCCACGCAAAACAACGCCTATCAGACCGAGATGGCCTCACGGCTGCATTTACCGTTTCCTGTGCTGTCGGATGAGAAGCTGGCGCTCACGCGGGCGTTGAACCTTCCGACCATGCAAGTGGCCGGCCTGACCCTGATCAAGCGGCTGGCGCTGATCATCGACGATGGCCGCATTACGCATGTGTTTTACCCGGTATTTCCGCCCGATCGAAATGCCGGCGATGTGCTGGCCTGGTTGAAGGAAAACCGGCGCTAGGCAATTTGCTGCCGGTGTTTTCTTCGGTTCAATCCAGATCGGCGCGGACCTTCGCGAATACTTGCCGAAACATTTTCGGCGTCAGCACCCCCGTGTTGGTGTTGTATCGCGAGCAATGATAGCTGTCGTAAATCTTCAGCCGATCTGCCTGGTGGATCGCCCCATGCGCAAAGGGCACCGAAGAGCGGCGGAGACCCAGCGCCTTCGCCGCCGATTCGTGCGCGACGCGGCCGAGTGTCACAATCGAGCGCAACCTGGGCATGGCTTCAATGGTCGCCGACAGAAAGGGGCGGCAATTGTTGATCTCGGCCGGCAGCGGTTTGTTTTGCGGCGGTACGCAACGCACCGCGTTAGAGATCAGACAATCGACGAGCGTCAGTCCGTCATCGGGCCGGGCCTTATAGACCCCCTTCGCAAACCCATATTCGATCAACGTGGTGTAGAGCAGGTCGCCAGCGTAGTCGCCGGTAAACGGTCTGCCCGTACGGTTGGCACCTTGCAAGCCCGGCGCAAGTCCGATGATGAGCAGCCGTCCGCTGGGGTCACCGAAGGAGGGAACGGGCGAATTGAACCATTCGGCTTCGCGGGCCCGCGTGGCTGCCCGAAAGCTCGCAAGCCGCGGACAGAGTTGACAATTGCGATCGGGTTCGATGCAGAGGCGGGTGGCTGAGGGTTTGCTCGAGCCGGAAGCCGGGCCTTTCTCAATCGTCGAAATCGTCACCGCCCCTTGGCGCCATGGTGGTCGCGCGTTGCAGGAATTGCGGCGCATGGTGTCGCGGTTCCCGCGGCGCCGGACGCTCCGACGGGTCGCGACCGAGCTTGGACTGCAGTTCCACCAGATCGGTAAAAACATCGGCCTGGCGTCGTAACTCGTCGGCGATCATCGGTGGTTGACTGGAGATGGTCGATACAACCGTCACGCGCACTCCCCGCCGCTGCACGGCTTCGACCAGGGATCGGAAATCGCCATCGCCGGAGAACAGCACTATCTGATCGACATGCTCGGCGAGTTCCATCGCGTCAACCGCCAACTCAATGTCCATGTTGCCCTTCACCTTGCGCCTTCCGCTCGCGTCGATGAACTCCTTGGTGGCTTTGGTAACGACGGTATAGCCATTGTAGTCGAGCCAGTCGATCAAGGGCCTGATCGACGAATACTCCTGATCCTCAATGATGGCCGTATAGTAGAACGCCCGGACCAGGGTTCCGCGGCCCTGGAATTCCTTGAGCAGGCGCTTGTAATCGATGTCAAAGCCCAGCGTTTTGGCCGTTGCGTAAAGATTGGCGCCATCGATGAACAGCGCGATCTTATTGGAAGAAGGGGACATTCAGAGGTCTCACGTGGTTATTCTCGATGGACTCTTAGGCTTTGCGGCAGCGGTCCGAAAAATTCGAGGTGCTGCCAAAGCCCAGCGGGTTTTGATCGGGCGGACTCTCCGCTAGAAATATTGAAGGTCAATGCAATCGAAGGTGGATTTTGAGGACGCTATGAAGCGTCTTTCGTGTCCGCGTTACCGTTTGTCACGGCTTTAAACGCTCCGCTGCTATGCCCCCCAAAACGCGTTATCAGAGCAAATCAACGAGGCCAAATCACAATTTAGTCTTGCGAAAAGGGCCCCGCATCTATAACAACCCCGGAACAATCAACATATTCCGTCCCATTTAGTGGAGCGACAATTAATGGCGCGCGTCACCGTAGAAGATTGTATTGATAAGGTCGACAATCGGTTCGATCTGGTTCTGCTGGCGGCACATCGTGCACGCATGATCTCGTCTGGTTCGCAACTTACGGTCGATCGCGACAACGACAAGAACCCGGTCGTGTCGTTGCGCGAAATCGCGGAATCCACGATCTCGCCGGAGGATTTGCGCGAGGAACTGGTGCATTCTCTGCAGAAATTCGTCGAAGTGGACGAGCCGGAGCCCGATACGGTTCCGTTGATCGGGTCGGATGGTGCCAGCGTGGACGCCGACGACACCGAGGTTGCGGTCGAACGCATGACCGAAGAAGAACTCCTCAAGGGCCTCGAGGGTCTCGCTCCTCCGGAGGAGCAGCCGGAAGAAGACGAGTAACCTCCCAAACTACATCGCTGGTTTACAGCCACTAGAGTCAGCAAGGGCCCGGACATTGGTTCGGGCCTTTTGCTTTCGATTGTCTTTACCGTTGCCAGCGGGCACCGGGCGAATTCTGCCCGAACTGGCTCCAATTTGATCGGAAGTTCGGAGGTTTTCGCGTTAGACTGCGCTTGGTCCCGAAATCGAGCGTTCCCGGCCTGGAGTGGTGACGTTCCGGCTGAGAAAACACTACATTATCCAAATCCTGCTAGAAGCCGGGACTCCGCTCGCGAAGGTAGCATGTCATGGCGTATTGGCGCCGCAACTCGGAGCAGATGCAAGCCGCGACTGATTCGGTCGCCGTGGCGCCGCAATCGGCCGTGTCGGCGCAGACCAGATTGGGCAAGTCGCCCCGCGCACGAATGATGCGTCAGTATGATCTGGTCGAGCGCGTCAGGTCATATAATCCCGACACCAACGAGGACCTGCTCAACCGCGCCTATGTCTACGCGATGAGGGCGCATGGTTCGCAGACCCGTGCCTCCGGCGACCCGTATTTTTCCCATCCGCTCGAAGTCGCCGCCATCCTGACCGGTTTGAAGCTCGACGATGCGACCATCGTCGCGGCGCTCCTGCACGACACCATCGAGGATACCGAGGCCACCCGCGCCGAGATCGACCTTGTGTTCGGAAAGGAGATCGGTGCGCTGGTCGAGGGTCTCACCAAGCTGAAGCGGCTTGAGCTGGTGTCGCGCGAGGCCAAGCAGGCCGAAAACCTGCGCAAGCTGTTGCTGGCGATATCGGATGACGTTCGGGTTCTCCTGATCAAGCTCGCCGATCGCTTGCACAACATGCGCACGCTCGAATTCGTTTCACCCGCGGCGCGCCAGCGCATCGCCGAGGAGACGCTCGACATTTACGCGCCGCTCG
>Ga0306920_100010894_pt1 | contig 12226 bp, 10 predicted proteins | sample flu12Cox44000170_FD_204666 | JGI IMG/M metagenome (GOLD analysis project Ga0306920, IMG submission 204666) | Lab enrichment of tropical soil microbial communities from Luquillo Experimental Forest, Puerto Rico - flux4day.12C.oxic.44.000.170 (v2)... | ecosystem: Environmental > Terrestrial >...
GCTTCGGCGGGGCGGCTGAAATCTGGCCGTGCATCTGGTTTGCACCATCGCAGGATGTCGCGCTACACCCACCCCCGGTCCGCATTGCATGTAATAGGTAGACGCGGGGGAGTTCCTGACAGTCCGTAAAGAAAATCGCCTCCGCGCTGGAGTTGCACTCAGGAAGCGCCGCCGTCCACAAATGCGGTCGAGTATCCAGTCGAGCACCGCCGGGTGCGCATCGAGGTAGAACGGGTCGCGGCCTATCGGAATCCGACATTTCCCTGCCTAGGCCCGCCCGGCGCGCCACTGTATCCGGGCGCTGTTATCCGGTTCGGCCACCGGCCCTGTGCCTTCCCCTCCCCACACTTCAAGAATCGAAGACCCGAAGCTTTTTTGAACAGGAAGGCCGCTCGTTTATTGGGCGGTTTTTTTGTTGCGCGCTTGTGGCCTGTTCCTTCGCGTTCGAACACTCCGCGTCGTGTCCCACATCAGCATCATCGTGTTCGCCTCACGCAATAGCGCAGGTGCGCTCGATATCCACATCGAGGCGGCCACGCGTATTGCGGATGCCGGGCAATTCCGCTTCGATGATGTTCGACTTGAGCGGAGACGGTATGTATAGGCAGGCTCTCAAGTATTCGGAGCAATTTCAGATTTAGCCAAAATCTGTCGAACGTCAAATCAATTGCAAGTGAATGCACTCGCGAGATTGTTTGCCTATCAATTCGGACGAATCTTATATCCCCACTCAATCAGACGGCGTAGTTATCGGAGTGCCGGGTGAAGACTACCCCGGCACCTCGCCGGTCGCATCGCCGGGCCGGTCGTGTTCATCGACTTTGTGGAGGTATGGAAATGTCGGATCAGAAAACGCGCAAAGGCACCATGTACGCATTCGCAACGATAGGCGCGCGCACGGAGCGCGGCGGGTATATCACTAAGGCGACATCGGGCCTTGTGATCTGCGACCTTCGCGCTGCACTTGTGGGGGATATCGTCACCTACCCCGACGGCAGCCAGGCGGTAATCAAAGATGGTTCCGGCTCCCTGGGTTCGGATCGAGCTAATTGCTTTGCTCTGGTAGGCAGCACCCTGAGCAACGGAGACAAAATCGTATTCACGCCCTGGGAAGATCGGGAGTCGGGCTTGTTCGTCGCAGAAGGCGAAATGCCCAAAGGTCTTTTCGATGCGTCATATGTGCCGCCGCCGTGCATACCCGGCGAACGCTTCGCACTCTATGGCTCAACGACGGCACGCGGCGGCGTATTGCGCGATCCGGGCGGCGAATGGAGCGTTGACGGAAAACGCGTGAAGGTCGGCATTCTCGGCGACAAGGTCCAATACACGAACGGAACGACGGCGCGAATCATTAGCGGGCTCGCGATAAAGACCAATCCAACGATGGCCCAATTCGCGTATGTGGGGAGCGTGCTGGATAACGGCGACACGATAACGGATAGCCCGGATCGTAAGGGGTCGGCGTGGATGGACACCTGGGAGATTGTCGCCGAAGAGGAAATGAACCGTCGAGGCGAGGCCGTATGAGGCGCGTATTCCTTGGCATCGGCGACGAGGCGGGCGATGCGTTCATAACGGAAGGATTGCCGAGTGTGACGTGTTCGAATCCGCCGCCTGAAGTGAATATCTCGACGCTCTACATGAAAACGTATTGCCGCGCGTGCAAACAGGAAGGCTACATCGCACCGCGCGGGCCACGTCTTAAAGGCACCGGGCCGAATGGGCAGCCATGGGCACTGAGCGGCGATATCAATATCTGCGGTTGCTCACCGCCGCCCGTGTTCTACGCCGAGCGAAACATGGCGCAAGTTTTTGACTCGGATGAAGGTGCAAGGCGGATGACTAACGTGCATAACTCAGGATCGCGCGTCGGGTCGGGACTGTACGACGAACAATACATGCTCAAAGGCGGCGACGGACAGGCGCTCGCAAACGTGGGTTATCGCGTTCTTGTCGGCTCGAAGGTCGTCGCGAGCGGCACTAGTGACGCGAATGGACGCACGCAGCGCATTCGGACGGATGAAAGCCGTTCGATTCGCCTCGACGTCTATCTCGGTCACAGGGAGGAGTAAATGTCCAGCATCTACTACGCAGTGGTAAAAGACGACCCCCTCGATAGCGGTGGCCGGATCGTTGGTGGCAATCCTCGATGCACCATCGAAGGGCCGGATGGGCGAATGCGTGAGCAAGCGTATCTCGGTCATCAAGCTTGGTGCGCGACCTGTCAGTCATTTGGCGTAATACTGGCAGGTTCCGGTATGGCGGACTACCTGCGCGGTTGGGACCTCACCATAAACAAGCAGGAAGCAGTGGACGGGGATATCGTCATTTGCAAGTGCGAACGCCACCCGCGCGTTGTTGCAGTCTACGCGCGTCGTTGCACCTATCAAGACACATGGGGCGGCGACCCGTTTATGTCCGAAACGCCACGTCATTCAGTCGCGCCCGCGGTTCGCGAGCCCTACGACGAACAATACATGCTCAAAGGCAGCGACGGAAAGGCCCTCGCGGGTGTGCGCTACCGAATCGTAATGGATCGCGGGCGCGTTATCACTGGCACGACAGACACCATAGGCCGAACGGAGCGGATCACAACGGACGGTATGGAAAATCTAAAACTTCAACTGGAGAATTGAGAATGCCAGAAAATACGGAATGGACAACTGTCCACGATACCGCCTGCACAAACACAAACCCGGATTCATGCGTCGAAGTCACGCTAGACCCAACGCCAATTTGCTCGAACATGAGCAACAAGGAATTTCGTGAATCAATTATAAAATCGCGAGAAGAAGCCGTGTTCTTGATTCAAACGCGTATCGCCTCCTTGGCCAGATGGGACGCCAGCGAGCAAGCGCGAGTTAAGAAGTGGTTTGGACGGGCCGATGTTACCACCCGTAGCTTTCTGCAAGACGGAATGCCGCGCCTACTTCAAGTCATGAAAGATTTAAAACCGGAGAACATCATACGCTGGGATCAACAGAAGCAACGCAACATTACATGCACGATCTTTCCAGACAATGGGGCAACCGATGCCGCCGTTTGCAAGCCAGATTCGGCAAGGCGAATAATTGCTATATACGCGCATTTTTGCACGTCACCGAGGTCGCAACTTTGGCGCGGCTGCCAAGTTCTAACGCTGATTCACGAATGCACCCACTTTACAGATGTGTTCGATTCCACAGATGATATGTACGGAGTTACTGTCGGTCTTTCATTCTGGGCGCAAGATAACCCAGAGAAGGCTCTGAGAAACGCGGATAATTTGGCCTGCTATATGGGATTCAAAGAATAAGGGAAACGAAATGAGAAGTGATGGGATAAAATTTCATGCTTTGTATTGTCTTTTCGCTTTATTCTTCGCGGCGGGAATCGGCAACGCAAGCGCCTGCACAATTTCTGAAGATATGGCGAGCAGCTTGCCGCTTAATTCCGCGGAAATTCCGAATGCGGATCGCGTCAAAATTGCCGAAATGATGACCATTGCGAGGCAGTGGCCGAACGTCGAGATTCGAGGAATCGTGTACGCCGGCGGCTATATCAAGGAGCGGAACCCGAAGGCGATCGCGGCAGCTCGTGCGAGCGAGCTAAAGAGCTATCTGGTGCAACTTGGCGTCAGAGAGACCAATATTTGGATTGATACGAGAGTTATCAAAGAGCCAGACGTCGATGACAAGGGGAACGCCACGCTCAACCAGATAGCGGTCAGCCTTGTCCCCATATGCGAGGGTGGCTGCGAGCGGCTTTGCAATGATCCACGCGTAACGCCGAATACCAAGGTGATCAGGTAACGACGTAGCCCCGCGCCGGCGGGGCTCTTTCATTCGAGCGACAAGCGCGCCTGTTCCTGTTCCAACAATAAGGGCGGTCATCATGGGCATCATTCAGAACCTCTCATTTTCCATCGTCTTATGCGCCTCACAGCTGGCGTGTGCGGGCGAAGTCATCACCGTGTCAAACTGTATGAAGGATCTCGGCGGCGGCGGATTCGGAGATTTTGATTGTTACGAGTTAAATTCCACGCGACTAGAAGCGGGTAACCAGAAATTGGCTACCCAGATTCGACAGACTCCCGGCCTGAGCGATGCAAACAAGGCCGAACTAGACCGCTATTTGCGGACACAGGATGACGTCGCGAATGCTTGCAAAATGGCCGTCGAATTCTCGTATGCGTGGGGAATCGACGTTCCGCCGAAAACGCATCGAAATCTTTATGACGTGATGGGGGCGCGCCGTCACTATTCAATCCGAAAACAAGAGAATGATTTTCTTCGCGATCTATATTCAATATACACGGGTTGACTATTATTGGTTCGCACGTCAAATTCACCCCGCCTCGGCGGGGATTTTCATTGAATACATATGAAATCGAAAAACCTCACATTCGCGGTGTCGGTTGCATCCGTAACGCTCGTGGCTAGCTCGCTTGCGGCTGCATCCGCGAATGCCACGTACTCTTTGCAATTTAAGCTAACTTGCCCTGGCGAGTACTACACCATCTGCTTCCCATCGGGCGTAATGGCAATAGGTGAAACGGACGCGAACGGATGGACGGCCCGTTACCAAACGGACGAACCGGAAAGGCTTACCGTCTACGTCGGGCATCGCCATCCGACGAATAAATGCAGCGACAAAGACCCATTCGATACCGGTGTAACGCAGAGAGTGCCGGGCGCGTGAAGGATCCAGGCGTTGCAGGTGCAGGCGCGTCTGTTCCTGCACCGCGGCCGCACGATCGATCAGCGCGCCCCGGTGACGCGCGTGGTTGAACCGATAGCACGCGCCAGAAATCCAGTGGTAACCGTTTGCCTTCCGATGGCCTGCCGGGTGCAATGACTTCGCGTAGAGCGACGCAAACAAAAATTGGGCGGCCCGACTTGCCGCCGCGCAATGGCGAACGGCCAAGTTCATTCCAACGGATCGAGCGCGGCGCGCATTGCACCAGGACAGGCCGCGCTCCCACGGCATTTACCCTCGCGACCGCCACCAGGCAGCGCGCGCCCGTCCACCCGGCGCGCCTCCCCGTCCGCGCCCCGTTATCCGGCTAGCCGCCGTCCCCCAGCCGTCCCCTCCCCACGCTTCAAGAACCCGCCGCCCATGCCGTTAATGCAGGTGCGGCGCGCTCGCTCGCCAGGGCGGCGGGCGGTGCGCCGCGCACCACACTAGAGATCGAGCCGGCCGCGGGCGCTACGTGCACCACGAGCACCACACGCACCGCGGCAACAAGAGGGGAAGCGGGTATGGTCTATTCCCAGGCGGCGGGGGCGTTCGGCGCAGCGGGATCACGGGGCGGTCAATCGGAGGTGTCGAAAGAGACGAACGCAGCAGCGAACGGTGCAGACGAAGCGCTCGCATCCGAGCGCAACGTATTGCGGCTGGTGTCGCGCAGCATGCCGCTGCCGGAACTGCTGGCGGAGGTCTGCGGCCGCGCCGAGCGGATTCTGGGCGCGGGCGCGAACTTCGCGATCCTGCGCCTGGACGGCGACGGCCGGCGCCTGCGCATCGGCAGCGCGCCGTCCTTGCCGGCGCAGTATCACGCCGCGTTCGACGGCACGCCGGTCGGTTCCGGCACGAGCCCTTCGGGCACGGCGATCTTCGAGCGGCGCACGGTTTGCGTCGACGACTTCGAGCGTGCAGTCGAGTGGGGCGAGTACCAGCGCATCGCGCTCGACAGCGGCCTGCGCGCGGTCTGGACGACGCCGCTCGACGACGACAGCGGCGGCGTGCTGGGCGCGCTCGCTGTGTACCAGAGCCGGCCCTGGCGGCCCACCGCGGCCGAGGAGGCGCTGCTGTGCGACATCGCCAGCAGCGTCGCGGCCATGCTCAACCAGCAGACCATTGCCGAGCGGCTCGCGCAAAGCGAGGAACACCATCGCCTCGTGGTGGACCACCTCAATGACGGCATCGTGATGCAGGCCCGCGACGACACCGTGCTCGCCTGCAACCGCAGCGCGCGGCGTATCCTGCGGATGCCCGAGGTTGCCGTCGGCCGCAGCATCATGAGCGTGATCCGGCGCGTGCTCGACGAAAACGGCGCCCCGTTGCCCAAGTCGAAGCGCCCGAGCATGCGGGCGTTCGAGACGGGCCAGCCCGTGATCGGCGAGACAGTGGGGCTCGAACTCGCGGATGGCGAGATCGTGTGGGTGAGCGAAAACGTGCTGCCGATCTTCCGCGCCGGCGAGAGCGAGGCGATTTCCGCGGTGGTCTCGTTCACGGACATCGGGCCGGTGCGCGAGGCGCAGCAGCAGCTGCGCTACCTCGCCACGCGCGACGCGCTCACGGGCCTCTACAACCGCACCTTCCTCGCCGAGCGCATGCACGAGATGCTCGGGCGCGCGACCTGCTCGGGGAAGCCTGCGCTCCTCTTCGTCGATCTCGACGGCTTCAAGAAAGTCAACGACACGGGCGGTCACGAAGCGGGGGACTCGCTGCTGCGCGACGTGGGACGGCGCCTCGCCAGCTGCGTGAGCGAGGGGGACACGCTAGCGCGCGTGGGCGGCGACGAATTCGTGATCGCGGTGTGCTGCTACAAAGAGGTGGATGATCTCGTCGCGCTCGCGCAGCGCGTGCTCGACGCAATTGCCACCCCGTTCGCGGTAGCAGGCAACGAGTACTACCTCGGCGCTTCGATCGGCATCAGCCTCTATCCCGACGATGGCCGCAGCGCCGCCGCGCTCATGCGCAATGCCGACTCGGCGATGTACGCGGCCAAGCAGCGCGGCACCAACCAGTTCCAGTTCTTCACGACCGAGCTGCGCCAGCGCCTGCAGCGCCGCTTCCAGGTCGAGCGCGGCCTGCGCCGGGCGCTTGCTTCAGGCGAGCTGCGCCTCGTCTATCAGCCGATCGTCGATGGCGAAAGCGGCCGCATCATCGGCGCGGAGGCGCTGCTGCGCTGGGAGAGCGAGGAACTGGGTCAGGTCTCGCCGGTGGAGTTCATTCCCGTGGCCGAGGACACGGGAATGATCATCCCGATCGGCCAGTGGGTGCTCGAGCACGCATGCCGGCAGGCCGCGCAATGGCGGCGGCTTCTCGCGCCAGACTTCGTCATGGCGGTCAACTTCTCGCCGCGCCAGATCGCGGACGGGCTGGTCGAGCAGGTGGAGGGCTGCCTCGCGCGAACGGGCCTGGCGCCCGAGGCCCTCGAAGTGGAAATCACCGAAGGCATTCTCATGAGCGACGGCCAGAGCGTGCAGCCTGTGCTGCGCGCACTGAACGACATCGGCGTGCGCATTTCCGTGGACGACTTCGGCACCGGCTATTCGTCGCTTTCGTACCTGAAGCGCTTTCCGCTGCACCATCTGAAGGTCGATCGCACGTTCGTGGCGGGCCTTCCCGGCAATCGCGACTCCGTGGCGATCACGCAGGCCGTCGTGGCGATGGCGCACTCGCTCGGCATGCGCGTGACAGCCGAGGGCGTGGAGACGCCCGAGCAGGCGTCGTTTCTGCGCTCGCTCGCCTGCGAGCGGCAGCAGGGCTATCTGTTCGGCAGGCCGGTGAGCGCCCAGGAATGCGCGGCGCTGCTGCGCGAGCACGCCGCCGGCCGCGTGCCGGAGGACATGTGAGGGACGCCTGATGTGGCACGACCGTGCGGGAACGGCGGGCTCAAGATTTCCCGCGCCAGGCCGTAGACGTTGGCAGGGAGCGGATGCTGGACGCATCAGCTCACACTGAAGCGGTAGACGAAAAGGACACGAGGGAATCATGGATAGCGGCTTCGCAATCGACGAACGAACCCGCCTGACGAGCACGAACCAGTTCGAGCTTTTGCTTTTCCGGCTCGGCGCGGCGAACATCCGGGGCCAGGTGATGCCCGTGATCGACCTGCCGAGGCTCATGGGCTGCGAGCCGGCCACCGGCCTGAACATCCTGCTCGTGACCGAATTCGCGCGCTCCACGCAGGGCTTCGCGCTGGAAAGCGTGGATGAGATCGTGCGGCTCGAATGGAGCCAGGTGCTCACCGCCGACGTCACGATGGGCAACCGCGTGACGAGCATCGCGCGGCTCGAGAACGACCCCGAAAGCAAGAAGCTCGTGCAGGTGGTGGACGTGGAGCAGGTGCTGCGCGACGTGTTCCCGGCGCAGCATGGCGCGGTCGTGCCCGAGGAAGTGGGCGCGCCCGCGGTCATTCCGGCGGGCGCGAAGGTGCTGGCCGCCGACGACTCGGGCTTCGCGCGCGAGCTGATCGGCCAGAGCCTCAAGGCGCTCGGCGTGGAATACACGATGGCGAAAACGGGCCTCGAAGCGTGGAAGCAGCTCGACGAGATTGCGACGAGCGCGGAACGCGACGGCGTGCGCGCGAAGGATCGCATCGCGCTCGTGCTCACCGACCTCGAAATGCCGGAGATGGACGGCTTCACGTTGACGCGCAAGATCAAGGCCGACCCGCGCACCGTGGATATTCCCGTGGTGATTCATTCATCGCTCACGGGCTCCGCGAACGAAGCGCACGTGAAGAATGCCGGCGCGAGCGGCTATGTGGCGAAATTTGCAGCCGGCGATCTCGCGGGCGCGATTCGCAGCGCGCTTGCTGGAAAGCCGATTTACGCGTGATCTGGCGATGCTGCGTCGGGCTCACTAACGCGCAAACAACCTCCCAAGCTGCGGCTCGCTATCCTGCACCCCCGCGAGCCGCAGCGCGTGCCATGCCATCGCATGGTTGCTCGACAGCACCGGTTTGCCGATAGCGGCCTCGAGTTCCGGCACGAGCGCGGCCACGCGCAAGCTCGTGCACGACACGAACACCGCATCGGCGTCGTCATGCCGCGCGAGCGTTTCTATCGCACTGCGAATCGAATTCGCGTCGATTCGCGCCACCTCGTTATCGTCCGCATGCTCGAACGAGGCCATGCGCGTGACGGCCACGCCGCGCGCCTCGATATAGTCGCGCATGAAGTCGTTGATGGTCCGCACATACGGCGTGAGCAGCGCCACGCGTCGCACATCGAGCGCTTTTAGCGCGGCGAGCGCCGCCGTGATCGGCGTGGTGCAGGCGATGTCGGGGCGTGCCTCGCGAATGCGCGCAAAGACCCTTGTTTCGCCGATCACCATCGAGGCCGAAGTGCAGCCGAACGCCACCACGTCGAGCCGCTCGCCGGGCAGCAGCAGGCCGACGGCCGGCGCGATACGCGCCTCGATTTCCGCGAGGCGCGGCGGCGTGATGTCCGGCGAATTCTCGAGGCGGCACTCGTAGAACGCCACGCCTGGCTGGCGCAACAAGCCGCGCCATTCGTGTTCGATCGTATGGTCGGTGGCCAGCACGACGAGGCCAATCGACGCGCGGCGGGCAATGCCCTCGTCGAGCGCGAAATCGAGCTTCGTGTAGGCATCCGTGTGATCTTGCGGTGCAGTCGTGCTCATCTCAGCGTCAATCCCGTCATGTCGAGTTCGGGCTCGCGTCCTGCCATGACATCGGCGAGCAGTTTTGCGGTGCCGCACGACATCGTCCACCCCATGTGCCCGTGCCCCGTGTTCAGAAACAGGTTGCGATGGCGCGTGCGGCCGATGAGCGGCGTGCCCTCGGGCGTCATCGGGCGCAGCCCGGCCCAGTAGCCGGGCTGCGTGTAGTCGGCGCCGTCGGGGAAGAGTTCGCGTGCCGTCTGCATCATGGATGTGAAGTCGGCCGGCGTGTGGCGCGTGTCGTAGCCAGCGAAGTCCGCTGTGGCCGTAAAGCGCAGGCGCTCGCCGAAACGCGCCCATGCGACGAGGTGATTCTCGTCCACACCGCCCATGTCTGGCGGGCGATGCCCGGGCCCGCAGGGGAACGTCGCCGAGTACCCCTTCACAGGATAGACCGCTAGCCGGTAGCCGAGGGGCCGCGCGAGTATCGGCGACCACGAGCCGAGCGCGAGCACGTAGTCGTCGCCTGCGATCACGCCGGCGGTCGTCCGCACGCCGGTAACGCGATCGCCTGTGGATTCGATTGCCTGAATCGGCGCATCGAACACGAAGCGCACGCCCATACGTTCGCAAACCTCCTTGAGCCCGTGCGTGAAGCGGTGCGCGTCGCCGCTTTCGTCGCTGGGGCAGTAGATCGCGCCCGCAATGCGCTCGCGCGCGTGAGCGAGCGCGGGCTCGCGTGCGGCGACGGCGGCGGCGTCGAGCGTTTCGAGCGGCAGCCCGTTCTCGACGAGGATCGACATGTGCGCGCGGCCGCGCTCGAAGGAGGCGGCGTCGCGGTAGAGATAGAGCAGGCCCCGGCTGATGCGGTCGTATTCGAGTTGCTCGCGCGCGGTGACGTCTTGCAGCTGATGCTGCGAGTAGCGGCACAGCCTCACCTTGCGAGAAGTGTTTTCGCGCGAACGCGCCTCGGTGCAGTTGAGCAGGAACTGCGCGCACCATGCCCACATATGCGGGTCGGCCGTGAGGTGCAGGCGCAGCGCCTGGCCTTCGACGAACAGCGACTTCAGCAGGATCTTCGGTGCGCGGGGAGAGGCCCACGTGTACGAATGGCCCGGCGCGACGAGCCCGGCATTGGCGAAACTGGTTTCGAGCGCAACGCCCCCGCGGCGCTCGACCACGGTGACGTCGCGGCCCTCGCGCGCGAGATAGTACGCGCTCGTGACGCCCGCAATGCCTCCGCCCAGCACGATGGTTTTCATTCGCCCCCTCCCTGCGTGTATACAAATTAGCGTCCTGCCGCCGCAAGCGCACGCAATTTGTATACGCGCATACCCTATAGCAGTTAAACGTTCGCGCGGATCTATCATGGAGGAGTCGTTATGCGCCGGTCCCCATGCAAGCTGCGCGCCATGAGCGCGCGAGACCTGCAAGGCGTCGCACCGGACGAATTACTTCGTTTCGCTAACTGACCGCGCGGGCTCGCCTGCGTTGCGGCATCGCCCGGTCGGGTCCACGCTCAGGAGCCGCTCACATGAATCCTCAGAACAATGGCACGCCCGACGCCCCCCGCCTGACGGGCACATTGCACGCAACGCTCGCGCTTGCGATTCTCTCGCTCGCCGCGCTCGTGCCTGGCCTCGCGCAAGCCCAGACCATCAAGATCGGCGTACCGGTGCCGCTTTCGGGCAGCAGCGCCGCAGCGGGCACCGACATCGTGAACGGGGCGAAGCTGGCGGCCGCGAAGATCAACGCGGCAGGCGGCGTGCTCGGCAAGCAGATCGAACTCGTGCCCGAGGACGACGCCTGCGATGCGCAAACAGCGGTCCAGGCGGCGCAGAAGCTCGTCGACGCCGGCGTGGTTGCCGTGGCGGGCGGCTACTGCTCGAGCGCGGCGCTGCCCGAATTGACCGCGTTCCATCGCGCCGGCATTCCCTACGTGCTCGACGCCTCGACCAATCCGAAGCTCACCGAAATGGGCTACGACAACGTGTTCCGCACGATTGGCCGTGACGACGAACAAGGGCCTTTCGCGGCGAATTTCATGAAGAATTCGCTGCATGTGAAGCGCGCGGCCGTCATCGACGACAACACGACCTACGCCAAGGGCCTTGCGCAGAACACCGTGGAATCGCTCAAGAAGATGGGCGTGGATGTGGTCTACGCCGATTCCATCACGCCGGGCCAGATGGACTATTCGCCCACGCTCACCAAGGTTTCGTCGCTCAAGCCGGACGTGATCTATTACACGGGCTACTTTTCCGAAGCGGGTCTGCTCGTGAAGGAGGCGCGCCAGGTGGGTCTCAAGATGACGTTCATGGGCGGCGACGGCACCAACGACCCGACGCTGATGAAGACGGCGGGCCCGGCCGCCGACGGCATGATCATCACGACCGCGCCGCTCGCGCAGTTCCTCGCGGGTGCGCACGACTATGTCGACCAGTACAACAAGTCCTATGGGCAAGGGCCTGGGCCGTACTCGGTGTACGAGTACGACGCCGTGGGCGTGACCGCCAAGGCCATCGCCGACGCGAAGTCGACGAAGCCCGCGGACATCAGCGCCGCGCTGCACAAGATCGCGAACTATGCGGGCGCCACCGGCACGATCGGCTTCAATCCGAAGGGCGACCGCAGCCGCGCCGTGTACATCACGATCATCGTGCACAACGACCAGTTCGAGCCGTATCAACGCCAGGATGCCAACGGCAAGTGGGTGGCGATGAAGTAAGGATTCCGGGCCGCCCATGAGCACCTTTCTCCAGTTCGTCGTCGAGGGGCTGACGATCGGCTCGTTCTACGCGCTCGTCGCCCTCGGCTACACGATGGTCTACGGCATCATCCGGCTCATCAACTTCGCACACGGGGATCTCTTCATGGTTGGCGCGTTCTT
>Ga0306920_100010895_pt1 | contig 12226 bp, 12 predicted proteins | sample flu12Cox44000170_FD_204666 | JGI IMG/M metagenome (GOLD analysis project Ga0306920, IMG submission 204666) | Lab enrichment of tropical soil microbial communities from Luquillo Experimental Forest, Puerto Rico - flux4day.12C.oxic.44.000.170 (v2)... | ecosystem: Environmental > Terrestrial >...
CGCGTCTTGGTGACGACGGCGCTGCCCGGCTGGCCGGTCTCGCCGCTGCGCTTGCGCTCATCGTCGGCAAGGCGCGGCGGCTCCTGGCGGGAGATTTCGCTGTTCGATTCGGGCGAACGGATCATGGTCCTGTCGTCGATGCCGGCCCCACGCCGGCCTTGCAAGGTGAGCGGGAATCGTTTGCCGCGGACGCGGCGAACAACGCCCCTCACATAATAGTCATGACGGCGACTGCGTTCCAGAGTCCCCCTCACATGCGCGCAAGCCTGCGGCATCGCCGATGCGCCGGCTGATTCAGCACCAGGCTGGTGCGCGAATAAGGCGAAATATCGGACGATTCAGACGACGGAAGACAGAGGACGGATTCGAAGGTGCAGCTTTCGCCTTTCGTCCGTCGTCTGTCCTCTATCGTTCGAAAACAAAAGCCCGACCGAACGGCCGGGCTTGGGCAGTGAGCGCCGCTAGGAAAGAGCTGCGATTACTTCGCGGCGGCCTTAGCGAAATAACCTTCGAGCGGCTTGTAGGTTTCCTTAGCGAGGTCGGCGTAAAGCTCGCTGAACTTGCCGCTCCGCGCCACGAATCCCTCGTAGGAGGTCTTGAGGAAGTCGGACTGGACTTCGACCGCCTTTTCCAGGCTCTTGGCCCCGAGCAGCTTTTCGGTTGCCGCCGCAGTCGTCTCGAAGGCTTCTTTCGAGTAGTCGGCGACCTCGGTCGCGATCGCCTGCACGCTCTTGCTCACGGCACCGAACTGCTTGAGCACGGCGTCGACGCCTTCGCTCCCATATTTCTGGAATTCGTCGAATTTCAACATGGTGGATCCCCTGGCGGCCCGTCGCCGAAGCGGGGCCCGGCTTCGTGTGGGTGCGCCGACCCGGCCGGGTCGGCATCGAATGGTACATATTGCACTGCACAATAAAGTCAAGGGTCTTTTTGCAGTGCAATAGACATGTTTGCGCCGTATTGCGCTACCCAGAATCCCGTGGTTGCTTAACGCTTTGGCAACCGCGGCGGCCTAGCGTCGGCGATCGGGTACTCGCCAGAAGGCCGTCCGCACTGCGACAGGGGACGTTTCTCGCACGGCGTGACGGACGACTGGCGATCGCACCGATCGAGCCGGTGCGTTGCCGTCGGGCATTCCGCGTCGGGTCGGGAAAAACAACAGGGACGTCGGGCGCTGCCGTTGCAGGTCCGGCATGAGGGACGGGAAACATGCGCCGTTCTGTCGACCGGCCGGCGCGCCGGATTGGCCGAAAAATTGTCGCGTTGACCGCCGTGACCGTGGCGGTCGCGATCGCTTGTGACAACGCCGACGCACGCAGCCGCCATCGCCGCGGCCACGGCTCACATGTGTCGCATCACGGCGGCGGCTATTCGCCGGCTTACGCAGACATCGTGGTCGACGCCAACTCCGGCCAGGTTCTGCACGAAAGCAGTCCGGACGCGCTGCGCCATCCGGCCTCGATTACGAAAATCATGACGCTCTACCTGCTGTTCGAGCAGCTCGAAGCAGGCAAGCTCCGGCTCGATTCGCACCTGCCTGTGTCTTCGCACGCGGCATCGCAGTCGCCCACCAAGCTCGAACTCAAAGCCGGCCAGACCATCGCGGTCGAAGACGCCATCAAGGGCATGGTGACGAAGTCGGCAAACGACGCCGCCGTGGTGGTCGCCGAGGCTCTCGGCGGCAGCGAAGACAACTTCGGCCGCCTGATGACGCGCAAGGCGCATGCGCTCGGCATGACGCGCACGGTTTACGTCAATGCCTCCGGATTGCCGAACAGCGATCAGCTCACCACAGCACGCGACCAGGCCATTCTCGGCCGCGCGATCCAGGAACGCTTCCCGAAGTACTATCACTACTTCTCGCTGCCGAGCTTCCACTACCGCGGCGTGGCGATGCGCAACCACAACCATTTGCTCGGCCGCGTGCAGGGCATGGACGGCATCAAGACCGGCTACACGCACGACTCCGGCTTTAACCTCGTCACGTCAGTTCACCGCAACGGCCGGCACATCGTCGCCGTGGTGCTGGGCGGCAGCTCGGGCGGCGCGCGCGACGTGCGCATGCGCGAACTGATCGAGACCCACATCGCGCGTGCCTCGACGCGCCATACCGCCCCGATGGTCGCTGAATCGGCGACGCCGATGCGCGCGCCGCAACTCGCGAACGCGCGTCCCGAGACGCCGGTCGAAGTCCCCGCAGCCGCACCGGCGCGTATCGCGGCGCGGCCCGCGCCGACGACCCGCGCAGCTGCTGCGCCGCCCGTGGCTGCGGCGCAGGCGGCAGGCTCGAGCGATCCGATCCGGCCGCTGGTCGTGCGCACGATCCAGGTACGCGCCGCCGCGGTGCGCACCGCAGCGATCGGGCCGCTGGTCGTGCCGCAACCCAATTCAGCGGTCGTGCCGCCGCAACTCGCCGCACCGGAGCAGCCGGTCGTTCCAGCGGTCGAGCCCGCGGCCCAGCGCGCACCGTTGCCGCCGCCCAGCCCACGTCCAGGCGTGCTCGGTGTGTTGCCGGTGCACAACGCCCCGGCGGAGCCACCCCCGCCCGTGATGAGCAAAGCCACTTTTAACGAGCGGATGGGCAGTACGGTCGAGGCGCAACCACTCGCCGCGCCACCGGCACCGCCCGCACCTGCGCCGCAGGTGGCGCTCGCGGCGCAGCCCGCGCCGGTCGCACAGCCGACGCCTGCCGCTTCACCCGCACCCGTTCACCACCTCCGCGGCGAATGGGCGATCCAAATCGGCGCGTTCGCCAACGAAGCGGAGGCGCAAGCGCGTCTGCGCACCGCGCGCAGCATCGGGGGCAAGGTGCTCGGCCACGCCGACCCGTTCACCGAGAAAGTGGTGAAGGGCTCGACGGAGCTTTATCGCGCGCGTTTTGCCGGCTTCGACCGCGACGGCGCCGAGGCCGCCTGCCACCATTTCAAGCGCAACGACATCTCCTGCCTGGCGCTGAAGAATTGAAGAAGCGAATAGCGAGTGGCGAATAGCGAATAGTTCGCCACTCCCTGCACTGCTCATCTCTGGTTTTCTGCTTGTGGCGCGCTGACTTGCCAGCGGCATACAGCTATTCGCTATTCGTTATTTCCCCGGGGAAACCCAACATTAACGAGATCGCGTCAATTTAATGCCGCCGGCCGGTAACGCTGGTGGTGTGTGTTGCGTAAGGAGTGCGTCAGCGATGGCGACGAAGCAGAACGTCCTTGGCTTCATTGACGCGCGCCGCAAGGTAGGTCGAGCCTCCTTGGTCGGGGTGCAGCCGCTTCATCAGGGCGCGGTGAGCACGCCCGATCTCCTCGGCGCTCGCACCGGGCTGAAGGCCAAGGATCTGATAGGCCTCCTCCTGCGTCATTGGCCCGCGCGGCGGCCCGCTCTGCCCCGCTGCCGCATTTCCCTGCGCGTGCTCACGCCAGCCGGGCGTCCGGCGGTCAAGATACGCTGCCAATAGCGCGCGGCTCTCTTCGTCGATTTCCCCAAGCATTCCGATCAGCGTCGTCGTCTCGAGCGTATCGAGCGGGGCGCCCTCGTGCCGGCCGGCCAGGATGCGCCCGCGCATTGCGCCGGAGTCGTGGTCGAGCTCCATTTCGAGAAAGGCCGAGCGCACCCGGGAGGTCTGGCCGCCGCGGCGCGCGCGCCGGCCGAACGCACTCATACCCGGCCACAGGCCCAGCAACGTGAGCCCAGCAATGCCGAGCGGCACGGCAAGCCCGACCCGGCCGGTGACCGCGAGGGTGGCGGCGCCCGCGAGCGCGACGGTTCCGCCGGACACCTTGGCGAAGCGCACGACGGTGCGCGGGTCCGCGCGCGCGAACGCGTTCATCGCCCAGAGGATGAGCAGCAGCACCAGCACGCCGAGCAAAAGCGTAGGCATGATCAGCTCATCTGCCGCAGCAGCGCCTGGGCGCCGGCACCACCGCGGGAAAGGTCGTTGAGGGCGCGCATGCCACCCGCCGCATAAGCCGCCGCGGCGCGCAGCAACTCGCGCAACTGATTTGCCGCGCCCACGTCGAAGCGGCAATAGGCGCCGCGCGTGAGCCGCGCAATCTCCCGGAAAGCCTGCTCGGCGACCGGGTCATGGCCTTCCTGGAATACGAACGCGGGAACCCCGCGCAGCCCGAGTTCACCGGCGGCGGCACAGAGATGGTCGACCTCTTCCTCCATGGCGTCGCCTACGAACACCAGCGCCTGCGCCTTCATCTTTTCGGTTTCGCGGCGCGCGTGGGCGAGAACCTTGCCGATCTGAGTACGGCCGCCGCGACAGGAAATGCCGCTCATCAGCGAGGCCAGGCGCGTCCCCTCGGCGATCCAACCGGACGCGCGGCATTCGTTGAAGCCGCGGTAGTAGATGAGCTGCACTTCGAGCCCGCCGATGGCCGCCGCTTCGCGGAACATCTCGCCCTGCAGCTGGCAGGCGGCGTCCCAGGTCGGCTGGCGGCTCATGGTCGCGTCGAGCGCGAAGATCAGACGCCCGCGTTGCCCGGCCTCCAGGTTGGGCGCGAGCGTGCGCGCGCGGGCAACGAAAGCATCGATCTCCGCCCGCGCGGACGCGGCGGCCGGCTTGGCGGCTTCCGCCGGGGCGGGAGTTTGGTCGCGATCCTTTGCCATGACCTTCGCCTGCGGCGATCACGCCCAATATACAACACTTATCAAGTGGCGTGCCGGACGCTGGGTGCAATGGGCGGAGGCGGTCCGGGCGGACGGTCTACTCGGCGACCACGTCCTCGAGCTCGAGCGGCTTTTCCAGGGCGGCGACCCACTCGGCGCGGGCCGCGGCGCGGCGGCGGCCGCGCTCGTCGAGGGGCAGCTTGAGGCAGTCGATGAGTGCGCTGACCTCTCGCTGCGCGGTGACGTGCGCCGTGCTCGGGCGGGTGCCGAGCGTCTCCCGATCGAGATTGTCGAGTGCGCTCAAGCCGCGGGGAAACATGTCGCGATAAACCAAGCGTTCGACAAAGCCGTCGACCGCGCGGAAACCGAGCCGCAGTCCCAAATCGTTGAGGCTTTCGGCGATCGCGCGCTTGTTGCGCGAGCCGAGAATAGACAGGCGGTTGCGCACCACCACCCAGTCGGTAAGCGAGCCGTCGACGATGCGTCGTTGCCGGCGGGCATCGCGGACCATTTCGGCATAGTGGCTCTCCCCCACGACCGCGAAAGTCACGGGGTCGACGAAACCGAGCACGTCGAAGTCGACGAAGCTGTCGTTGAGCGGCGTCACCAGAGTGTCGGCCATGGAATGGGCGAGCCGCATCAGGTAGCTGTCGGTCGCCGGCGTATCGATGACGACGAAATCGTGGCTATGCTCGGCGGCCGTGACCGCCTCGGCGAATCCGGCGAACTCCGTGCTCTCATTCTCGTCGACTCGGACGCCCTCGCCGCGCCGCACGTGGTAATGGGTCGGCAACTCGAGCCCGATGCGGGCGCGCCGCGCCCAGGCGCGGCGGTTCTCCACGTATTTCGTGAGCGTCTTTTGGCGGCTGTCGAGATCGATGGTGGCGACGCGCTGCCCCGCCTTGAGCAGCCCCACGGCGATATGCATCGCCGTCGTCGATTTGCCCGAGCCGCCCTTCTCGTTTCCCAGCACGATCACATGTGCCGTATTCGAGACCGTAACCGGCGCCTGGAGCAACATATACGCAACCCTCGACCAAAACGATTTCAATATTGAAGCCTCTCGCCGTCAAGATAATTTGACGCACGCGCGTCGATTTATTTGTTCGGGGCATTGGCGGCCGATTAACTCCTTTGTTAGGTTTGCGCGGGGAATGACGAGAGCACCTACCAAAAAGGCATCGACGGCGCGCCGGCCGATGATCGTGCGCCGCCTCGCCCGGCTACGCCGAACCGTCGCGGGCTGGCGCGCCGGGGGCGAGACGATTGCGTTGGCGCCGACCATGGGCGCGCTGCACGCGGGCCATCTCGCCCTGGTGCGGCTGGCACGCCGGCGCGCGGATCGAGTGATGGTGTCGATCTTCGTCAACCCGGCGCAGTTCGCGCCGAGCGAGGATTTCGCGACCTATCCGCGCACATTCGACGCGGATGTTAAGGCATTGTGTGAGGCTCGAGCCGATCTGGTGTGGGCGCCGACGGTCGCCGACATGTACCCAGACGATTTCGCCGTGCAGGTGGTGCCGGAAGGCCCCGCCGCGGTCGGGCTCGAAGATGCGGCGCGACCGCATTTCTTCGCCGGCGTTGCTACCGTGGTCGCCAAGCTGTTCACGCAATGCATGCCCGATCTCGCCGTGTTCGGCGAGAAGGATTACCAGCAGCTGCGCGTCGTCACCGCCATGGCCCGCGATCTCGACCTGCCGGTGAAGGTCGTGGGCGCGCCTACCGTGCGCGAGGCGGACGGCTCACGATGGCGTCGCGCAACGTCTACCTCTCGACCGACGAGCGGGCGGTCGCCCCGGTGCTCTATCGCGTGCTCAAATTATGCGCGGATAAGATCGCCGCCGGCCGCGCCCTTGAGCCTATTCTCGCCGAAGGCCGTGAGACGCTGGAGCGGGCGGGCTTCCGCCTCGATTATCTCGAAGCGCGCGACGCCGAGACCCTGCGCCATGCCCTGAAGGGACCTCCGCTGCGCCTGCTGGCCGCCGCCACGCTGGGGCGGACCCGCCTCATCGATAACGTGGCGGTTCGCTGACGTCATTGCGAGGAGCGCAGCGACGAAGCAATCCAGGACTGGGGCACAGCGCGTGCGACCCTGGATTGCTTCCCCCGCTTCGCGGGGTCGCAATGACGGATTACAACAGCCCCAGCCCGCGCAATTCGCGGCGCAGGCCTTCCGGCATCTTGGCGGCGCCGGGGGCCGCGCGGTCGAGGTCCTTGGGCGCGTCTTTGACTGCGAGATAGCGCCAGCCCTGGAAGGCGCGATAGGGGCGCGGCTCGGTGAGCTTGGGCTTGCCGTCGAGCACCAGGCGGCAGCGGCCGATGCCGTCCTTATCGACGAACGGCCGCACGGCGAGGATACGCTCGCGGCACATGATTTCGCCGCGGATCACCCAGTAGAGCGAGCCGCCGTCGAGCAGCTCGTCGACGCGCTTGGGCACCATGCGCGTGGTGTGGAAACGCTCGAGCGGCTGACGGCGACGCTTCTTTTCAGCGAGCTTCTCGCGGATCCACTCGCGCAGCTCTTTGACCGAGTCGCAGCCCACGCATAGCTTGATGAGATGTAGGCCCATTACCCTATCAATCCGCTTCGATCACGATGAATCAATCCGCTTCGATCACCATGACCTTCGCGCCTTCGGCAATCTGGTTTCCCGGAGCGACCGCGACCTCCGCCACCTTGCCGGCGATCGGCGCGGTCAAGGCATGCTCCATCTTCATCGCCTCGATCAAGGCAACGCGCTGACCCTTGGCAACGGCAGCGCCTTGTTCCACCAGAATCGCCAGCACCTTGCCATGCATCGGCGCGGTGATGACGCCGCCGGTATCGAGGTGATCGACGTCGATCGCCTCGAAATCCTTGAGCCGCACGACGGTTTGCCGGCCGCCGCGCAACACATGGACCGCCTCGCCCGCCTCGATCGCCTGCGCGCCGGCTGCGGGCTGCGCGCCGTCCACCGTGACCCTGGCGCCGTCCGCGCCGAAGCTCAAGGCCGCGCTCACGTTCTCCCCATCGACCAGCACCGGCAGGGCGGCGTCGTGGTTCCCGGCGAGTTGGAAGCCGTCGCTTGCGTCCCATGGAGATGCGCCGTCCCAGGCCGAGCGCGCGGCGATGCGTGCCTGTTCGCGGGCGAGAAGATGGGCGACGCCGAACGCGGCAGCGGCGCGGTCGAAGCCGCGCGGAACGGCGCCGAGCGAGGCGAGATTCTGGTCGATGTATCCGGTGTCGAAAGCTTCGCCGCGAAATCCCTCGCTGTTAACGAGCGCGGTGAGAAACGCGAGGTTGGTGCGCGGGCCCGCGACGCGCGTTCGCGCCAGCGCCGTGCTCAGCCGATCGAGCGCTTCACTGCGATCTTTGCCCTGCGCGATCACCTTGGCGATCATGGGATCGTAATAAGGCGTCACTTCGCTTGCGGCCGCGACGCCGGCGTCGATGCGGATGCCTTCGCCGGAAGGAAATTCGAGGGCGATGAGCCGGCCGGTCGAGGGCAAAAATCCTTTCTCGGGATCCTCCGCATAAAGCCGCGCTTCGACCGCGTGACCCGAGAGCCGCACCTCGCGTTGCGTAAGCGGGAGCGGTTCGCCGGCAGCAACGCGGAACTGCCATTCGACAAGATCGAGCCCAGTGACCGCCTCGGTAACCGGATGCTCGACTTGCAGCCGCGTGTTCATTTCCATGAACCAGAAGCGGTCGGCGGCCAGTCCCTTGCTTGCTTCGGCGATGAACTCGACCGTGCCGGCGCCCACGTATCCGACCGCCATCGCCGCGGCGAAGGCGGCTTCGCCCATGGCGGCGCGCATCGCGCTCGTCATGCCCGGTGCCGGTGCCTCCTCGATCACCTTTTGATGGCGGCGCTGAAGCGAGCAGTCGCGCTCGTTCAAATGAATGACGTTGCCGCCGCTGTCGCCGAACACCTGAATTTCGATGTGGCGCGGCGAGGCGACGTATTTCTCGACCAGCACGCGATCATCGCCGAAGGCCGACTTTGCTTCCCACATCGCGCCCGCGAGCGACGTCTCGAAATCGGCGTGTTTGTCGACGCGGCGCATGCCCTTGCCGCCACCGCCTGCCACCGCCTTGATGAGTACCGGGTAGCCGATCTCGTAGGCTTTTTCTTTGAGGAACTTCGGCTCCTGTCGGGTGCCGTGATAGCCGGGCACCACCGGCACGCCGGCTTTCTCCATCAGCGCCTTGGCGGCGTCCTTGAGACCCATGGCGCGGATCGCGGCGGGCGGCGGCCCAACAAACACGATGCCGGCCGCCGCGCAGGCTTGCGCGAAGTCGGGATTTTCCGCGAGGAACCCGTAGCCGGGGTGAATGCATTCAGCCCCGGTACGCTTGGCGACATCAATGAGGCGCGCGGCCGCGAGATAACTCTCGGCCGCCGGTGCGGGACCGATGAGGTGCGCTTCGTCGGCGAGGCGGACGTGCAGCGCGCCAGCGTCGGCTTCGGAGTAGACCGCGATGGTGTGCAGCCCGAGGCGCTTCGCCGTGCGCGCGATGCGCGCGGCGATCTCGCCGCGGTTCGCGATCAGAACCGAGGAAAACACTGCTACTGATCGGAATCGGGCGCGGTGGTGCCGGTAGCCCGTGGTGAAATCGGCGCGGGCCGCACGGCGGCGGGCCGCGGTTGCGCTTTCGGCTGGGCCGGCGGCGGCTTGCGCGCCGGAGTAGGCGCCGCGGCCGCAGGGGCTGCCGCACCCGGTTCGGTGCTCATGATGCTCACCGGCGGGATCGATGCCGCCGACGGGAAGCTGACGTTCGCGCCCGGAGCCGTGGTCGTCGCCGCCAACGGTGGATGCGCACGGTTCGCCCAGGCCATCGCATTTCGCGCCACGATATTTTCGAACGTGCGGTCGGCGAGATTGGCGCGCACGCGGCTCGGGTCGGAAAGCCGGTCGAGCCCGTCGCAACGGGCCGCGGTGCAGCCCTCGCGGGTGACGAGCACCTGGGCGAGCAACCCGTAACGGTCGGCCTGCAAGCTGCGACGCAGGTGGTCGAGCCGGGCGTCGAACCCCGGGTCACGCTTGCCGTAGTCGACCGCACGGCCGAGCAACGTCCAACGCGCCGCCACCAGGGCGGTCGCGGCGCCTACCGCCTCGGGACTACCGAAGATTTCCTTCTCGCATGCATTGTCGACGGCATCGCCGAGCCCGGGCTCAAGGCAGCCGAGCACCGAGTTTGGCGCGAGCACGCGGGCGACCAGTTCGTCGAGGCGCGCATTGAGCGCGCGCCGCGCCTCGATCCGGTCCCGCTCCTCCATCCAGTTGAACAACACCCACGCAGCCGCGACCGCCAGCACCAGGAAGGCGACGCGGGTCACGGCGCCGAGACCGCCGCGGGACAAGGCGACCACCAGCAACAACAGCAGCACCGCGACTGCCGCGCCCGCCGCCCACATCGGTATTGTCAACGGCGCGTACAGGTCGAGGCCGGAAAGAGAAAACTTGTCGAACATGGGCCACCGCCGCCTGTTGGGAACCAATGAGTATGCCCCAGACCGGCCATAGCGACCACTCCCCGCGCGTGCCCGGTCCGCCAGCCCGACGCCGCATTGCCTTGGCATTGTGGCGCATGCAAGAACGCCCCAAGGATCCGCGTAGGCGGACTAACTTCACCGGGAGCAAATCGATGAAAGAAATCCGCACCTCAGCGGTCCCCTTGGCCGCGCGCCGCCAGTTCCTCCGGGGTCTTGCCGGCGCTACCGCCCTGCCCTTCCTTGCGCAGCGCGCGATCGCCGAGGATTACCCGGCGCGGCCGGTGCGCGTGATCGCGGGCCAGGCCGCCGGCAGTTCGTCGGACATCATCGCGCGCCTGATCGGGCAGCGGCTTTCGGAGCGGCTCGGCCAACAGTTTGCGGTGGAAGATCGGCCCGGCGCGGGCGGGAACATTGCGACCGAGACCGTCGTGCGTGCGACGCCGGACGGCTACACGCTACTCCTTGTCAATTCGCAGAACGCGATCAGCGCGTCGCTCTACAAACTCAACTTCGACTTCATCCGCGACATCCAGCCGATCGCCGGCGTCTCGCTCGTGCCGCTGATCATGGAAGTCAATCCGGCGGTGCCGGCCAAGACGGTGCCGGAGTTCATCGCCTACGCAAAACAAAATCCCGGCAAGATCAGCATGGCGTCCGCCGGTATCGGCGGGCCGCAGCACGTCGCGGGCGAATTGTTCAAGATGATGGCCGGCCTCGACATGGTGCACGTGCCCTACCGCGGCTCGACGCCCGCGTTGGTCGACCTTCTCGCCGGCACGGTTCAGCTGATGTTCGACGTGACGCCGTCCTCGCTGCCGCATGTGAAGGCCGGCCGGCTGCGTCCGCTGGGCGTAACTTCGACCGCGCGCCTCGACGTGCTGCCCGACGTTCCGCCGGTAAGCGATTTCCTGCCCGGCTATCAGGCGGCGGGCTGGATCGGGTTCGGCGCGCCGCGCGGCACACCGCCCGCCATTATCGAGAAGCTGAGCAAGGAAATCGAAGCCGCGGTTGCCGACCCACAGATAAAGGCACGGCTTGCCGACCTTGGCGGCACGACTTTGCCGACCGGCTCACCCGCCGAGTTCGGCGCCTACATCGCCGCGGAAACAGAGAAATGGGCGAAGGTCGTCCAGTTCGCCGGCGCCAAGCCGGAGTGACGGGACAAGCATATCAGTCGGGATTTACTGCCGGTCGAGCTGGCTTTCCTTGGCGACGCGCTCATAGGGCTCGCCTTCGCTCTTGATCCGGTAGAGATTCTCGTCCCCTTCCGATGGCAGCAACTTGACCACCTGGAAGCTCCCGCTCGTGCGCGTTCGGCTGTACGCCCCTGCAGTGTACTGCACCGTCTCGCCGACCGTGTACTTGTGACCCGCCACAGTCGCTCTCCTTTCACACCGAAACAAGCAACGCCGCCGAGTCCCCACGACGGCGCATGTCCACCATTTTATTTCATATCAATACTATAACAGGCATTGCGCTGATTGTCTCAGACGGTTGACGGTAACATAGTATAGGGTTAATCGACGGAACGCCGCAGATTTTCGCGCGTTCATTCGACGACTTAACCAGGGGAGAGCAACATGCGGGTCTTCCTCGGGATCATCGTCGGGGTGTTTCTCACCATCGCCTCCGCCTACGTCATCGATTCCATGACCACCGGGCCGGCAACCGCCGGCTCCAGGGCCACGGCTGAACGCCGGCCCATGGTGAATTGGGACGTGGTCGACCATAACTGGCACGCCTTCGCGGAAAGCGTGCGCATAGGCTGGAATCGGCTGACGCGAACTGGATAACCGGAGGACAGACGGCAGACGACAAATGAGCGTCACTTCATCCGTCGTCCGTCGTCTGTCGTCTACATTCTGAAGACGCCGAACTTGGTCTCGGCGATGGGCGCGTTGAGCGCGGCCGAGAAGGCGAGCGCGAGCACGCGCCGCGTCTCGTGCGGGGCGATGATGCCGTCGTCCCACAGCCGCGCGGTCGCGTAATAGGGATTTCCCTCACGTTCGTAGTTGTCGCGGATCGGCTGTTTGAACTTCTCCTCCTCCTCGGCGCCCCAGCTGTTGCCGCCAGCCTCGATATTGTCGCGCCGCACGGTGGCGAGGACCGAGGCCGCCTGCTCGCCACCCATCACCGAGATGCGC
>Ga0306920_100010897_pt1 | contig 12225 bp, 5 predicted proteins | sample flu12Cox44000170_FD_204666 | JGI IMG/M metagenome (GOLD analysis project Ga0306920, IMG submission 204666) | Lab enrichment of tropical soil microbial communities from Luquillo Experimental Forest, Puerto Rico - flux4day.12C.oxic.44.000.170 (v2)... | ecosystem: Environmental > Terrestrial >...
GATCAGTACCACCACAGCAATGGCAATTACCTGTCCCCGGTGGCCGGTGATCGCTAGGGCCGTCGCAGTCATGGCAGCCCCCTTGTCATGTTAGGACTGGCGCAAAGCTGCACTCTTTGCGCCAGCCTGCCTGCAACATGCTGACGCACTGAAAGGAGAATGAGCGGAGCCATTGCTGAGCTCGCCCATCCCCATTAGTACGTAATTAGTAAGCGCCAGCCTCTGAAAATCGTAGAAGTTGTATTCAAAACTCCAGCAATATCAGTGCTCCGATTTGCGCTACCTGTCTAGCTGACAGGGCGGCGGCGACGACCCTACCCACCGGGCGGACTGTAGGACTTCTGAAGCTGTATTCGCTTTTTGCGGATGGCGAGCACTTCATCCATCGAGAACAGACGCTGTGTCTTGACGTTACAAATACCATCGGATGACGCTATGACAGCCGCTACCGCTGCCCCTACACCTGGATCGACATCGACGATCGCCATGGCGCCAGGACCGTCGACCATGGTGCCGTACATAGCGACCACCTTGCCGCCTGCGGCCTTCACCAGTTTCTCGAGTGCGTCACGACGATTGGTGTCTGGTTTTTTGGCCATGGCCTGCATGGCCTTGGGGGTGTAATTGGCAGAGATAAAGTACAACATTGCAAACCCTCCCTGCTTTGATGTTTAGAGAAACGCCAATGCTTGGCGTTTCCGCAATGATGCTACACCATCTGATTGTCACGTTTAAGACACTGTGAGCGTGTGCCAGCCTGTCTCGCTAACGCGTCTTGCTGCGAAATCGGCATCGCAGCGTTGTTTGTTTGATGTTTGTTTGCTGCATTTTTGCCGCGCGATTGAATCAGTAATTCTTTTGTGCCTAGTGCCACCCCCGGGGGCAAAAATTGCCGCTCGCCGTCGCCGCAATACCCCTGCGCAAATTTTGTGAGAAATTTCTCGAAGCCTTGCAAGGGTCCCGCTGACTATGGCTAACACGTCCTTTCTGGACTGATTGCCACACGCTATAGTGCACGAGCATGGGGATTGAGGTATGCGCTTGGTCGCGGCGATTTCAGGTTTATGCGCGCTGATCGTCTTGGCAGGATGCGTCCAAGTCAGTGATATTGATCTAACTATTTATGATCCTACGTGCGCTCGACAATGCACGATGGCCTATTCATCTTGCATAAGTGGCGGATCGCCCGCGGTTGGGGCCGCAACTTCCGTTGCATACCAATGCAAGGAGGGTTTGAAATTGTGTGCACAGACTTGCCCGCATAGGCAATGATTTCGGACTATGCGATAGGCTGTTGCGGGTACTAATAAACAGCGCCTTCGCAAATTCTTGAAATTCCTCGACGCCAGAGGAGGGCACAGTGGATACGGCCAGGCGGGTGGGTGAGCGCACCAAAGCTGAAGAATCTCTCACCTCCACAAAAGAAGTTACTTGCCGTCAAACCAAATGGTCCCTTTGGTCATCGACCAGAGCATTCCAGACTTGTCCTTAGACTTGAATTTATAAACGGAACTGGGGAGTTCCTCCCATTCTCCGTCGAGGCCGAGAAGCAACATGCGATCTTTAAGTTCTTCGACCGTTCCGTGAAATTTTACTGTCATTTCGTATTCCTCACTCATAGCAATTGCGGAAAGCAAGCACCGCGGTGCCGTTCGGCCGCACCCCGCAGGGCGGGCTTTCTTCGCCTTGCTCGAGTGCGCGGCAGTCGAACAGCTCTAGTGAATGACCTGCCCGGTCCGCGAATCGACGATATATAGATCGCCCCTTTGCGATGTCACGATCAGGCGCGTTCCATCGGGACTGAATGCAACACCGACGACCGGGCTGTCGGCAGGAATGGTCGCGGACACACTTCCGCTATCCACCAACCAGATCCTGGCCGTTGCATCGTCACTTCCCGACGCAAGCAGCCGCATGTCCGGACCGAAGGCAAGCCGTCGGACAGCGTTCTTGTGCCCAACCTGGGCCCTCAGGAGCCTCAGCGCACTGTCATAAATTCTAACCGTGCCATCGATCGTTCCGGTTGCCACCAGACTCGCGTTTGGGCTGAACACCGCCGCAGTTATTTGGTTGGATCCGCCGGCGATTCGGCCGATTTCCTTTCCGGTCGCGAGATTAACAATGCTCAAATCGCCGGCAGGATTAATCAGCAACATGCGCGTGCCGTCAGGACTGATCGCGGATGCCGCACCAAGATTGGCTAATGCCGCAGCCTTCGCATCTTTTGCAGCCTGCTCCGCTGCGTCCTCTGCCAACTTGCGCTGCTGCCGCGCCTCGTTGCTCTGCTGCTCGGCCACCTTGCTCTGCTGCTCCGCCACCTCGCGCTGATACAACGCCACGTTGCGCTGAAACCATGCAAAGATTGCCAATGAAGACATCACCAAGGCTGATGTCGCGAAAACCGTCACCACGGACCTGCGCCACAGCTGCCGACGCCGCAACGCACGATCGCTGGCGTGGATGAATTCTTGTTCGGCCGGGCTCAGCTCGCGCCAATAGCTCTGAAACAGACCCTGGGATTTGAGCAGCAGAATTTCACCCTCGGGATACAGAAACCCAGACTCCTTGTTACGCTCCCGCCACCGTTGGGCAGCGACTTCGAGCCTGGTCCTCAGCCGCAAAAATTCGCGCTGCTCGAGCAGATGTTGGAGGAAGCGAGGCCACGACCTGATGATGGCCTCATGCGCCAACTCGACCTTGGGCTCTGAGGCTGACTCGGAACTCACGACGACCAGGCGCGCTGCAACTAGAGCGTCCAGTATCCTGCGGATATTGTCGGCCGAGCTGATAGCCTTCAGCTCGTCGAGAGTAGCAACCCGTCTTACGAAATCGCCATCCAAAGTCACCCGGACGAGACGCGAAAGAATGGCCATCGCCATGTCGCGGTCCGCAGGGGGCAAGTGGGCAAAGCAGGCTTCGGCGTCGCTCGCCAGCGAGCCCGCGACACCACCGATCTCCTGGTAGGCCGCGACCGTGAGGTAGCCTTGCTGGCTCCGCTCCCACAGCGCGAGTAACACGTACTGCATAAGCGGCAATGCGCCGGACGCTCCCGTCGCATCACGCAGGATGAGATCCGTCAGTCCCGGCTCAATGGCAAGGCCCGCCAATTGTGCTGGCGCCTCGATTGCCTTGCGCATGTCGGCGGGCGTCATTGGGCCCACGAATACAATGTTGTTTTCTACAATGTTTGCCCATGGCGGAGCGACTTCCACGAGCCTGTTGAGCTGGTCGCTGCGCATCACGATGATGAGGGCAATTCTGCTCCTCCATTTCGTGACAATGTCCAGCAGGATCTGAAAGTATTGATCGAGTTCCACCCGCGCTATGTCGGGAGAAGCAAACAAATCTTCGAATTGATCAATCACCAGCAGGTATCGATTGTCCGAGCGATCTAGATACTGCGTCAGAGCTGCAGCTTGATTGTCACCTGCCGCTTCCGACGTCACAGCAGCGAGAGCATCAAACAGCACTCGCACCGGATTGTTGGTAGGTCTGATGACTATATAGTGCCAGCGATCGCTGCCGGGTATGGCGCCGCGCCGCAATGCCGGAATGACGCCGGCGAGGACAACGCTGGACTTGCCGGAACCGGAAGCGCCGACAACCACGAGGAATCGCGCATCTTCAAGATTATCCGTAATCCGACGGATGAGCTCCTCACGGCCGAAAAAGATCGGCGCGTCCGCTTCCTGGAACGGAGCTAATCCCTTGTATGGTGGACCAACGCTGGCCCGCTGGGTCGTCGCACGCGCCTGTTCGGCACCGGCGCTCGCAGCTTCGGCCAATTGTTGCAGCCCCTCTGTATCGAGCTCGTTGAGCCGCACCCACTGCAGGCCCTCAAGGAAACCTGGCACCTCGTCGCTCGGGGGAAGTCTTGCGCCTGGCAATAGGACCGGCACGAAACGCAGCCCTGTTGAGCGATCGTTGTCCACAAGCAGCTGCCGAAGATACTCGCTGCGCCACGGATAGCTTCCGGACGTGCCGACGATGACGGCACAGGCACTGCTCTGTCGCAACGCCCTGCGCATGACCATTTGCCAATCCTCGCCAAGAGAAGGCATTTTGATGTCGAAAAACACCCGCAAGCCCATGCGCTCCAGGGAACGCGCGATCTGTCCGACCGCTTCTCTATCCTCGCTAAGGTAGATCAGGAAAAGGTCGTAGCCTGCGGCGCGACTGGTGATGTCGTACTGCGGCTCCGCCCGCGCGACCGTCGCAGACCCTCCAGTGCCGAGCTTGTGAATCAGCTCTCCTGGCTCTGCGAGAAGACCAATAGCGTGGACGAGCTTTTGGATCGCGGGGTTGATCGTTGAGCGCGCTCCGGCCCGGCTGTCTTGCGCGGCCACGCTTTCCTGAAACGCGCTGCGTGGATCATATGGAATCAGTAAATCCCAATAAGTCAGCCCGGCGCCCACCAGTTCCTTAGGCATGAAGCCGGTAAACAGATTCTCGAACCTGCCACGAAAATCGTTCAGCGAACTCTCGTCGCGCGTTTCAACGCGCGAGGGAACCACAAGCAGCTGCAGCGGTCGCCCGCTGCGCAATGTCGTCACGCGAGGTGAAAAGAAGTTGCGCACAACGTCGTACGTACCGTCCAGATTTTGCTGATTAGGCGCACACATCACAACAATAAGGTCGGCAAGCTGGTATGCGCAGATACCGCCCATCTCGGTTACGCCGGTGCGGCTGTCCACCAGCACGACGTCATACAGCTTGCTGTCCAGCGAGCGCCGCAACCATTCGAAGAACACCTCGCCGCCAAAATTGAAATAGAAATCCTGCCAGTCGAATTGCCGTAACGCTAGCGCATATTCGGAGAGTTGCTCGTCGCTGCCCCGACGGCCGGCAGGCATCAAGTCAAGTTTCCCTCCGGACGGCAGCTTGAGATAGACGGGAGCGATGAACAGCTCGTCCAACCTGCGAAAGTCCTGGTCCTGTGGCACGGTCGGCAAACTGCTTGCCATCGCTGCCCTGTACTGTGAAATGAGATCGAATAGTCCGGCATGGGCCCGCATTGCTTTCTGGTCGATATCAAAATACTGTTCGAGGCCAGGAGCCTCCAAATCAAAGTCGATCATCAGCACGCGCAGCCCGGCCCGCGCCAGAATGTCAGCCGACTTGGCTAGCGCCATTGAGCGGCCGACACCACCTTTGTACGAATAGAACGTGCAGATCACAGAGGCCCGCCTTCGGTGAAGAGCACCGGTGCTATTTTGGGCTGCGGGTCGATACCCTGCTCGCGAGCAAACTGGGAGATGTTTTGCCGGTTCGGCTTGGGATTGCGCAAAGTCTGAATGGTGTACGGCAGACTGGCGTTGAGCCACCGTTTCAGCCGTTTCTCGTCGCACACGCTCAATTCGCATTGCGGGTCGAAACCCGACGCAAAGCGATTGAAGGCCGCCGCCATCCGCCTCCGCAGCTCGGACTCCAGCATGTCGAACGGTGCCGCGGAATAGGGATTTGTCGGAGACAGCGTGACCAGCGCGACCTGGTCGTTCACCAAGAGCCCGGACGACACAAGCGTTTCCTGAATTTCAGGATGAAACAAAGAATATTCGTCGACGATAACCACGCAGCCGGTCGATGAAAGCTGCGTGAAGACTGGGCTGAGTTCGTCGCCGTAAGAGAGCAATTCGTCGAACTGATAGTTCTGCAGCTTGATCAATCTGCCGCGCAACTGATAAGGCTGGTCGTCGTTGATACGTTCGACAATGCCCTTGAGCAGCGTTTCGATGTTGACGTCGAGGCCCACAAACGGACGGCAGTCTGAGCGGCGAGCGCCGTATTTGTTTGCTGTCAGAATCCTGCCAGCACCGACGGCGGTGCGCAGATCCATGAAGCGCTGGTAAGCCGCCTGGCCGAACCGATCGCGGACGAGGAGGGGGTTGGCCTCGACCTCATCGGCTTCTTGCCGCGTCATCGCGACCACGATGATGGGCAATCCGATCCAGCGCTTGCCGGAATCGAGGCCGGTCAAGCGCCGCAGCGATTCCAGTCTGTCGTTGAGGCTGCCCACCGGCGCCGCCTCGCGGGGGTGCCAGCCCGTAGCACGCTCGACCCCGACGAGTGGCCATTCCGTCATTTTCCTAGCGCTTTCATCGCTTTGGCATACGACGAGCAAGTTTTCCGTTCTCGCTTCTAGAATGTTGAACACGCGCGTTACGGGCTTGCGTCGTTCCGCCAGCTGGCGCAATGACGTGTCGGACACTAGGACTGCGGCCGCATGACAAGAACGAACCGATCGCTCGAGCCGTTGGAAATCGTCGGGTGTCGACGCGAATAGTGCACGCTGATCGAGAATCGTCCGTAGTTTGCGAGACTTGAGATAGTCGGCGAGATCATCGGCAAAGCCAGCATCGACAGCGGAGAAGGCTAGGAAAAGGTCCCACGTGATTTCGCGCGGCAGGGGAGCTGTGAACGCGGCCCTTTCCGCAGCGGCATCCGTAGCGCCCGGCTGATTCTTCTCAAGCCAGTTAGCCACGGCGATGCTGACTGACGCTGCGAGATCTTCGGGGCTCTTAAATGGCGTCCCTTGGCTCCAGCGGTCATTCAGCTCCTTGCGCAGCTCCTTAATCTTCGCTCCTCGATCGCCGTCACCTGTGTAGGAATCGCTACTCGTCATCGGCCAGCCGATCTCGTCGGCGATAAAGATCAGGCAGGGTTTCTCGCACTCAAGCGCCTTGCGGTACTCCAGCTCGGTGATGGACAACTTATTTGGATTGTCTTTGTGATCGGGCACAAAGCCGTAACGAAATGCGAAAATACCGATATAAATGTCGCACCGCGCGACATCATTGAGACACTTATCGAGAGGACGCTCATCGCTAGCAGTATAGTCCTCCATCGAAACGGTAATCTTTTTCATCTTGTGCAAGGTCTGAATGACCGCCTTGCGATGCTCAATTAGGTCCTTGTAGGTCGACGAGATGTAGATGGAAATCATGGCAGCGCTCGGATCGCGTGATTGCCCAATCGTAATAGGAGGATTCGCGGAGCGCCATAGGCGCCCAAAGGGCAGCGACGATAGACATGACGCTGCGTGCCGCGTTTATTTGCGGGGGTTTGCTGCCGCTAAAGACGTCGTAGGCAACAGCGCTTGCAGATAAGCTGCGCGAAGCGCTTGGTCAGACGAACGCTTCCACGGTGATCAAGGAACGCTTCATTACGGAAACTACGCAATCAATAGCACAGAAGGCTCGCCGTCTGTTAGCGGAGCGTCGCGGATTTTGGAAGCTTGTAGTGGTAATAGCGCGTCGGAACCGATTGTTCAGAACTCTCCAGTCTTCGCCGCTTGCTCGCCGGAAATTGAGATAGATGCTTCCCGCTCAGAGCCGAACCTCAATATAATTGTCGCCGATCACGACGTTATCTGGGGGATTGGTCGGCTTTTGGTCCGTCCGAAAGACCATGTCCGGCCGTGCCTTAGCCTTAAGCGCTGCGATTAGGTTAGGAAGCGGCATCCGGCCCCAGCGCTTCTTCAGCGCTTCCTTCTCGTCGACCGGAATGATCGCGGCCTTCAGCGCATCTAACTGCTCGACGCCGTGCTCCTTCAAGGTGCCGTTGTGGCTGCCGTGGTGTCCGACCTTGTAGAAGATCGTTCTCTTCAAAAGATCAGGTCCTGTCACCTTGGGTGCGTCATTCGGCCATTGCCAAGTTTGCCAGGACTCCCAGTTACCGACCTGTGCGTCGGCCGCGAACAAAAGCACGTCTCCCTTTCCAATATCGCCGAGTTCAAGCGCGAGAACGAGGCTCGTGTTGTTGGTGTAGCTCTGCAGCGCCAGCGCCAATTCGGCCGCGGGGCCAAGCCAGTCGCCGTCGATGCGCCTCCAAGTGTCGCTCCCGTAATAGTGCTCTGTGAAGAATTTTTGGATGCGCCCCTCAGGGTCCTGCTCCTTGAGGGAACTAAGTCCCTCTTGCTCGCGTAGGGGGATCGTCACCCTTTGATGAAATGGAGCGAGCCTGAGCCTGTCGTAATGGTCCGACAAACCGAGCGCCGCGATGACGCCGAGCGGCAGGACCGCGCACCCGTCCGCTGCCAACCCATAGGTTTCAGGACTGATGGCCGATGAATTGATCTTCCGGATGAGCTTGGGATCGTGTGGAGGGCCGAGCACGTAAATGCGGGCGTTGGTGCCGGGGATCTCGAACGGATCCTCGGTCGGCAACCATGTCCTCACTCTGGCCATCACTTTCGCCTTATCGAACGCCGCCCTGGTGCGTGTATTACCCGCCGCCCCAGCCCCCATGGGGGTCAGGGCAATGTCAGACAGCATGTCGACGGTCGCCTCCCTGTCCCCAGCCGCGTGGAACGCGCTTGCGCAAGCAGCCAGCGCCGTTTCTGCCTTGCTCAACTCGCTTTTCAATTGTTTCGCGAGGTCATCGTTGAGGTCTTCCGTCCACGCGACCCAGACTGAGCCGACCGTGAGTTTCTTGAACGAATCGGCGGCCTGATTGAAGCCCGACAGATGATCCCAGTGCTCATGGGTGATGGCGAGGACATCGATCTTCCCGTCAGTATCGTGTACAACATCCTCCACAACCCCAGTCATCTTCCGAATGGCGTCCTCTGTCCCAAGCACAACGCCGCAGTCGATCAGAAGCTTGAAGTCGTCCGCATTGTTTGATTTGACCCGGACCAGGATACAGTCGCCAAGCCCCTGGCAATAGACGCGGACAGAAGCGCGTATTGCGCCGCTACCGTTCCCACCTGCTCCTCCGGTTGCGCCGGGGAGCGGTGGCGCTTCGACTCGCGCCTGGCTCGAGCCGCTTCGTCTTGTGGCCTTCCGAGCCCGAGACTTCGTTGCAGCCTTGCGAGACGCTTGGGCCGGCTTCGCATGCCGCGTCGTTTTTGAGGCTGAGGTTATGGCTGCCTCCCGCAACGGTGCATAATCGCGAACGCTTTTCCTCTCCCGGCAGGATCGCCAGGCGGATAGAAGACCTGTCCTCGCTCCGCCGCGCGGGCCATCGCGGCCAATTGCACTTTCACTTGGTTCTCAATGGACCACTGCGAGAGCAGCCTTTTCCGCACGAGATAGTTGAGACGGCGGGTGTTGAGATCGAAGAGCAGCGTGCATCCGCCACGATAGCGGTCCTGATTCGGGTCCGCCCTTAACGTCTGCGTCAACTCGATCACGAGCGTCGGCTTGGAGGAACCGTCGGGCGCGGTGCGCCGGCAGACTCGGACAGAATGCGTCTCGATCGGGCGGATCTCGCCGGTTAAGGCCTGGTCGCCGATCTGGCCCGTCCATTTCTTCGCCGGCTCCTCGAATCCGAGTATCTGCCGCAATAGCCGACGCTGCGCATCGCGCGGCTTCGTGAGCCACTTTTGCAAGATCGCGCCGTTCTCTTGGGAAACGTTAAATGCGCTCCGCCGCTCGATCGTGAGGCCCCAGGTCAGTTTGAGCTTGGGAATGATCTCGGAGAACAGGTCCCGGAGCGCTTCTTCCATCGGCGGCGGCTCCCAGAGGAGACTGTCCTCCGCAAGACGGCGGACATCGTATGGAAAGATTCCGCGTTCGCGGAACGCGTCGATGAAAGCGACCCGATAGCCGCGATTGTCGTCCCGGACGAGATCGCGGTCCGCGGTGATGATCGCGCGGAGGTAGTCGCCGAATTCAAGGTTGACCGGCGGACAATAGTCGAGTGCGCGGATACACATGTTGAGGACATGCTCTGCCGTTTTCGAGGCCTCGCTCGCAAGACGGTTGGCGAGATCGATCGAGATCTCCCCGCCCGGCAGGATCCCCGAGCCGTTCGTGGCCAGCCGGATCAAATCGGTGCAGCGGGACTTGTAGATCGTCAGGAAGGCGGCGAACACCGCCGAAACGAGAACCGCTCCGCGATCGTGCGGCTCCACAATGTCGTCGCGCAGCACCGGAGCCGAAGATCCGGCTTCGCCAACAAAGCGCCGCAAGTCGCCGTGCATGCCCGTCGCGTCGCCGAATTGTCGCGCGAGTCGCCCAAGTCTCTGCCCGATATCGAAAGTGGAGCCTCTCGCCTGCCTGATCTGCCGTGTGAGCGATTCCGGCATGGCGAAATGTTGAAAGAGCGCGACGATGTCGGCGAAGGCCTCGTGGAACGCCGCCATATCGACGTTAGTGCGCTCCGAATAGCGTGGATGCAGGCCATCGAGCAAAGCGTGAGTCGTTTCGTGCGCCACGATGTCGTGCGAGACGACGCCGAATACGCCCGCGCCGCGCGTGACGGACCCGCTGCTGTCGGCGGCCTGGAAATAACCGAACAGGAGAGCGATCTTTTCGGAGTCGTAATAGGCGTTCGCTTCGCGCAGGGCATGGGGATAGATTCTTAGTTTCCGCACGAAGCCGTCGCCAGGCACCGCCTCGCCTCGCTTCCTTGGGCGCCGGCGCGCCCACAATGCCTTGCGTCCAAGCGCCCGTTCAAAGCGCTCAATTGTGCGCATCGCGACGGCGTAGGCCATCTGCTGGTGGAACTGTGGATTGGATTCCGAGGGCGTCAGGCCGCTCTCGGCCAACAACTTCGGGTTATTCAGATCGACCGGCGCATAGCAGGCCTTGCTGGCGGGATCAACGTCGACGACCTCGAGATATTCCCCAACGGGTCCCGGTTTGAGATCACGCTCCCAAAGCGTCGTTACGGTCGCGACGCTGACGTCGAACAGTGTGGGGTCCGTTTGTTGGCCCGGATCGTAGGCGTAAATCCGCAGACGCCTGTAAGGCGGATCGGGTACCGGCGGATTCACCGCTAAGCCAAGAAAATGCCTTTGCATCGCCTTGTCGGCTGGCGTCAGCGGCGGAGTCGCATCTTTCTTCGGCGGAGAAGCGGCCCCCCGAACGCCGTCGGAGGCGCCGACTTTCTCAAGCGCCGCGCGCAACGGCTTCGAGAGGTCCGGGCTCGCCAGCACTTCTTCGACGAGTCGGCGCCGCGAGGACGACGTCAACGTCTCCGTTCGGGTCTCGAGGCCGGACTTGGCCGCAACCTGCGCGGCCTCGAGCTCCAACATCGACAATTTCGCTCCGGCAGTCGCAGCAAATGCCGGCGCCGCGCCGCCGAGCAGCAGTTTCAGGAAAGCGTAATCGGCGCTGTCGGGCGGCGACGCGGTGAGCCGGGAGCGGGGCGCGGCCTGCTGGGAGAGTGCGTCAGCCGCGCGGAGCATGCCGCAGCCGAGTTCGTCGGTGAAGGCGGCGGCGCCCTTGGCCGCGCTGTCGAACAACGCTCTCCGCACCGCCTCGACGCGCTTCCAGCCTTCGGCATACGCGTCGAACTGCGTGCGATGCTTTTCGATCCAGAGCGCAGCGGCGGCAGCGACCTGAGGGGTTGCCGCCGAAGTTCCGTTGCCATCGAAGTCAACGATGGTCGGCTCACCGAAGCGCGCCCACGGCACGTTCGGCGTGTAGGCCGCGATCGCCGTCCGCATCTTGCTGCCCGGACCATAGTTGCCCGCCATGCGTTTCGGAGGAAGGTTCGCGTAGGGGCTGCCGTTCGCCATCACGCCGCATGCCGCGATCACGCGGCCGAAGCGCGCGGGGTAAACAACAAAACGAGTAGGCAGGTTGTCGTAGTTGTTTCCCGCAGCCGTCACGACGATCACGCCTGCCTCGTAGAGCGCATTGATCGCGTCGGCCCACGCCTGAGAGGGCAGTCCTCCCATGCTCATGCTCACCACATTCACACGCGTCGCCTCTGACGCGCAGAGTTGGTGAACGTAATCGAGCCCGCGCGCGATAGAGCTGTTGCTGAACAGCACGACTCGGTTGGCGACGCGGACCGGGACGATCTCGGCGTTCGGCGCGCAGCCGAAGGGCTTCAGTCCCGGAACGGTCGCTCCGGCCAGGATGCCGAGTGTTCCGCAGCCATGACTGAAATTGTTGAGAACGCCCTTCGATCGGTCGGTGGCGTCCTTTGCCCTGTCCGCGTCGACAAAATTGCGAGCGAGATCGGCGCGAAGATATCTGGGGAGCGATTTGTGGTCGGGGTCGTAGCCGGTGTCGAGATGTGCGATCCGGACACCCTGGCCGAAGCCGCCTGTTGCCGTCAGCGCCGCCTCGAACTGGCCGTGCCCGCCGTTGCGAAACCAATAATTGTCGTTCTTGTCTCCAGCGTAGCCGTTGCCGATGTCCTGCGGCTGAGGCCCTCCGGACCGCATCGCGAGATTGCGGTTCGCACCGGCGCGCTCGCCATAGGTCCACTGCTGTTCCAGGTCCGGTTCGACCAGCGTAACGCTATCATTCTGCGCGATAATGTCGT
>Ga0306920_100010899_pt1 | contig 12224 bp, 10 predicted proteins | sample flu12Cox44000170_FD_204666 | JGI IMG/M metagenome (GOLD analysis project Ga0306920, IMG submission 204666) | Lab enrichment of tropical soil microbial communities from Luquillo Experimental Forest, Puerto Rico - flux4day.12C.oxic.44.000.170 (v2)... | ecosystem: Environmental > Terrestrial >...
CGTGAACGACCGCACCGCTGCGGTCACCACCGCCCTCGAGCGCGGCATCATCCGCCTGGACCAGACCTAGCCGGAAACCCGGGCTAGCGAGCAGGTTCAAAGGGGGCGGACGTTACCCCCGCCCTGTGGCTGCCGGCCGTGGCGGTTGCGACAATCGGCTAGTGCGGAGAGGCGATATTACCGCTGGCCTGGTGGCGAGGCTGGTCGGGACGCAGTTCCCGCGGTGGGCGGGCTTGCCGGTCCGGCCGGTGCAGGCTGGGGGCGTGGACAATGTGACGTTCCGCCTGGGGGAGGAGTTGGCGGTTCGGCTGCCCAGCGGCCCGGAGTATGTTCCGGGCGTGGTTAAGGAGCAGCGCTGGCTGCCAATCCTGGCTGGCCAGTTGCCGCTGCCGATACCCGAGCTGATAGCGGTCGGCGAGCCAGGCTGCGGGTTCCCCTGGCCGTGGTCGGTGTACCGGTGGATCGACGGCGCTCCGCTCACCGACCAGATGGCCGGTGACTTGCCGTGGCTGGCGGCCGACCTGGCCGAATTCCTGGCCGCGTTGTACCGGATCGACCCGGCCGGCGGGCCGCCGCCGGGGCCGCACAACTTTTTCCGCGGCGGCCCGCTGACCGTCTATGACGGCGAGACCCACGAAGCGCTCGCCGCGCTGGCCGGGCACATTGACACGGCGCTGGCCGCCGAGGTCTGGCAGGCGGCGGTGGCAGCCCCTGGGCCGGGCCGTCCGGTCTGGTTCCACGGCGACGCCCAGCCGGGCAACCTGCTGACCAAAGACGGGCGGCTATGCGCGGTCATCGACTTCGGCACCTGCGGCGTCGGCGATCCGGCCTGCGACACCACCATCGCCTGGACGTTCCTGTCCGGCGAAAGCAGCCGCGTCTTCACCGAACGGCTGCCCGTCGACCAGGCAACCTGGACCCGGGGACGCGGCTGGGCAATCTGGAAAGCCATGAAAGTCCTCGTCGGCGCGCTGGACCACGACCCACAGGACGCCGCCTTCACCACCGGCGTCATCGGCAAGATCCTGGCCGATCACCTGGCAAACACATAACGACAGCACGCCCGGCCGCGCAGCCAGAACTCGAGCCGGCCACCCGGGCCCCCAGACTCGGCAGTAACAATCTGCGCCCGAGAAGGGCTCGCACCGCGCCAGATCCGCGGGGTTATGAGCTAAGAGCAGAACTGTCACAGAAAGTAACGCTGCCCCTGGCGGCCATACGCCCGATCGCCGAGTCTGGCGCGAGTGACAGCTGCCCGCGGCCTTGGACGATGGCACGCAGAGCACCCGGTTCTGGGCGTCCTGGGGTCTGGCTGAGCAAGGGTTCGCCCTGGTGCGGGGTGTGGGAGGCGATGTCACACTTGTCTGGTGCCGCTGACCGTGTTGATCGTTGATGACCATGAGGGTTTCCGGCAGGTTGCCCGTGCGCTGCTGGAGGCGGACGGGGTTGAGGTCGTGGGCGAGGCCGCTGATGGTGAGTCGGCTATCACTGAGGCGGAGCGGCTGCGGCCGCAGCTTGTCCTGCTTGATGTTCAGCTTCCCGGCATCGACGGGTTCGAGGTGGCGGCGCGCCTCGGCGCGGCGAGTGACCCGCCTGCGGTCGTTCTGACGTCCAGCTATGCCGCGAATTCCTACCGGCGGCGGCTGGCGCAGAGCTCGGCGCGCGCGTTCATCCCGAAGGGTGAGCTGTCGGGCGAGGCGCTGGCCGCGCTGCTCGGTTGAGGGCCGATGCGCCGGCTTCGCTACGTGCTGTGGCCCGTCGGGCTTGCCTTCGGGGTGGCGGCGGAATGGGCCGCCCGGCCGCGATTCATGGTTCTCGATGCGGTAGCCGGTTTCGCGCTCTTGTTCTTGGGCGTTGTGGCTTGGTCGCGCCGCCCGGGCAGCAGGGCCGGAGCGATCATGGCGGCGGCCGGGTTCACGTGGTTTCTCGGCACGCTGTGGGCGCCGGCGCTCTTTTGGCACCGCGGGCCGCTTGCGCAGTTGCTGATCTGCTACCCGGGCGGCAGGCTCTCGTCGCGCCTTCAGCGGGTTGGGACCGTGGTGGCGTACGGGTACGTGGCTGCGGTTGCGGTCGCGGGGAACGACTATGCGACGATCATTTTTGCGGTTGGCCTGGTCGCGCTGTCGGCGTACCGGTATGCGACGGTGACTGGCCCTAAGCGGCGGGCGCGGCTGGCGTCGTTCATGGCGGCTGTGGCGTTCGGGCTGGTCCTGGTGGCGGGCGCCGTCGCGCATCTCGTTGGTGTGGGGAATGCCTCCGTGCTTCTGCCTGCGTATGACCTCACCGTCTGCCTGATCGCGATCGGCCTGGCCGCTGATCTGGTCTGGGGGCGCTGGGCGCAAGGGGCGGTGACCGGCTTGGTGGTCGATCTCGGCGAGCCTGCTCCGGGCGGCGTGCTGCGTGACAGGCTGGCCCGCGCGCTCGGTGATCCAACGCTGGTGGTCGGCTACTGGCTGCCCGGGCAGGGCCAGTATGTGGACGAGGCGGGCCGGCCGGTCGCGCTTCCCGCTGCGGGTGCGGGGCGGGCGGTCACGCCGGTCGAGGAGAATGGCCGGCGGGTCGCGGTTCTCGTTCATGACCTGGCTGTCCTCGACGATCCCGCCCTGTTGGCGGCGGTCGGTTCGGTGGCCCGGCTCGCGGTGGCGAACGCCCGGCTTCAGGCTGAGGTGAGCGCGCGGGTGGGGGAGGTGGAGGCGTCGCGGCGCCGGATCGTCGAGGCGTCGGACGAACAGCGGAGCCGGCTCGAGCGTGAGCTCCGCAATGGTGCCGAGCGGCGGCTCGCTCATGTCGCGGAGTTGCTCTGCGGCGGCGGCGAGCCGCTAGCTGACGTCCGGGCGGGGCTTGACACGGCGCGTGCCGAGCTTCGCGAGTTCGCGCGCGGGATACATCCCGCGACGCTGACTGAGCGCGGGCTCCGGGCGGCGGTTGGTGAACTTGCCGGACGGTCCCCGGTCACCGTCGCGGTTGCCGTGCCCGCCAGCCGGTTTCCGCTTGCGGTCGAGGCGGCCGCCTATTTCGTCTGCGCGGAGTCCCTCACGAACGTTGCGAAGCACGCAGAGGCGTCGCAGGTGCACATAGGCATCACGCAGGAAAACGGGCGGCTGAGAGTCGTCATCGCGGACGACGGTATCGGCGGCGCGGATCTCTCCCGCAGTTCCGGGCTGCGCGGCCTTGCCGACCGGGTCGAAGCGCTCGGCGGCTCGCTGGCTGTGCAGAGCCCGCCGGGCGGCGGGACCCGGGTAGTGGCGGAACTGCCGTGCGGCTGACCGGCCGGCCGGCCCGGCCTTTGCCGATTGTCGCCGGGACTCGGGGTTGCCAGGATTGGCGCATGGCCCGCGCACTACGGTTTGCCGTGCTGGCGGCCGGGCTGGCAGCTGGCGTGTTCTCGCTGGCGGTGGCCCGGGGCGGGGCCGGGTATTCCTTCGGCGGCGGCTCGGCGTTCGCGGGAATTGCCGAGCTGGCCGCCGGCTACGCGCTGCTCGGAGTGGGGGTGGCCGCCTGGATGCGTCCCCGCCAGGCCAGGCTCGGGTCGATCCTGGTCGCGGCGTCGTTCGCCTGGTTCTTGCTGGAGTGGAACAACCCGGCCGCCGGTTCTGCCGTCGTTTTCACCCTCGGGCTGGTCCTGTATGCGGCCGCGCCGCCGCTGGTCGCGCACGCGATGCTGGCCTACCCGGACGGCCGGGTTGGCTGGTGGCCGGGCCGGCTGGGCCTCGCGCTCGGTTATGCCGGTTCGGTGCTCGTGCTCGGCCTGCTCGCCGCCGCCGCGTTCAATCCCGTCGCCCAGCTATGTGCGCAGTGCCCGCGCAACCTGCTGCTCGCCGGCGGCGGCAGCAGCGGCGCGTACGGGAGCCTCAACCGGGCCGGCTTCTACCTGGGTCTGACCTGGTCGCTGCTGCTGATCCTGCTCGCCGCCGGGGACCTGGCCCGCTCGACGCCCGCCCGGCGGCGCGTTGCTGCCCCCGTGGTGGTTGCTGGCTGCGCCTACCTGGGCGTTGTCGCTGCGGATTTCGCGCACAGCCTGCACCGCGGCTTCCTCGGCAACGACGGGCTCGACCACCGCCTGTGGCTGGGCGAGGCGGCGGCGCTGTGCGCCCTGTCGCTGGCCGTTACCTGCGCCTGGGTGCGGGCCCGGCGCACCCGCTCCGCGCTGGCCCGGCTGGTGATCGAAATGGGCGAGTCGCCCCCGCCGGGGGGCCTGCGTGACGTGCTCGCCGGCGTGCTCCACGATCCGACGCTCCGGCTCGCGTACCCGCTCGCCGGCGGCAGGCTCGCCGACGCGCGGTGCCGGGCGGTTGAGCTGACCGGAGAAATAACGCCCATCGTCCGCGGCGGGCAGCAGGTCGCGTTTTTGTCGCACCGGCCTGGGCTGTTCGCCGAGCCGGCGCTGGCCGAGGAGGTGGCCGCGACAGCTCGGCTGGCGCTTGAGAACGAGCGCCTCCAGGCCGAGGCCCGGGCCCAGCTGGAGGACCTGCGCGCCTCGCGCGCCCGGATCGTGCGGTCCGGCGACGCCGAGCGGCGGCGGCTCGTGCGCGATCTGCATGACGGCGCCCAGCAGCGGCTCGTCACGCTCGCGCTCGCGCTGCGCCTGGCCCGCACCCGGCTCGGATCCGGCCTTGATCCCGCGCTCGCCGGGCGCCTCGACGAGGCCGAAGACGAGCTGCGCGCCGCCTTGGCCGACCTACGTGAACTCGCGCAGGGGATCTTCCCGGTGATCCTCGCCGAGGAGGGCCTGGCGGCCGCGGTCGAGGCGCTCGCGGAGGCCGTTCCAGTCCCGATGGAGATCATCGCGCTCCCCCACGAGCGGCTGGGCCCGCCGGTCGAGGCAGCCGCGTACTTCGTGGTATCCGAGGCGGTCCGGCGAGATCCTGTGAGCACGCTCAAGGTGTCCGCCGGGCGGCGCGACAGCAACCTGGTGGTCGAGGTGGAGGGGGACAACATGCCAGCGGAGATCACCGATCTGCAAGACCGCGTCGGCGCGCTGGACGGCACCGTCACGGTCGCACACGGGCCGGGCGGGCGCGCCACAATCAGGGCGGACATCCCATGCGAGTCGTGATCGCCGACGACGAGGTGCTGCTGCGGGACGGGCTTGACCGGCTGCTGACCGAGGCGGGCTTCGACGTCGTCGGTAAGGCCGGTACCGCACGGGAACTGCAGCGTGAATTCGGGCTGGCGCGCCCCGACGTCGCGATCATCGACATCAAGATGCCGCCCACCCACACCGACGAGGGCCTGGTCGCCGCCCAGGAAATCCGCGCGTCCCATCCAGGTGTCGGGGTGCTCGTCCTGTCCCATTACCTGGAGTCGCACTATGCGATGCGGCTCATCCAGCAGCACCCCGGCGGCGCCGGGTACCTGCTCAAAGAACGCGTGTCCGGCGTGGGCGTGCTCGCTGACGCGCTCGTTCGCGTGCACGAGGGCGAATGCGTGATCGACCCGACGATCGTCTCCCGGCTGCTGCGCCGCGCCCGCCCGGCCAGCGCGCTCGGCCAGCTCACCGAACGGGAACGCCAGGTGCTGGCCCTGATGGCCGAGGGCCGCTCGAACAAGGCCATCTGTGAACGCCTCTTCCTCGGCCCCAAGACCGTCGAGGGGCACGTGACGCACATCTTCACCAAGCTCGGCATCGGCGAGTCGGCCGACGATCACCGCCGCGTGCTCGCGGTGCTCAGCTACCTTCGGTCCCCGCCCCAGCCGCAGGCGTAACGCGCAGGGCCGCGTCACGGCGGCAGCGCCCCCGCCGGCGGGAGGCAGCGCGTGGCCAGGAAACGCGCCGAGGGTGTCGTGCTGATCCTGCGCCAGGGCTTGACCCGGAAAGGCGACGGCGACACCGCGCCCGCGACCGGAGACAGCGACAGCACGCCGCGGTACAGGCTCCACCGGAAGATCCAGAACTCGCCCGGCTTATCGGTGGCACCATCGGGGGCGATGCCGCCGCCGTCGGTGACCAGCCACTCGAATCTGTTGCCTTTGATCGTGAAGGTGCCGTAACCCCAGGTGCACGCCGGCTGGTTTTGCTGCGTGACCGCGAAGTGGCCCTGGTCAAGGACGAGCGTCCATGCCCCATAGTTCTCTGGGACAACGTCGCCCGGCGCCGTCCCCGGGGTGGCCTGCAGTTCGGCGGGGGTGTCGGTGAACTGATAGACGCCGTCGAGAGGGCCTGCGGTGCCCGCGAGCCGCGCAGTATGGCCGCACCTGGGCGCGGGCTCGGGGGGAGTTTCTTGACGCAGTGCCTGGATCTGGCGGATGTAGCGCCGGGTCTGCGGGTCGCGCTCCAGCTGGCCGTAGACGGGCTGGACGGCCCGGCGGAGCGCGGCCAGGCCGGCCGGGCTGGCGTCAAGGAAGCGCAGCCGCCCCCGGCGGCACAAGATCGCGGTGTCGGCCCGCTCGTTGCCGCGCACGACGTTCGTCTCGGCGGCCAGGTCGCCGGTGACCGCCTGGGTGAGGATGCGCCGCTGCGTGGGGGTGAGCGTGGCCCAGCTCTTGCCGTTGGCGAACAGGACCAGTGGCCGCGGCCACAGGTTGACGTTCGCGGTCAGGTACTTCCCGGCTCGGTCGTACTGGTTGCCCTGGATCGAGCTGATTTGCTGCTCGACCCCGCCGAACCCGGTGATCGGCCCGGCCACGGGAAACCAGACGGGTGTGGCGCCCAGGGCGCGCATCGTGGCGTCGGCGACCAGCGATTGCTGGACTCCGATTTTGAGCCCGGCGTAGTCGGCCGGGGTGAGCAGCGGCCGGGTCATCCCCAGCGGCTTGCGCAGCGGCCCAGGCAGCACGCCGATCCCGGCCAGCCCGAGCGGCCGCAGCCCTTGCAGCATCTGGCCGATCATCGGGCTGCGCAGGACACGCTCCTGCAGCGCGTAGCTGTCGATCAGCAAGGGCGCGCCGAGCGCCCGGAAACTGTTGACCCCAACCGAGTCCCAGGCCCGGCTGCCGACGACGCCCAGGTCTGCCTTCCCCGCCTTGACGTCGCCGATCAGCCCGGTCTCGGGTTTGACCTGGCCGTGCCGCCAGCGGTATTTGATGGCGATCCGCATCGTGCCGCCCGACAACCGCCACACGTTGCCGGTGAACCCGTCGAGCTCTCCGGTGTTGCCATTAGCGTTTGCCAGCGTCAGCACCACCGGATGGCGCGGTTGGCTGTCGCCGGCCTTGTCCAAGCCGGGGGACCCGCAGCCGGCGAGCACCGCCATCACTGCCAGCAGCACCACGAGCCGCGCCCTTACCGCCATCGCCCGCTCCCTCCCCAGGCCGGGCTGGTGCCCGCATGTTATACGCCGTTCACCGGGTGCTCACCCGGGCTAACCCTGGAACCGCCGCGCGAGGGCGCAGGGGTAACCCTCGGCCAGGTCCAGGGTGCGCCCCGTGTCGCGGCCGGGTTTGCGTTTCTTAATGTCAGGCCCGAGAGGCCGGTTCGCCCAAGAGGGGGAGACTGCGATGAGCAAACGCCTGGCAGGAATGATCACGCGGTGCTGTGCGTGCCCCTCGGTGGTCGACACGGCCAAGCTCTGGTGCGCCGGTGTCATCCGCCATCCCGGAACGCGCCGAGTCCGGCCACGGCGGCCCGGGGGCCGGATTCTCATGCTCAGCGCCAGCCTGGCGAGCATAACTGCCGTTCGTTCTCGCGTATGCGCGGTTCTGGCAGTATGCCTGGCCGTGCTCACGGCAGCCTCGTGCGGGTCCAGTTCTGGGCCCGCGTCCGCTGCTGCTGACACGGTACCGGCGAGCGGGACCACGTCCGCATCGCATCCGCTGCGCGGCATCATCGCGCTCGGGCATTCCGCGCTGACCGGCGAGAACTCCGATCCGCAAAGCCCCGGCAACCCTGCCCCGAAGAATTCCTGGGCGACCGGGACCAACCCGGCGGTAGACAGCATCTATCAGCGCCTCGCTGCGGTTGACCCGACCACTCGGGGACACGCGGTCAACGAAGCTGCCGGCGGGGCGCCGGCCGCCACCCTGGTCGGGCAGGCAACCAAGGCTCTCCGCGTTGAGCCGAACCCGCGGCTGGTGATCATCGAGATCATCGGCACCGACATCCGCTGCGACGGCAGCGATAGCTCGCACCACCCCGTGTTCGGACAGCAAGTGAAGGCCGCGCTTGACCTCATCGCCAAGAAGGCACCGCACACGACGATCCTGCTCATAAGCTGGCCCGGCCGGCCGCTGCAGGCCAGCAAAGCCATCATCGGCACCGCGGCAGTTCCGATAGCTCGGGCGAACAGCGCCTCCGAGATGTGCAGCCCATTCGACCCTAATCTCAGGCTCGACATGAAGCACATCGCGACGTGGACCGGAATCATCGAAGGCTACGAGTCCGAGCTGGCCAAAGTCTGCGCGACCGTGCCCGAATGCCACACAGACAATGGCCGTGCCACACATTTCCACGTGCGAACCAGCTACTACAACTACACCAACGACTGGGACTATCAGCACTACAACGTGGCCGGGCTCGCCGCGCTAGCAAGATTCATGTGGCCCACCGTGGCCAAGATCCTCAACTTGCACTGAACTTCCCCACCGCTCTCGACGTGTGAAGCGTCGGTAGCTACGTCGACAGTTCCGGGGCGTTCCTGACGTTGGGCGAACGGTGGAACGGGGCGGCCTGGCGCGCCCAACCGGCCCCCAACCCGGCCCGGGCGAGCACCAACTTCCTCAACGGCGTGTCCTGCCCCTCCTCGTCTGATTGCACCGCGGTGGGCCAGGGCAACGGTGACGGGACCACCATTACGCTGGGCGAGCGATGGCGGGATGGCCGCTGGAGCATGGAGAACCTGCCGAGCCCGGTCGGGGCTGCGGGAAATCCCGCTGAACGGGATCGCCTGCCCGGCCACCGACGCGTGCGTGGCGGTCGGCACAGTCGGCCCGACCCGCGGCGTGGCGTCGACCGAGGCCCTGTGGTGGAACGGCCGGACCTGGCGCTTGCAACACATCCCCACCCTCCCCGGAGCGAACCTGAACGCGGTGTCCTGCGCTTCGGAAACCGACTGCGTCGCCGTCGGCGCGTCGAACGCGGGTACCCTCGCGGAGCGGTGGAACGGCAAAGACTGGACCATCCAGGCCACGCCCCCCCCGGATCGGCGGGCAGCGGCTTCACCGGTGTGGCGTGCACGTCGGCTTCGCGGTGCGTGGCGGTCGGCTTTCCCTTCGATAGCGCGGGAAACCCGGTCGCCACCCTGGCCGAGCGGTGGAACGGCAAGAGCTGGGCCATCCAGCCCACCCCGAACCCGGCGCCGGGCAGCGGCTTCGGCGGCGTATCGTGCACGTCGGCTTCGTTCTGTGTGGCAGTCGGCGGAGGCCCGGCCGGGGTCAAGACATTTGGCCGAGCGGTGGAACGGCCGGAGCTGGCACATCCAGCCCACCCCCAACCCGTCAAAGGGCGGCGGCCTGGCCGCGGTGTCCTGCACGTCCACGGTCGCCTGCACCGCGGTCGCGGCCCTCGGCGCGGCGATGCGGTGGAACGGGACGAAGTGGACCATCCAGCCCACCCCCAGCACCGGATCGCCAGGCAGCCTCTTCAACACTGTGCTGTGCACGTCGGCCTCGTCCTGCACGGCGGCCGGCGAACTTACCGACAGCTCCGGACACCAGTTCGGCACCCTGGCCGAGCGGTGGAACGGCCGGAGCTGGCACATCCAGCCCACACCGGTTCCTCCCGCGATTGGGCTCGTCAACAACTTCACGGCTGCCTGCCCGGCCCAATCGACCTGCATCGCGGCCGGAGGGTTCGAAAACGACGGCCCAGGCGCGAAGACACTGACCGAAGTGTGGCGGAGAGGGGCGTCGGCCGCCCAACCCGCACCGGGCGCCTTCTCGCCCCGGGCACATCTCGGCATGGCTGGCTGCATCCGCGCAGCCATGGGTAAAGGCGCAGCGGTTGGGGCGACAGCAACACGCATCGGGCAGAGGGTCAACGCCCCGATGCTGCAACGATCCCTACATGTCGCCGAGATCGAACGGATCGCTCCCCTCTGTGGCACGGCCTGATCGAGCGAGAACTCTTTTCACCCTGGCTTTTGGCCGCCCGCAGGCGAGCCCGGTTGCGCTTCGGCGAGCGAGGCAGACCAAGTAACCTCAACACAGCAGCTGCCAGCCGGCGCAACTGCACACACGGAACCGGGTGTGCACGAAACTCGGGATGATCCACCAGGCTTCCAGCCAGCCCTTCCTAGGCTCACAGATCGCACCATTCGGCGTGGCAGCGGTACTCACCGACATCGCACGTCATGACGCCATAACGAACACCTCTTTGTTTCAAAGTCAAGGGGGCGGCGCTGATGCGGTGCAGGAGCGGGGTTATCCGGTCGGCGAGCTGCCGTGCTTCCGGCCCGCCTTTCCCGCCGCGGGCATTGTCGGCTCGCGGGCGGCCGCGTCGAGGACGCCCTGCGGGCGCCGCTGCGCGGCCGGGCTACGCCTCGGTCCTTGACCCGGCCGCCCGTTCGCACGAGATGGCGGCTGCGCGGGAAAGGCAGCAGCGGGGGCCGTAGGGTGGGTGGCAGGCCCGGGAGTGGCTTGCCCGAAGCGCCGGTACTCGGGGTGCAAGCCGGCCGCCCTGGATGCAGAGTGGTTCCCCGGTTGCCCTCCCGGGCCCTTCGCTGCGGCGGCTGCGGCGCGTCGGGCATCAGCTTGCAGGCAGGCGAATATCGCGTCGCTGATTTGCCGTTTCAGGCAGCGCAGCGCCTCTTTGCCGGTCTTGCCCTCGGCCAGTTTCTTGTCGTAGTAGGCGCGGCCGGGGCTGTGCCGGTAGCGGATCTGGGTGACCGCGGCCATGTGGATGGCGTGGTTGAGCCTTCGGTTGCCGCGCCTCGACAGCCGGTAGATCTTCCGGCCGCCGGAGGACACCTCGATCGGCGCGGTGCCGTTGTAGGCGGCGAAGTGGTCCCGGCCGGGGAAGCGGGACACGGTGCTGACGTCGCCGATGACTGCGGCGGCGATGACCGGGCCGACCCCGAACAGCCCGGTCAGGCTGGTCCCGGCCGCGGCGACCGCCGTGGCTAGCGTCTTCCTGGTGTCGCGGATCGCCGCGTCGACGCCGCGCAGGTCGGCGGTGAACGCGGCGGCGAGTTGGCAGCGGGCCGCCGCCACGGCATCGGCCGGGGCGATCGATTCCAGGACGCGCGCGGCCTGGCCTGCGGTGATCTGCCCGGGGACGCCGCCGGGGATCAGCTCGCACAGCACCTGGTGCAGCCGGCAGGCCACCTGGGTCCGGGTGCGGCCCAGGTCCTTGTAGCGTTTGGACCAGATCTTCAGGACTGCCACGTGATCATCACGTCTGGCCTGCGGGCAGCCCGGTGAGCGCAGGGCCGCGACCGCGACCGAGCGGGCATCGTTAGGGTCGTTCTTGTTGGTGTTCCCCGCCTGCAGCAGCCGCACCCGGGCGGCCAGCTTGGGCGGCACGTCCAGCACCCGCTCACCCGCGGCCAGCAGCTGCTGGGCCAGCAGGTGGCCCACGCCACCGGCACCCTCCACCGCCCAGGTCCGCTGCGGCCAGGCCTGCGCCCACTCCAGCAGCTGCTCCGGCTGGGCAGCACAGGCGCGCACTCGCAACTCGCCCAGCGGCTCCTCCGCCACACCGATCGCCACCGCGGTATGCGAGGCCTTATGCGGGTCCACCCCGATCATCACCGCCACCATGAGGAACCCCTCCTCCCTGTTCCTGACCATGAGAAAGACCGCGGCGGGCACGCCCAATTCCAGGAATCTGCTGGCGCTCACGCTCCTCTTTTGAGCCACACCACGGCGAGGTCCCGGCAAGCCAGCACGTCGTTCTAAAGCCAAGCCACACGGGCCGGCAGGCGGTTAGAGAGCCAGCCCGCCGGGACCTCTCAACGCTACGAGCCCGGCGCACTGCCATCCCGGCCGGGCCCGCAACGCCTACCTACAATTGGGCGGTTACCTGAAGCCCTCCCTGTCTACGCCGTGCCTGACCAGAGCGTCTGCGTCGTATACATGTAGCTGAACAGCGTTAACGCAGGAGCAGATAAATTCGAAAAACGGCAACGACAAGGGAGTTTATCTCGGGTCTGCGTCGGCGACATGCTACAGATAACGTGTCCACGACGCAGCAAAATGCCCACAAAATGGGCGCGTCAGCTACATCGTAGACGGCCCAACCACCGGTAGAGATAACGGCGGCTCGGCGCGCTGAGTTGGGCTGACGCTAGGCCACGCTCCGTAAGAGCTATCAGTCGCGAGAGATACCCAAAGTCGAGGCGCCAGATGTT
>Ga0306920_100010900_pt1 | contig 12223 bp, 10 predicted proteins | sample flu12Cox44000170_FD_204666 | JGI IMG/M metagenome (GOLD analysis project Ga0306920, IMG submission 204666) | Lab enrichment of tropical soil microbial communities from Luquillo Experimental Forest, Puerto Rico - flux4day.12C.oxic.44.000.170 (v2)... | ecosystem: Environmental > Terrestrial >...
ACAGATCGATCTCGCTCGTCATCGCCGCGAGTTTGACTGCGTCCAGATCGGACGCCAGTCGCCTCCATGCCTCCCGCCGCCGTTCCAGCGGACACATCACAGAATCCACGCCGATGAGCGACACCCCACGCAGGATGAATGGGGCGACCGTCGCCGTCGCCGCAAGATCCATCCCACCGGCCAATCCGCAGGCGGCGACCGCGCCGCTTCTTATATTAGATTTTTTTTACCGCTGTGCGCACTAAAGCTGCTGGAGCGACGGCGGTTTATCTAGCCTTCGCCCGTTTCCAAACTGTTTGCAGAGTGATGCCTGCGGGTGTCCTTGGATTGGTAAATCTCAGCTCTTCCGAAGTAATTGAAGTGATAATTCGCCGCTGTTCAGGTCCACCAACGAGATTTGCAAACGTGCTTCCATCAACTCTGACCGACAAGGTCTTCTCACCTTCATTGACCGAATAGGTTCCGTAGTAAGCGATTGATGCCCGAAGAACACCGCTCGCTTCCTCCGGTGTCGCTCTGGCCCTATCGTTTGCCGCTATCTTTGGAACTTCGGCGTTCGACTGGAACAGAGAGAAAAAGCCCTCTCCTGTGAAAATGATGATTCCTTTCGGATTAGCGCCAAAGACTTCAACCTTGCTGCCGTCTGGACCTTCACCAATCACGGTGACAAGACTCCATGCTCCAAGGAGCTGATCCTTGAGCGAGTGTTGAGCGCTCAGGCTGCTCGGTAATAAGGTCACAGCCGCCACCATTAACACACTAAATCTACCAGAGGGCCGCCGTTTCATCTGTAGTCCTCCCTACTAACCTATGGTGCATGAAGCAACGAGTCTAGCACTAATGGCAGACTTTGAGCGGCACGGGATTCCCAAATCAGTTTTTCTGTGACTCATGGGTGGTCGGCTTTTGCAGGGGCCGACCATGGTTGGCAGGGCGTCGGATTGGAAAGAAGAGCTTGGACGTTGGGTCACAAGGCGCGGCGACAAATGTGTCCGCTCTACGTGTCGGGGCTGAATCGGTCCTGGCGATCGCAAGACCATTCAGCCGATGGCGGAGCGGCTTGGGTTTGGCGAATACGATCAAATTGCAGCCCGGTATCGCTGACGCTTGCGCGAGGCGAAGTACCAGTCATGCGGGCATTGCGGTTGTTTCTTCCCGCGAGTTGGACGAGCAAGCGGGCTCTGTTGAAGCGAGCGGGTGTTCCGGCAGAATATCGAACGGCACGAACCAAACCGGAGATGGCTCGGGATTGACGGCACAACTTACCGCGGGCCGAAGCCAAGCCGATCGCCGCGCAGGGTTGATCAAGGAAGAATACGAGACGCAAGCGGGCTGAACAGAGGCCTCCACTGCCCGAGGTCCCGTCGCCGAGAAGGCGGAGCTGGTGAAGCCGTTACACGCCCAGTGGCCGTCATCCGACGAACCACGCGTATCTAGATAGGCTTACCGTTCCTTTCTGACAGCATAGTGTGGCGGCCTCGGCGCCGACCACGGACAGAAGCGTGAGCTCGGCAGCGTGACGATCACTCGGGGACACTTGACATCACCGGGCCCATTACAGAAGGGCGTGTACTCATAAACGCGGGCATTGGCCGAAATATCCGCTCTTGGGCGAACCGGACACGCCGGGATGGCGGGAATGACGTGAATGACCTCGTGCCGCCTCAAAGCGCTCACCGCGAGCAAACAGCTATCGGGCAGCATTGCAGATGCCACAAGGCCTTGATGCGCCACACAGCGGCGAACTGTTTCCCGTCAACGAGAGTAGGCGGTTCAAGGTGTGGATGCGCTGCGCTCCCCGGCGGAAGTTTTCTTGAGCTAGATCACAGCTCCCACCGCGATGCTGCCAACCCCGTTCGCACCTGGGGAAAAACCCGGACGGACAGGATCGGGGCAGAAATTTTAGGAGCGGTCGTTCCTATGGCTGGCCGGACACAAAACCTCAACTCATCTATTCTATCGCATCGCCTACTCGTTAGTATCGACAACACGAATGGGAGGACCACATGGACATCGTTGCACTGAAGCGAGAGGCACGGGAGGAGCTGTACGAGGACCAGGAACTCGGCTGTGGGAATTTTCTGTTCAAAGCGCGAGAGTTAAGCCCGACGAGCGAGACGCCATTTCTTTTTCTTGAGCGGCCGTTCGTGACACCATTTGGTGAAACATTCACCGAGTTCAGCTTGGACACACTGTACGCAACTGTAAAGTCACTTGCTCAATGGTACATCTCACATGGCGTCAAAGAGGGCGACATCATCTGCACGTTTGTTGAGAACGGGATAGGGCACTTCATGCATTATCTTGCGCTCAACAGCATTGGTGCAACAGTCGCAATCATCAACAACAAGATACCGCCCGCAGTTGTCGCTCAATATATGACGCAAAACGGTTTCAAAACCTTGGTGTTTGATCGCGCGAGCGAGCCTAATGCGAAATTAGCTGCCTCGCTCAATGGGATTCGGCAAATCAATGCCGAAGAGGCCAGCAGTCGCGTCGTAAATTTGCCAGCCGATTGGCCCGCCAAAAAACTTCCCGATGATGTGGTGATGATCTGCCACAGCTCGGGAACGACCGCGACTCCAAAAGCAATTCTTTACACCCACGGGCAGCATTTTATCGCAAAACGTGAACGCCTCAAGGAATTCATTGAAGACGCCGACGACCGAATGGTTACAGGTATGCCGCCTGCGCACTCCGCTGGGATCAGCTATCTCATGACGGCCGTGATGTTGGAGCTTCCGACGCTCGTCCTCAGTAAGCTCACCGGGCCAAGCGTCGCGGCCAATGTCATGCAATTTAAGCCAAGCATCCTGACTGGGTTCGCCCAGACATGGACCTCGCTGGCGGAACAGGATTTGCCCGCAGGAATATTTAGCTCGGTGAAGCGGTTTTATAACACGGGCGATACTCCACATCATAAGCACGTCAGTAAAATGTTGCGCCTGGCACCGAGCGCGCGCTTTACTGATGGCTACGGGTCCTCCGAACTTGCAATGGCGCAGTTTGAAAAGGTGTCCACGGCGAATGACGTTGCCTCCAAGCGCTGCGTGGGACGGCCGCGTTGGTTTGTCGATTCGGTCATCATCGTCGATGCATCTGGCAAGCCATTGCCAGACGGAGAAGTTGGCTACATCGCTATCAAGTCGCCAACGCTGACTCCCGGATACCACAACCAGCCGATCTTGACGCAACTCGGCAGACTCGGCGCCTATTGGTTGACAGGGGACGTGGGATACAAGACAGCCGAGGGGGACTATTACCAGCTTGATCGAAGCTACGACGTTATCACGACGCCCTTTGGTCCTTTGTATTCGCTTGCGACGGAGGAATTTCTACAAACCATTCCGGGCGTTCATGACGCAGTTGTCATCGGTGCAAACCGGTTTCCGCTGAACATTCAATCGACGGTCGCTGTCATTCTTCCAGAACGGGGCCAGACAATCGATCCGAATGTCGTTCTCGTCAAGCTTCGCGACCTCGAACAATTTGATCGCGACGACTTGCCGCCATTCGGGCTATGCGTGGCCGTCGTCGCAGACAGCAGCAAAATCCCGGTGGGCTGCACGGGCAAGGTGCTTAAGCGAGCACTGCGCGACTCTTTCTGGGGCATGTATCGCGCGTATACATTGGGAGATAGAAATGTGTTCCTAGATGTCCTCTGGAATGCTCCCACGCCCATAGAGAGTTGATCTCGGCCGCGAAAGCGATGTTCGAGCGGGAGTGTGGGCCGGGCCGAACTGAGCGAAGCGGACATTGACTGAGCCGCGCTCACGGAAGCGTTATGAGTACACGCCCTAACTAATCCCTCTCATCCAATTCCGCGATGTACGTTGGGGCGGGAATGTGCTGCGTGCTCCGTCGCGCGTTTAGACATTTACGGCGACAGTGCCCTTTCGGCAGCCCCATCCTCGTTGTATAGTCACAATGGTCTAAGTCCGCGAAGAGGACGTGCCCAAGTACTGCTCTTGGCGGCGGCGAACGAGACGGGGGTCATCACATGGCGCCAGCTAACAGGGTAGGGTTTCTGTATAGCGGCTCGCAGCAATCGATGAAGGGCCAGTTTGCAGCATTCAAAAGCTTACTGCCCGCAGGTATCAATTTGATCCATCATCTGGTGAATAATAACTACTCGCAATTGCTTCCGGGGGCGCAAGGACTTCTTAACAACCTGGACGTACTGGTCGCGGCCGGCGGTCCCATTAGCGCTTTCGCCGCCAAACAAGCGACCGCGGCGCAGTCGAACCCGACACCGGTCGTTTTCACGTCCGTCACCGAGCCGGTCGAGAGCGGCCTTTACGTACTTGGCAGTAACTTAACCGGCATCGCAGGGATGACCACCGAGATGGACGCGGCCCGGCTGCGGCTCCTACAAGAACTTAACCCGGCCATCACCAACATCGGCGTGCTTAGAAACGGGATGCGTCCCAATCAGCCGGGGCAGTGGACGAAGCTGACTCAAGCGGCGGACCCAAGGCTGCACCTTAACCGGGGCGACGTCAATGCACCGGGGCAACTGCAGCAAGTCGTCCAAAACCTCGTCGCCGCGAACCAAGCACTGCTCGTGACTGCTGACCCACTCTTCAACGATCAGCGCGCAGTAGTGATCGCGCCGGGAGGACACCCTCTTAACATTCCAGCGATCTACCAATGGCGTGAGTTCGTGGATGATGGGGGCCTCATGAGTTTCGGACCCAATTTAGTGGAAGAGTATTCTGCGGCCGCCAACTTCGTAGTCCGCATTCTCGACGGGGAGCCAGTTGCTAACATACCTCTTTACCAGCCGACCACCTTCGAGCTGTTCATCAATGCCAGCACCGCGAACGCGCTCAACCTCAACATACCGCCGTCGCTGAGGGCACGAGCTCATGTGATTTGATGAAGGCGCTGACGACGCTACCCCGGCCCTGGCGTAGTCGTCGAAGGTATCCCTGGCGCAGCCAATGATACGCGTATGGCGTAGGTGCGTGTTGGCGGCCATCGCCAATTGGCTTTGTTCTGTATTCCAAACATTTCACCTCCGCATCCTGCACGAACAGCCCATGCAGCATGCGCTCGTCGAAATCCTCGATATCGGGAACACCGGCATTTCGCTGACCGACTATGCGCCGATGCACCGCATCGACGGCGTCGACTACTGGAAGCCGATGCCGTACAAGGCGCACGAGCCGCATCGCCGAGCGCAAGCTGGCCTATGTCAAGGGCTGTCGGTGAAAGTACGTTCCTTTCGGCACACTTCGAGCGGACGGCGACGATAGTGAGACATGGTCCTAGACGTGCTCGGCCGATGCCGTTCGCAGCCTGCGCACGTTGAACGCTTTGACCGGACGCCGGAAACCCTTGAGGTCGAGCTCGCCTACCAATTCCAACTCCGCTAGCGCTTCGGCCTCCGCGTGCACCTTCGCGTCAACCAAAATCTGGCCGTTGAGCGCATGGTCGCAGAGACGGGAGGCGAGATTTGCGACCGTTCCAGTCGCCGAATACTGGAAACGTCCCTCAAAACCGATGCACCCAAGTGTCGCGTAGCCGTGGGCGATGCCTATCCCAAAGCCGAGATCGTGACCATGCGTGCGCCAGTTTGCGGCGAGCTTTGCAACCTCATCGCGCATCTCAATCGCCATTTGCACGGCCCTTGCCCATGGGGCCGCACACGGCAACGGATCGTTGAACAAAACCATGAGCCCGTCGCCGGCAAAGCGCTCGACTGTGCCCTCGAACTTGTCGATTAGAGCGCCCAGAGCCCTGTGATATTCCCGCAAAATGGCGATCACCTCCTCGGGCTCGGCGGCTTCGGCAAACGCGGTAAAATCGCGCAGGTCACAGAAGACTACTGTGACTTCGCGGCGATGACTCTCCAGCACACGCTCATCGCCCGAGGACACAAGCTGCGCGACCTGCGGTGAGAGGAAACGCTTCAAGCGCCCGATCCGCTCGATCTCGGCAACCTGCTCTCTCACCCGCTGCTCAAGGGTCTGATTCCAAGTCGCGAGATCGGCTGCTTGTGCCTGAACCTGGTCATGTAGCGCTTTGATGCGCAGGACCGATCTTACTCGGGCGACGAGTGCCGACTGATCGATCGGCTTGGTCAGATATTCGTCGGCGCCAGCATCAAGACCTGCCACGACGTCCTGGGTCGCCGCTTTTGCGGTTACCAGAATGACGGGCGTGAATGCGAGACCGGCATTGTCCTTGAGTTGACGGCAAGCTTCGAGCCCATCGATGTTTGGCATCATCACGTCGAGGAGGACCAGGTCCGGATGGTGCTGCGTCACCGCAGCCAGCGCCTCTTGGCCGTCAGCGGCCTGCAATGTCTTGTAACCATTCGCCTCTAACCGCGTCACGATGATGTCGCGGTTCATCTCGTTGTCATCGACGACGAGGATGCGCGGGGGATCGTTCATAATGAGCGCCCCGAAACAGCCACTATGGCACATACTCCCGGATCTTGGCCAGCAACGCGCGCGGGTTATATGGTTTGGTCACGTAGGCATCGCACCCTGCCGCTCGTGCCTTGCCTTCGTCGCCGCTCAAGGCATAGGACGTGACCGCGATGATTGGAATTGCGCGCAACGCCGGGTCGGCCTTGATGCGGCGTGTTACCTCGTAGCCGTCGAGTAAAGGCAACTGGATGTCCATAAGGATCAGGTCCGGTCGTTCCCTGGCTGCAGTAGCCAGCGCCTCCTCCCCATTTTCGGCTTGGATGATCTCGTATCCGACGCTCGTCAATAGATCGCGCAGAATCTGCCGATTGTCCTCCTGATCCTCGACCACCAGGATGCGCTTGCTCATGATGGCCCTTCCCTCCGATCGACTCTGACAGGAAGGGTGAAGAAAAACGTCGATCCCTTGCCCGAGGCCGATTCGACCCAAATTCGCCCATTATGCATTTCGACAATTTGCTTGGCGATTGACAAGCCGAGTCCGGTTCCCCCCTTCCTACGGGTGGATGAATTGTCGGCCTGCTGGAATTCGCCGAATATCCGAGCCTGGTCGGACTGACTGACGCCGGGGCCGGAATCGCGAACCGCTACTGTGAAGGATCCGTTTGCCGCGGAAGCCTCGATAGAGACCCCTCCCTTGTCAGTGAATTTGATGGCGTTACCAATAAGGTTCAGCAGTACTTGGGAAATGCGACGCTCGTCACCGTGTCCAACGGGAAGGTCCGCGGATAGCTCGGATTTGAATGCGAGGTGCTTTTCGATTGCCAGCGGCTCCAGGGCGGTCATCACGCCATCCACGATTTCCTTCAACGAGTAGTCCGCGAGCGACAAGGTGAGTTGCCCGGCCTCGATCTTTGTCAGGTCGAGCACGTCGTTGATAAGCCCGAGAAGGTGGCGCCCGTTGGTTTGGACGCGCTCGATCACTTGGCGCATTCGATCGGGGGCCTCACCGTAAATGTTATCGAGAATGAGGTCGGTGTAGCCGATAATAGCGTTCAACGGGGTACGCAGTTCGTGGCTCATGTTGGCGAGGAATTGGGACTTGTGCTTGCTTTCGGCCTCGAGTTGGTGACTTTTTTCATCGATTTCACTGAACAGGCGCGCATTCTGGATGGCGAGCACCGATTGCTCAGCAAAGGTCTTGATGAGATCGACTGTTCCCTTTGGAAAGTGTCCGGGATCCCTTCGCCGGACCACCAGGAGGCCAACGATCTCACCTCCCGGCCGCGTCAACGGCGCGGCCAACTGCGCCCGATATCCGGCACGCAGGATGATGGCGTTGATCGGATTCGGCGGCTCCTGGCGGATGTCGGGAATGTGAATGGGCTCGCCTTGTCGGATTGCAATCGGAACAAATGTATTGTCCAGACGGAGCCGTTGCTTCAGCACCTCTGAAATCATTGCCTGATCCATGCCGTGAGTGGCGCGCAACAGAAATTCCTGCTTCCGATCATCAAAAACATAGATGGCCCCAGAATCGGCGCCGGAGAGCTGCACGGCCTTGGCGACAATGGTCGTCAGCACATTTTGGAGGTCGAGAGTCGAATTGACGGCTTGGCTGACTTCACCGAGCGCGCGAAGCTCGCTCACTGATTGAGCAAGCTCGCGGGTTCTGGTTTCAACCTTTTTTTCCAAGTCGGCGTAGGAATCCTGCAACCTTCCTGCCATTTCGTTGAACTGATTGGCGAGGCCTTCGAGCTCATCGCCGGTCTTGACGGAGATGCGCTGACCGAGGTCACCGCTGCCGATCCGCGCAGCTCCGGCTTGCAACGCCCGGATCGGCACCACCATTTGGCGTGCGAGAAACATCCCGGCAACCACCGCCAGGCCAAGGGCCGCAAGCAGGACCAGGCCAGTCCGCTCGATCGTCGCATAGAGCCGCGCGTAGGCCTCCGCTTGTGGCAGTTCGACGAAGACCAACCAACCGAGCGGAGGAATCTCTGCATAGGCCGTTAATACCTCCTGGCCTTGGAGGTTTTGGGCCACCTGCAGCGGCTCGGCCGACGTTCCCGCGATGGCCGCGCGCGCGGCCTGCACCTGAGACAGGTTAGACACATTAATACCGCGTAGCACCAGGTTGATGTCGGGATGAGCGATGAGGCGGCCCATCCCATCCACGACGTAGGCATGGCCATGCTCGCCCACCTTGATCTGAGAGACGACGTCCCAGATGAATTTGAGGTTGACCTCAGCGACGCTGACCCCGGCGTCACGACGATCGCCGGCCAATGCAAGGGTCATGTACGGTTCAGATTCCGAGCGAAAATAGACCGGACCGTAATAGGTCTTGTGAGCCATTGCCTCGACGAATTTCGGGTCCTTGGAGACGTCGATGTGGCTGTCGACCACGTTCGTTGCGAGCCGCGAGACACGCAGCCGCTCGATACCCGACGGGTCGATCTGCGCAAGCTCCGTGATCGCCGGAACTTGGCGCAGCAGACGGATGGAGTCGATTTGACGCTGCTCTAACGTGTTGTCGATCCAAGGCAGCTGCGTGGTCCAGCCGAGCTGAGCCCCGATCTCCTGGACGAACTGTCCGATTTTGCCCGATGCCGCTTCGGCCTGCTCATGCTGGATGCGGACGAGCGAAGCTTTGTGTTCCTGATAAAAGAACCAGATTTCAAACAGACCATTGGTGACCAACGCGATGCACACCACCGCAACGAACAACGCAACATATTTTGCGAATAGGCGGCCGCGCGTTTTGACAAAAGGGGATTTTGCTGTCGCAAAGAGGCGGCGCGCCACCAAGGGCGGCGACACCGAGCTCCCCCCTACGGACAATAACTCCCGCCGGCTCATTCGATCACCTCATTGGTGATGGCGAGCAGGGGGTACGGAACGTCAATTCCGAGCGCCTTCGCGGTTTTGAGATTGATGACCAGTTCGAATCTGGTCGGCCTGACGACCGGCAGGTCGGCGGGCTTGGCGCCCTTGAGAATGCGGCCCACATAGACGCCGGTCTGGTGATAAGCGTTCACGATGCTTGGGCCGTAGCTCATCAGGCCGCCGGCTGCAGCGAATTCGCGCCATTGGTAGATTGATGGAATCGCATAGCGTGTGGCGAGCCCGATCACACGCGTTCGCCGGCTGTTGAAGAGCGGGTCGGCCGTGACCAGTAATGCATCGATCTTTTGGCGGGCGAGCGCCTCGAAGCCGGCATCGATTTCGCCCTCAGCACCCGCCTTTTCGACGACAAGGTTCAGCTTCATGTCGCCGGCCTTGGCCTGCAACTCCTTCAACTCGGCCTCGTATCCGGGACGGTTTGGGTTGACGAGGACGCCGAACACGCGGGTTTTAGGTATGAGCTGATGCAGCAGCTCAAGCCTTTTGGCGTCGAGTTCGGAGGTGAGTCCAGCGGTCCCGGTCACGTTTCCGCCCGGGCGGTTGAGGCTGGCGACCAGACCGCTCTCGACCGGATCGGCGACGGTCGTGAAAACGATCGGTATGGTTTTGGTCGCCGCTTTTGCCGCCAACGCGGAAACAGGACCGCCACCAGCGACCAGAACCGCCACCGGACGGCGGACCAGTTCGGCCGCGAGCGAAGGCAGCCGGGTGTAATCATCGTCCGCCCAACGATACTCCACCGTGACGTTCTGGCCGTCGACGTAACCGGCTTCCTTCAGGCCGCGATCGAATGCAACGAATTGCTCGCCCCGGGATCCGGCCGAGCCACTGTTAAGGAATCCAATGATCGGCCCCCCTGGCGATTGCGCGCTGGCGGCCAGGGACCAGGAGAACACCCCCCCGATTAGAAGTAGAAAGGTGGGGAAGGTTGGGAATTCGCGCCGTTTCACGATGTATTACCTCTCCCGTCGGCCGGAATGCGTAATCCCCTAGTAACACCATATAATATACGGTTATCGGGGATTGTGTGAGTTAGTTCACGCGGTCGGCAAGGCTAAGTCACGGGGGCGCTTGATGATTGCGTCCGAGATAATGCCTGCGCTTCGCTTGTTACATCTGGTATCATATCAGTTGGCTCGGGTTGCTGCACCGCGATTGAGGCTTGCGCGGGTCCGCGATTCCGGCCATCCCCCGGCCGTCCTCGCGGATAGTCAAATCGGCGCAAACTCCCGCGACGACATGGCGCAGCGGTCAACGGAAGCCGTCGACTGCCTTCAAAAGCTCGTCACCAAAGGCGGCGTCAACAACGCGATCGTCGCGACGACGCTGACGCGATTGAAGTTCTCACCCGGCTGTCAAGCAGCCAACAGCGCGCAGCAGACATAACCTGACTCGGCGTATGTGAATCGATGGCGGAACGGTAGCTGATGCCGACGCTGGAGATCCGTCATTTGCGCTCGTGTGCCAGCACCGCTGCTTGTGTTCGCCTACATCTGAGGTCGCACATGCAGCCAGCTCCTTTTTCGACAGCATCAACCAGATGGAACGAACTCCGTCATTTCAAGTCACTGGCTGCGTAGCAAAGTGGAGCGAGCGAGCAGCGAGTGCGGGATTTTGAGCTTGAGCGCCTCCGCGGTTTCAAGATTGATGACCGTCTCGAACCTGCTCGGCAGCATGACCGGCAGCTCGGCGGGCTTCGCGCCGTCGAGAATGCGGCCCACGTAGATGCCGGCTTGGTGATAGGCGTCCGCAATGCTCGGCCCGTAACTCATCAAGCCGCCAGCCACCGCGAACCCGCGCCATTGGTACACGGCTGGAAGCTTGTGTTCGGCTGCTAAGGCAACTACCTGCGCCCGTCGGCTATTGAAGAATGGGTCGGCGGTGACGAGCAGTGCATCGACCTTCTGGCGGGCGAGCGTTTTGAAGGCGGTCTTGATGTCGCCTTCAGCCCCCGCTTTCTCGACGACAAGCTGCAGCTTCATGTCATCCGCCTTGGCTCGCAAGTCCTTCGTCTGAGCGTCCACATCCGGACGGTTCGGATTGACTAGCACGCCGACGACTAAGCGGGCTTTCGGATTAAACTCGCGCAGCAGTTCCAACCGTGTCGCGTCGAGCTCGGTGGTAAGTCCGGCGGTCCCTGTCAGCTTGCCGCCCGGCCTGTCGAGACTCTTGACAAGACCGCTCTTGACCGGATCGGTGACGCTCGTGAAAACAATCGGTGTGTTCTTGGCCGCTGCCTTTGCTGCTAGGGCGGAAACCGGACCGCCGGCCGCGACCAGCACTGCCACCGGAAGCTTAGCGAGCTCGGCGGCGAGCGCCTCTAGCCGCTTGTAATTACCTCGTTTGTAATCATCATGTCCCCAGCGATATTGGATGGTGACATTCTGGCCGTCCACGTAGCCGGCCTCCCCTAAGCCGCGATGAAATGCGGCGACTGTTTCGCCCAGCGTTTCCGGCGCGCCGCTGTTGAGGACCCCGATGACTCTCATGATGATGACCCTCCGTCGTTGTGTCAAAATCCGCGACAGATAACCTCATTTCCCAACGGGACGCCAGCCTACGGTCGGCCTCAAATCGATTGCAACACACCCACCGCTGCAGGGACGAGCTGAAACTGCCCGCGACGATTCTTTTGAACAGCAGCGTCTCCTATCACTATCCGCAGATCGTCGAACATCCGCTGGCGCGATCAGGCCAGCCGGCGGACATCGGGCGCATGGTACTTGGAGGATTGGATCAGCAGTCTCAGATCATTCGATTATTTCCTCCCAACCAACTCATAGATCGATGCGCAATGATGGCGGAACACGATTTTTGCAAGTTACTCCGCCTTGGCGCCGGAGAACTTGATTACCTTGGCCCACTTGTCGGTTTCTTCCGCGATGCGCCTTGTGTACTCGCTGGGCGACAGCGCAAGCATCTCGCCGCCAAGGTCG
>Ga0306920_100010906_pt1 | contig 12220 bp, 12 predicted proteins | sample flu12Cox44000170_FD_204666 | JGI IMG/M metagenome (GOLD analysis project Ga0306920, IMG submission 204666) | Lab enrichment of tropical soil microbial communities from Luquillo Experimental Forest, Puerto Rico - flux4day.12C.oxic.44.000.170 (v2)... | ecosystem: Environmental > Terrestrial >...
GTCAAGCACAGCTGTAGCCTACGACCCTCCGTCCAGCAACGAAAATACAGGTGGATATGCTCCGAAGTTCGGATGCCATCGACCACACGGGCCCGGACGCCGTCGGCGGTCACGTCGAGCAGGGGCTCGCACAGGACCTCCCGCTCGTCGCCGTCGGGGCAGGAATCGAACACGTGCGCAAAAGCGCTGGTCGCGGGAGGGTTGGAATGGTTACCGGCCATCAGTTCGTAACTCCTAATACAACTCGTAATCACACATGTGTAGATCATATTAGATTAGTTTATTTTATTTGCCTTATAGACTACCTACATTGAATCCATATATGCTTCATATAAGAGCGGGAGGGTACGGGAGGGTGCGCCCTATAAGCTTCTACGCGAGGGGAATAACCAATTTTTATAGGGCAGACCCTCCCGTACCCTCCCGCTCTTATATAGTGCATACGTTAATCTTGTTGCCGCAACCCTATACCCAGGAACCACATCCAGTTGTCCTGCTTCTTCTCGAAGCCCATTTCGACCAGCTTTTCACTAAAAACCTTCTGGCTCATCGCGTGCGCAGGTTCGGCGGCCTCTTCGGCCCATTTCTGGAAGGCGAGGAACAGGGCCGACGCCCTGGCCTTCACCGTGTCGGATCCCCTCACGACGGTGCAGCACTCGGCGAGGAACCGGCCGATCACGTTCTGGTCGCTCCGATACGCCTCGGTCGCCTCCCGGACCTCCGGCGGGGGCTCGAGGCCCTTGGAGCGATTCCACGCGACGCAACCGCGGACGCACCATGCCAGGATCCCCGGCGCTTCCCCGGCCAGCCGCAGCGGCATGCGCTTGTCCTTCTTCGCCGCAGGGATCTTGACGTTGAAGGGGATCAGGTGAATCCGACGCCAAAGCGCGTGATCGGTGCCTTTGATGATGGGCTTGTGATTGGTGCAGAGCATCACCTTGTGCGTCGGCTCGAACGTCCAGAAATTCTCCCGCATTCGCCGCGCGGTGATCGGATCGGTGCCGGTCAGTTCCTTCATCAGCACCTCGTTGATCCGGGCACCCTCCCCGGTCTCGATGGCCACGATCAGCCGCTTGCCGAACAGGTCGGCCAGCTCGGTCGGGTGGCTTTCATGCCGCCTGACCATGAGGAAATTCTGCGGCGCCTTCTTGGCATAATCGGTGCCCATTATCCGCAGGAGTGCATTGAGAATCGTGCTCTTGCCGTTCTCGCCGCTGCCGAACAGGATCGGGAGCACTTGTTCGGTCACGATCCCCGTGAGCACGCATCCGCAGAGCGATTGCCAGTACGCAATGAGCTCACTGTTGCCGCCGAAGACAAGCTCGAGCGTCGACTCCCACAGGGGGCACTTCGCCGCGGCGTCGAACACGACCGGGCACAGCATCGTGATATAATCTTGACGGTTATGCGTCCGGAGTGCGCCGGTGCGCAGGTCGATCGTGCCGTTCTGGCAATTGAACAGCCACGGATCCCGGTCGAAGGCATCGGGCAGGATCGGGATTGCGTCCTCGCTCTGCGCCAGCGCGACCATGGCCTCGAGCCGTGTCCTGGATTCGCTGGCGAAGGCCCACCGCGCAACCTCCTTGCGCTCGTCCTTGTCATCGACCAGGGCGGCCTCCGCCAGTATTCGGCGGGCCGTCGACTTGGCATGCCGCTCGAGCTGACCGACGTCATCCCTGGCCCACCGGCGGCCGTCGAAGAAGAGCCACGATTTCCAGGGCTTGCAGAACCGGATGATTTCCCTGTACTTCCCGGCCAGCCGCTCCGCGTTGCCGTAATCGGTCAGCGGACGCACTTCCGCCGGCAGCTCCACAAGGGCGGGATCGAGGCGCTTGGGAACCGCCTCGGCCACTGCCCCGGCGGCATCGTCACCGCTCAGGACGTCGACCACTCCGTGCGCCGAGAGAACGTCGTCGATGCCTTTCCCGGCGGAGGGATCCCAGCGTTCGATCTCAACGACGAAACCGGCGGCCTTCAGGCCCTTGTGAGCTTGCCCCAGGGCAATCCCGACGTTTTCCTTCTCCCAGGCGTCAGCATCGTAGGCAAGCCGCACCGTCTTGCAGCCGGCGGCCTTCAGGATCGCGGCGCAGGGCCGCCAGTTGCCGGCCCCGGCGGCCCCGATCGTGGGCACCCCGGAAAGCACGGTGGCGATATCGGCCTTGAGCACGCCCTCAGTGATGCGCCAGACGGGCCCGGCTCCGTCGGTGCCGAGGGGCACATGCGCGGGCGCACCAGCGGACGGTCCCCTGTGACCCTGCGAGCTCACCCACAAATACTTCCCGCTGCCCTCGAGCCGCTCATCGGGCCGGATGGCCAGAGCGATGATCCGGCCCTCACGGTTGCGGGCGGGGATTACGAGGCCGCTCAGCATCGACAGGCTCAGCCGGCCCTGGCCATTGACGAAGAATCCCGGGACGGTGAGCAGCAGGGCGGTCCCCGATTTCTTGTGCACGGCGGCGGCCAGCCGGGGCTGGAACCGGGGCGGCATGGTGCGATAGCGCCGACGGGTGATTTCTTCGGCGCTCAGGCCGCGGCGGCGAAGGTCATCGAGATGCTTGTGCGAGAGGGTCAAGGCGTCGAGCAAGGCATTGTAAACCTTGTCCCGCGTCTCGACGTCCGCCAGCTCGGGCCCACCGCCGGTGGGCTGCTCCGCGATGATGGGCTCGGATTCGTCCGCCGGCGGCTCGATCAGCCAGTGCAAGTAATAAGGGGCGCCGTTCTTGTCGATGTGCTCGGCGAAGGCCCCATCAGACTGCCGGCGGCACATCAGTATCGTGCCATCGGCCGAAACCTGGCACCATGAGCCGTGGTCACACTTCGAGCAGGGCGATTTGGCGGTGACTTCTTTCCACGCGCGGCCAGGGCCGGCGACCGGGCCATTCCATGTGTGCGCGTGCCGGTCCGCACCGAGGTTGCCCCCGGCGGAGAATCTGTTAGACTGGTTCATGAGTGCGGTTCCTCTGGTTCAGGACCGTACGATCGTGGCCTCGAGGCGCTTGCGACGTCTCGGAGCTCAAATCACGAGAACGGCTGGGGTTGCTGCCCCGGCCGTTTTCCATTTTTAACGCGGGTGTCTCGCGCTCTGCAAGATGCTGCGTCCCAGCCCGTTGGCAACCGGCAATCCGGGCCATGACGGCAGCGAGCGGTTGACTAACGTGGCACATGCCAGAGGGAAGCTGACCGGCGGACCATGCCACGCGCTCAGATTGGGGCGCGTTCCCGATGGTGACATGCGCACAGTGGGACGAAGAAGGGAATGTGGACGGGTGCGCTATTTTTTTGCGTGCTGTGCGGTGGCGTGGTAGCATGAGGCCGCTCCATTCCCTTCCTTCGCGGAGCGCCTGATCAGGGGTTCTCTTGGTCGATTAGCCCTGACCAGCTGTGACACGGGGTTTGCGAGCTCGGCCCGCCGGCTGCTACCGGTCGGGCCGTTTTTCTTTCCCAGACGATAACCGCGCAGGCTCGCCATTTCTACGACAAATGGTCGTAGCGACCGCAGGCGATGATCCGGTCCGCGCCCTCGAGGGGGACCAGCTCGAGGGACGGCGCCGGGCCTTGCCTGCGCTGACGCTGCAGGCCGCCGTCTTGCATTCCGGGCGTTGCACGGGGATGGGCATGGCAGCTCCAGCACCCGGCGTCTGGACGCCTCCACTTCCCCTTGTCGGGGAGGTTGGGTACCGGGAGGTGCCAGAGCCAGGATGTGGAAACGGCCATTGCGAGTCGCGGCCGCTGACTGCGCCAGTCGGAACGCCCTATCCATGGGCAAGATGATGGGGACGGGCTTGGTGAGCCGATGCATCAGGTCAGGGCGATACCCGCGGTCCGCAGACCAGGGTCAGCACGTCAGCCAGGGATCCATCATCGCGGCGTGAGACTCGCGCTTGCCTGAATGTGCCACAGAGGAGGTCGGTGTACAAGATCCCCGTGGTCGGCACTCAGGCCGCCCTGGGCGGCCGCCAGGACCTCGCCGGCGAGGTCCTGGGCCCGGAGCAGGTCCTGAGCTCGGCGCCTCCCTGGGCGGCCGCCTGGTCGCTACGTGCATTGCTTTCAATGACCGCCGGGGGGAGCTGCCGGTCGGGGGGCGCCGCCGCGATCGCCGCCACGGGGGCGCCGCGTGGCCCGCGGCATTGCTTTCAATAACCGCCAGCTCGAGGGCAGCCGCCAGGACCTCGGGGCCCTGCTCCACGGAGCGGTAGCACAGCCCACCGAAGCCAGCTGGTGCGTTCTGCCGATAATGACCCAAGAGCCCGGGGGACAGACCCGGGCTCCCAGGCTCCTCTGTTACGAGGGAAGGAAGATGGCAAAGCAGCGAAGCAAGTCGGCCGACGGTGAGAATCAGAAACCACGCAAGAGCGTGAGTGCGTCGGTGGAGCTCGACGTGGTTACGTACATGCTCGTCAGCGCGATTGCGGTGAAAAAGAACCAGTCAAAGTCGCAGTTCATGGCCGAGGCGATTGCCACGGCCACAAAGCGCCACAATCTGTCAGCCTTGCTCGAGGCTGAGGGTTCGGTTGACCCCGCCGGTGAGGAAAATCGGTCGGAAGCCGCGTGATGCCGTAAGGAATTCCGCCCGTGTCCCGGGGATCGGTTCTGACGGTACCGGTTCTCCGGGCCGTGGCGGACGTCGGCCTGACGGGGCAGGGGGTCGCCTCCGCTCGAGCAGTTCGCCCAGGTCGGCGCCGCTCGCAGCCGGGATCGCCGCGGCAAGGGAAGGGAAACACCCGGGGGCGGAGATAAACCCCCGGGCGACCCCGACCGACGCACCGCCCGGTCGCCGGCCGTAATCCTTGAATTCAACCTCGCCGCACCGGTCGCGGGCCACAGTCGAAGGCGCGGAGCGTATGCCCTTCGCGGTCGGCCATCCGCTGTTCGACTGTTCGACCGTCGGCGTAATCCACGTCGCCGGAGAAAGCCAGGGCCTGGGCGAGACGGTCGTCGAGTTCCACGCGCTCGCCCTTCTCGTAGTGGATGCCGTTGCTCGTGAGGGAGTGGCGGAAGATGACGGCAACACGCATGGCCTGGTCTCCCTGGTCAGTATGTGGCCGCTGGGGCATTCGGATTGGGGTTCGAGAGCGATTGGAAGAATCGGCGCGCTTGATCTGTGAGCTTGTCGATGCCGGTGAATTCCGCCGCTTGGGCCTTCACGGCGAGGACGGCGATATTTTCGGGCACAGCGGCGACCGTGCCGGGTGCGAACGCCTCCCCGGCGGCCGCGAAAGGCCGTAGCACCTTGACGGGCACCCGGGGAATGCTGGCCCAGGGATCGACCGGAGGTGTCCTCACCGGTCTCGGCAGCACGTCCGGCAACGTGATCTTGGCAGGCAGGCTCGATGGATCCATTACGGCCAGGCGGCCGTAGCGGTGCAGGCTGACCGCGAGCTCCGTCGGTAGATCGAACTCGGCTCCAGCCTCGCGCCAGGTACGATCGGCACAGTGTGATTCGAGAGCGCGGCACCTCACGCCCCCAAGAACTGCGCGGTGAGCCCCGATGTGTATCGCGGCCTCGGCCGCGGGCAGCGTCCGGCATTCGCCGGGGACGGCAAGATCGCCGCACTCGAGCAGGCCATGCTTCAGGAAGCGGACGAGCACGTCCGGTTGCTCGATCGGGGGCGGGGAGACTTCCCTGGGAGTCGCTTTGCTCATGATGCCCCCTCGAACACGCGATCTCTGCATGGGTCCAGGCGCACTCAGGTCGTCAGGTCGTCAGGAGCGAAGTAGTGGTGCAAAACGCTGCGCCCCAACGTGGGGCGACGTCAATATCGGCGAACGCAGATATCCTTATGCAGCCCGTCAGACCGATCGTGTAGGGGTTAACGAGCAGCGTGAGTGGACCCCAAAAAACGATCGTTGCGGCTGACCATACACCGTAAACGCCAGCGGAGCAGACCGTGCCGCTCGAGCCGGTGACCAGGTTGCTCGGCAGATTGTTCGAGCTGAACGCAGGGAAGCCGCAGATCGTGTTCTGCTGATCGTCCCAGATGAAGCGCCCGCTGTTCGCACCGCTCTTGTCCGTCGTCCTGAGCTTTCCCTCCGCGGCCGGCGTCCAGAGCCAGGCGGTAGGGCCGATGTCGCCAGAGGCCGCGGCGACCTGGGTTCGCATGCTCACGATCCCCGCCCAGGTCGGGGCTCCGCCGTTGGCTCCGAAGCTGACGTTCGGGATGCCGGCAATGTTCAGGAGGCCGGTCGGCTGCGCCCCGCCCGACCCATTCAGGGCGACGCGATCGACCTCGATGCCCAGCGCTCTTGTCAGGTCGTCAACGACCACGGCCTCGGAATCGGGGATGCTGACGGACGCCCTGATCGTCAGGTCGGTGTACGCGGTCGCGGTGTGCGGGCTGAAACCGACCTGGGCGGCGATCTGCTGATGGCTTTCCGCCGGTGGTGCGGCCGCTTCGCCGACCCAGGACACTTGCGCCGTCGCGGTCCGCTTGGGCAGGCCAAACATGCCGCCGCGAGCATCCGCGACGACCTGGGCGCCGAGCATGGTCACCAGCGCGTGCGATCGGAGCAGGTCGATTATCGGGCCAAGACGCGTGGTGATTCCTCCACCTCCGGCGGTGGTGTCGAACGCGCGGGTTTGAACCGGCGCATCCCAGGGCACAAGGAGCTTATGTCCCGGCCCACTGGCGTTCGCATTGCGGCCATAGCGCTGCTCGAGCTCCGCCGATACCTCCCCTTCGAGGCCATCGAGCCGGCCACTACGGGTGTTCGCCAGCAACCGGATTGCACGGCCGATGGAATAGCGCGGGGCTCTGGGATCGTGGTGCGGGAGGGGCTCGAGGTCGACGTCGGGATCTGCCAGGAGTGTGGCCATCGGAGGCGGCCTTTCAGTTTCGGCCAATCGTGTTGCCGCTGCAGCTACTGTAATCGGTGAAACACTGGGCCGTCTACACGGGGCAGGCGCCATGGGTAAACTTTGCGGATGTCGCTCCCTAATGGACGCAACTCCGCGGACACGTTGCCCTTGCTCAGTCTTGAACAGCAAGCGGCCGTCGACTGCATCGCCGGTCATCCCCGTGTGTGGACGCCGGCCAGGAAGCTCGCGCGCGCCGGCCATTCGCAGCTGGTGCTAGAATCGCTGGTCGAGCGTGGCTGGATCGTGGCCTGGGATCGCGACCGCTGGGGAAAACCGCTCAGTTCGGCCTCGTGGTGCCTGACGCCCTGGGCGGCCTCGCGACTCGGTCTCTTTGTCGTCGAGATCGGCCCTCGGAAACTCATCTGGAGTCGAGAGCCTGATAGGGCACCTATAATTGCGCGTTTGGCACGTCACGAGGAGCGCCTCCGCTTCCCCGAGCTCGTGCTGAACGGTCACTCGCACAGTCGACGCCCCACGCAATGGATTTTGTCCCGCTACTGGAACGAAACGACCGAGGATCCGGCCGAAGCGGAGAGGATACTGGGCGCCCCGGTGCAGATCGAGCGGCCGAAAACACCTCAGGGACACGGTCGCACACGGTTGGGCAAATCGCACGCGTTGAACGGCGTCGAACACTCCGGAAACAATGCAAGAGTATAAGCCCACTCTTGCAAAGGGGCGTTTATGGCAACCGAAATCGAACCGCTCAGCACCCCCGGCGAGCTGCCCGCCCGTGTCCGTTGGTCCACCGACGACGAACTTCTGATCGCGCGCTGGGTCGGCAAGCATCCCCGATCCCAGGAGCAGTATCAGAGCGAGATCGACCGGTTCGGGGCATGGGCGGCCTGGAAGGACCTCCGAACCGTCACGCTCAACGAGCTGGAGCTCTATGCGGAATTCCTCCGCACCCCGGCGGCCCGTCACCAGACGGCCGCCGCACAGCGGCGCGAGGACCGGGCAAAACCGCTCGACGTCGGGACCATCGCCAAGAAGCTGGCGACGCTCAAGAGCCTCTTCACCTTCGGCAACAAGATTGGCCTGTTGCCCTACAACGTCGGACAGGGTTTGTCCCTGCCCTTGCGCCCGGATCGTCTCTCTCAGAGGATTCTGACGCAGGAGCAAGTTCACTCGATCATCGAGCGCGAACCGGTGCCGCGGCGGCGCATGCTCTGGCAGCTCTTCTACGCCTCGGGCGCCCGGATCGCCGAGGTGGTCGCGCTCCGCTGGGACCACTGCCACGCCGACTACCTCGGCGGCGGCGGGTTCATCTACGTCAATGGCAAGGGCGGCCGGACCCGCAGCATCCGGTTGCGCCCGGACGTATGGTGCGACCTGATGGCGTTCAGGCCTGCCGATGGCAGCGCGTACGTGTTTCCCTCGGCGCGGAATGCCGTCCGGGGCAAGCCGCGAGAGGGTGAGCACCACGTGGACCCCGCAACCGCCTGGCGCTGGCACAAGATGGCGTGCGATCGCGTGGGAATCCACGCCTCGCCGCACTGGATGCGCCATGCACACGCGTCGCATGCGCTGGACCATGGCGAATTCATTCACGTGGTGCAGGCGACTCTCGGGCATGCCAGCCTGGCCACGACTTCGAGGTACGTTCACGCGCGCCCCCGGCACTCGAGCGGCGATAGGCTCGAACTGCCCCGGGGCGCCGCGGCGATCGCACGCGCCAGTCACGAAGGACCCGCGGCCGTTACTGACCAGGTCGACCTCCAGACCTTGCTGTTCTACTACGATCGTCTCACGGCCGCCGCCGGCGAGCTGGCCGACCTGGTCGCCCGGTCGATCGATGACGCCGCCCGCACCCGCGACGCGCCCCCCCAGAACGACTAAGCTGAGTAGCAGGCATGGGCGACTCCTGGAAAGTCGCCTGTGTTCAGAGTGGATTGGAGGGCCCAGAACCCTCCGATCCACTCGCACAAGGCCGGCGAATGAGGAGGAGAAGACGCCATGCCATCCCGCATTCCCTATCACAGATCCGTTAATATGACCAACGACTCGGAGGCTTACAGCCGGAGCGAGAAGCGACAGGAGATGCAACGCTTCTACCACTCGCCTCGCTGGCGTCGTCTCCGCGCCGCCTTCTTAGCCGAGAATCCCTTGTGCCTCGAGTGTGCGCAGGCCGGCCGAGTCGAGGCAGCCGTAGATGTGCATCATATCAAAGAGCGAGCTGATTATCCTGACCTCGCCTTCGAATGGTCGAACCTCGAGCCTATTTGCAAGAGATGTCATAATGCAAAACGTAGAGAAGAGTAACATAAGGTAGGGGGGACGAGGATCTTCGTCGAGCGCCGTCGGCTACCGCCGAGCGAGATTTTCCGCACACGCTGACAAAATTCGACGCTTTTTTTGGCCCATGAGCTACTATACGATATGTCTAGACCAATTCAGCGTGAAAAGCAGCTAGAACTGGCATATTTTAGATTGGTTGAGCGGCGATCGCTGGCCTGGTGCACCGAGCGCTTCAGAGTGTCCCCACGGACGGCGCAGTACTGGGTCAAAGCGGCGATGACCTATACGGACCCTGCGGCGCTCATCCTGCAGGGCCTCGTCCCTACTGACCGATGGCCTCGTCGAGGACCTCGGCCGGCGACCCCACGACATCGGCGAGCTCCTCGAGCTTGGGACGGGCCGCATCTCGCGGGCGAGCGAAAAAGGGGGCGCCCGCCGCTGGGCGACGATTGGGTGGATCGCAAAAAGCACATAAAAGTTGCGTACTACAGGCTGATCGAGAGACGCTCGACGACCTGGTGCACCAAGCGCTTTCGAGTGTGCCGGCGGACGGTCAATTACTGGGTGACGGCCGCCATGAACTACACGGATCCCGAAGCACTCATCCTGCAGGACCTCGTCCGCGGCGGCCGAGGACCGGAACTGCAACCGGCCGAGGGCGGGGATTGATCGGCGTCCAGGACCTGGGCCTGGCGAGCTCCTCTTTCCAGCGAAAGGTACTCTCATGGCCATGATCCCGACGAACGGGGCCCCCGATGACAACTCTTCTGCCGACGACGCCCCTGATACTTGCATCATTTGCGGCGAAGACCCTGACGGAGCCTGGCCGGGCGCCACAGGCCCTGTCGGTGTTTGCTATCGCTGCGCCCTCGAGGACCTGCCGGGGTTGATAGCCGAGGCAGTTACTCGAGCCCGCCAGTTCCGCGAGCTCTCGCCTCTGGAGGTTAACTTCCAGGAAGCTGAGGACGAGATCCGCCTCAACTTCTGGAAGCAAGCCGCCGCGGCCATGGCCGGGCGTTTTCGCGAGGCGACCGATCCACAATCGGCCGAGGACCTGGATTGATCGGCGTCGAGGACCTCGTCGGCGTCCCTGTTCGCTGGCGACGGCCTGGCCGTATCACCCGATCCGCTCAAGGACGTGTGACAGCGTGTGCGGGTTGATGGTCCGCGGCGCCCGGCCCTCGCGGATCGCGGGGGCGAGCTGCTCGACGCGGTCCGACCAGCCGGTCCAGATTCCTTGCACGAGGCCATTATAGCTGCCCGCCATCCGGCAGAGCTTGCGGCGCATCGCGGCCCGGTCGGTCCTGCTGCCGGTCGCATACTGCCCGGCCCAGTTCCAGCCGAGCGTGTGTCCCAAGTACCAGCTCTTGCCCCTCATGTCTCTCCCCTCTTGACTTCCACGGTCGGTTCCAGTCTTCTCATGGCTGCACATAGATTATACAACACTGAGAGCAACGTGTGACAACACCAACACAGAATTCTCTACTCGAGGTACAACCGTGTCCACTCTCTCTCCAGCCGGGTTGCAGGCGCTCCCTTTCCAGCCGATTCCCCTGGCGGACTTCCGCCGTCGCGTTCTGGCGCTGTATACGCCCCCGCTCATGTCCCGCTCGAGCTTCGCTAACATGCGGCTGGCGCTCGACCAGCTGGTGGCGCTCCTGGGCGAGCACGCGACAACGGGGGCCCTCACGACCGGGGCGATTGCCGCCTTCGTCCACTCCCGGCACGGCAAGGAAAACCCGAACACGACGCGCACGCGGCTCGGCCGGATCAGCAGCGCGTGCAACATCGCTCTGGCGGAGGGCTGGATCAGGTTCAACCCGGTGAGCGTCCGACGTCGCTGGATCCGCGGCGTCTCGCCGAAGCGGCCGCGGGTTCATTCCCGCGAAGAGATTGCACGGGTCCTGGCGCTGGCCAGGGCCGAGGCGGAGTCGGCCGCCGGCTGGGAGGGTTGGAGGAGTCGCCGGCTGCACGCCCTGGTCGCCCTGGTCGCCTACACCGGCGTCCGGAAGATGGAGGCGCTGACGCTCCAGGTCGGAGACGTCGACCTGGCCGAGCGGATGATCTACCTGACCGCGCGTCAGGGCGGCGAGATGAAGACGGAGGCCTCCGCGGAACCTGTGCCCATTCCGGAGGACCTGCTGGAGGTCCTCGAGCGGTGGATTGCCGATCTCCGGAACCCGATCCCCGCGGGCCTTCCCGGGAGACCGCACTTCCATCGTTGGCTGAATCGGAGCCGATCGCCAGCTGGCGATCAACCATGGGAGGAGTGGCTCTTCCCGAATTCCTTCCGGTCAGGCCCGTGGACGGGCGGATCGCACAAGCACCGGCCCTGCGATTGCCTCCAGCGGCTCGGCCGCCGCGCGGGGATCCCGGGGCTTACGTTCCAATCCCTGCGTCACTCGTGGTCGACGCACGCCGAGTACTGGGGCCTGACCGACCTGCAGATCCAGCGCGTGCTCCGGCACACGAACACCCGCACCCAGCGCATCTACAGGCACGCCGAGGCGGCGAATCTGCGCGCGATGGTCACCGATGTCGCTTATCCCGTCGAGCCGCCGGATGTGCTCCGGGATCAGGTGCACATCGTGCGGGCCAAAGGCGAGAGGCTCACCGACGCGCAAGCGGCCGAGCTCGTCGAGCTGCGTCAGCAGGGCTGGCGGTACGAGGAGCTCGAGGCACGCTTCGGCTGCTCGTCCGCCACGATCGCCCGGGCCTGCAAGCGGCTGGCCGCGGGCGCCCAGGAGCCATCGGCCGAGAGCAAGCCGACCGCGCACCGGCACAAGTGGTGGCCGCTCACTCCCGAGCAGTCGGCCGAGATCGTGGAGCTACGCCAGCAAGGCTGGACGGTTCCCGAGCTCGCGGCCCGGTTCAATTGCGCCCGCGCCACGATCTACAGCGCGATGTCGAGGGTGTGCCCCCGCCAGGGCTAGATCGGGAAGCCGTAAAGGCCCTGCTGCTGCAGGCTGCGGGTCTTCTCGTCAACGAGCGCTCGCAAGATACCCTTGTTGGTCTTGGCGATCTCCTTCGTGTTCTGGGCGGTCTGCTTCGCGTCGTTGCCACTCTGGTTGTAGAACCGCGCGATGGATGAGGCGGCTTCCGTGCTGCCCATCTCCGCCGCGGCGG